>OBLW0100004675.1_pt1 | contig 10409 bp, 10 predicted proteins | sample 1520161 | NCBI WGS metagenome assembly OBLW01 (sample SAMEA3539309, study PRJEB22396) | soil metagenome | biome: tundra; feature: field; material: soil | place: USA | collected 2010-05 | depth 0.15 m
GGGCGTCGGCGCCTTCGCCATAACCCAGCGCGATGGGCAGCGTGCCGAACAGCGCCGCCACCGTGGTCATCATGATCGGGCGGAAGCGCAGCAGGCAGCCCTGCCAGATGGCCTGTTCGGGAGTGCGCCCCTGACGCTGCGCGCCGATCGCGAAATCGATCATCATGATGGCGTTCTTCTTCACCACGCCGAAGAGCATGATGATGCCCACGAACGCGAACAGGTCCAACTGCTTGTGGAATATCACCAGCGTGAGCAGCGCCCCGAAGACCGCCGAGGGCAGGCCCGAGAGAATCGTGATGGGGTGGATGAAGCTTTCGTACAGAATCCCCAGCACAATGTAGATCACTAGAATCGCCACAATCAGCAGAATCGATAGGTTCCGGAACGAGCTTTGGAATTCCTTCACGGTTCCCTGGAAGCTGGTGGTGACGGTCGGCGGCATGCGCAGATCGGCGATGGCGGCATCCACCTGCTGGGCCGCCTCTCCGAGGGAATGGCCGGGTCTCAGGTTGAAAGAGAGCGTCACCGCCGGCAGTTGGCCGAAATGGTTGATGTGCAGCGGTCCGGTTTGCCGCTTGGTGGTCACCACCGCGTCGAGCGGAACCAGCGACCCATTCGAAGAGCGCAGATACAGCTTGGAAAGCGCATCCGGCGTGCGCTGGTATTTCGGATCCACTTCCAGAATCACCAGGTATTGATTGGCCGGTGCGTAGATCACCGACGCCTGGCGTTGGCCGAAGGCGCTGAACATGGCATTCTGCACCTGCTCCGGGCTGATTCCCAGCGCCTGCGCGCGGTCGCGGTCGATATCCACCATCACCTGCGGGCTGGAGATCTGCATGTCCGTGTTGACGTCCACGAAGCCCGGCATTTGCTGCATCTTGGCCATCAGGCGCGGCGCCCAAGTGTAAATCTCCTGAAGGTCCGTGCTTTGCACCGTGAGTTGGTAGACGCTCGCCGAGTTTTGGCCGCCGACGGTAATGGGAGGCGGGTTCTGAATGAACGCGAAGAGGCCCGGCACGGCGAACAGCTTGGGGCGCAGTTGCTCGATGGCCTGATCCACGGAGAGCGTCCGCTGGTCCCGCGGCTTCATGCGCACGAAGAAAAACGCCTGGTTGCCGCCCACCACGAACGAACCCACCGCGTCGGCCCATGGCTGCGCCCGAACGATTTCGCTGACTGCCCGGTGGTGCGTAGCCATGGAGTCGAAAGAGATGTCCTGCGGCCCCTGCGTCACGCCGAAGAAGAAGCCGCTGTCCTGCGAGGGAATGAAGCCCGTAGGCATTGTCTCAAACAGGTAGACCGTGCCCACCAGCATCAGTACCGCGACGGTCAGCGTGGCCAGGCGGAAGCGCATCGCGATCTTCAGCGTGCGTTCGTACCACCCCGCCAGCCCGTTGAAGCCGCCTTCGAGCGCGCGGTAAGCCAACCCGTGCCGCGCCTCGTGGCTGGGCTTCAGATACCGGCTGCCGAGCATGGGCGTCAGGCTGAGCGAAACGAATCCCGAAATCAGAATGGCCACCACGATGGTCACCGAGAATTCGTGCAGCAGGCGGCCCACAATCCCGCTCATGAACAGGACGGGGATGAACACCGCCACCAGCGAGATGGTCATCGAAACGATGGTGAACCCGATTTCGTGCGAGGCGCTCAAAGCGGCCTGCATGCGCGATTCGCCCATCTCCATGTGGCGCACGATATTCTCCAGCATGACGATGGCGTCGTCCACCACGAACCCCACCGAAAGCGTCAGCGCCATCAACGAGAGGTTGTTGAGGCTGTAACCCAGCAGGTACATCACCGCGAACGTACCCACGATGGAGAAGGGAACCGCGGCGGCTGGAATGGCCGTGGCCGAAATGTTCCGCAGGAACAGGAAGATCACCATCACCACGATGCAGAGCGTCAGCAGCAGCGTGAATTCCACGTCGCGGATGGACCCGCGAATCGATTCCGAGGCGTCGTACACCACAGCGAGATTGATCGCCGGCGGAATCGCGTGGCGTAACTCTGGCAGCAACTCGCGGATGCCGTCCGCCACCGCCACCGTGTTCGTGCCCGGCTGGCGGTTGACGGCCAGAATCACGCCGCGCACGTTATCCATCCAGGCGATGAGCTTGTTGTCCTCCACGCCGTCGATCACCCGGCCCAGTTGTTCCAGCCGCACCGGCGAACCGTTGCGGTACGCCACGATGAGGGGGCGGTATTGGGCCGCATTGGAAAGCGTTCCGTTCGATTCGATGGTGAACGCCTGCTTATCGCCATCCAAGCGGCCCGTGGGCAGGTTGGTATTGCTGGAGGAGATCGCGTTCTGCACTTCGTCGATCCCGATGTTGTGCGCGGCGAGCTGGTCCGGATCCACCTGCACGCGCACGGCGTACTTTTGCTCCCCCATCACCTGCACGCGCGAGACGCCGCTCACCATCGAGATGCGTTGAGCCAGCAGGGTGTCGGCGTATTCGTTGACGGTGTAGAGCGGCAGCGTGCTGGAGGTGAGGGCCATGTAAAGAATCGGCTGCTCGGCCGGGTTCACCTTCTGGTACGTAGGCGGGCGCGGCATGCTGGGCGGCAGGTTCCCGCCGGCGCGGGAGATGGCGGCCTGGATGTCCTGCGCGGCTTCGTCGATCTTCCGCTCCAGCGTGAACTGTACGGTGATCTGCGTGCTCCCCTGCGAGTTGGTGGAGTTCATCGACTGGACGCCGGCGATGGTGGAGAATTCCCGCTCCAGGGGCGTTGCCACCGAGGACGCCATGGTTTCCGGATTGGCCCCCGGAACGGCCGCGTTCACCTGGATGGTGGGGTAGTCCACGCTCGGCAGAGCCGCCACCGGCAGCGCGCGGAAAGCGATGACGCCGAACAAAAGGATGGCGAAGCACGCCAGCGCCGTCATCACCGGGCGCTCAATGAACAGCCGCGAGATGTTCATAGCGGCCCCGTCTCCAGCTTAGAAGGGTCCACGGCCCGCACCGGCGCGCCCGGAAAGAGCATCAGCAGGCCATCCGTCACCACCGTTTCGCCCGCGGCGACGCCCTTTTCGATCACCGTCTTGCCGTTGATAGCGGCGCCCGGCGTCACCAGGCGGCTCTCCACCGTCTGGTTGGCCTTGACCACGTAGACGAACGGGCCGCGCTGGCCGGACTGTATGGCCTCGGAGGGAATCACGGTGGCGTTCGCGATGGTGTCGAGCGTCAGCGCAACCGTGACGAACTGCCCGGGCCACAGCAGGCGGTCGCGGTTCTCGAAAGTCGCCTTCAGGTGGATAGTGCCGGTGGACGCATCCACCGTGTTGTCGATCACCGAGAGATACCCTTGGGCCGCGTGGCTGGCATCGCCTTCCACCAGGGCGCGGACCGCCAGTTTGCGTCCCGCGCTCAGCCGCCGTATGGCCGCCAGGCGCTGCTCGGGAACGCTGAAGTTCACGAAAATCGGCTCGATCCGGTGGATCACCACCAGCGCCACGTCGTTTACCTTGACCAGGTTGCCCGCCTGCACCAGCAGGTTGCCGGTACGCCCCCCGATGGGCGCATGGATCTCGCAATAGCCCAGGTTGAGCTGGGCGGCCGCGATGGACGCCTCGTCGGCCTGGAGCGTCGCCTTGGCCGCGTCGATGCTGGCTTGGGTGGCGTGGACCGATTCGCGGGCCACATCCGCGCTAGACTTGGATTGGTCGTACTGCGAGCGCGAAGCCAGACCCTCCTTCACCAGTTGATCGTTCCGCGAGGCGTCGATATCGGCATATTGGGCCTGCGCCGTATCGTGCGCCAGCATCGCCTGGGACTGCGCCACTTGCGCCCGGTCGCGCGCCGCGGCCGCCTGCGCCTGCCGCAGGGCCTCCTCGAAGGGCTTCGGGTCGATGCGGAAGAGCAGGTCGCCCTGCGCCACGTCCTGACCTTCGGTGAACGCGACGCTGGCGAGTTGGCCCGCTACCTGCGATTTCACCTGAACGATGGCGGATGCCTCCACCGTCCCCACCACGCGCAGATCCGTAGGCACGGATTCCTGCGTGGCCTTGGCCATGGAGACGGGGACCATGGGCATCATTCCGCCCGCCGCCGCCGGGCCTTTCTTCTGCTGTTTACACCCGCACAACACCAGCGCGGGTAGGATGAGGAAAACCAAACGCCGATGAATCGTCATGAATGTAAATCCCCGGATTGAGACCCCAATTGTCGAAGTGTAGCAGACAGTGGCGCAGCCTTTCAGGCGGCGATGCCCGCATTCCCGCGGGCATTCTTCTCCACCTTCAAGATTACGCCGGCTCTATGCCATTAGTTCCGGCTGCGTAAACAGGAAATGGTCGAAGTAGTAGTGCATCAGCAGGACGCTAAGCACCACCAGGAAATAGCTCTGGTCCGCGGCAAGATGTGTGACCGCACGGACGATAACGGTCAAGACCACCAGCACGCCGGTAGCCGCCAGGAAACACAGGTAATACGGAATCATGGTGTTCCCGCGAACCAACTTCCGTACGAAAGGGTTATCGATCTCGCCGCGTTCATCCCGCAGGCGATTCAGCAGCCACAGCAGGAACAGGTACTGAAAGGAATGCCAGGTGTTGTATCCCTGAAACAATACATCCAGGTTCGAGCCCAGCGGCAGGCAGAACGAGACTACCGTAGTGATGCCGATTAGAAGGGTCTTGGGCAGGCTGGCGCGGCGCTGCCGGATTTCCACCACGGTCTTTCCGATCCACGCCAGCAGAAACAGCGCGAAAACAACCCCCGCCAGGATGGGCAGGTGAAATTGATAGAGCCAATCGGGGTAGGGCAGGTTGACGCCCCCAACCTTAAACTGCCGGAGCGACATCTTGTAAAGGCCGATCGGATAGAGGCCCGTGAGGATCAGGCCATAATCCAGAAGGCGCGACCATCGCGGATCGGCGGCGGCGCTCCGCTCCCGATAACAATCGGTGAGGTAGATGATCTGGTGCAAAACGTGGAGCGACGCCCAGGTGAAGAAGAACGTGATGAGCAGCGTGTACTGGTAGACGCCCACGCATACCACCCCCACCGGCAGCAGAATGGCCAGCTTCGTATACAAGGGATGGCGGCCGCGAAACCGTCCGTCGAGGAAGGTATAGGTGATGGTCGAGAACATGTGCGGTCCGCCGACCAGCGTGGCGACTGTGATGTTAATCACGTTGATGGCTTGCTGGGGCTGCATCAGGCCCGAGGCGTGAGCGGCCCACGCCGCCAGAATCGGCAGGGGGACCAGAATCGCGCTAAAGATCAGGAGCGGTAAGTCCCACGAAGGCTTATAGATCCACCCGGAGCGCCGTTGAGGAACGAGGCTAGGCGAGGCGGTGAGGGCGGCGGCGGCCATGAGGAGAGTGATGTTTCAAGACCGCTTACGGTTTCATGATGCTTATCGCTCTTGACTTTTCATTGCAAAGTACATTATGATCGTAAGCGATGAAGACGATCCTCGTTGCCTGTCTCTGCGCGGCGGCCTTCCTGGCCGCCTGCGGCCGGTCCAACAATTTGCTTCTTGGCCGCGTGGAAGCCACCGTGGGAGGCCACACGGTGGTGGTGACAGATTGCTACCGCACCATCGTGCCGCCGCCTTGGCAGAGCTCGGACGCGGGCGCCCCTACCTACCGATTCATGCCCTGCCGGGATGCGGACGTGGTGATTCGCGGCGAGGCGTTGACCGTGAATGGGCAGTCCTACGGGCGTCTGAACCCGGGGGACGATGTGCTGGTGGATCACGGAGTAGTCAAAATCGGCCGTCGCGCGACGCGAGCCAGCCGGTAGCCGCCATCGCCTCGCGCCGTTACAGCTTTCGCTCAGTCGAGCGTTTCCTGCGCGGACGCACGTAGTGAAAACGAACCAGATAAATATTCTCGCCTCTACCGTGCTTGGCGACCTTGAGCAGATCGACGATGCCGAGAAACCCGGACTCTCGCGCCAACTCGGGACTGATATCCGGAAACCCGATCGGCTCGATTGAATCCACTTCGATCGCGCCTTCCTCCATAGGGTACCGGCCGCCCACCTTGACGTGAGGGCGCATCCATATACGGACGCTGCACGTGATTTCTCCTCGACGGACTCCCTCGCGAAGCCGCTTCGTGAACACCATGAAGAGCCTCAAATCTGAAAGTCCGGCACGTAGCTTTCGCGCGACGCCTTGGGAATGATTTTCACGTTGGCCGCCTCCAGGACCACCAATGAGTTCGGCGGAACGCTGGTCGTGAGGAAGACGCTGGCGCCGATGGTACTTCCCTCCCCGACCACCGTGTCGCCCCCCATAATCGTGGCGCCGGCGTAAACCGTGACTCGATCTTCGATGGTCGGATGACGCTTCTGGCCGCGCAACGCCTGCCCCGCCGCGAGCGATCTCGCAACCAGGCCGACGCCCTGATACATCTTGACGTGGTTGCCTATGACGGCCGTCTCTCCAATGACCGTCCCGGTGCAGTGATCCACGAAGAAGTGCGTGCCGATGCGAGCCCCCGGGTGCAGATCCATTCCGGTTCGGGCGTGCGCCCACTCGGTCATCATGCGTGGGATCAGCGGGATGTTATCGAGATAGAGTTCGTGCGCCAGCCGCTGCACCGCAATCGCTTCGATGAACGGGTACGCGACGATCACTTCGTCCTGGCTGTACGCGGCCGGGTCGCCATTGTAAGCCGCCTCCGTGTCGGTCTGCAGCAGATCTCGAACGCGCGGCATGTTGCCCAGGAACTTGACCGTGAGCCCGTGCGCCATACCGGGTAGGTCCGCCTCTCCGTGGCCGGTGGACGGGGCGTATTCGAGGCTCTTGCGGATCTCCTCTTCCAGACGGCTGCGCACGCTATCGAGACGCGCGCTGGTCACGGCTTCAAGTTCCGAGGAGTGGATCGGCCTTTCGTCGAAAAACCCGGGAAACAGCAAGCGCAGCAGATCGGCCGCGATTTCCGCGACGGCGTGCTTGGACGGCAGGTTCTTGCCGTCCACGTGATTGATGCCGCCCGCGCGAACGTAGGATGCCATCAGGCGCCCGGTCAGATTGGCCAGTGTCAGCATGCCTTGATCTTACCCTTCACGCGCCCTCCACGCGCCTTTGGGCAGTCGGTGGGGTCATTCATCGCTCCACCATCCGCAGGCGCAGGTCCCTGAGGTTCCGTAGCAGAAAATCCGGGCATCCTGCCGCCAATTCCTCCGGCGGCGTGATGCCCGTCTTGACGGCGATGGAGCGTATCCCGTTGCGGCGCGCCGCCACGATGTCCGAGGGCGCATCACCGATGAGGGAAACCGGCGACCCGCGAACGATCCACCCGCGCCGGCGGGCCTCGCGGATGGCGATCCTGGCCAACCCCGCGCGCGTACTGGCCATCTCGCCGAATGCGCCGATCCGGAAATAGTCCCGCAGCCCGGCGCGCTCCAGCTTGCGCCATGCGATGCGGGTCAGGTTGCCGGTCACCAGTCCCAGCAGGTGGCCGCGGCGCGCCAGCCGCTTCAGCGCCAACTCCACGCCCGGGCAGAGCTTGCCGCCGAGCGGGGGGCAGACCCGCAGGTAATGCCTTTCGGCCGCTCGCAGGATGGCCGGCATGGATTCGCGGATGGTTTCCCGCCCGGCGCCCGCGTTGCGCATCATAACCGCCAGAATGTCTGGGTCGAGCATGCCCTGCACGGGGATGCCCTCGGTGGTGGTTTCGAAACCGGTCACGCGATGAATGCCGCAGACGAGCGCTTGGCGGTGGTGCGGTCCGGCGCGCCTCACCAGTGTGCCGTCGATATCGAAAAGGACCAGTCCGCGGTACGTCACGGGAAAACCAATCATAACGCCGTGACGCGGACCTCCCGCAAGACCTGCACTCTCCGCGGCAGAAACTGCATGCGGCGTGGTTCACTCCATGGCCTGTCGGCGCCGGTTAACCCCGCGCGGCGTCTCAGTCTGCTTACAACGCCTTTGCATGCACCGTGGCCGCATTACCCCTAGTCGAGCCGCCGAAGATGGCTCCAACCGTGCACTAGGTGGATGGAGGTCTACCTATGAGAAAGCTTTACGTAATCTGTTTGACGTTTGCGCTGCTCTGTACCATCGCGTATGCAGCCGCCAAGAAGTACCCCATGACCGCGGCGTCTATCGTTCCCGGGGCCCGGGCCGACGTTGAGGTCAGCAAGGACAAAAACGGCAACACGAAAGTGAAAATGACGGTTCACCATCTCGCCAATCCTGCAAATCTGACGCCGCCCGCGACTGGCTATGTTGTTTGGCTGCAGGAACGGAACGGAGACTCCGCAAATCAGGGCCAACTGCGAATGGATAAGAACCTGCAGGCGACCTTCGAAACCGTCACCTCGCTCAAGAGTTTCGATCTGTTTGTTACCGCCGAGTCGGACTTCGGAGCAAAAGGTCCAAACGGGCCGCAAGTTCTGACGGCCACTGTTCAACCGCGATAAATGATCAGCCCGCCGGGCCGTTGGGTTTCAGCAGACCCATCATGCGCTGTGAGTATCCGGAAAAAGCCGCCTTGCCGTTGTTCGTCAGGCGGCACACGGTCAACGGCACCTTGCCCTTGAACTTCTTCTCAATTTCCACGTATCCGACCTCCTCCAGCTTGGCCAAGTGGCCGGATAAGTTCCCTTGTGTGAATCCACCCTCGCGCTGCAAATAGAGGAAGTCCGCTTCGTTGACGCCATCGAGGATCAGCATGATCGTCAACCGCGCCGGTTCATGAATCACACGATCCAGTTGGGCGATTTCCTGGGCTTGCGGGGTCACGCTTTCACTCCCTCCGCCATTCGTGGATACGGGTTGGTCCGCAGGTAGTGGACCAGCCTGTACCCGCCTTGCGCCGCCAGCCACCCTCCGGTCAGCAGGAACGGCAGCGGCCACTGCAGCGGCCCCGGCACGCGTACCCACACAAATACCAGCCCCGCGACCGCCAGAATCAGCGATGACCACAATCGGTACGGACGTTCCGATTCCCGATTCACCACGTATAGCGCGACCGCCACCGCGGGCGTCACGCATGGCGCGAACCAACGTCCAATCGAGCTCCCCTGAGGCTCGAAGAGGACGAGAACCATCAAGATCGGCCACACGGTTCGCAGCCGGAAGAACGTCACGTTCTCCTTAGGCGGCGGGTCGGGCCGCAACAAAGAAAGAGTAGTGAGTGTCTCCACGCGCCACTCCTTTTCCTCAGGCGGCTGCACGTAGCCCGTGCGCGGATAGGTGAAGTGCGCCTTCAGGAAATCGAGGACGCCGCGTTCGGAGAAGAGGTAGAGGATGAACACAGCGTAGATGGCCAGGATGTCGAGCGCTCTCCAGGGCCCGTTCCAAGGCCCTGGCTTTTTCATGAAGAACAGGAATGCCACCCCTGCCATAACGATGAGCGTCAGCCCCAACAGGAGTTCCGGGAGCCCATCGACAAACCAATAAGAGGCAGCCCTCCTCCCGTACGAAGTAGTCTTCTTTATAGAATCATCGCTCATGTAATCTAATTTGTATCAAAAACTAGTTCTTGTCAAGATAAAACGCGACCGGCGCCTCGCCGGGGAAGCTATAATGTGGCGTGCGAATCTTCTCGTTGGAAGGCAAGACCGCGCTGGTGGCGGGAGCGAGCCGTGGAATCGGCCTCGCCATCGCGCGCCAGTTGGCGGAAGCGGGCGCGAGCGTGACGCTGGCGGCCCGGTCGGAGCAGGAACTGCGGTTGCGCGCCGCCGAAATCGGAGGCCGCGCGCTGCGTCTCGACATCTGCGATCCGCAATCGGTCGCCGCTGCCGCGGAGGCCGTGGGCGCTCCCGACATCCTCGTCAACGTGGCGGGCACCACCATCCGCAAACGGTTCGAGGAGTGCACCGAGGAGGAGTACCGCATGATCATGGACACCAACCTGAACGGCATCGTGCGGCTGACCCAGCAGATCGGCGCGCGCATGATCGCTCGCGGCCAAGGTGGAAAGATCGTCACCATCGGAAGCCTCATGTCGATTATGGGGTTGCCCTATCTCTCGCTATACGCCATCACAAAGGGCGGATTGGCGCAGTTGACCAAGGTGCTGGCCGCGGAATGGGCGCGCTACAACATCCAGGTGAATTGCATTGCGCCGGGGTTCATCGTTACGGACCTGAACCGGCACGTCTGGGCGTCCGAAACCATGCGGGACTGGCTGAAGGGCTGCCAGTCAAACCCGAACCCGGGTACGCCGGAGGACGTCGCGCCGCTGGCCGTGTTCCTCGCGGGACGCGGCGCCGATTACATCACAGGCCAGGTGATAGCCGTCGATGGCGGCTATACCACGACCGCCATGTGGCCCTTGGAACCGAAGTAGCGCCCTATGCCCGACGAAGAACAAATCGAATCAGCCAGCGAAGAATTGCCGGTGCTCACCGTCCGCGACACGGTGATCTTTCCGGGCGCGATGCTGCCCATCACGGTGGGGCGTCCGGCTTCGGTCGCGCTGGTGCAATCCTTGG
>OBLW0100004676.1_pt1 | contig 10408 bp, 7 predicted proteins | sample 1520161 | NCBI WGS metagenome assembly OBLW01 (sample SAMEA3539309, study PRJEB22396) | soil metagenome | biome: tundra; feature: field; material: soil | place: USA | collected 2010-05 | depth 0.15 m
TCCGGCCCATGGCCCCAGTATATGGCACAATCGAGCGTCCGCGGCGCCTGCGGCTTCGTTCTTACCGTCTAACCGGAAATGACGGCATTTTGGGTCAGGAAACCAGGGCCGTGCTTCCAACCTGGAACTCAATCGCGCTCACTCATCATCATCGGGTTCGGCGAGGGCTGCGGAGCCAGCGCCCACCTTGGGACGAGGCTTGCGCCCAGCGGGACTGCCAGCGTAGTCAGCGGGCGGGTCCGCCTCGGTTGGTCTCTCAAAGCCGAGCAAACGGGCGATGATTCGATAGACGCACCAGATCAGCACGACCGCAAGTAGCAATTGAAAGAGGTCGCTTCCGAATTTAAAGATCATCCCGGTGCTCACAGAAGCCTCCGTGCGGGGAAAACCTCATTCGTTCTTGCTCAGATCAGAATACGAAGCCGCCGTGGCTTTCGTGTCACTGGTTGGGTTCCCCCCGTATCACCCTCTACCCTGCAGTTACTTCTCCGTCAAGATTCAGGCTCGTCTCTGGCACAGACGAGCCGAGGAACTGGCACCCGCAGCCAAAGCGTGATTGCGCCCGCGGCCATGAGCGCGATCGACATGCTTAGGAATCCGGCACGTGCGCTTCCGGTGAGCGCCTGCAGTGCCCCTACGAGCCACGTGCCGGCAAACCCGCCCAGTGCGCCGCAGGTGTTGATCAGCGCCATAACCTCACCGGCCACGTTACAGGGCAGCATCTCTGGCACGATCGCAAAAAACGGCCCATACGGCGCATACATCGCCCCTCCGGCTATGATTAGGGCAACATACGCCAGCCAAAAATTCTGTCCGGCCGTTGCATAAGAGCAGAACAGCGCAACGCCGGAGGCGATGAGAAAAGGCCACACAAAAATCTTCCGGTTGAGAGCGCGGTCAGAGAAATAGGCGACCGCCATCATGAGAAGGATCGCGAACAGAAAGGGCGCTGCGCTCAACAAACCAACGATCCCAATGCCGCGATTCAGCCCGGAACGGATCATCGCCGGAATCCACAGCACCAGGCCATAAACCCCGAAGCTCCAGAAGAAGTACTGCACACACATCAGAATCACGCCCGGCACGCGGAGCGTCGCAAAGAGATTTCCATACTGCGGAAGCACCGTCTGCTCGCACTCGAGCGCCGCTTCCAGCTGCGCGCTGCTCGCCTCGTTTAGCCAGCCCACTTGCCGCGGCCGGTCGCGTGCAACCGACGCCCATACAAATGCCCACAGGATCGACGGAATGCCTTCGAGGATGAATGTCATCTGCCAGCCCGCGGCCTTGATTAGGAATCCCGTGACTGCGGCCATCCACGTAACTGTCACTGGATTCCCAAGAATCAGGATCGCATTGGCCCTCGACCGCTCTGCACGCGTAAACCATTGCGTGAGCAGGATCAGCATGGAGGGCAGAATCAGGCTCTCCGCAACGCCCAGCAGCAAGCGATCAATGACGAGCAGCCAGTACGTGTGCAGAACGCCCGTGAGTGCGGAAAAAGTGCCCCAGCTGATCAACGCAAAGAAAACCAGCCGGGTCGAGCTCTTGCGCACTGCGTAGGCGGCGGCCGGAACCTGAAAAAGAGAATAGCCGAGAAAGAAGACCGCCCCCAGAAAGGCCGCGCGCGATTCGGTGATGTTGAGCGACTTCGCCAGACCCGCTGCAGCGCCGAAGCCGAAGTTCGACCGCCCTAGGTAGGCGAGGCTGTAGGTGACGAAGACCACCGGCATCAGGTAGAGCCAGCGTCGGCGCAAATCCGCCGCCTGTTCCGTCTCCGTCGACACCAGTTTCTCCGGCACACAAGCTTTATAGCATCGCGCCCATCTTGCAGGAGCCTCGCATTGCGCCGGGCTCCGGATGTAAATCGCTTTCACTCATGGTGCGCGGGGATGCGGCAGAGAGCAACCCAAATGGCCGTGCCACTGCTTTGAATCCCATCTCCATCAATGGCGACTTTATGACGCGCTCGAACTTACATCCGTCTGCCGGCACCGTGGACTACATTCGGGAAATGCCAAACAACAAGCGCGGCGGCATTCATCGAGACACCTGGGACCAGTTGCCAGTTCCGATCGTATGACCGTCAAGTGGGAAGTCCAATTCTGAGGCGATAAAATGCTTGGAATCTTTGCAGCACGGCTGAATTGGCGAATCTCGGCAACCTCGCCTAAAATATCGCATCCGGGAACGCTGGAGAACTCCGATGACTATTCCCGACGCTTTCCTTAGTGGCAAGTTGGTGGATGAAAACGGTCTTCCTCCGCATTCGGCCAATTTCACAGTGGTGTCCGAAGGGGAATTTCATGGTCAACACGGATTTGGAAGAATCCAAGGGGATCACATATGCGGACCCGACGGAACCTTCACCTCGCCGCCACTTCCCCCAGGAAGATACTTCCTGCGCTTTTTTGGAATACTCCGTGCACCTGCATTCGAAGCGGATAAGGGATTCAAGCAACAACGCGTCTTTGACTTCATCTATCCGAACGCGGCGACTGTTACAGAGGCCATTCCCTTTGAAGTCGAGGCAGGTGAGACGGTGAGTGTTGACATGCAGGTAACCAAGCCTGTCTGGTTCAATATCGCAGGGCGCGTCAAAAGAGGTTCGCCAATCGAACAGCGCAATGTACACGTGATGTTTCAGCGGAATATGGGCATCCTGCCGGATGTCGGAGGCACGGGATTTCGCGTTAAATCCGACGGAAGCTTTGAGGGAATGCTCTTGGGAGGGTCGTATATTGCCTCTCTCCACGAGATGACAAATCCAGAGCCGAGCGGCTATATGCGGTCAATAAAGCAGTTTGGTTCCAGCGCGGTGATCATCCAACGAGACACTCTGAATCTCGAATTGCTGATGCAGTAGAGCCGTTTCCTCTGGGTTTTTGAGTGGCGAGCGAGTAACCGTCGATCCAGACAGTGTCGATCCCCTGTTGATGGAAACCGGTGTGAGCTACAACAAGCAGCGGCTTCACCGGATGGGTTACTTCGCTGAGCTGATGTCGACCAACGAAGAGGTCAGCGAGAGCATCCGTCCGCTGCTCAGGCTCTGCCGCGAACAAATCGACCGGTCGATCAGGATGGACACAGCACTGCTTCGCTCACTGGATTCGGAATGTTCTCCGGCGCAACAAGCTAACGCCACCCATTTCGAGCCGGCACATCTTTCGCAGCCAGCAGAGCTCTTCGAAGCTGCGCGACTCGGGCATGGTTCGAACGAGCTCGCTACAGCAAGGTCGCTCGACGATGCAATTGCGACAGGACGAGGCGGAATATGGCTCGATTTGACGTACGAGCAATACTCGTCAGTAAAGAAAGATGACTCTCAAACGCAATCAGACCGCAGCCTTGTCGACCCATCGAAGAGACCCTCAAACTCTCCTCCTCGGTGAGCAGTTTACGCTTGCCAAGGCAAGCCAGAGTGCGCTTTACAGAGGCTTCACTTCACGGTTGCCTGTGGCGCGGGGGCAACTCAAAATCGTCGATTGGAAGTTGCCCCGAAAAGTTGTCCCTCCGGACGCTGGCTGTCCAAGGAAGCCGGCGGACATCGGTGGAAAGAGATTCATATACAAACCGCTGAACATTAAGCGGTTGTATTGGTCTTTTGGAATTCCTTGAACTTCCCTGGAAGGGGCTTTGGTGGACGCGGTAGGAATCGAACCTACAACCTGTCGGTTAAGAGCCGAATGCTCTGCCAGTTGAGCTACGCGTCCAGACAATTGGAAAAAACCGTGCGGCGGGACAATCGAAGCACGGATTGAGCAGGCAAAATATTCGCTGCTACCTGAAAAATATAGCATAGGTGAGAGGGGATCGAAAGCCGCTGGCCGGGTCGCGAAGAGAGGATTAGAAGGTGAAGGCCAGCCCCGCGCTGACGCCTCGCTGGTCTTGCGCGAAGATGAGGACGGAGCCGTCGCTCAGCAGGTAAGGTCGATAGCCTTGCGCGAGCATGTTTCTCACGTCGAGCAGAGCTTCAATTCCGCCCGCGCCTTCGTGACGCGTGCAAATTGGCTGGCGGAGATGAAGGTTCATATACGGGCTCCCTGCGTCAGCTGCGAAAGGCGCTACTTGGGAAACGGTGTCTTCCGGTTGCCAGCGATAGCTCGCGCGCCATTTCGTCCCTGTGCCTTCCAGAGTTCCCGAAAGCGAGAGGGCGTAGGTTTGCACGCGGCGTGGACGGGCGGCGCCGAGCACCTGAGTGAGCGGCATCGGGTGGGATGCAACAGGCATCGCGAGCGCATCTCCATTGGCATAGCTCAGGCGCACGCGGTTGCCGCCAGGCAAGCGACGCTCAATGACAGCCATCATTCCAGCAGTGGCAAAGTCAGGCCCCGCGGTGCGCAACATGTCACTCGCCTGGTCATAGAGGAAGCTCGCTCCCGATGGGACTGTGTTACCAGCCGCGAGCCGGGATGCTGCTTCGATGATCGGATTCCTAATGTTGTCTGCGAAGAACATCATGGAAATATCGGAGAAATCCGTCTGCCGCTTCCAGGCAATCTCCTGGTGAAGGCCGTGTTCGAGCGCCAGTTCGCCGTTACGCATTGCAACGGAAGGCAAGTAATCCGCCGCCTGGGAACCATTCTCCGGGTGCCGCGTCGGCATGATCGTGGTCATGCGGTAGCTGATGATGGAATTGTTATCGCGCCAGCCCACCGAGGCAAACGGCAAAGCGGCGACCACGGTGTTGGGCGAGTTCTGGCCGAAGCGCGCAATCACCTGTTCTGAGCCGACCTCTCCCTCGAACTCATCGCCAAGATTCAAGTTTTCTGAGGTGCGCATAGAGGCTTCGTCCAGGCCGTCAGATCCCTGGCTTTCGATCTCAGGCCGAATGGCAATAGCTGCCAAAGACTGGACAGAGCCGGCGAAGCCAAGATCCTGACGGAAGCCCAGCATCGATTCCATTCCTGCATCGGTGCCGGGTGCGAAGTCTACGCGCGCCAGCAACTCGCGGCTGTCAGACGGAGTGTTTTCGATGGATGCGGTGATGCGTTCTCCGCTCTCGCCGAATGTTCCTTCGCTGCCAGTAGCCATCAAACGTGCTTTGAGCTTCGGCTGAGCGCTGGAGCCGTCGGATACGACCACCAGCGGGCCATCTTCAAGCCAGCGTAGCAGCGGACGGTTTGCAGCCGAACGGAGCGTCCACGCCCAATCATCTTTTTGCGCATTGGCAGCGCGCGGTTGTGCCGGCAACCATTGCATCACTTCGTAAAGAGTGTTGAGCGTGAGATTCACGACGGTATCGCGGCGGACATGGACATTCTCGCGCAGCGAAGGAAGAAAGGATGTCCCCATAGCCTTGACTGCGTAGCGGCCGGGAATAACGGAGGGGATAGAGAACTGACCTTTGTCGTTGGTGTAAACGATGGTGAGGATGCTGAGGTCAGGGCGCAGCAACTGCACGACGGCGCCAATCTGGGGCACTCCGGCGGTGTTACGCACCACGCCTGAAATGGATCCGGGAGCAGCTCCCATCAATGGAACGGCGCCCAGAGCAATCAGCGTGATGAAGAAGGCGAAATGAGGCCTGCGCATCATCACTCGTTTTGACAAACCGGCGGCGTCCCTGGCAGATCTGTTCCGGAAAAAGCCCACGCGAGCTTGCCGATCTGGAGCCGGATCGCTCTGTTGCGCAGGATACATACTATTCCACGACAAAAGGCGCCGATTGTGCAATCTCTTGTTTTGAGATTCCGTCATTAATCTGAATCGTCACCTTATACTTCCCAGGTTGCAGCCCAGCCATCGGCACGGTGTTCTGGACCGTCAACTGGTCGCTGTGAGCTCCTAAATCCTTTGAATCGAGATGCTTTTCGAGAAGAATCGCGTTGTTCGAGGAGTCAACAATCCGGTAGGTAACCTCAGCTTCATTGCTCTTGGTTGACTCATTGATGCCCAGGTTATAAACCTGCATCCAGAAGTTCAGCTGTTGAGCGCGTTTGAAACTGACCGGCGTGGCTGGATTGGCGCTGACACGAGGGCAAATCTTGGTGTTGCCCAGTACGCAATTGCCTTCGCCGATCTCATGCGAAGAAACGGGGTTCATCTGATCCGCGAGGATCAGTGTGGAAGTGGCGAGCTTCTCATCGTGGTATTCGGGCACCTCGAGGGCGCGGCCATAGATGCCCACGTGGTCCGGGTTATTTACATCCTTGATGGCGATGTCGAGACGATAGAGCCCGGGAAGCAGCGGCACGGCCTTCCAATAAATGGACTGGCGATCGAGCGATTTCTCCAGCAATTCAGCGGGCTGCTGAACCTGCACGGTTTCTTCGAAGGTCTGCACCGTCTTGTGCGTTATCGTCGTGACTTTGCCCAGGATGTTCACCAAGCCGATGGCAACACCATCCTTCGTCACAAAGGTGATGTCGCGATTTTTGATTTGCAGGGTGATCGGGACGAGTACGGTGTTGTCTGTAACCTTGACGAGGTCCGTGCGCACATCAAACGGAAAAATGGGACCGTTGATCAGCTTGTGCTCAGAGATGAAGTTATCCAGATCCTTGAATTTGATTGGTGGCGGGGCGAAAAGCTTTGCGGCAAGTTCGATGCGGTCAAATTCCTTCGAGGCCTGCGAAGAGGCAAGAGGGCCAGTCCCGAGGCTCTCAAATCCGCCCTTGAAGCGGTCGGCCTTTTTGGCCATCCCCATCTCTTCCCATTGCGTGGCGCCCATGCCGGGGACATGGAGCAATGCGTCCTTCTCGCCACGATCGATGGTGAAGTGATAGTCCCCGCACATGCAGGTATCGACAAACTCAATGTCGATGTTGTCGCCGACGCCTTCCAAATAGCGATAGTGCCAAACCTCGAACGGGAACGTAGAAGTTTCGCCGCCGCCTTCATCCATCGGGCGCTCGTAGCTGCCTCCCGAAGGATGCGAATCGATTGAGTCGGGCGCACCGAATGCAATGTAGATATGTCCGCGGTCGGTCTTCCAACCCGGTTTGCCTGCTGCGTAGTGTTCGTTCGCGTAGGCGATCCGCCGGTAATGCTCTTCGCGGAATTCGTTATCGGATGAGTCGGGGTTAGGATTGCGACGAAGCCAGAACTGCTCAATAAAGGCGTCGCGCTCTTCGTCGTTGCTCAGGTTTCTAAAAGCCTTCCGCTCTTCCTCCGAAATGATGTAGGCCACATCCTGATCGAGCCAGGACTTGTAGGCCCCCTTCAATTCCTGACGGACGGCTTTCTGAGCCTGCACCTGTTCTTTGTCGCTCCGGGGCCGCCTGAGGGGGTCGGCTTCCTGATCCTGGCTGGCGGGTTGGGCTTGCGTGGGCTGATCGCCAGACTGGGCCCGAAGACCCGTTGCGGGCGCGAATGCCAAGCCGCAACTCAGCGCGAAATAAAGGAAAGTACGACGGTTACCCATCATTGCGTCAAGAAACTCCTACAGTGGCCTATTCTACGAGTCCCAGCGGGCAGGAGCAAGGATTTGCATGGAGCTACCCTGCAATTGGACGCAGCGCGCAAGGAAAGGTAATGGCATTGTGGCCCAATTACCTGCCGTTCGATTGCGGATCGCGGTCGATTTTGAGACCATACAAATCAGCCGTTCGTCAACAAAAACAGGCGCAATCACTCAGTTATCGCGATGAATCGGTCCACCAGAATATGTCTGGATCCCGAAATCAGGAGCAGGTTACTTCTGATGTCTGAAAGCGCGCAAAAATGCAGGAAGAGTGTGCTTCTCGGAACAGCGACTCAGGAAACTGGGAACCGTGAGCACAAACCTTGCGTAGACTAGACTGAGAGAAGCCTGGAGCAGCCACTTCAAATGAAAAAAGTTCTTTTAATTGCTCTTGCCGTAGTTGTGACCGCTGGACTTGTGGGCTTTATGGTCTATAAGCAACAGTCCGGGTATACGAAGGTGCTCACCGCAAAGCTCGTGAAGCAGGATCTGGCCACTGTGGTGAGCGGCACCGGTCAAATTAAGCCAAAGACCTATGTGGTCGTGGGCGCCACAGCCCTGGGGCGCGTTACCAAGCTGTATGTGAAGGAAGGCGACCTAGTCAAGAAGGCACAGACGGTCGCCAGCATCGAGCACGTACAGCAGGAAGCTGCTGTCTCTGGCCAGGAAGCGGCCATTGCCGCCGCTAAGACCGACATAGCAGCCGACGTTGCAGCAGAAAAAACCGCCGCGGCTAACGTGGAGAAGGCCAAAGCCGACCTGGAGCAGAAAAAGCTCGATTGGAACCGCGAGCAGGATCTCTACAAGGATGGCATCGTGGCCAAGTCGGACTACGACGCCAAGAAGGCAGCCTATGACACCGACGTGGCTGCAGTGGACCAGGCAGTTGCGAGTCTGAATCAGGCCAAGGCGCAGACCGAATCTCTGCGCGGGCATCTGCAGATGCAGGTTGCTACCCTTCGCAGCAACCAGAATGCACTCGACCTGACGATGGCCACCGCTCCATTTGACGGCATCGTGACCAACCTGCCCGTCCGCGAGGGAGAAACTGTAGTCCCCGGCATTCAGGACACGAACGGTTCCGTCCTCATGACCCTGGCTGATATGAGCGTCGTCACTGCCGAGGTGAAAGTCGACGAAACCGACATCGTCAATATTCAGCTCGGCCAGCCGGCCGACGTTACTGTGGACGCAATTCCAGGAAAGGTCTTCAAGGGTCACGTCACATTGGTCGGCGACCAGGCGCTGCTGCGCTCGACTGGCGTTGCAACGTCGCAATCGACAACGGGAACGGAAGAGGCCAAGGATTTCAAGGTAGTGGTGACGCTGGATTCGCCAACTAGCGAACTGCGCCCTGGTCTTTCAACTACAGCGAAGATCACAACCGCGAAGAAATCCAATGTACTGTCGCTTCCGATTCAAGCTCTGACCATGTACGCTCCTCCGGCCCCCGGCAGCAATGGCAAGGTTGAGGCGGCTTCCACATCGACCCCGAGTGCTACCGTTCCCGCGAAGCAAGGTGTTTTCGTGATCGAGAAGGACGCGCGTGGCAGGCAGCGCGCGAAGTTCGTCCCGGTCACCACGGGAATAACTGGAGCCACTGACATTGAAGTGCTGACAGGATTGAGCACCGGCCAGGAAGTTGTCACAGGACCCTATAAGACTCTGCGCGTCTTGAAAGACGGCGCTTTGTTGAAAAAAGACACCGAGAAATCAGTCACTCCGGCAAATGGGAATTCCTAAGCATCTCGCAATTCAGGCAGTCGCGCAATTCAGGTAAACGAAGGGGCAGCTGTACATTTGAGCCAGTCCCTCGAAGCGTAACCGCACTTTCGGAAGCAACGATAAGGATGGGATTCGGATGGTTGTGGAGAGCATGATGAGCGAGGTCGACCCGCAACAGGTTTCACCGCCCTCCAGCGACGTAATCGTCGTCGAGGATCTTTGGCGCACGTATGACATGGGCTCGGAGCAGCAGGTGCAAGCCCTGCGCGGCGTCTCTCTGCGGATCAAGCACAACGAATACGTGGCGATCATGGGCCCTTCGGGATCAGGCAAGTCGACACTCATGAATCTGATCGGATGCCTGGATACTCCGTCGAAGGGGAAATATTGGTTGAACGGTCAGCTGGTGAGCGAGCTGGATGATGACCAGCTGGCCAGAATCCGCAATAAGGAGATCGGCTTCGTATTCCAGACCTTCAATCTGCTGGCGCGCGCCAGCTCGTTGCACAATGTGGAGCTGCCACTGATTTACAACGGCACTCCCGCAGCCGCACGTATTGAGAGGGCCAAGCAATCGCTCACAGATGTCGGGTTGGAAAACCGCATGTACCACAAGCCCAACGAGCTCTCCGGCGGTCAGCGGCAGCGTGTCGCGATTGCGCGCGCACTGGTGAACAGCCCCTCCATCATCCTGGCCGACGAACCGACCGGCAATCTTGATTCCAAAACCGGCATCGAGATCATGGCGCTTTTCGACACGTTACATGCGAAGGGAAACACGATTGTCCTAGTTACGCATGAACCGGACATCGCCGATTATGCGCATCGCGTCGTGCATATTCGCGACGGTCAGATCTTTTCTGATGAGCCGTCGAAGCGTCTCCGTAAAGGCGCTGCACGCGTGTAAGAGGCAAGCCGTTCAGCCTGAGCCGGAGAGGATCTCTCCGGCTCATGTTTTTAGACTGAAAGCCGATGAGAGTGCTGACGGCCCTTTTATAGCGACCGGGGCTGCGGAGGCAAGGCACGCTGATGGCAATGCACACTGCCCCTCAACTTCAATCGAGCGCACCTACTTCAGAATCCCAGCATCTCGAGCTGGAAGCACCGGTCGCTGCGCACTTAGTCGGTGTGAACTCAGGTTGGCGCAAGTTGCTTTTGCAAGCCGAAATAGTGGCGCCGATAACGTACGATTTCTTGCGCGCCGTGCGAAGGCACGGTCTTTCAGCGGGTGCAAATCCCGCCCGGCAACTTTCGTTCCAGCCGGTAGCAATCGGAGCGGCC
>OBLW0100004677.1_pt1 | contig 10408 bp, 9 predicted proteins | sample 1520161 | NCBI WGS metagenome assembly OBLW01 (sample SAMEA3539309, study PRJEB22396) | soil metagenome | biome: tundra; feature: field; material: soil | place: USA | collected 2010-05 | depth 0.15 m
CTCTTTGACGAGAAGGTCACCCAGCCGTTGAGACATACGTCGATCTCCTATCCACCGAGTGGAACGATACCTGGCAAAGTGCCTGGCATTTGCACGAAGCGCCGCTTTTGTTAATGGAAGAGGAGCAGCGTCTTGGTGTTGACACAAATTGTCAACGCAAGTCGATTACCGTACTAGTTACCGTAGTGCTTGCACTTGTCGTCTCGTGGAGCGTGCCGTATGCTCCTCAATAAAACCCGCGCCAGATGAACTTTTCCTCTTCCAAGTCCCAAGTCTCAGGCCGGAGTACATGCACTTCGGTAAGGACGAGCGTAGCGTTTTCCAAGTCCGAAAGCTTCACTACGTTCGTCGTACACTCAGAAATGAGGCTGAATCCAACAGTGTCGGCTGACGTGAAAGAAAATCAAATTCGCAGCTACTACCGCGCTTTGTTTCAGGCATGGGGACGGCAGAACTGGTGGCCGGCGCGGTCACGCTTCGAAGTGGTCGTAGGAGCTTATCTCACCCAAAACACGGCATGGACAAATGTGGAAAAAGCGCTGGCGAATCTTCGCGCCGCGAAAATGCTGAGTGCCAAAGGCATCCGCCGGGTGACCTTGACTGAACTCGAACGCCTGCTTCGCCCGTCTGGTTATTTCCGTCAGAAAGCTCAGCGCCTGAAAACTTTCGTAGAATTTCTGGATCGACATTATGGAGGATCTCTGACGAGGTTGTTTTCGCGTCCAACTGAAGAGCTTCGGGAAGAGCTCCTGAAATTGAATGGCGTTGGCCCCGAAACGGCCGATTCAATCCTACTTTACGCTGGCAATCACCCGGTATTCGTCGTGGACACTTATACGCGAAGGATACTTGCACGTCACGTGATCCTGCCCGAAGATGCTGCCGATGAGGATGCCCGGAAAATATTTGAGAAGGCCCTACCGTCTCTGGCAGAGCCCGTTACCGATTCGGAAAAATTCTACACACAGCAACTGGCGGCAGGCTTTCCTGATGCTCCGCATCCGCCATCGCAGATGAGCACCGCGAAACGCACGGCTCTCACTCAGATTTACAACGAGATGCACGGCCTGATTGTGAGGGCAGGAAAAAGCTATTGCAAGAAATCACAGCCTGATTGTGACGGATGTCCTTTACAACCTTACTTGCCTAGGCTTAAGTAAGTCTCTGTGCGGCGAGGTTCGAGCAGACGATCTGACGCGTCAAGCTGATGTCTATCGCGGCATCGCACGAGTTTGCCTGAACAGCGCAGGCTGCACGGCAATTCAGACCTGGGGATTTACCGACAAATATTCGTGGATCGGTTCTCATTCGCGTGGCACTCGCGGACAGGCTCTGCCCTTCGATCGATCGTAACGGCCAAAGGCCGCCTATCGCGCACTATTGAAGGCGAGCTTGCTAGGACGAGTTCCGGGGCATGGAGAGGCGTCGTCGCTGATTTGAAATTTCTTCCGCCTCCGAGGCACCATCTATAATGAGTTCCGGTCTATTCCCAGTATGCACGGCGCCTGATGTGCATCGGCTGGACTATTTCAGGTTGGACCGCTGAACTCGCGTGCCGCAGACTGCTCCAACTCGACCTCCGAAGGCCTCCAACCGCAAGCAGGTCATTATCCTGCTGGCGGTAGCAGTTTTTCTGTTGCTGGCGGTCCTGGTTTCACAGACGGCGTTTAACGAAACCATACTGCGTCCCGGAAGCAATCAGCAGGCAGTAGTTTTCTATGCCCTCTCACTGCTGATTTCTCTTCTTTTCATCGCTCTCACTTTCGTGCTGGCCCGCAACCTGCTCAAATTGCTTGCCGAACGCCGTCTGGGTGTGTTGGGCTCGAAGTTCCGTACGCGTATGGTGGTTGGAGCTCTGCTGCTTTCATTCGTTCCGGTTATGGTGATGTATTGGTTTGCTTACGGACTGATGAACCGCTCGATTGACAAGTGGTTCTCCACCCCGGTGGAGGAGGTTCGCGCGGATACGGATGCGATGGCGTCGTTGCTCGCCAACTATGCGGCACAGAACGCCCGCTCGGAAGCGGCTTCCATTGCTGCCTCACTTGAAACACAGCGGGCATTGGATGGTCATGGATTTCTGCCGGCAGTCGAAGAATTTCGCCGCCGCCAGTCCGCTTTGCAAGGCGGATTTGTCCTCGCGCTAGAAAATGGAGTTGTAGAGGCGAGTCTCGGAGTTCCCGGGCCCTGGCCGGCGTTGAAAGAGAAGCTACCCTTGGCACAGGCCGCCGGCGACCAGCCCGCGCGTTTTACGTGGCAGCAAACTGAATACATGCTAGGCAGCGCCCCAGTTGGAAACGATGGCTTGATTTTGGTGGCCATGCCGTTGCCGCCGGAGTTTTCGCGGACGGTCAAACAAATCGAAGCCAGCCAGCAGCGGTATTTTCAACTGAGCCTTGAGCGCAAACACGTGCGTCAGACATATATGGGTCTGCTCTTGCTGCTCACGATGATAGTGCTGTTTGTCAGCACGTGGCTGGCGCTGTTTCTTTCGAAGCTGGTTACGCGTCCGCTAGCGGCGCTCGCCGAGGCAACTCAGGAAATCTCTCGCGGACGTCTGGATTTTCGTATCGACGTAACTGCAGCGGACGAAATCGGGGATCTGGTCCGGTCTTTCAATCGCATGGCCGAAGAATTGGAGACCAGTCGGCGGCAGATCGAAGCGTCCAGCCGCGACGCGACCGCCGCCAATGCCGAGCTCGATCAGCGCCGCCGCCAGATGGAGACCATCCTCGAAAGCATACCCACGGGCGTGCTGTCGCTCGATGCCGGTCGTCGCGTCACGCATGCCAACCAGGCTCTGCAGCGCATGTTTTATCCCGAGGGCTTCGCGGACGGCAAGGCGATGCTGCGCGGAGCGCGACTGGCGGACGTGTTCCCGCCTGAAGTGCTGCAGGATCTCGAACCTCTGCTGCGTCGCGCCGATCGCATGGGGATGACCACTAGCCAGATGGAGACGTCACTGCAGCGCACCTCTCTGAACGTCGCAGTCACAGTGGCAATCCTGCGTCATCAGGACGAACGGTCCGGATACGTGATTGTATTCGAAGATCTCTCGGATCTGTTGAAGGCTCAGAAACAGGCGGCTTGGCGCGAAGTTGCGCGCAGGGTCGCGCATGAAATCAAGAATCCACTGACCCCTATTGCGCTCTCTGCCGAACGCATTCAGCGTCATTTGGAGCGCGCCACAGTTCCCGACAAAGCGTCCTTGGAAATTGTCCGAACCTGTGCCGAAACTATTGCGGGCGCGGTCGAAACAGTGCGACGGTTGGTGGACGAATTTTCAACGCTGGCTCGCTTTCCAGCGTCCAATCCTCATCCCGCTGATATCAACGAAGTTGTTGAGAGTGCGCTCTCCATGTTCAACGGAAGAATGGATGGCATCGGTCTGCACAAAACGCTGGCCCCGGATCTGCCGAAGGTTATGGCGGATGCGGAGGCGATCAAGCGGGCTGTGGCCAACCTGGTGGATAATGCCGCTGAAGCAATGCAGAATTCGTTGGTACGCGAGATTCAGATTTCAACTTCGCTTGTAGCCAGCCGGGACGCGGTCGAAATCACCGTGGCGGATACCGGGCACGGCGTGACTCGCGAGCTTAAGGAAAAACTTTTCCTTCCCTATTTTTCCACCAGAAAACGCGGCACAGGCCTCGGACTAGCAATTGTGAGCCGAGTCATCGAAGAGCACCATGGCTCGATTCGGGTTGAGGAAAACCAGCCGGTAGGAGCGCGCTTTATCGTAGAACTACCGGTGGTTCCGGAACCCGCCCTTGCTGCTACCACTGCCCAGCATGCATAAAATTCTCATTGTTGACGATGAAACTGGCATCCGCGAATCGCTGCAAGGAGTATTGGCAGACGAGGGCTACGAAACTGCAGCGGCGGATAGTGGCGAAGAGTGCCTTAGGCTCTTGCGCCGCGAGCATACATACGAAGTGGTGCTGCTGGACATCTGGCTCCCGGGGATCGATGGCCTGGAGACGTTAGAGCGAATCCGTGAACTGGATAACGCGCCCGAAGTCATCATGATTTCTGGACACGGCACCATCGAAACCGCTGTACGCGCCACCAAACTGGGTGCTTTTGACTTCCTGGAGAAACCGCTCTCCATCGACAAGACGCTGATCGTGGTCAAGAACGCAATCGAATCGAAGAAACTGCGTCACGAGAATGTCGATCTGAAGAAACAACTGACCGCCAAGAACGTGATCGTTGGCAACAGCATTCCCATGAAAGCCTTACGCCAGCAGATTGGACTGATGGCGCCAACGAATGGGCGCGTTCTGATCTATGGCGAGTCCGGCACGGGCAAGGAATTGGTCGCACATGCAATCCATGCTCAAAGCCTGCGCAAGGACGAAACTTTTGTCGAGGTGAACTGCGCGGCCATTCCTGAAGACCTTATCGAGAGCGAGCTTTTCGGACATTACAAGGGATCGTTTCCGGGGGCCGCCGTCGACAAGGACGGCAAGTTTCAAAAGGCAAATGGAGGAACGCTGTTTCTCGATGAAGTAGGGGACATGAGCCTGAAGACGCAATCGAAGGTGTTGCGTACGCTCGATGAACAGCGCGTCGCACCTTTAGGCAGCGAGGAAACCATTACCGTGGATGCGCGCATCATTGCTTCCACTAATAAAGATCTGGAAGAAGAAATCTCCATTGGAAACTTCCGCGAAGACCTCTTCTACAGGCTCAACGTGATTCCTTTCTTCGTACCTCCGCTGCGCGACCGGAAGGAAGACATTCCCATGTTGGCACGGCATTTTCTGAAAGACCTGGCCGCGACCTACGGACGACGTCCCCGCGAAATTACCGACGACGCCGTCGATGGACTGATGCGTTATTCCTGGCCGGGCAACGTGCGCGAATTGCGCAATGTAATCGAAAGGATAGTGATCATGAATCCCATGATCACCCGATTGGATCGCAAGCATCTGCCTCCGCTGGTCTACCGTGACGGTCATCGGCGCGCAGCGCGCAGTGAGTTTTCCACCTTGCATCAGGCCAGGGATGCCTACGAGCGCGATTTCATTCTCAAGAAACTGGACGAGAACCACGGCAACGTCACCCGCGCCGCTGAGGTGCTAGGCCTGGAACGGAGCCATCTCTACCGCAAAATGAAAACATTGGGGATCGTGGCGAAAGAGTAGGTTGCCGCGGATCGAGACAGTAGCAAAACACGGTTGTCATCCCGAGTGAAGCGAGGGACTTTTTTTCCACACAAACCTGTCAGAGACGCGGGCAAGAACCAGGGTCCCTCGCTTCGCTCGGGAGAACAGGCGGAGAAAGCAGTACGGTCTAGCGCTTCACCATGTGGATCTCGGTGCCGTTCTTTCTGAATTCAACTTTGTCCATGAGCTGGTTGATAAGAAAGATTCCTCGCCCATGATTGGAATAAACATTCTCCCCCACCGTGCAGCCGGGAATGGCTTCGGGACTGAATCCAGTACCCGGATCCCGCACCACAATCAGAATGCCTCGCTCTTCATCGCTACTGACCACGCATTCCACCGTCTTCGTAGGATCTTCTTTGGCGCCATGAATCACGGCATTGGCCAAGGCCTCCTGCAGAGATAACTCGATCGCGTCTTCTTTCCCGTCGACGTCCTTCATCTGTCGAACGACGGCCATCACTTCCTGCACAACGGGATCGACGGCTTTGCGGTCTGCGGCAAGCGTTACCCGCAAAATCAAGGTGAGTTGATCGGGATCGAAATCTTTCTCGGGAAGAGACTGCTCAGGAAAATGTGACGGTGGCATGTATGGGACCTGTCCTTTGTGATGCAACGCCGATGTTAATTTGATTCTAGCTGCCAAAGCTGGAATCCTACAATCCTTGCAGCATCTTTACGACCGCGACCTGGATGCGGCGTAAGTCGTCCCTTTGGTTACTTAAGATTTCTTTGCTGCCGGCAGTCTTGTTAGTGTTTCTGTCAGCTCGACTTGCCCGCCTGTCAGATGCTCCAGCTGCCTTCTCCAGTCGAGTTCTTCGACAAATCCACGCGATTCGCGCCAGTTGGGCTGTACTTTGACGTATAGTTCGAGAAAGACTTTTGTGCCCAGCATTTTCTCAAGCTGTAGGCGAGCCGACGTTCCAATCCGTTTCAGCATCTGTCCCTTCTTGCCGATCAAGATGCCTTTCTGACCTTCACGTTCGCAATAGATTGTCGCCACAATGCGCGTTAGCTTAGCGCCCTCCTCGAATGTGTCGACGATCACCGTGGTTGCATAAGGTAACTCTTCCTCAGTTTCGACGAGCACTCGTTCGCGAACGATCTCTCCAGCCATGAAGCGCGCCGGCTGGTCGGTAACGTGATCTTCAGGAAATAACGGAGGTCCAGCAGGCAGTGCGGCTGTAACCTGCTTCAGCAATATATCGAGCCCATCCCGCTTCAGCGCAGAGATCGGGATGATCTCGTGAAATGGATGCAGCTTTTTATACTCCTCAATCAGCGGCAGCAGCTTACCTTTGCCACCTCTCAACAAGTCAACTTTGTTAAGGATGAGACAAACTTTCGGGGACGAATGCTTCAGCATCTGTATAGCGAACTCATCACGTCGATCTAGTTTGCGCGTCGCATCCATGATGAGCAGAACCACATCGCAGCCTTCCAATGCCTCCCGTACTTCGACCATCATCTTTCGGCCCAGGGAGCTATCCGGCTTGTGGACGCCCGGAGTGTCGATCAACACGATCTGCGCGCCGGCTTGCCGCTTGCTCTTCGGCACATTGACAATACCCTGGATTCGGTTGCGAGTGGTTTGCGGCTTCGGTGAGATGATCGCCAGCTTCTCGCCGACGAGAGCATTGAGCAGCGTGGACTTGCCGGCGTTGGGGCGACCGAGGATGCAAACGAAACCGGAGCGGAAAGGCATAGGAAGTGGCGGCTAGCTGCTAGCTCCTACCTTCTGGCGGGTAGAGTTGGTCATGGTTTACAGTATCCCACGAAAAATCGGCAATCAGTATGCATGACTGAGGAAAGCGGGGTGGTTGGCTAGAAGCCAGAAACAAGGAGCTAGCAGCTGCCTTCAAATCAATTTCAACTGCCGGGGCTGCGCCGCCGTAATCCTGACGCGCTCGACCTTGCGATCGGTTGCTTCGAGAACTTCGAATCGCAGGCCGCCATCGTCAACGGTTTCGCCTCTGCGCGGGATGTGTCCCGCCAACTCGCTGACTAGGCCAGCCACAGTGGCTGATTCCCTTCCTTCCAACTTGGTGCCGAATAGTTCGGCCAGACCATCCACGTCCATGCCTCCGGAAACGATATAGGACTGATCATTTTCCCGAACGATCTCCGGCTTCTCGTGCTCGTCCCGAATTTCCCCGACGATCTCCTCGACCAAATCTTCGATGGTCACCAGTCCAGCCACGCCACCATATTCATCGACCACAATCGCCATGCGGATATTATTTTTCTGCATCTCGCGCAGAAGGTCGCTGCCGAGTTTGCTCTCCGGCACAAAATATACGTCGCGCCGCATCAGCGTCTCGAGTGTGCGCTGGGAGGCTTCGCTGTCCGGCACCTGTAAAACATCCTGAGCGTAGACGATGCCGCGGATGTTATGAATACTGTCGGCATACACAGGGACACGCGAATAGTGCTTGGTCCGCATCATGTCGATGAAGCGTTCGACCGTGGTCTCAACCGGTACAGCAAACATCTCCGGACGCGGCTTCATGGCTTCGCGCACAGTCTTGCCGCTGAATTCGACCACGGACTGAATCAGGTCACGGTCGCCCTCCTGGATGATGCCTTCCTCCTGCCCCGCCTCTATCAAAGCATCCACGGCCTCGGCGGCGCTCTCCGGCTCCTCCCGGGTATTTTCGCGGGTGAGCGATGCTACAGATTGCAAGAAACCCAGAACAATCGTCACGGGCAGAACGAGATAGATCAGAATTCTCACCAGCCACGTCCACCGGATGAGCCATGTACCGTTAGTGCGCGAGAAGAATAGAAATGGCAGAAACTGATTGAACACAATGATGATCACGATCAGGCTGATGGCCGCCTGGGAGATTTCGTATAGGGTCCAGCGTTGATCACTAAAGAGTGCGAAGCCGACCAACAACGAAATCGTTGCAGTGGTCAGCTGCTTAAGCACGGACATCGAAAGCGCCGCACGCGAGCGACTCACGTTCAGGATAGGCTCGACCTTCTGCTCGAATACGTCGATGTTGTCCTGAAACTCCCGCGAGAGAAACTTGCCGATCTCCTGGTAGACGCGGTCAACGTAGGAGGCCAGCGAGAGCAGGCCGAGCAACGGAATCAACGCGAGCGCGACGGACCAATTCATGCCCTTCTCCGGTTGGCAGGAGGGCGCTCGGTTCGCCCATTGAGGTGCAGCGAACGATCGCCACGCGGTTGCGTTCTCTCGATCAACCCAGCCTCCAGTTTCAATTGTTGCCGCAATCGACTTTCCTTGCGAGCCATCTCCCCATTATCCCGCTCGTGATCTAAGCCCGCCAAATGGAGAACTCCGTGCAACACGAGAATTTTAATCTCTGCGGCCACGGAGTGTCCCAGGCATTTGGCATTCTCCCGTGCGATATCAGCGGAAATCGCGAGGTCGCCAGCTACTTGTTTAGCTTGCGCGCGCCCGGGGGTCGGCGCTGGAAACGACAAGACATCCGTCGGCTGATCTTTCCCCCGAAAACGAAAATTCAGCGAACGTAGTTCGTGGCTGTTGGTGACCAGCACATTCACGATGCCACGTAAACGCACCACCTGCCTCGCCCGCAATAAAAAACGTTCGAGCGTTAACGGGCTTAGTCCGGCGATTCTCTTTCGAAGGATAACCAACTTGTCCCTGAGCGGATCTATTCTCCCGAGGCTTCGCGAGCTCTGTCACTTAAGTCCTTCGACTGTGAGTTCTTGACCTCGGTGCTTCGTAATCCTGCGCCGGAAGTCTCAGCGCTTCTTCCGCCGGACAATAGCAACATCTGCTGTTCCGCGATGTGTGTTTTGTGCTCGTCGTAGGCGCGAATGATCCGCTGCACCAGATGGTGCCGCACCACATCGGATTCGTCGAAGTGAACGAATGTCAAACCTTCTACCCGCTGCAAGATGTCCATTGCTTCCAGCAATCCGCTGCGGCGTGCATTCGGCAAATCGATCTGAGTGACGTCTCCGGTAATCACCGCCTTAGAATTGAATCCAAGACGTGTAACGAACATCTTCATCTGCTCCGAAGTTGTGTTCTGGGCTTCGTCGAGAATCACGAATGAATCGTTCAACGTTCGCCCGCGCATGAATGCGATGGGCGCAATTTCGATGACATTCTTTTCCAGATAGCGGTCGACTTTTTCAGGATCGAGCATGTCATACAGCGCGTCATACAGCGGACGCAGGTACGGATCGATCTTGTCCTGCAGCGTGCCGGGCAAGAATCCGAGGCGCTCGCCCGCTTCCACCGCCGGACGCGCCAGGATGATGCGATTTACGCGCTTGGCGAGCAGCGCCGAAATCGCCATAGCCACGGCAAGATAGGTCTTGCCCGTGCCCGCCGGGCCAATCCCGAAAACCATGTCGTGCTTCTCGATCGCCTCGACATAGCGCCGCTGATTCACGCTCTTGGGTTGCACCATGCGGCGTCCCAGCGATCGCTGGCGGCCGGCGTCGGCCAGCCCCCGCAACGTCGCCGTGGGGTCAGCCGTGAGCACCCTCAGCATGCTGTTCAAATCGCCGTTGTTAAAACTGTATCCCGAGCGTTGCAGGCTTTCGTAGTCGGCAAATACCTGCTCAGCACGCGCCACATCGCGCGCCGCACCTTCCAGTTCAACAGCGTTCGATCGCAGGTCAATGGTGACATTCAGGCCATCTTCCAGCACGCGAACATTTTCGTCCCGCGTGCCAAATAGAGTTTCGATGTTGGGAGTTATCCCGATACTTTTCTTCATTCAGTCTCTTTGACAGAACAGCAACACACACGCTTCAACCGATTCGAAGACAAAACAGGATTATGCTCAGAGACGGGAACAGCCGAAATGCTCATGCCCAGGAGGCAAGTCACTACCATTGCATAAAGCGTACCCCGCGGCGAGATGGTAGTCAATGGCCGCCAATTCTATACGGTTTCGCCGGATGCTGATGCCGGGACCGCCCGCGTCCTGGCCCAGTCGCGGAGCGCCACGATCTCTTCCGACCGTGTCGTGGAAAGCGGCACGGTTTGCCTCAGAGCGTCCAACAACAACTGAGTCGTGAGTTGCGCTTTCCGGAAAAAAGCGGCGTAGAGCGCCGTCTGCACGGCGGCATCGATTTCCGCGCCAGAATATCCGTTTGCAGCTGCCGCAACCTGCTCGAGATCAAACTCAGAAGGGCTGCGCTTCCGTCGCGTCAACTGAATCGATAAAACTTGTTTGCGCTCTGCCTGATTGGGGAGATCGACGAAGAAAAGCTCATCGAAGCGG
>OBLW0100004679.1_pt1 | contig 10403 bp, 11 predicted proteins | sample 1520161 | NCBI WGS metagenome assembly OBLW01 (sample SAMEA3539309, study PRJEB22396) | soil metagenome | biome: tundra; feature: field; material: soil | place: USA | collected 2010-05 | depth 0.15 m
AAAACCGGAACTTTCTACTTTGCACACAATAGGAACTTTCTACTTTGCGTTGACAGGGGCGATTGTTTTTTCACGCCGAGAAAATCAGTTTTGGGATTCTTTTACCGCTACGAAATTTTCTTCAAAGAAGTTTTGGGCGGGACGCAGATCGATTCAAACCAGCGGCTGATGTAGACCTGGGCGTGCGCTTCGCCGCAGAAATGGCGGGCGGTTGGACTCAGAGCGGCGGCTAAGTCCCATTTGATGATGGCGAGTTTCTGATCTCCGCATTCGATGACAAACCAGCGGATGGGATTCTGACTGACCGTCCCGCAAATCTCGCACTGAAATTCCTTCAGACTCGACATGCTTTCTCCCGGTGAGCCACGGCGCGGCCGCAACAGTATAGCGGCAAGCCAGGAAGGAAAAAAATGGGTTAGGGGCGGGTCTGACTACTTCTTTTCCGCAGCTTCACGTTTGCGCAGCGCCGCCATGGTGGCGGCAGAGGTGTCTTTGCGGTTGCTGTTTTTCGGCCGCCGCTTGGTCTTGCTGGTGTAATGATTTTGCGCCATGTGATCTCCGTCGTTGATTCGAAATAAGTCGACGTCTAGATTAACACGCTTGGACGGGGGGCACCCTATTGTGAGCGACTCCATCATGGTTTGAGAAATTTTTCTACTATATCGATATATAAGAATCATCGAGTTACGGGGGTGAGTTGGTTTAAATCTTTGAATCTAAAAGAGTAATAGTCAAAATCTTGCTAAACAAGGACTTAGCGTCTTTCCCCGTTGCTGCGGCCGGGGGGATCGATTGCAATCTCGGTCTCTAGCAACCGTGAGCGAGCATATGGTTCGCGAGATTTTTCTTTTTAACAGATATATAAGAATCATCGAGTTACGGGTTGAAAGTGGCCTAAATCTTTGAATCTAAATGGGTAATAGTCATAATCTTGCTAAATAAGGACTTAGCGGTTTTCCTCCCCTGCGCCGCCGCGGAGTCCGCAAGATTCGAGAGCTATAACTTAATTATACCAATTCCAATCAGGTTGTCCGGACACGGTATGCAAGTTTATTTGTTGAGTCGATTCATCGACTTGCGCGGAAAACTGTCGAAAAGGGCCCTTGACAGTTTTGTGCTGGATGAGGAAAGTCAAAACCTCTAACCACGGAGGACACAGAGGGTCACGGGGGAAATCCAAGGCTGATAGACGTCAGTCTCGCCGATGCCACCGTTGGAGCAAATAGGTGGCGTCGAGTTCCCGTTGCTGGCGGCGTAATTGTTCTTGCTGGTAGACGCGGTGCTGGCGAGTGCGCACGGTCTCGAGGAGTTCGCGGTCGCGATAAGCCTGTTGATATTCGGCGGCCGCTTGCTCGCGTTGCAGTTCGAGCTTGTGGATGTTGACCTTCAGTTGCTCCCGAAATTGCAGCAGGTTCTCCCGTACAACGGATGCGAACTGCAGTTCAGCGCCCGTCTGCCCGGCGGTGAGGTCCCGCGTTGCCGATTGCTCGCCGGCTGAGATAGAGCCTTCGATTTGCGCCAACATCTCCTGGGCGCGCGAGACTTGCAGACTTGCTTCCTGCAAGCGCAAGGTGCGTTGTCGTTCCACGCTTTGCCGGAGTCGAAGTAAAGGAGCGAGAGCGAAGCGAAAAGCCATATTCGGCGACCACTCAGGTCGGCAATGCCATCAGGCGTTCGATCGAGTTCTTGAATAACGCTACATCCTGCGACGACTGCATCAGAAACTCACGGAGCGCTGGCATCAGAGCGATGGCGCGATCGAGCTCCGGATCGCTATTTTTCTGGTAGGCACCGATGCGGATGAGCTCCTCGGATGCCTTGTAAGTAGCAAAGAGGCGGCGGATCACGTTGGTTTTTGCCAGATGCTCCTTCGAGATGACTGCGGGCATGATGCGGCTGATGCTGTCGAGAATGGAGATCGGGGGATAATGACTCTCCGCCGCCAGTTTCCGATCGAGCATGACGTGGCCGTCGAGCAGGGCGCGCACCGCGTCCACCAGGGGATCGTTTTCATCGTCGCCTTCCATGAGGACGGTGTAGAAGCCGGTGATGGTGCCGGAATCGAAAGAGCCCGCGCGTTCAAGCAGGCGCGCCATGGTGAAGACCGAGGGCGTGTAGCCTTTGGCGGTCGGCGGTTCTCCCGCGGCGAGCCCGATTTCGCGTTGCGCCATGGCCAGACGAGTCAATGAATCCACGACCAGCAAGACGTGCTTTCCGCGAGCGCAGAAATATTCGGCGATGGTGGTTGCCGCCAGCCCGGCCCGAATGCGAAGCAGCGGATCTTGATCCGAGGTGGATACAACGACCACCGAACGCCGCCGCCCTTCCTCGCCGAGCGAGTGCAGCAGTTCTCCCACTTCGCGCCCGCGCTCTCCGATCAGCCCAAGGACGGTGAGATCGGCGCTGGTATTGCGCGCCATCATGCCGATGAGGGTGCTCTTGCCCACGCCGCTGCCACCAAAAATTCCGACGCGTTGACCGCGCCCGCAGGTGAGGAACGTGTCAATCGCGCGAATGCCGCAGCCGAGCGCATCGCGAATCGGCGTACGCTCCAGCGCCAGCGGAGCTTCGCGATCCAGCGGGTAGCGTTCGCGGCATATAGGAGCGGGGCGGTTGTCGATGGGATCTCCCGCGCCATCGATCACGCGGCCCAGCAATTCATCGCTTAGCCGAAGAGAAGGACGGCGTCCCCAAACCACGACTTCATCGCCATAACGGATGCCCGTGGGACGGCGCAGCGACATGGAGAGAACGGTGTGGCCGCGAAAGCCAACAATTTCGCCGGGCCAATGTTGCCCGCGTGAATCGATGATTTCCGATGCTTCACCGACGGAACAAAACGGACCTTCCGACTCGACCAGTTGACCGACCACCTGGGTCACGCGGCCGCGCCAACGTAATGAGGAAGAATGCTCGAGCTGAGAAAAATAGGCGGAGAGAATGGGCGCAGCCGGTATATGCGGGGCGGTATTCATGTCAACTTTAATGCGACCCCGCCGCCTGGGCATGGCTTAAAGAGTTTGGGGGCGAAGGAGGAGAAGTGGCACTGGATGCGACCGGTCTTTCGGCCAGCAGATCGAGCAGTCCAGTCTCAATCTCCTTGAGTTGCGATTGCAGGCCGATCTCGGTGGAACCGACTGAAGTTTCGACCCGGCACTCGCCCGGAACGAGGGCCGCGTCTTCGAAGACATCTGGCGCGGGAACGTTGTCGGCCTGGCAGGCGAAATAATGCCGCCATTGGGCAGCTTCCTGCGGATGCACGTGCAAGCTAACCTTGGTGCCGCTGTCCAACTTCTCCAGCGTGACGCGCACAATGCCCGCGAGCGCGTTGGGATCGATTTGCGTTTCGCGGTGCAGAATTTTCCGCGCAATGGCCAGCGCCAGTTGCACAACTTCGGCTTCGATTCTCTGGTAGTAATTCTGCCGTTCCAATCCAAACTCCCGCAGAGCCTGGACGATTTGCTCGCGATTTTTCACCAGCCCGGCCTCGAATTCGGAGCGCGCCTGCTGCTGCCCGCTTTGCCGCCCCTGCTCGAAGGCGGCGGCCTGAGCCAGGCGGATCTGTTCACCATCGACTGCGCTGGTAACTGGGCGGGCATCGGAGGGCGCGCCTGTACTCTGGCCCGAAGCTTCGATCTTGGCATAGGTAAAGAGGGACGTCTCGGGAACCCGTGGCGGCTTCGGGGTACTAGACGACATACTCTTCCTGCGACTCGGCGCTTAACATTATTTTCCCTTCGGTTTCGAGCCGGCGGGCCACGTCCACGATTTCGCGCTGCGCCGCATGGACGTCTTTGGCGCGCACCGCTCCCAGGATCTCCATGTCCTCTTTGAGCATGTCCACCGCGCGCGACGACATCGACTTGAAAATCAGATTCTTCAATTCCTCATGGGCGCCGCGCAGGGCCAAGGCCAGAGTCTTCTTGTCCAGTTGTCCCATCAACTCGCGTATTCCGGCCTCGGGTACGCCCAGCAAGTCTTCAAAGGTGAACATCAGGTTGCGGATCGCCAAGGCCATCTTGGGATCGTCCTTTTCGATGTTCTCCAGAATGACTTTGCTGGCCATCGGCTCCAATTGGTTGAGCAAGTCGGCTGCTCCTTTGAATCCGGCATAGGCGCGGCGGCTTTGCTCGCCCATGGACTCCAGGCGCTTGTTGAGCATGAGCGCAACTTTTTGGGCGACATCGGGAGAGAACTGACGCAATTGCGCCAGGCGTTTCACCGTCTCACCGCGAATTTCCTCCGGCAGCCGCAACAAGAGCGCCGATGCCTGGCGGGAATTCAGGTGAGCAAGAATTAGGGCGATGGTCTGCGGGTGTTCGACTTCGAGAAACTTGGCCAATTGCTGCGGATCGGCCTCCTGCAAGCTTTCCAGGTGAACTGCATTCTGTTCCATCGCGCTGGAAACCTGTTCCAGCAGGCGCTTGGCGGCCGCGTCTCCAAAGGCTTTGATCAGGAGCTTTTGCGCATATTCGGGCCCGCCCGTCGCCAGGTAACCCTGGGTAACCGTGAGTTGGTAATACTCCTCCAGCACCTGCACCGCGACTTCGGGTTTAAAGTTGTCCAGTTCCGCGATCCGTCTCGTTAAGCGCTCGACGTCACTTTCGGGAAGATTGCGATAGATGTGGCTCGCGGCCTCTTCGCCGAGCATCACCATCAAAATCGCTGCCTTCTGCAGGCCGGCACTGGGAATGTAAGCCATTCTTATTCTTTCGTCTTATCGGTGCATATTCTTTATCGATTGCATAGGTGGTCGGTTTATTATATTTGACTCGATTTTTGCTCGTGCATCCAGGTTTGTACCAGCCGGCTGGCGGCCGCCGGTTCAGCCTTGATTTTTTCCGTGAGTTCCTTCTTCAATACGCCGGCACGCTGTGCTTCTTCGCTGCCCCGCGGCAGGTCGATGCTTGAGAGAATGTCTTCCTTCGTGGCGGGCACCCCTGCCGGGAGTGGCTTCGGAGCAAGATGTTCGGGAATCTGTTTGAAGGCCGCAATGGCCTGTTTCTTCACCGGATTCAGCACCAGCGCGTACACCGCGAGGAACAACAGGGTGATTCCGAGGTAGCGCAATACACCGAGCCAGGGCATCAAGAGCAGGCGCCATTTATCGAACTTGCGGGGAACGCCTGGCGATTCGACAGGGATGGCTTGAAAAGACAAGTTTTCTACCGCCAGCAGGTCTCCGCGCTGGTCGTCGACCCCGATGGCGGCGCGCGCGAGCTTTTCAATGGCTGCCATTTCTTCCGGAGTGCGCTTTCGGCGAGTCGTTGCCGCCGGAGCCGCTCCGGTCGGCGGCTTGCCATTTTCCGGCTTCACGTCAAAGGCGTCATCGATCAATACGGAAGCGGTGATGCGCCGCACGCGCCCCGCCGGATTCAGAGTGTGGCGTGTGTTTTTGCTGACCGCGAAAGTTGAGCTATCCGTCTTCGAACTCTGATTGTCGATCGACGAAAACATATTGGGGCCGACTGCGGTGTTGCTGGCCACGGCGCCCGGTGTTGTTGCCGCCGGGGGCACAACTGGAGCGATCGCCGCGCCGCTGCTCGGAACATTGCTTGCGACCCCAGGCACACCTGCCGGATTCGCGCCCCCGGCCAGTTCTTCCGAGTGCTGCTGCGCCGTCGTCGCCGCTTTCGGATCGTAAATTTCCGATGTATCTTCACTACTGCTCAGGTCATAGTCGACATGCACGCTCGCGCGCACATGTTCGGGGCCAACCACGGGCTCAATCGCGTGTACCGCGGCGGCCGCTAGCGCCTCGTCGGAATCGAACGACGCCTGGCCCGACGGGCCGCGCCGGGCCAGAAACGAGGTTGCGGTATCGGCGTCCACCACGGTTACGTTTTCCGGGTGCAGGCCATCGACGGCGCTGGCGACCAGTTGCGGGATCGCCTGCTGCGCCTCGCGCGAGAGCGTGCCGCCTTTGGTCTTCACGATAACGGCTGCTTTCGAAACGTGTTCCTGTTCGCTGAAGAGCGATTCGCGCGGGAGGACGAGGTGTACGCGCACGGCCTCCACTTCGTTCAAAGTTTGCAGCGTGCGTTCCAGTTCGCCTTCGAGGGCGCGTTGGTAATTCACTTTTTCGCTGAAGTCCGATCCGGCCCAGTTGGGTGTGTCGAATAATTCGAAGCCCAGCCGGGCATTGCGCGGCAAACCTTGCGCCGCGGTTTCCAGGCGCGCAGCGTCGAGCTTTTCGGCCGGTACCAGCAGGCTTCCACCATCCGGTGAAATTTCGTAAGGGATATTCTTAGCCGCCAGGCGGGCGGCCATCGACTGCGCATCCTGCGGTTTGAGTCCGGAGTAAAGGAGAACGTTCTTGTGATCGAGGAGCGCAACAAACAGCCACAGGACCAGACCCACAGCCACAGCTCCGCCGGCCAGCAAAGCCTTCTGCTGGAGAGTCAAGCCGCGCAGAAAGTCCTGAAATTGTTGGAGACCCTGAGCCAAATTTTCCCAATCCCTTCACATTTGTCATCCTGTAGTGAGAACAGTGCGAAGCGCGGTTCTTACGAACTCGAAGGAGCCCTACTCAATCAGCGCTGTTCGCTGGGAGCGCGCCCTTTACCACGCCTACTATCTCAGTGAGGTAGGGGTCCTTCGACTCCGCAGAACGACTCGCTTCGCGAATCGTTCTGCTCCGCTCAGGATGACAAAAACTTAAGACATCACACCGGGTTCAGAACTGCATGTTCGAGATCGTCTGATACGCCTGCACGATTTTGTTGCGCACCTGCATCATGAGTTGAAAGGAGAGATCGGCCTGCTCCACTGCGATCATGGCGCTATGCAAGTCGGCGCCTTTGCCGTTCAAGAGCTGCGCCACCTGGACGGCCGCGTCGCTTTGCGCGCCCTGGGCCTGCTCCATCGACTGCTTGAGAGTTTCGAGAAACTTGCCTCCCTCCGGCGAGGCCGTTGTGGGAGTGGTCATATCTGCAGGCAGAATGCGGAGCGACGGAATCGAATTATTCATAACTGGACTCGTTGTTCACAAGGATGTTCACAGCAATATTCATGGCATTTGTTTTTGGCCGAAACTACGCGCCAGCGCACGCGCATCTATCGCAATAAATCGAGCGACTGGGTAATCATGTTCTTCGTGGCCTGCACGGCCGATGCGTTCAGTTCGTAGGCCCGCACCGCGCCCAGAAGATCGGTCATCTCCTCGATCGGATCCACTTGCGGGTAGGCGACATAGCCTTCCGCATTCGCATCCGGATGGCCCGGCTCAAAGCGCAGCACCGGCGGACGCTGATCGGGAATCACTGCAGCCACACGCACGGCGGAAGAATGTTCCCGCTGCAGGCCGCCTGCCAGCGCGTAAAAAAATAAGGAGCGCGGTGCGTGTTGCGCCTGAAACACCACCAGTTGACGGCGATACGGCCCGCCTGCCGCCGTACGCGTGGTCTGTGCATTGGCCATGTTGCTGGCCACCACTTCCGCGCGCTGCCGCTCCGCCCCCAGCGCTGAGCCGCTCAGTTCCAACATTCCGAACAGGTTCATGATGTGCTCCCTCCATTAATCGCGGTTGAAAGCCGATGAAACTCCGCTTTTAGAAACTGCACTCCTACCTCAAAACGTAACTGGTTCTGCGCCAGCAAAAGCGATTCGCGTTCCACCGAAACGTTGTTTCCATCGGGACGCTCCAGCAGTCCGTGAACGGTACGCGCGACCGGGAAGAACGAAGCGAGTTGGCCCGCGAACAGCGGCTCGTCTCCGCCCGCCATGGCTCGCTCGATCTCCCCCGCGAACTCCTGCACGTCTCGCGTGTGGTATCCCGGCGTATCGACGTTGGCGAGGTTGGCCGAAATGACCTGATGGCGAAAGGCGCTCCGGTCGAGCACGCGCCCCAGGCCGCGGATCAGTGGAGTGTCGATCATCATCATGGACATGGTTGCCCCTTGTTGGTGCTGTTGTGGTTGCGGATGGTGTTGGTAGAGACGGCGTCGTTTGGATAATTGCCTCGGGCTGGCAAACCGAATTGGCGGACTTTGTTGCGTACCGTCCGCAGGCTTACGCCGAGCAACCCAGCTGCTCGCGCCCGGTTGCCGCCGGTGGATTCGAGGGTCATCGCAAAAAGCTCGCGCTCCATTTCGTCGAGCGATAATCCCGCTTTCCATTCAGGCGCTAATCGCGCCAAACTCTTCTCCGGCGAATTCTTTCCTGGCAGGCTCTTCCCGTGATCGAACGCTTCGACGCCGATTTCGCCGCCGCGAGATAAAGCGACCGCCCGGCGCACGAAGTTTCCCAACTCGCGCACATTGCCCGGCCAATCGTGGTGTTCCATGCGCGCCAGCAGTTCGCGCGACAGCCGCGCATTGGTGCTCACATGCTCGTTAGAACCGGCATACAGTCCGGCGAAATATTCGGCTAACTCACGAATGTCTTCGGCGCGCTCGCGTAGCGGCGGCAGGGAAATCGGAATCACATTTAGCCGGTAAAAAAGATCGGCGCGGAATCGCCCTTCCGCCACGGCCGCTTCCAGGGGACGGTTGCTGGTCGCAATCACGCGAATATCGACGCGTACGGTGCGGTTCGATCCGAGCGGATCGAACTCGCGCTCCTGCAGCGCGCGCAGCAGTTTGGGCTGCAGCGTCACGGGCATTTCTCCCACTTCGTCGAGCAGCAGCGTGCCCCCATGCGCGGTCTCGAATTTTCCCGGCCGCGCGCCCACCGCTCCGGTAAAAGCGCCGCGCGCGTGCCCGAATAACTCGCTTTCGAGTAGGGCTTCGGGAAACGCGGTGCAGTTCAACGCCACAAACGGGCCAGTCTTGCGGCCGCTGAGGCGATGAATCAGACGGGCTATCAGTTCTTTGCCCGTTCCACTCTCGGCCTCGATTAGAACGTCGGCGTCGGTGGCCGCGGCTTGACGGGCGCGCTCGAGCGCCTGCTCCCAGGCGGGAGAGTGACCAATCAGCGCGTCACTGTTTCTGTCTTTGTTGTTGTTGTTCTTGCCCGGCCGCTCGGCGCGCCGTAATAAGTTCTCGACCGCCAGTTCGAGCTTCTCGAAGCAGACCGGCTTGACCAGATAATCGCAGGCTCCGTTGCGCATCGCTTCAACCGCATCCGGCACGCAAGCGTAAGCGGTGAGCAGAATTACCGCGGTGGGCGCCGATGGAGCTTGTATGTCCCGCATTTGTACTTCGCGCAGCAGTTCGAAGCCGTCGCGCCCGGGCATGCGCACGTCCGTAATCACGAGCGAATGCACTCCGGCGCGAAACTTTTGCAACGCTTCGGTGCCGTTCACGGCGACGTCGACCAGCCATCCGCGGCGCTGGAAGCGCGTTTCGAGCGCGGCCCGCATACCGGCGTCGTCATCAGCAATAAGCACTCTCTTCATAGCGCGGTTCCAGTCGCGGCGGGATTGTTAGCAGGCGCGGAAAAACTTTCTGACGGAGGAACAGTCAGGGGGCGCGAAAAAGTTGTTTTGTCCGCCGCATTACGCGGCAACCTGAGCCGGAAGGCAGCTCCATATCCTGGCCGGCTTTCCGCCACAATCGAGCCGCCATGCTGTTCGAGAATGCGGCGGCAGACCGCCAACCCCAGCCCCGAGCTGCCCGCCCGCGTACTGAATCCCGCGTCGAAAATGTGTGGCAGGTCTTCGAGCGCAATCCCCGGACCCGTGTCGCGGATTGCGACTTCGACGACTCCGCGATCCTGCGGACACTCAACGCCGCGAATGCTGAGCCAGCCTCCTCCCGGCATGAAGCGGAACGCATTCAGCGCCAGGTTAAGCAGCACCTGCTCGAGCCGGTGCCGGTCGGCATGAATCGTCACCCCGTTCAGCCCGTTGATGATTTGCATCTCGACCCGAGCCTGCTTCGCCAGCGGCAGCAGAAAGTCATAAGCCCAATCGAGAAGCTGCCCCGCGTCGGTGGGCGCCAAGTCAGGCTGAGGGGTGTTGTGCAGGTGCAGCACATTATTTACGGTGGCGGAGAGCGTTCTCAATCCCGCTTGTACATGTTCAATCCAGCGCCGGCTCTCGCCTTCAAGATTCGCCTCCGCCAGAAGCCCGGCGAAAAGTTCGAGGCTGCCCAGAGGGTTACGGATTTCATGCGCCAGCAGCGCCGACATCTCCACCAGCGCCTGTTGCCGGCGAAGCTGCTCCCGATCCTGCTCCAGCTTCTTGGCCTCGCTGACATCGCGCAAAATATAAACGGAAGTGGCATGATCGCCGTTCTGCTCCAGCCACGCGTGGCGGAGCGCAACCCAAATGGATTTGGCCCCGGAAGATGTGCTGAGTTGATTTGAATCGGGCTCGTTCTCACCACGCGGCTCGCCTGCGGGCGGGCATAAAGATAAGTCGGAAGCTGACGATAGTGATTGTGATGACGCGAGTGTCGGCTCTAAAACAATCGGTAATTCGAATTCGTCGCCACTCTCGCGAACTCTATCCAGAGCGGTGC
>OBLW0100004680.1_pt1 | contig 10403 bp, 7 predicted proteins | sample 1520161 | NCBI WGS metagenome assembly OBLW01 (sample SAMEA3539309, study PRJEB22396) | soil metagenome | biome: tundra; feature: field; material: soil | place: USA | collected 2010-05 | depth 0.15 m
ATCGCGCTCTCGGTGCTCTGGAACGCGAACAAACTGTTGTTTAGAAACGGGCTGACCGAGATGCGTCCTTCCTTAACGCGCCGGATGAACTCGTCTTTCCGTTCTGGATAGCGGTTGAAAAACGAAATGGCCTCGCCTGTGATCGACAAGTTGTAATGGTCGCGATTCTCCGGCAGTTCGCCATCCGTGAGCGTCATCTCATCCAGATGCGAGCGGATGATTTCCGCATAAGCCAGAAGCGTGTCCTCGGCGGTGTTGTTCCATGTGAAATCGGAACAGGAATCGTTCGTGATGTAGATGATCCAGGGTTCGTGTTGCTGTTCCTGCGCGCCGGCCGACGCACTGGCCAGCAGCGCCGCGAGGAAACTCCGGCGTGTGGCCATCCGCTAGACCACTCCCAGTTCAGCCAGCATCCGGCGGTACTCAACCGCCACCGCGTCGGGACCCTTGATATGCAACTCATCCGAGAGGTCCAGGGGCAGTTCCTCCGGACGCTGATTTTCGACAATGATTTTATCCTGCAGCATGATTTTCATGTCCAGTTCATAACGCTCGCGCAACTCGCATTCACTGAGTGCAAAGTTTCGCAGAACATAGAGATAGTTTGTACTGCGTTTGGAGGAATGCGGAGTCACCACAAAAAAGGACGCCTCCACCTCGCCGTTTTCCCGCTCCTTGCGTTGATGAATCGCGAAGGGGCGATAAATACGATACACCCGCCGATGCGGGATCGGATGCATGGGGTTGGGGCGGTCCACGAAAGAGTATCGCAGTTCTTCGGGACAGCGCTGCACTTTTACCGGGATCGTCTCGGGGTTCGCGCGATCCCCCAAAATCCCTTCATGGACCCACGGGAAGTGTGCCTGGTCCACAAAATTCTCAATCGATCGCGCAGCTCCGCAGTCCCACGTGACGGGACCCACGAGATAGCGGCTGTAGTTCGGATCGTCGAACTCGGGACACTCCGGAATGGGCGCGTGCGGCTGATCGAGACACACCCAAATCAGTCCGTATCTTTCCTCGCACTGATAAGCAGGCACGCGAGCCTTGTCCGGAATCGGCCGGTCGGGGCTGATGGCGGGAATGCGAGTGCAGACTCCGCCGCTGTTATAGTTCCACCCGTGATAAGCGCATACGATGCGATCGCCTTCCATCCAGCCCAGCGAAAGCGGGGTGCCGCGATGGATACAGAGGTCTTGCAAGCAGGTCACGCCTCCGGGTAGCCGGAACAGCGCCAGCCGTTCGTTTAAGAGCGAGACCGCCACCGGCTTATCTTGCAGATCGGCGCTTCTGGCAACCGGATGCCAGTACGCGCGCAGGGCCGGGAACGCATCGCGTTCATTCATAGCTAGACTAAGACATCCTTCACCACCCGGCCCGCCACGTCGGTCAACCGGAAGTCTCGCCCGCTGTAACGATAGGTCAGTTTCTCGTGATCGATGCCCAGTTGATGCAGGATGGTGGCGTGTAGATCGTGCACCTGCACCTTATTATCGATGGCGCGAAAACCGAAATCGTCGGTCTGGCCGTAGGCCAAGCCGCCCTTGAATCCGCCGCCTGCCAGCAGCACGGAGAATCCCAGATGGTTGTGATCTCTACCGGCCTGTAGCTTAATGTTGCCGCTGGTCTGGTTCACCGGAGTCCGCCCAAACTCCGACGCCATAAAAACAATCGTCTCGTCAAACAGGCCGCGCGACTTCAGGTCCTGAATCAGCGCCGCGATCGGCTGATCCGACTGATCGGCCAGCTGGCGATGCACCTGGATGTCTTCGTGATGGTCCCAGGGATTGCCTTTGTCGAAGTAAACCTGCACCGTGCGAACCCCTTTTTCCACCAGCCGTAGAGCCATCAGGCAGCCCCGGCCGAAGTCGCTGGTCCCATAGCGCTCCTGCGTTTTCGGACTTTCCTTCGAAAGATCGAACACCTGCGGAGCCTCTGTCTGCATGCGGTAAGCAATCTCCATGGATTGAATTCTCGCCTCCAGCTGAGGATCGGCATCCGCCTGTCCGTCCATGTTCAGCCGGTTCAGTTGATTCACGAGATCCAGTTGCCGCCGCTGCGTAACGCCGTCCATTTCTGTGTTGTTCAGGAAATGGATGAGCTTTTTCGGATCCTTCTCCTTGGTCGAAACGTAGGTGCCCTGGTAGATCGCCGGCAGAAACGACGAATTCCACAACGGCGGCCCCACCACATTGGGCATCTCCGGACAGAGCACGACGAACCCCGGCAGGTTCTGGTTCTCGGTGCCCAGCCCATAGGTCAACCAAGCGCCCATCGCCGGACGCCCTGGCTGAAACACTCCGGTGTTCATCATGAATAGGGACGGTTCGTGATTGGGAACCTCCGTCTGGACCGACCGAATCACGCAAATATCATCGATCGACTCACCGATCTTCGGGAAGATCTCGCTCACTTCGATTCCGCTCTGCCCGTATTTCTTGAAGGTGAACGGCGATCGCATCAGGTTCCCGGTCTTGGCCTCGGTCGTGAACGACCCGCCAGGCATGGGGTGGCCGTCGTACTTCGTCAGCATCGGTTTGGGATCGAACGTATCCACCTGCGAGATCCCGCCGTTCATGAACAGAAAGATGACGTGTTTGGCCTTGGCGGGGAAGTGCGTAGGTCGAACGTCCAGAGCGCTTCGCATCACGGGCTCGCCGGTTGCCGCCATCGCGCTGGAGATCGAGCTGGCCAAGCCCAGCATCCCGAACCCGCCGCCAATGGTGCGAAGCGCTTCTCTTCTGTTCTGCGGCGCTCTGAAACTCATGTCGCTCGTTTCTCCTTCTTAGTTCACAAAAACCAGTTCGTTCGCGCTCAGCAGCGCCTGTCCGTACTCTCGCCATGCTGCCGGCGTAGTGTTGTTTCCGAGGAACGCCCGGCCCAACTCCAGTTCCCGATCGGTCACCTCGCGGCCATAGAGGAGACGATACGCGAGACGGATCCGCGTTGTGTCGTCCGATCCGGCTTCTCGCGCCAGGCGCTCGGCCAGGTGTTCCGCCGCCTGCGAGACCTGCGGACTGTTCAGGAAGAATAGTCCTTGCAGCGGAACGTTGGTTACGTTGCGGACTTCGTTGGTCATTCCAGGATCGGGAAAATCAAACAGCGCCAGATACGGTTCCAGCTGGAAGCGGCTGACCTTGGCATAAACGGAGCGCCGCGCGTTCTTCAGATCCAACTCCTTCGAGGGTCCACCGATGCTTAGATCTAAATCGCCGGTGACAAATAGAAGTGTGTCCCGGATGGTCTCCGCGTCCAGCCTCTGCCGGTTCGCGCGCCAGAACAGACGGTTGTCTGGATCCTGCTCGAGGTTCGCTTTCACCAACTGGGTGCTCAATTGGTAGGTGGACGAGAGCATGATGTCGCGATGCAGTTGTTTGATCGAGAAGCCGCTCTCGATGAACCGCCCCGCCAGGTATTCCAGCAGCTCCGGCTCGCTCGGCTTATCTCCCATGCGGCCGAAGTTGCTCGGCGTGCCCACGATTCCTCGCCCGAAGTGATGCTGCCAGATGCGATTCACCATCACCCGCGCCGTCAACGGATGCGCCGCGATACGTTCGGCCAGTTCCAGCCGTCCGCTGCCGGGTTGAAACTGTTGCGGATCGGATGGCTCCAGCACGGATAGAAAATGTCGCGGCACTTCCTCGCCCAGATTGTACGGGCTACCCCGGAGGTGAACTTTCAAATTTCCGATACGCGAACTCTCGCCAACGATCTGCAGATATGGATATCTCGCGGGAAGCGCCTTCTTCGCGGCTTCCAGATCGGCCTTCCGGCCATGAATGTAATCCTTCCATTCATCCCCCAGGAATCGCTCCAGATGCTCGTCTTTATAGACGAAGACCCCAGGTTCCTTCTTGCCGCGATTCAAAACCTGCCGTTCCCCCGCGATATCGCTCCACAGTAGATACTTCTCGCGATCCAGCGATTTCACGACTACGCTGACACCGAAACAGTTATCCGTATCGCCGTCGTAAAGCGCGAAGCCGTTCGGAAGATAAGCAAACGGCGCGCCGCGTTTTTCTTTCGCTTCCGAGAGCACTCGCTGGTTGAAAGAATCGACGGCTTTCTTTTCGTCGAGCACGGTCAGTAGCTGGTTCTGAAAGCGCGCCGCTACCTCATACGCGTCGGCTGCGGTTCCGCCCTTCCGCAGCAGAGCGTCCCATTCTTTCAGATACGCATGCTCTCGTTGCTGCGGCGCCAGATAAGACACCCAGCGTTCCAGCGTTTCTTTATCCAGCTTCTCGGCGGCCGCCGCCGCCGCCGCGACATCCGCTTTCGGCGGACCCAACACCTGCCACGCCGCCGCCAGGTATCGGGCGCTTTTGAAGGACAGGATGGAGGCCAGTTCCTGGCTCTGCGCGTTCAGATACTCCTTCAGCGCCACCTCTTTGTCCTTGACCTGTTTTTCCTTGGCCTTGTAATCCTGGACCACCGCGTCCGGCACCAATGGGTACTCGCGATAATCCGTACTCGCAAACACCCCCGCGATAGCGTAATAGTCTTTAATCGAGATCGGATCGTATTTATGGTCGTGACACCGCGCGCATCCGCCCGTGAGACCCAGAAATCCGCGCGTCACCAGATCCACCCGATCGTGCCTTTCGTTCGCTCGCGCCTGCGCTGCATCCGCCAGATCGAAATACCACGGTCCCAGCCCGAGCAGTCCTAGTCCCGGCAGCAGCTTTTGCCGGTCCGGACGATCCAGCAGATCGGCCGCGAGTTGGGCCTTCACAAACAGGTCGTACGGCATATCCTGATTGAAGGCCTGAATCACCCAATCGCGATAGCGAAAGGCATTCTCGTACGGTTCGTATCCAGCCGGGACCGCGCCGCGCACGTCGTCTTCGCCATAGCGAGCCACGTCCAGCCAGTGCCGGCCCCAGCGTTCTCCATAGTGAGGCGACGCCAGCAGCCGGTCGATCAGCTTGGCATAGGCTTGCGGCGCTGCGTCCGCTACGAACTCGTCGATCTCTGTGGGCGTTGGAGGCAGCCCGGATAGATCGAAGGTCGCACGGCGGATCAGTTCGAGTTTGGTTGCCGGAGGGGCTGGCTTCTTACCTTTCGATTCAAGCTTGTCCAGAATGAAGGCGTCGATCGGATTGTGCACCCAGCTTGCATCGGCCACTTTGGGCGGCTTCACTTTTTGAATCGGCCGGAACGACCAGAATTCCTTCTGCCCCAGCGTTGGTCCGAGTTCCTTTGGAGCAGCCGACGGCCAAGGCGCGCCCAGGGCGATCCACTTCTCAAGATCCTGAATCTCCGCAGCGGTTAAACTGCCACCCATGGGCATGCGCCGCTCCGGATCTTTCTCTTTTACGCGCTGGATCAGAATGCTTTCCGCCGGCTTTCCTGGGATCAGCACCGGTCCTGATTTGCCACCCGCCAGCAGGTTCGCCGCTGTATCCAGCCGTAACCCGCCCAGCTTCGACTCGGTGTGACAGGAATGGCACTTGGAAACGAATAAAGGACGAATGCGAGACTCGAAAAACTCCGATTGCTCAGGCGAGATTGTGTCGCCGTTCGCCACTGCCGCGCAACAAAGGACACCGATCGCCTTCAGAAATGGCGCAGACGAACCCATTCATTGCATCCCGCTTCCGCTTAGTATAACCTATCATACCGGAAACTCTCCTGCAAGTTCGATCATGATCTACGTCAATTCTCCATTGAGTTGACACTTGTCTGAGAGGTATGATAACTATGTTGAGCGCGCTCTTAATCCTGACTCGTTCTTGCCCCGAAATAACAGCCTGAATGTCTAATCCATTCCCCTCCTCGCGAGTCTGCACCCCCGGCGAAACCCATCTCTATGCTGTTTTCTGCGAGAAGTGCGATCGCGTCATCGACTCGGAGATCTATCGCCCGGTCTGTCAGGATTGCGGCGGCGCGCTAGTCTTCAACTATCTCGATACCGCGTTTAGACGTTCCGAGCCGGTCCATTCGATGTGGAAGTACCGCGGCCAGTTACCGGTGTGGGATGCCTCTAAGATCGTCACGTTGGGGGAAGGCGACACCCCCCTGATCCGTGCCCGTGCCGATCACGGCGTCGACCTTTACTTCAAGAACGAAACCGTCAACCCCACCGGGTCGCACAAGGATCGGGCGCTCTCCATCGCGATCACCAAAGCGACTGAATTCGGGTTTGACGCCTGCATGCTGTATTCCGATGGAAGCGCGGCCTTGTCGTCCGCCGCTTATGCGGCGCGCGCGGGGATGCACAATATTGCGCTGGTCCCCCAGGGCGCTCCCGACTACCGTTTGTTGCCTCTGCTGGTTTACGATTCCACGGTTCTCGAATATGCCGGATCAGCCGCGGACGCTCTGGACTGGGTACATGCCGCCTGTCAGGAACTGGATCTTTATGAGACCACCACTTACCGGCGCGCCAATCCTTATCAGAGCGAGGGACCCAAAACCATCGCCTACGAAATCGCCGACCAGTTGGGCTTCGTTCCGGACTGGTGCTTGGTGCCGGTGGGCGGAGGTGGGACCCTGTCCGGGATCTGGCGCGGCTTTTGCGATCTCCGTGATTACGGGGAAAGCGCCAAGCTCCCTAAGTTGGCAGGCATTCTGCCGGAGCACTACACGCTTCTGCAAGACGGCCTCGATGATGGCATCTCTACCGACCTGGAACTGCGCGGTCTGGCGGGCGCAGCCGTGCACCCCGCACCGGAGACCGCTCAGGCCAAGCTGGCCATGGCATTTCCCCCGGACGGCATTGAAGCCATCGCCGCCATCCGCAACTCAGGCGGTGTGTTCCTGAACGTTTCCGATCCGGAAGCCTTTGCCGCACAGATGGAATTAGGCTCGCAAGAAGGCCTCTACGCGGAGATCTCAGCAGTGGTTTCTTACGCGGCACTCACCAAACTGCGCCACAGCGGGACGATCCAGCGCGGAGAAACCGTAGTGGTCCTGCTGAGCGGCTCCGGATTTCGCGAAATCGGCGAACTGGCGCGCACGCTGCCAGTGAAGAAAATCCAGGTAGATCAACACTCCGGGATCAAAACCCTCACACGCGTCTTGCAAGGCTTATGACTTCGTCCTTATTCGACATCTCCGGCAAAGTCGCCGTCGTCACCGGAGCGTCTGGCGGCATCGGACTCGCGTTGGTGCGCGGTCTCGCCGATGCCGGCGCGCTCGTAGTGGGAGCTGATATTCGCGATCCAACCGGCTTCCCCGAGAAGAACGTTCGCTTCCTCGGAACCGACGTATCCCGCGAAGCGGACGTGGAAGCGCTGGTCGAGAAAGCCTGCCAGGAGTTCGGCCAGATCGACATCATGATCGCCAACGCGGCCATCGGCGGAGGCGCACGCGCCGAGGACGAGACGCCGCACGGTTGGGACGAAGTATTGAGTGTCAACGCCAAGGGTTCGTTTCTCTGCGCGCGCGCTGCGGCTCGCAAGATGAAAGATCACGGCGGCGGAGCCATCATTCAGATCGCCTCGGTGCTCTCCTTCATCGGCTACCCCACCGCGGTCGCATATACTGCCAGCAAAGGTGCGGTGGCCCAAATGACGCGCACGCTGGCGACGGAGTGGGCGCGCTTCAACATCCGCGTGAATGCCATTGCTCCGGGTTTCATCCGCACACCGATGAACGAGGCCATCTTGAAATCGGATGAATACCTGCGCCCCATCATCGCTAAGATCCCGTTAGGCAGAGCCGGGGAGCCCGAAGAGATCGTGGGCGCAGTGATCTATCTCGCCTCCGATGCCAGCCGCTTTGTCACCGGGTCCGTTATCGTTGTTGACGGCGGTGAACTCGCTTCCGGCGGCTACACCGAAGGCGTGATGCCCTACATTTACAATCTCCTCTAACATGTCGAAACCGATCCGGATCCTGTACGTGGGCGACTCCTGGATGACCGCCGGAACGCTGGGCGCTTTCAGCAGCCTCACTTATGACCTGCGCGGCGCCAGCGTCGAAAACCAAGCCCAAAGAATCATCGATCACTGGCGCTCCGATCCTCAATTCTCAGTCGATTACATGACCGGCTGGGACGCACTCGCACGTTTTCCGGAAACGAGGGAAGCGATCGGTCAATACGACGTCGTCTTTCTGAGCGATGTCGAAAGCGACGCTCTGATTCTCTATCCCATGGATCGCTCCATGCGTGCGCCGATGGGCCCTAACCGCCTCAAGCTGGTGCGAGAATTCGTTCGGCACGGCGGGGCACTGGCCATGATCGGCGGCTACGCCACCTTCACCGGCCGTCATAACGCCGGCAACTACAGCGGCACGCCCATCGAAGAGGTTCTGCCGGTGAACTGTCTGGAGCGCAATGATGATCGCATCGAGACTCCTGAAGGCGCGCTCGCGCAAGTCGTCGATGCCGCGCACCCTATCATGCAGGGCTTGGACTGGTCGCGCGAGCCGATCTTCAACGGCTACAATCGTGTCACCCTGAAGCCCAACGCCAGTGTGCTGGCGCGCATCGGCGAAGCAGAGGACCCGCTGGTGGTGGTCGGAGAATTCGGCCAAGGGCGGTCGCTCGCGTTCACCTCCGATATCGCGCCGCACTGGGGAGCCGGATTTCAAGACTGGCCCCATTCCGGTCCCTTCATGACCCAAATGGTTCAGTGGCTGGCCGGACCCATCCGCGCATGAGCGAACACTCCCAGCGCTTGGAGCGTCTGCGCGGTCTGATGCAGGAGCACGGCATGCAGGCCGTCCTGCTCGGCACCGGCACCAACTTGGCGTATTTCAGCGGCTACCCATCACCGTCCCGTAGCGTGCCGCGGCCCTTCTTCGTGTTGTTGCCGCTGGCGGGCGATCCGGTTTTCTTCACCCACACCGGTCATGCAGCCGAAGCCCGGCGCTTCTCCTGGATCTCCGATATTCGCGACTACCAGCCACTCGCGACTGTCCCTGTCGACCTGATCCAGGAAGCCCTCGCGGAAAAAAGCCTGCTCAACGCCACCATCGGAATGGAACTCGGCGCGGAGCAAGCCTTCGATTACTCTTATCTGCAATTCAACCGCTTGCGCGACGCCTTGCCCGGCCTGACCCTGTCCGATGCCGCGCCGCTGCTGTGGGCGCTGCGGATGGTGAAGTCGCCCTGGGAAATCTCCTGCATCCGCCAGGCCTGTGACACCACCAGCGAAGCTTACCAGGCCACTTTCCGCTCCGCGCGCGCCGGCATGCCCGAGCGCGACGTTTACTTGGCCATGAAAGACTATCTGGTCCAACATTCCGATGGGACCATCTTTCTCGCCATCACGTCCGGATCCGGCAACTACGACTTGGTCACCAAGCCGCCCGAGAACCGCCCGCTGGTTTCGGGCGACTTGGTCTGGATGGATGCTGGTTGCACCGTCAACGGCTACTGGTCCGATTACTCGCGCGCGGGAATCGTGGGACCACCGTCCGACGAGCAGAGCTCGGCCCAGGACGCCATTCACCGCATCACCACCCAGGCAGTCACCATGGTGCGCCCGGGCGTGCGAGCCTCCTGGATTTGGCAGTTCTGCCTGAAAGAACTGGAGGCGCTCTTCTTCCCGATCACCTCTTCCATCACGCAACTGGCGGCCCGCGTGGGCCACGGCATGGGGCTCGACATGACCGAACCGCCTCACCTGGGCCCGCACGATCAAACCTTGCTGCAAGAAGGTATGGTGATCACCATCGAGCCAGGCGTCGCCACCACTTACGGAACCTTCCACGTGGAAGAGAATGTCCTGATCACCAAAGATGGCGCTGAAGTGCTCTCCCGGTCGCCGCGCAACCTGCAGCCGATTGCCCTTTAACGACCATGTCCCGGCATAGCATCCAGCGCCTGACCTTGGGCTTCGACGTGAAGATTCCGTTCACTATCCTCCGGGGCGCCTCCGAAAAACCGAGCGTCGTCATTCTCGCGGGCGTGCATGGCGACGAATACGAAGGGGTCGCAGCCTTGCATCGCATGGCGGAGGAACTTGATCCGGCTCGACTCAACGGGACCGTGACCATAGCCCCGGTGGTGAACCCGCAGGCCTTTGCAGCCGGACTGCGCCGCAATCCGGTGGACTCCGCCGACCTCAACCGCACCTTCCCCGGCGATCCCCACGGATCGGTCTCCAGCCGCCTTGCCCGCCTAATCCTGGACGAGCTGATCGATGGCAACGACGCCATGCTCTCTCTGCATGGTTGGAGCAAGGAAGCTTTGGTCATGCCCTATGGCGAGTATCCGCTGCACGACTCCGAGGCCGGCCGCCTAAGCAAGGCCTGCGCCTATCACCTGGGTTTCCAATTCCTGCATCCTTACGAATGGCCCGAGGGCGTGCTCGGTAACTCCGCGCTCGAAAAGGGGATCGCAGCGGTGGAAACCGAAATCGGCGGCCAGGGAACCATTACGCCCGAAGGGCAGGCGCTCTCGCGGCAGATCATTCTCCGCTTCCTCGATTTCTGGAAGATTCTACCGTGGG
>OBLW0100004681.1_pt1 | contig 10402 bp, 9 predicted proteins | sample 1520161 | NCBI WGS metagenome assembly OBLW01 (sample SAMEA3539309, study PRJEB22396) | soil metagenome | biome: tundra; feature: field; material: soil | place: USA | collected 2010-05 | depth 0.15 m
CTGGTGAACTTCCTTTTCACTTTTGTTGCCCTCTTCACGGTGGACCGGCTGGGACGCAAGCCGTTGATGCTGTTCGGCGCGGCGGCCCTGGCGTTGATCTACACCGCCATCGGCTACTGCTACCATCTAAAGAGCGGAGGCGGGGTCGTGCCGAATACCCTGTTCCTCGTGCTGGTGCTGTCGGCCATCGCGGCGTATTCAATGTCTCTGGCGCCGGTCACCTGGGTGATTATCTCGGAGATCTTCCCCAACCGCATACGCGGCTCCGCCATGTCCATCGCGGTGGGTTTCCTGTGGATCGCTTGTTTTTTGCTCACCTACACCTTCCCCATCTTCAACACCGTCCTCGGCCCGTCCGTTACGTTTTGGATTTACGCCGGCATCTGTTGCGTCGGATTTGCGGGCATCCTGGCGCGGCTGCCCGAGACCAAAGGCAAGACGCTGGAACAGATTGAGAAGGAACTCGGGGACTAGGGATGAAGTCTAAAGTCCAGAGTCTAAAGTCTAAAGTCTGCAGTGGGCGGGAACTCATGCTGTTGGCGCCACTGTTATGAGCATGCGCGCAGTCGTCTTCGGACTTCGGGCTTCGGGTGGTGGACTGCAGATTTCTGACTTTGGACTTTAGACTTTAGACTCTGGACTACAGACTTCCCCCGCATGACTTCACGCGAACGCATCCAGTCGGCTTGCGCCCACCAGCAACCGGACAAACTCCCGGTGGACTTCGGCGGCGGATTCCAGGCCGGCATCCACGTCAGCATGGTCTATAAACTCCGGCAGGCCCTTGGACTGGATCGGCCAGGCACACCCGTCAAGGTGGTCGAGATTTACCAGATGCTCGGCGAGGTAGCTCCTGACTTGCAGGCCGCACTGGGCGTGGATGTCGTCAGCCTGCACGGCACGGGGACGATGTTTGGCTTCCCGCAAACGGAGTTCAAGGAATGGCAGCTCGCCGATGGCACGCCGGTGCTGGTGCCGAAGGACTTCAATACCCAATACGAGCCCAACGGTGACCTGCTGCAGTGGCCGGCCAATGACCGTTCCGTCTCCCCCAGCGGACGCATGCCGGCGGGAGGCCATTTTTTCGACGCCATCATCCGTCAGGAGCCGATTGACGACGCGAAATTGAACCCGGCCGATAATACCGAGGAATTTGTGCCTGTCCCCGAGACCGAACTGGAGCACTACCGGTGCCTCGCCGAGCGCCTCGCCACCACGACTGACAAGGCGGTGTTCTGCACCTTTGGCGGGCTGACGTTCGGCGATATCGCGTTGGTGCCCGCCACCTTTCTTCCACGCCCCAAAGGCATCCGCGATGTCGAAGAATGGTATGTGAGCACCGCCGCACGCCCGGAATACATCAAAGCGGTGTTCGAGCGGCAGGCGGAGCTGGCCATCGAGAACCTGGAGCGCCTGCACGCCGCCATTGGTGACCGCGCGGCCATCATGCAAACCAACGGCACGGATTTCGGCACGCAGAACGGCCCTTTCCTGAGCGCGGCCAAGTACCGCGAGCTGTTCCTGCCCTACCAGAAGCGCGTCAATGGTTGGATCCACCGGCACACCAAGTGGAAGACGTTCATGCACTGCTGCGGAGGCATTGCGCCATTACTGGACGCCGTGGTCGAGGCTGAGTTCGACATTCTCAATCCCGTCCAATGTTCCGCTAAGGGAATGGACTCGCGCACGCTCAAGCGCGACTACGGCGACCAACTGGTCTTCTGGGGAGGCGGCGTGGACACGCAAAGGACGCTGCCGTTCGGCACACCGCAGGAGGTGCGGGACGAGGTCCGAGAACGGATTGAGATCTTCGGACCCGGCGGTGGCTTCGTGTTCTGCACGATCCATAACATCCAGGCCAACACCCCGATCGAGAACGTGCTCGCCATGTTCGAGGTGGTGAAAAAATACCGGTGAGCTTGGGCGGCGCGCGGATGAGAATGTCCATACGCCGGGAGGGTATGTCGAGCTACGCCTTGTGCTGGGTCTGCCGTGCGACTGCAGTTGACGTTGGGCACAGAAATGAAATGGTAGTAATGGTATGAAAGCTCTGATTCTGTTTGTGGGGTGGTGCATTTTGTTCGTGCTTTGTTGGCCCATCGCGCTACTGGCACTGATTCTCTTTCCCTTCGTGTGGCTTCTGTCTTTGCCGCTACGTCTTATCGGTATCACGATTGGGGGGGTATTCGCGCTGGTAAGGGCCTTGCTGTTTCTCCCCGCCCGGCTGCTCGGTTGGAGACGAGGCGGGTGTCACGCCCGATGAAGGGGCCGGACCCACGCGGGCGTCCCCGCTTGCGTTTGGTGATTCTGCCTATGGCGTGAAAGCACTCCCAGGATGTCCTTATGCTGAAATCCCTGTCCATCATTGGCTACGTTGGAATGGCCGGTGGGATCATCGCGCTGATTGCCACGGGCAATCTCCTGTCAGCTTCTCCGCTGGTGATTGCGGTGCAGGTTGGGGCGGGGGTGCTTCTCGTTTGGGCACGGCTGGTGTTCAGGCGGCGCATCTTTCATTTGGCGGCCAATCCGACGGAGGGCGGCCTGGTGTCCAGCGGGCCGTATCGTTATATCCGACATCCGATTTACACCGCAGTGATTGTGTTCAGCGGGGCTGGCGTAGCTGCGCACTGGTCATGGGGGCGCGTTTCTGGGCGGGTTGGTGGTGGGCTGCGCGTTGCTGCGAGTTTTCTGTGAAGAAGTGCTGGTCACAGCGCGCTACCCGGAATACCGGCAATACGCCGCCGCTACCTGGCGAATAATCCCCTACGTCTTTTTAGACGCCTGCGCTAGCGGCCGTTCATTTCGTCAACCGGTAATACGTCGGGGCTGAAGGCAGCGGCACCGTAACAACGTTTTGGTTGTTAATGACCGTGACCGGGTTGGGAACGGTTGTCCAGGTAGCGGATGGTGCCACCGTCGGCGCAGACTTAAGGACGTAGGCCGGATCTGTGTTTGCTGGCCAGCTCAAGTTGAGATTCGAACCGGCGAGCGTAATCGCTAGACTCGGAGAATTGGCGACCAGGGAAATGAGCGAGATTTGGGTCCCCCAGACATTGGGCGCAACGGGGATCTCCTGAATAGTCCAGAAGAGGTTGTCATCGGTGGGATCCACCATCGTCGCGCTATAATCGCCCCACCGGTAAGGTGCGAAATCAAAACTGAGACTGTAATTAGGGATGGTCCCCTGCTTCACCAGGAACGGCGATCCCATGGTGACGCCGTTGCCGGTGACGGTACCCACCGCGGCATAAATGCTTATATCGCCATCGGGGCTTGTCGAACCGGAACGGTTAAATGCGAGGAGAATCTTGCCGCTATGGTTGGCTGCGATTGACGGGTAAAAGAAATCGTGGGTGGCGTCGCTGATAATTCCTTCTCCCAACAAAGTATTATTGGGTTCGTTGAGAACCATCCAATGCACTGCGTCTCTGCTGCCCTGAAGGATGTCGTTGGCCATGAAGATGTTGCTGCCGACCTGGCGCACCGACGCCGAGAACCGATCGTCTCCAGCGTCCACTGTCCGGCCGCTGGGTTGCGCAGCGGGGTTTGGGTAGGCGTCGAAGTTATTAGTGATATATACCGTGGAGCTAAGCGTGGCACCCGCCGCGCCGGAGCCGTTGATCGTGGTGCGGTCGAAAAGATTGAATGTCGTGCTATCGATCGCGATAATAACGGCATGGCCGGGACCCGGATCGGGGTTGGTGACGCCCTGAAGGGAGTAACCGCAAACCGTATCGTCTAGATTGTCGAACCTGGTCATGTTGGCCAGAGAAGGCAAAGTGGCCAGGAGGTCGGCTTTGGGGATAGAGAAGAACGAGACACCCGTGAAGTTGCCGAAGGAATCGAAGTCGTCTATTCCGACGTAAACGCCAGTGGAGTCTACGCCGAGGGTGTCGAAGTCCGGAGCAAGGGAACCGGTATTGCTGTTAAAATGTACTGCTTTCCACGTGCCGCCAGGGTCGGAGGTGTCCGAGCGAGCCAGGAGCACCTGGGCGCCGATGGCGTCCAGCGTTATCTCCGACGCGAACCAGCGGCCACTGCCGACATCATAAATGATACGTGTATCGGTGAGCCCGGCGGCAATGGTGGCAGCGCTGATTCCGGCATTCTCCCAAAAAGAGATGTCGCTAATCAGAGACTGGCGAACCCCCGCCATGCTGTAAACCGCGAACGCTCCGTTGAGGAATTCCGCAAATTGGTTGGGGCCAGCGGCACCCATCGTGTCCGGTGGTGTTCCGCCGGTGCCCAGAGCATCTACGTCGTTCAGAGAAACGCCGGGAAAACTCTGGATGATCGTCTGCGCACGCAAAACGGTGCAGGCCAAGACGACGATTGCAAACGCCAGCAACAACCTGCTCATCGGATAATAGAGTCTCATCATAAGATTTAATCGGCCATCATAACTCAGAAGTAGGCTGGCTGCCAGTCAGAAGTTGACCGTTGCGAGTTCGTGAATTCGCAAGAGCGGTGGCGCTTTTGGGCGGTTGCAGGACGGGGGGTTGTCGCTAATCCAGGGCGCTGAAGAAGAGAGCAGGTGTGAGGGAGAGCGGCTCGAAGGCGTAAAGGCGTCTGGTGCGAACGCGGGGTGGACCTTGCGCTCGGGGCACATGACCGCCCAAAGGTGGGCGATGTTCTGTTGAGAAATTGTTTCGCGTTTGGCTAGGGAAACGGTAGAAAGCTTGGCCCATGTACCCGACGTTCAATCAGGAAATGAATGAAATGAGAAGCGCACCTGGCTTCGGCCGCGCGAACAGCCCCTGCGGTTGTGGCTCCAGGTTCGTTCGCCATTCGCACATTTGCCGTGCGCTGCTCACGCTGTTCCTGGTTGCACTCTCGGCCCAACTCCGGGGAGAGCCGGCTGCTTTGGCGAACCAGCCCGCTGGCCGGACGAAAAGGTTGCTGGTGATCGCGCCGAACGCGTTCCACCCAGCCCTCCAGGAATTCGTCGCACACAAGCAGAGGCTTCAACCTACGGAACTTCGCTCGTTGGAGAAGATCCTTGAACAGAACCGCGGGGTGGATGACCCGGAGAAACTCAAGCGGTTCCTCTACGAAGAATGGCGCCAACGCGGTCTGGGCTATGCTCTGCTGGTGGGCGACGTGGATGTCTTGCCCGTGCGTTACATGGTCCTGGACCGCGTCACTCCAGCCGCCTTCGACTATTCGTTCTATCCGAGCGACCTCTACTACAGCGATCTCGCCAAAGCGGACGGTTCATTCGAGGACTGGAACGCGCGCAAGGAGTCCTTTCACGCAGGGTACTTCGGCGAAGTCCGTGGTGAGAAGAACAAGGGAGACCCGATTAACTTCGATGAGGTGGATTACCTGCCTGACATCGCCGTGGGCCGCTGGCCGGTCAGCACGCCCGAAGAGGCGCGCCTGGTTGCGGGGAAGACCATCTCCTATGAGGAACAAGTGCTCGCCAAGAGCAGCCCTTATTTGCATCAAGCCGCCTTCTTTGCCGTCGGCGGCTGGATGGACAGCCGGAACCAGATGGACCGCCTCGCTGCGACGCTCACTAATGCATGGCGGGTCGAGAAGCGGTATTACACCGACGCCGGTCAGCCAGCAGCCACTCCGCCACCAGACCACAACCAACTGCGGGCGGTTCTGAACGAAGGCGTGGGCTTGGTAGTGCATGCGGGCCACGGCGCGGCAGACGCCTGGGAGCAGTGTTTTTCCCTGGGTGACCTCGATCGGATCACCAACTCGGCCAGGCTGCCCGTGGTCATTTCCGCCGGTTGCAGCACGGCCTACTTCGCGCCACTTGCGCCGTACGGGGCCTATGTGGACGTTGAGGGCAAAGAACACAGGGGCACGGACGACAAGGAAGTTTTTACCGCGCCGCCGCCGCCGCCGTCACCGTATCAACGCGGACGTTTCAACCCGACCGGGTTGGGGGAGCAAGTGCTCAAGCGTGGGCCGAACGGGGCGGTGGCCTACATCGGCTGTAACACCGGCAGCCAACCTTGCGGCCTGACGCTCGTCGAGGGTTTTGTCAGGGCGCTGGCTGAAGCGAAGGAACCGCGGCTGGGCGACTGCTGGGCGAGCGCAATCCGCTATTATTTCGACAAAGAGCATTTGGCAGCCCTGAAGCCGAATGCGGACTGGTATCCCCCCAGCATCTTCTTCCAAGGAATGAAGTTCATGCTATTCGGCGACCCTAGTCTGCGAATGCCCGCTAACAGCCGGGCCACAAAGTAGCAGTAGAAGTGAGGAAGCGCTGGACATTGCGTTGTTTGCTGATGATTTGAGCCTCCTCACGTCGGCTGCTACGCACGATGGAGGTCTTCGACGGGGTGCGATTCCAAGATTTTCCGTGCGCTTGGCGGCGTCAGTATTACGATGGCCTCGATGCCGGACCCCTATCATCAACTGCTCGACGCCGCGATTCAGCATTTGCAGGAGCTGAAGGCGCGCGGGGTCCAGTTTGTACCTGTCGCGCCAGAGACACTGGCGGAGCTGAAGCGATCACGAAGGCTGGCGCCTGTCCGAAGTCGCACGACCCAGCCCGTACCCGCGCCGCGGGCGGCGCCGCTGGGCTCAAGGCCGGCACCGATCACGGCCAAGACCGCACAGCCTGAACCTCCCATTGAACAGGCGCTCTGCCTGGCGCTGCCGGGCCAGGAAGCAGTCGCTGCGCCTGCGGTCGTGCTTAGTCCGGAGGCCAAGGCGGCCGCATTCGCGGAGCTGCGGGAGCGGGCGATGGCATGTGTGAAGTGCCCACACCTGGCCTCTTCGCGCAGGAATGTCGTATTCGGCGTGGGCAGCCTGGATGCGGAGCTGATGTTCATTGGGGAAGCGCCGGGTTCCGATGAAGATGAGCAGGGCGAACCGTTCGTTGGGAAGGCGGGCCAGTTGCTGACCAAGATCATCCAGGCCATGGGGTTGACCCGCAATACGGTTTATATTGGGAATATTCTTAAGTGCCGGCCAGATACCCTGGGCCAATCGGCCGGCAATCGGAAGCCGACTCCGGAGGAGATGAAGACGTGCATTCCCTATCTGCATGAGCAGATTGATCTGATCCGGCCAAAGGTCATCGTCGCTCTGGGCGCGACGGCGGTGGAGGGTTTGCTGGGGAAGACGATCGGCATCACGCGGCTGCGGGGGAATTGGAAGACGTACCGCGGCACGCCGCTGATGCCGACTTATCATCCGGCCTACCTGTTGCGGAACCAGGCGCCGAGCGAGAAGCGGCGTGTGTGGGAGGATATGCTGCAAGTAATGGAGAGGCTCGGCCTGCCCATCAGCGAGAAGCAGCGCAACTATTTCCTGAAAGGCGGTTGAGTCGGCGCCGCCCGCGCGGGCGACGTATTTAGCGCTACCCCTCGCTGCAAACCGGATGGCGGATTAATAGGTTCGCGACGAACTAGCCATAGGGTATTTAGATGGGATTGATAGGCACTGGAACGGATAGCATGGGGCATGGGTGGGGATAGGGAGCCGCAGGCTGAGGGGGAGATCGCGGGGTAGGGTTGACAAGCAGGAGGCTTGTGGGGACTACAACGCAAGCCAGAGGCTTACGCTGCTCGCTCGTGGGAGCGTGGAGATTTTCCCGGCAGGCGCCTCAGCCTAAATAGGAGCAGATGTATTCGCAGAGACCAGACTTGACCTCGATATCGAAACCGGACTGGGCGGGCACCTCAAAGGTCTCACCGGCACTGTAGGTGGCGGAGGAGCTGGAGCCGTCCACCTTGATGGTGCATTGGCCTGACGTGAGTTCCATGCGCTCGGCTTTGTCGGTACCAAAGTGGTATTGGCCCGGGTAGATCAGGCCGAGGGTCTTCTTGCTCCCGTCGGGGAAGAGCAAGGTGTGACTGATGACCTTGCCGTCGAAATAGACGTTGGCTTTGGTCAGGGCGGTTACGTCGCGGAATTCGCTTCGGATTTTAAGCATACGTGCAACAGCTTTCCACCGCGCGGCCGGTTGTCAAGGTTCGAGCGCCGCTCGCGGTGAATTTGCCACGCCGGCCGCGATCTGCTATGATGTGAGGCGGGAAATCCATTACAGTTATGAACGAACCTATCATCTTCTCGAAAGAGCCGATCGTCCAGAAAGTCGAGCCGGGCACGTATTGGTGGTGCGCATGCGGCCGGTCAAAGGGCCAGCCATTCTGCGACGGCTCGCACAAGGGGACAGGCCTCGCACCCAAGATGGCGGAGATCACGGTGGCCCGGACGGTCGCCTGGTGCGGCTGCAAACACTCGCATAACGCGCCGTTCTGTGATGGGACTCACGCGACGCTATGATTGATGGGGGAGGCCGGGGGAACCGGAGATCGCGACTCGCGAAACGGCGATGCGCGTCCTCTGCCGCTTGGCGCTTCAGGTCTTTCGCTTAAACACCTCGCTTGGGTCCGCGAGGTTGAGCTCAGACAAATCCAAACCGGCGCCCGGGGTGCGTTCCTGGGCGATCTGGAGCTGGACCGCGATTCGCTTGGTTGCGGGCAGGGCAAAGTACTTCACAGCTCCCACGCTCACGTTGGCTTTGAAGATGGCCACCAAGAGGCAATTCTCATCGACGCCCATGACAAGCATGCTGAACTTATCGCCTTGCTGATAGATGCTGTTAAAGCTGGTTTCGTGGACGAGGCTGGCGATGGTCTGGTTGGCCAGATAAGCGCCGGAGGCGAGGGCCGCGATGGTTGTGAGGTCGAATTGCCGGGTGTCCCCATAGCTGGTGATGAGAAAGCCGCCCTTGTCGATGATCAGCGCGGTGGTGGCGTCGCTCTTTTCGAGGAGCTCGCGCAGCTCGCCATCGAGTTGCTCGATGTCTTCCTCGATAAGTTGGGGCAGGCTGGCCATGTCATGCGTACTGCGGAGTTGCCTGGCTGATGAATTTGTTCAGCAGCATGCGAGTGATCATGTTGAGGGTCTCAAAGACGCCCTCGCATTTGTGCGCGGCGGAGCCGAAGGAGGGAACCTGGAGGTCGCGGTTATTCAGGAGGAACTCCATGTATTCCATTGGGGCAGCATTGGGCAGGTCGCGCTTATTATACTGCAAAACGTAGGGGATGTCGGCGAGATTGAATTTCAGGGTCTTGAGGTTGTCTTCGAGGTTGGCGAAGCTCTCGACGTTCTCGGCCATCTTTTCGTATTGGGAATCGGCGACAAAGACAATGCCGTCCACGCCGCGCAGCACGAGCTGGCGGGTGGTGTTGTAGATGACCTGGCCGGGAACGGTGTAGAGCTGGAACTTGGCCTTAAAGCCCTTGATGGACATGGCTTCGATGGGCAGGAAATCGAAGAAGAGGGTGCGGTCGGAGCTGGTGGCCAGCGACACGAGCTTGCCTTTGTTGCCGGCGGCGGTCTGGATGTGATCGTGGACCTGGACGAGGTTGGTGGTCTTGCCGCCCATTGCCGGTCCGTAATAGACGATTTTGACCTGCAGTTCCTTGGTTGCTTGATTGATGATGGCCATAGATTTATTTGGGTTTGTGGTCCAGCTCCGAGGCCAGCGCGGCCAGTTGAGCGGTGGGCAGGGATTCACCGACGCGCCCAAAAGCGGCGAAGAAGATCGCGTTCACACGGAAGATCTTCCAGGGGATGTTGCCCACGGTGAAGTTGAGATTGTTCAGCTCGCCCATCCGCAACTCTTTGGTGCATTGATTGACCTTGCCGAAGATCTGGGGCAGGAATGCGGCCAGCGTGTCACCATTGAGGTCCGCCCGAATGCGGCTGGCCACCATCAGCCCGTCGGGCAGGGCTATGAGCACGCCGGCGACGCCGTCCAGCGCGGCAGCGCGGGAGACCACTTCGTTTGGCGTGGCATACTTGGCGACGAACCTGGTTCCGGGGGAGGGGACGTGTTTGGCGTCACCTTCATGGAGCCGGACTTGGTCGGAGTTGTCGTCCCAGGTATAGAAATTCGTATCTGCCTGCTTGTGCGGCGGCGCGCTGGCCGCAGCCGCGGCCACGGGGCTGGCAGAGTCGGGCTTGGGGAAACCGAAGAACAAGTTGGGGATATCGTCGTCCACGAAGATCTTCTTCTGGAGCCTGCTGGCCTCTTTCTGCCGGGCCAAGAACGGCGGGGCGACGATCTTCAGCGGGAGTTCGAGCACGAGGCTGTCATGGGCGGACAGCGCTGGGAGTGGCGTGGGCTTGATCCAGGACCGCAGGGCCTTCCAGGTGAAAGCGACTCGCCCCTTCTTGAGGGCGCGTTCGATAACCTCGGCCGGCAACGCCACCTTGGCATCCACCAAGTTCAGTTGGACGAGTTCGTGGCGCACCGCTTCGGGCCAGCCTTCGGCCAGCGAAGTGAGATTGACCAGGAGTGGATTCGAGTCGCCCGTGTGTTGGGGGGGCGGCAGAGCGGGGGCGGCGGGAGCGGGCGGCTGATTGGGGACCGGATCGAGCGGCGGGCGCAGCGCGGTGGACAGGGCGGAGGTGTCGAATGCGA
>OBLW0100004683.1_pt1 | contig 10401 bp, 7 predicted proteins | sample 1520161 | NCBI WGS metagenome assembly OBLW01 (sample SAMEA3539309, study PRJEB22396) | soil metagenome | biome: tundra; feature: field; material: soil | place: USA | collected 2010-05 | depth 0.15 m
TGGTGGCAGGTGTTGGGTTCGAACCAACGTAGGCTAAGCCGACGGTTTTACAGGGCGCTCCCGATAACGATCACATATTTGCTGTGGCCTGCGGAAACACGACTGCCGCCGACGTCGATCAGCACGCTCAACCACTCCTCAACCGAATCCCGGTCGGGCAGTCCAGATATGTCCGGAAGGCGCTGGCTGTCCAGCGCCCTGTTCCGTTGGCGGTACCCCTAAGCCCCTATGCGGACGGGGAAGCGCTGCAAACGCAATCCTTAGCTTGATCGTGACAAATACGAGCCGACATCGGCAATCGGCCACGCAACCATGCAGGTGTTGCCGGGTTCGGCTGCCTGTATACGAGACGGCTGCCGAGGCTTCTGGGATACACCGGCGCCCGCGCTGCTGCCGACGGCCCGAGCCGCTCCCAGTAGTACGTATGAACGGTCGGCACCAGCTCGGTATGGCGGGGCGGACCGGGCGGCGAGAGCGCGGGCCTGCTAGGAGCTGAGGACGGCGGGGGCGCACGCCGGGCAAGCCCTGGCGACTCCGCTGCCGTAGCTGGGCGAAGGCTACGGTGTCTGATGCTGCCCCGCTCGATAGCCGATGCCAGAGGCGCCGGGGCGTCGACGCGGATCATCCGGGAGGCCGCGCACCCGGGGTGGGCTAGGGCGAGCCTGGCTACCTGCCCTGCGGCGTACAGCTCGAGGATGGCGGTGGCGGGCTGACTGTTGGCAGATCTCGCCAGCCAGCCATTCGCAGCCGTCACAAGGAATCTCCTGTTCAGGCAAGAACCCGCTGATCCGGGACAAGCGAGCTTCGGCTACGAGGACAAGGCCGAGACTTCGGCCTACGATAAGTTTCGGGAGAGTTGATGGCTGGCATGCCGGAATGTCATGAAGGACTATTCAGCGAGCGCGTGCTCTCAGGCGACCGGGCTGCCCTGGAGGAACGATTGCTCGAGGGCTGGCGGCTGCTTGCCGAGCAGAACGACCCGAGTGGCGCGGAGGAGACGATAGCGCCCGTTATCGCCGCTAACGATCCGGAGTTCACGCCTCGTGCTTTCTACCTTGCCGGTCTCATCCGCGAGGACGCCGTGGCGATCGACCTGTTCGGGAAAGCGTTCCGCTCCGGAGAACACGATGCTGCGTACCCACTGGGAGTACTGCTTGCGCACGAGCATCGCTTCGAAGAGGCTGCCGTGCCTCTCCGCATGGCAGCGCGATGCCGGCAACGCCGAAGCGGCATGTGTGCTGCTCGCCCGCGTCCAGCTGGTTCTCGGTGACGTCGAGTCGGCACGGACGGCGACGTCAGCTGCCCTCGATGCGGCGTTGCACCGGCGCAGCGCTCCGGGCGGGACGTACGTCCCCGTCGCCGGGTCCGAGTGGTTCCAGCTGGCCGTTCTTCTCGACGAGCAGGGTCAGGGGAAACTCAGTGCTGCGTGCTTCGACGAGTGCGCCCTCACGGGTGATGTGGCCGTGGCCGAAACCGCTGCAGCCAACGCCCGGGCGCTCCGACCCCGGTCGCGGTGGTGGCTGCGGAGAGGAGCCCGCCGGCCGGTAACGGGGCGCGCCCTGGAGGCGGACAGCCCACCCGCTGGGGGCTGACGACGACCGTGGACGGTCCCGCTTGGTCAGTTCCCGCCGCTCCTGCGGACGGTGACGGCCCATCGCTGGCCGCAGTTCTCAACAGGGTCCGGCGTGGCGAGATCACCCTGCACCACGCCGAGGAGACAATCCGGCGGACGGCCTCAGCCGACGTGGACGATGCCGTGAAGATGCTGGCAGCCCAAGCCGTCGCGCTGGCCCGGAATGACCCGTGGGCGGCCGTCGTGCCAGCCCGGCTCGCCGCCGCAGCCGTCGACACTGAAGAGCCCTTGACCGGGCAGGAGACGCCGTGGGTGGAGGGCAACCTGGCCTGGGTCGATGTGGCCGGACGCGCTGTCGAGTTTTGTCCGGATGCTCGCCTGCAGCGGCACGCTGCGTTGCGTGGTGAGCGGGTACGCCGCTGGGCGGAAGTGCGAGGCTGCCAGGAGCTGCGCGCCCGCACGTGCACGCTCATCGCCGCGCTGGCACTGCGGCTTCATCGGGCCGCGCCGCCCCGCGGATACGCAGAACTAGACGAGCCTGTTTGGTCGGCCCGGCTCACCCTGCATGCCGACGAGCGCATGGGTCTCGACCTGCTGGCACCTGGTACGCTCGACTACCCCCAGAACCCGCTGCGACCCGCGCCCTGGGAACGCGCCGCATGGGTCGCCGAGGCCCATCTGCGCGAGGCGCTCGCCGTCACGCCGCCGGTTAGCCGGGGTAGCCCGGCTGGCGAGCTTGCCCGTCTCCTGATCACCGCGGGCACGCTCGACCCCCATGAGCTTGGCCGGCTGACACGTCAGGCCCTTGGCGGGGCGGGCGGGCTGTCGAGAGCGGGGATCCTCGCGCTGCATCGACGTCTCGGCATGACCAAGGACGTCGCCTGGCTCGCCGAGCTGGATGAGATCGACGTCGAGGCAGCCGTCGATGAGCTGGGGCTGGTGGACGCATCCAGGATCGCCGTCGACGTCCTGGAGAGTATCGCCGATGAGACGCCCGACGCTGGGTTGGCGTGGGCGCGCCGATGGGAGCCTGCGGTGATGGCGTCCGGCCATGACCTTGTAGTGGAGTACCACTGGTTCCGGCGAGCCGGAGCCGTCGCAGCGGTGCTCAACCGCCGCGCAGCCGCGTCCCCGGATGGGCTCGAGGGTCTGGAGCCAGATGAGCAGCTCTTCCTCTCGGCCATGGCGATGCTCGGCGCAGACCAGCCGCTGCCCGCGAGCAAAATCCTCTCGCTGCTCAACGCGATGCCGGGCGACCTCGTCGCCGGGCACCAGGCCACGTTCCGGTGGCTAGTGATGCACGCCCGGTTCCGCGCCGCCCTGAAACTCGACTGGCCGGCGAGGCTCCCGCTGCTCACTGACGTTCTCGTCGACATGCTCACTATGGGCTTCCGCGCGTGGCCGATGACAGTTCTGGTGAACGTCATGCACGAGCTCGATCACCCGGCCCCCCAGGAGACCGATCTGTGGATCACCTTCCTCGAGAGGCTCGTGATCCCGCTGGAACGGGCCTACGGGGACGCCGCCCGCGAGTTTGTGCATGGGATCGCGATGCACCTCGTGGACGGGCTCTTCCCGCGATCCATCAACACCGGTCAAGCCGTTACTCCGGTGAATATCGTTGGCCTACTCCAGGTGATCAGTGGAGCCCGCTACGCGGCCGCAGTACGAGCACGCGCCCGCGTGGACACGGCCGGAGACGCGGACGTACAGGCGGCATTGGAACGGGTCCGCCACTGGCAAAGGCAGCGCGATGACCGGTCGGCCTGGGAGGGGCAAGAGGACGACTTCAACAACCTGCACTTCGAGACGGCGGTGACAAGCTACGCGACGGGTTCCGAACAGAGCGACGGGGCAGACCCCGAAGCGGTCCTTGGCAACGTGCAGATGCGCGCCGACGCCCTACTCGACGCCCGCCTCCTCGATGCGGTCCCCAACGATGACCCGCCCAGCCTGAGTCTGGAGGAGTTGCGGGCGAACCTGGACCAACGCACGGCCCTCCTGCTCACCTTCATCGGCCGCGTCGATCCGCCGGTTGGCCCACCGTGCCTCTTTACCGTCCTCATCTCCCACGAGACGACCGTTTGCGCCGGGATCAAGGAGGAGAACCTGCCCGGCGATGCGCAATTCTGGACTGCCCGTGACGGCGGGCTGTGGCTAACATCCTCGCTGGGTATAACTGTGGCCCAGCTGCGGAGGCTGGTTCAGGAATACTCCAGGCCCGACCTGATGAGCGCCGCCGCCGCGGAGGCCTTCGCCAGCGACGGGCAGGTCGAGCACTACCTTGGCCAGGTCGTGCGCGAGGAGATGGAGAGGCTGCGCAAACGGGGCGTCGACCATCTGTGCGTGGTGCCCTACGGCCCGCTTCGGGTATTCCCAATGCACCTCCTGGGCGCACCCGGCCGGATGCTGGCCGACGACTGGATCGTCACCTACCTCCCCCACGCAACCCTCCTCGGGAGGCAACCGTCACTGTCTGCGGCGCGCGCCCATCCCATCACCTCGGTCGGCATCTCCTATACCGCCCTCGGCATGGCCGAGCCGTCTAATGCACCCGTCGATACCACCGGCCAGGCGCGTGCCGTCGCCGCCCTCTTCGGGGTCGACCCCCTCCTCGACGCCCATGCCACGCCTGAGACAGTCGTCGATGCCCTGCTGACGTCAAGGCGGGTCCATATCGCCGCCCACGGCGAAATGAACGCCCGGGCACCAGCCTTTCAGTCGGTGCAGCTGGCCCATGGCAAGGGCGGTGACCACCGGTTGCGTGCCGCCGACCTGCTAGGTCTCGACCTCGACGGGCTCGAGCTGGTGACGCTGAGCTCCTGTGAGTCCGCGCTGGGACGCTTCGACCATGCCGACAACCCACGCGGGCTGCCGGCGACCTTGCTGCTTCGGGGTGCGGGCGCCGTGGTCGGGACGCTCTGGCCGGTGAAAGCCCGTGTCGCCGAGACGTTCTTCCCCTTGCTGTACGGGGAGCTCAGCCGTGACTTGTGCGTCCTGGACGCGTACGCCGTCGCGCTGGGCAGCACGCGCAGGGCCCACCCCGAGCCTCGCGACTGGGGCGCGTTCTATTTCCTGGGCGACTGGCGAATCCCGGAGGGACACACCCCATGATCATCGGCCTCGACACGCCCGAACTATTGGACGTCGACCTCGTCTGTGACATTGAGCCCGTGCTCGGTCGGGCCGTTCCCACCGAAGACCGCGAGGGCGGCAGGCTGCGCGCCGGGAGAATGCTGACGCGCCGCCTCACTCCTGCAACGGTCAGCGACGACAGGGAGCTGAAGCACTTCCTGGGCGCGGAGGCAGGATCCTTCGACTACCACCTGATCCGCGTGGTCTGCACGTTCATCGACAGGACCGAAGAGCGATTCGAGAGCGCATGGATCAAGGTCGATCTCAGCCGCGTTGACGGCCGCGAGGATCCGGAGAGCCAGCCCGTGGCGTGGTCGGTGGAGCCAGAGCGGCTAAGCCGACCCTCAGGCGTCGTCCACGGCGTGGAGGTCACTGTCCCCGCCAAGCTCGTCACCGCTGCCTACAGGCGCGAAGCGACCGCCGGGGAACAGACGTACCTGCAAGCGAAATTTGCCGCGAGCAGCCGCCCCACCTGGTACCTGACACGTACACAGGAATACGCCATCGATGGCGACGTCGACCTGCGCGTCGTCGCCCGCATCCCCAGCGGAATCCAGGCTTGCGCCGACCTCAGTGCCGGGGCGGCGATACGGCGTCGGATTGGCAGGATCATCCCACACTTTGCAGATCTCCAAGACCCGACTCCCAACGGCCGCCTCATCTTTGGCGGCGCCTGACGTGAGGTGACCGCACTGTTCCGGGTGGGCGCCACCAGCGCCGCGAGAACGTCATCCGGCGGCGGGCCTTCCTCAGCGGGCACAGCCGGACACGACCGGCAAAGATCCAACCCCCGCGGACGCGTACCCGGAGGAGTCGACCTCATAGCAGAACGTCACACCGATCCGCGGCGACCTGACCAGTTACGCGGTGACGAGCTTAGCTGGAACCGTAACTTCGGCGGAGCGGACGATGCCTGAGGGTCGGCTTAGCCGCTCTGGCTCCACCGACCAGGCCACCGGCTGGCTGTCCGAATGATCGCCACCGTCCAGCCTGGTGAGGTCGACCTTGATCCACGCGCTTTCGAACCGCCGCCCGGGCTTGTCGATGAACGTGCTCACCACGCGGATCAGGTGGTAGTCGAAGGATCCAGCCTTCTGCTTGATGAAGCTGGCCAGTTCTGTGTCGCCGTCAGCGGTCTCTTGTGTGAGGAGCCGTGTGAAATCTCTCCGCCGTGGAATCGGCCGCCTTCTCGGTCTTCGAGAGGTACGGCTTGCCCCAGCATCGCCTGGACGTCGGAGACAAGATCTACCTCCGTGAGTTTTGGCGCTTCGAGACTGATAATCATGTAGCGTCCTCCCGCGGTGTTCCTCGCCAGTCCCCCATGAAGTAAAACGCGCCCCAATCGCGAAGCTCTGAGTGCGTCCTGCGAGTGCGCTGCATTGCCAGGGCATAAGCATCCAGCAGGCCCGTGTTACGGCTGAGCTCGCCGTAGAGCGCGGGAAAGAAGGTCTCGGCGACTCGTGCTTTTACCGGCCAGAGCGTCCCTACCACAGCGTCGGCGCCCCGGAGCAGAAGGGTCGGTGCCAGGCCGCGCGGGTTGTCGGCGTGATCGAAGCGCACCAGCGCAGACTCACAGGCGCTCAGCGTGACCAATTCCAGTCCGTTGAGGTCAAGGGCAAGCAGGTCGGCGGCGCGCAACCGGCCGTCGTCACCTTCGCTCGGAGCCAGCTGCACAGCCTGAAAGGCCGGTGCCCAGGCGTTCATTTCCCCATGGGCGGCTATGTGGACACGGCGCGATGTTTGCAAGGCCCTGATGACCGCGGCGGGAGTCGCATTAGAGTCGAGGACGGGCTCGGCTCCGAAAAGCTCGGCAATCCTGCGAGCCTGCCCAGTGGTGTCCACGGGGGCATTGGTCGGCACGCCCAGCCCGAGGGCGGGATAGGAGATGCCAACCGAAGCGACCGGGTCGCTCCGTACTGGTAACGGTGGTCGGCGTCGCCCGAGGAGGGCAGCGTGCGGCAGGTAGGAGACGATCCAGTCGTCGGCCAGCATCCGGCCGGGCGCGCCAAGCAGGTGCATTGGGCACACCCGCAGCGGTCCATAGGGGACTATGCACAGATGGTCGACGCCCCGTTTGCGCAGCCTCTCCATCGCCGCGCGCACATTGCTGGCGAGGAAGTGCTCGACCTGCATGTCGGCGGCGAAACCCTCCTCCGCAGTGGGGCTCAAGACGTCTGGCTTGGCGTATTGCTGAACCAGCCACCGGGCTCCCGCGACCTCTCTGCCCATCGCAGATGACAGCCACAACCCGCCATCGGGCGCGTCGAAGTAATTCATGTCATCGGACAAGTTCTCCTCCTTGACACCGCCCCCAACGATCATCTCTTGCGAGACCAGGAGGCTGAAAACTAGCGGTGGGCCAGCTGGCGGGTCAAATTGGCCGATAAATGTGAGGAGAAGGGCGGTCCGTTCGCCCAGATTCGCCTGCAATTCGGCTAGGCTTAGGACGGGCGGATCATCGTTGGGGACGGCAGCTAGCACGCGGTTGTCAAGAAATGAGTCAGCGCGCATCTGGATATTTCGGAGAATGGCTGCTGGACCCGCGCCATCGCTTTGTTCAGACCCAGTCGCGTAACTCGTCAACCTTATATCAAAGAACACATCCTCGCCGGCTTCCCCCCCAGCCGCCTGCGAGTCTTGCAACCGCTGCCAATACGCGACGCGCTCTAGCAACGCCGTTATATCCGCATCCTCCGAAGGATCTACCCGGGCCCCAGCCTGCACGGCGGCGGCATAACGGGCGCCACTGCCCGCCTGCATCAGGCGGGCAAGATCATCCATGTCAACTTCCACCGAAAGCGACGCTACCAGGGCGACGGCGTACATCGCCACGGCGTGCGCGAACTCCCGACCGGCATCGCCGTGGACGCGCTCAAGTGGGATTACGAGCCGCTCGAGACAATGGGCAAACAAACTCATCTCCTTGGCGTCTGGCCCACGAAGTTCATCCAGGATGGGCATGAACAGTGCTGTGAACGGCGACCAACGGAATCCGATATTGAGCAACTCGACAATACTGTCAGGCAGCAGCCGAAGCCTCTCTCGCGGTTCGAGCTGCAAGACGGCCAGAAACCGGGCGTGCACTTCAATCCAGCGGAACGCTGCCAAGTGATCAGCGACCAGGTCAGACGATCTGGAATTGAGTATCGCAAAGAGGTTGCTCGCGCGGTGATAATCCCCAGCGCCGTACATGGCCCAGGCTGAAACAAAGAGTTGTTCCTCTGACTGGAGACCGTTAAGGCCGCGGGGGGAAGCGCCGGCCCCGCTCGCGAGCAGCGACACTAGGGCGGACAGCCGCAGGAGCCAGTGATGCTCGATTAGCTGGTCGCGGCCACACCCCACCACGACAGACTCCCACCGGCGCGCCCACGCCAGCGCAGCTGCGGGTTGGTCACGGGCAACGCTGTCGAGGATCTCGACCGCCATCCATGAGGCGTCCACAAGCCCATGCTCGCCAACGGCCCCCTCGACGTCGATTTCCCTCATCTCAGCGACGAGTGCCGCGACATCGACAACCAACCCAAGACGCGCCTGCAATGCGAGGATCCCCAGCCGCGCCAGCCCACGAGCCCCGCTGAGGGCCTGACCTGCCAGCCTGCCCGCCTCGCGGCGCCCGCGGCGGCGGTCAGCGGCGGCCAGGAGCCGGGCAAGCTCAACAGCCGCGGCGCCACTGCGGCTATCAGTTGGGCTTACCGCCAGTGCCTCCCGCAGGTGAGCTTCGGCCACCCCCGCCGCTCGGTCCCACGGCGCTGGCCGGAGCGGGTTCCGCGGAAACTCCATCGTGCCAGGCACCATGAGGTCGCGGGCCATGCGCTCGTCCGCATGCATGATGAGACGAGTCCTCCAATCAACCTCGTCGAGTTCCCCATACCAGTCCGGAGGCAGATCCTTATGGAGCCGCAGTGACAGCGCAGCTAGGAGCATGCAGGCTCGGGCGCGCAGCTCCTGGCGGTCGTGCGCCTCCGCCCAGCGGCGCACGCGCTCGCCACGCGTGCCCGCATGCCGCTGCATACGGGCGTCCGGACAGCGCTCCAAGGCGCGTCCAGCGACATCGACCCAGGCAAGGTTAGCCACCACCCATGGCGTCTCGCGACCGCTGAAGGGCTCCTCAGTGTCAACTGCGGCGGCGAGGAGGCGACCAGGGACAACCGCTGCCCACGGGTCACGTCGAGCCAGTGCGACTGCTTTATCAGCCAGTAGCTCGACCACATAGTCGCCGTCAGTCGAGGCCGCGAGGCCGGCCCTTTCCTCGGCATGGCGCAGGGTGATCTCCCCGCGTTGAACACCATCAACAAGCATTGCCAGGGTGGAGTCGCGTGTTATGGATTCCTGCCATTTCTCACGTAGATCCATCAGGATGTGCAACAGTCCGGCCAGCGGTTCCGCGTCTGGCGGCCTGTCTAGGCTCAGTTCGGTCAGGAGTTCTTCAATCACGTGGCCCGCAAGCAGGTTTCTCGCGCGCATAATAGCCGCTAGCCGCTGCTTGTTATCCTTCTCCATGCCCATTGCGATGCCCATTGCGCGCAACTGTTCCAGTTGCTTAGAGCTCATTCCTGCCCCCTTAGCCCGTAGCCGTCTATCAGATTAGACCCGCGGCGTTCCGTGGCAGAAGACCGCCGGGCGAGCCCCTGGTGTCAGGGGTCACCGGATGAGCAAGCCTGGCTGGGGCACGCAAATCAGTGCGGCCGAAGCCTCATACCCCGGTCTTGGCCGTCTTGGGGCGGCCCTGGCTCAACCACAGCTCAACCACGCCGAGCAACACGGCGGCTATGCAGCTCCCCGCCCGGGTCGAGGCGCTAACGCTCCGACCTGGCCAGACGCGGCATCCTCTCGGTCCTCCAGACAGCCGCAGCGGTATCTCAGACCGCTCCCTGAGCCAACGGGCAAGATCGCTCTGTACCATGCTTGACCTGGGGTTTTGATGGTGGCAGGTGTTGGGTTCGAACCAACGTAGGCTAAGCCGACGGTTTTACAGGGAGCTCCCGATAAAGATCACATATTGGACGTGGCCTGCAGAAACGCGGCCTTTGCGGGGGCGGAGCAGCAGGCTCAACCACTCCTCAACCGAATCCCGGTCAATCAGTCCAAGTATGTCCGGGAAGCACTGGCTGTCCCGCGCTCATTCCGTTTGCGGCAGCTCAAGCCCATGCGGGATCGGAACGCGCCGCAGACCCACACCTTGCCTGATCATGACGAATACATGCTGACTTTGGCTATCGGCCACGCAACGATGCAGGTGATGCCGGGTTCGGCTGCCTGTATACGAGACGGCTGCTCTGCCCACTGAGCTACGTCGGCTGCGGGCGAGCCTGGCGAAGAGCAGTTGGCGCGGCAGCGCGGACAGGATGTCGATCAAGGAGCAAGGACACCTGTGGCGCACGCCGGGCAAGCCCCTAGATAAGCGGCTGCCACAAAGCGCGCGATTCGCGGTGCCGACTTGCAGCAGCCAACGCATGTCAGCCCCGGTCTGGGCAAGCGTTAAATCCCGACCGCCCGCAGCATGGGAGGCAATCATCACGATGAAGGTGGGTCAGAGCCACAAAACATGGCCGTTGACAGGCTGAGTTCACAGCAGCGCCGATACGTGCCGAACTCGGCTCTATTACTGAACAGTAAGCCAGCTCCCGGCGGCTGCCCGTGTCGGGTCGCCCGGGGGAATCTCACCCCCGGGCTCCCACGGAACGGAACGTGAC
>OBLW0100004685.1_pt1 | contig 10396 bp, 15 predicted proteins | sample 1520161 | NCBI WGS metagenome assembly OBLW01 (sample SAMEA3539309, study PRJEB22396) | soil metagenome | biome: tundra; feature: field; material: soil | place: USA | collected 2010-05 | depth 0.15 m
CAAATGGGTCATAGAGGATTGAGCCATGATCGAGCACCTGATGAGCAGCTCGTTGTCGGGCGATTTTCAGGGCTGTGCGGCTGGGTTCATTGGGCTTCATGTTCGAGGTCTCCGTTCTCATCAATAGCCGATCGCACGAGTTACCGGCCACCCGGCAATTACTGGTTGAGCGGTTGACCAACATTTCCGCCGGCCGAAGACATGGATGATATCAAGCAATCCTACGTAACCAATATGAAGGGGGCGGCTTCGTTGATGTCGCCCGGCGTCACGCACCGTATCGGTGCATAACGCGGCAAGCAACTGAAAAGGCTAGAAAAACCTTGAAAAGGAATGGCGGGGACGACGGGGCTCGAACCCGAACACGGCGGTGTTGACGAGTAGCGGCACGTGCTAAGTGGTTGTGTTTTCAGTGAAGGCCAAAGGCGGCTATCCATGCTGTATCGGCGTTTTTTTCTGGGAGTCTTGCACGAGTCTTGCACGGAGGGGTCCCGGCGCTCGCGCGTCGCCGCTAGTTGACGCCGCACAGGACACAAACCTGTGACCTCCTGCTTGTAAGTGCTGCGGGAGCACCTAAGTACTTGTGTTTTCAGTCCGTTTTCGCCGCTTTCACCGCCTGAAATGGGCGGCCCCACCGCTTAAGGCACCCGTATGGCACCTGTGACGGCGAGCCTCCGAATTAAGACCGCGGCCGTCGTCATCCTTGCTAACATCAAGGCAATGCGCCAGTGCCGCATGCCTTGGAATGACGCTGCTCAGTTCTGCCTCAATGGCCATCTGGTCACGGCATACGCCACATCCCAACCGCAGAAAAAGCAGAAATTCTGCGAGATTTGCGGAGCCGGAACTATCGATGCTTGCCCATCGTGTGGAACACCGTTTGGCGGTGCAGTTCATGATGCCACTTTGGGCGGAAGAAGTGTCGCCCCGTTCACTCCCAGCACAGGCCCGCCTCCATACTGCCGGGGGTGCGGCGCAGCCCTGCCCTGGACGATCCGCCAACTCCAGGCAGCTGCTGACCTCGCAGATCTACAGCAAACCTTAACCCCTGACGAAAGGACCCTCCTGAAGAAAGGTCTTGATGACCTTATCCGGGACACCCCGCAAACGACTGTTGCGGCTCTCCGGCTCAAACAGCTTGCAGCAAAGGCGGGCAAGAGCGCCCTGGATGGATTCCGCTCAATTCTCATTAGCGTTGCCAGTGAGACGGCTAAGAAGATACTCTTTCCAGCCCCCTGACCCCTCCTTGGGTTGGCGCGATGACCGAGGCGCCCCGCCAAGCCGAGCCCACTCCGGCTCCATAGAACCAGCCCCCGATTTCTTCAATGCGCCTGGCAGTTCAACTCGCGTGAGGTTCTTCACGAAGGCCCGCCGGGCGGTAGGACTATGGCGGTAATATAACAGACGAGCCCAGGACGATGGCAGTTGAAATCACTCGCCGGTTGAAGCCGGAAGAAGAGGAAATTCTCCGCAAACGCGCAGAACTGGACGCGATCAAGGCGACCCTCGCCGAGCGCGAACTGGAACTTGCTGACCTCCGCAGCCATCTTGCCGCCTTTGAGGGTCGCTACCTTCGGCAGGTGGGCGTTCTTTATGCGGAGCTAGATGAATGGAAGGCCCGTATTGCGGAGTTCCGGGCGCAGCGCAATCCTTCCGGTGCGGCGCGCCGACAGTCAGAAGAAGCCCGCGAACAGGCGCGCCAGACTCACGAAGCCGCCCATGGAGACGCTTCCAAGCCCCCCGACTTCACACCATCGCCTGAACTGAAGCGCCTGTTCCGCGAAGTCGCCAGGAAAATACATCCCGACTTCGCTAAAGATGATCCCGCTGACCGCGACCTCCGGACTCGACTCATGGCAGAGGCGAATCGCGCGTATGAGGCGGGCGACGCCGATGCCCTCCGCCGCATCCTCGACGAGTACGACGACAGCGCAGATGCAATTCAGGGTGAAGGGGTCGGGGCCGAACTTATCCGCATCATCCGCCAGATCAGCCAGGCCAGGAAGCGCATTGCCAGTATTGAACAGGAATCAGCGACCCTGCGCCAAAGCGAAGTCGCTCGGCTTGAGCAGGACGCGGAGAACGCCAAACAACAGGGGCGCGATCTGCTGGCTGAGCTTGCCGCTGCGGCCCGGCAGCAGATTCAACTCGCCAGACAGGAGCACGAGGCCCTCCTGAGGGAGGTCAGCCCGCTGTGACCGATGAAACGGACCTCCAGATTACGCTGAAGGAGCGCGACTCCTCGCTGGTCCTCTCAAAGGCGCGATCTGATCTGGTCGCCCGTGGTCGAAAGGCCGCGGCTGCGGTCGTAGCGCGCGCCGAACCAGCGCCACCGGCGTCGTTGTCAGAGACCCAGAAACTTGCTGAGCAGGGCAACGCTGCCGCGCAGTTCAACCTCGGCAGCGCGCACTACAACGGCCAGGGCGTGACGCAAGATTACGCCGAGGCGGCCCTTTGGTACCGCAGGGCCGCCGACCAGGGCGACGCTAAGGCGCAGTTCATCCTCGGCCTCATGTACGACAACGGGCAGGGGGTTGCCCAGGACTACAACGAGGCCATCCGTTTGTACCGCAACGCCGCCGAGAACGGTAATGCCGCAGCGATGAACAACCTTGGCTTGATGTATGCGGGCGGGAGAGGAGTGACGCGGGATGATGCGCAAGCAGTTGTCTGGTACCGCAATGCCGCCCAGAATGGTAATGCCGCAGCGATGAACAACCTTGGCTTGATGTACGCGGGCGGGAGAGGAGTGACGCGGGACGATGCGCAAGCAGTTGTCTGGTACCGCAAGGCCGCCCAGAATGGTCAACCCACGAGCATGAAAAGCCTCGGTGCGATGTATGAGTTTGGGCTCGGGGTAGCACAGGATTACGCCCAAGCGGTCGCCTGGTACCGGAGAGCCGCCGAAAGCGGCGACCCCAGCGGGATGACCTACGTCGGCGGGATGTACGCCGACGGGCGCGGAGTGGTACAAGATGATGCCGAGGCCGCTGCTTGGTACCGCAAGGCCGCCGAGGAGGGTGACCCCGCCGGAATGAACAATCTTGGCACGATGTATGAGCGAGGGCGAGGACTCGTGAAAGACATGGCTCAGGCGCTTGCCTGGTACCAAAAGGCCGCAGCGCTCGGGGTCGAACATGCCAAAGCGAACCTCAGGCGGCTGGGCCAGTAGGCTCACGGCGGGCGTCCCCGGGAATAGATCCCACGTATCGTCCCCAACCCAGCCAAAGGCCCACTGCCCCGCGCGGGTTGTCAGCCCGGCGACCCGGCAGCCGGTTTACCCCTCCCCGTCAAAGAGGTGCTAGAATCCTCCTTAAATGGCAACCGTTCCGAAGCTTCTGTGGAAGGTACCGGTTGTTGTCGGAGCATTGGTAGTAGGGGCGCTGGCGGCAAGTCAGGCGGGGTGGAGCGGTGCGGAGGCCATAGCGTCACGAGGAAGCGCGGGTTTCATCACTGATCTTCTCTTCACTCTCGGAGCCGTGGCTTCTATCGCTATCCTCTCACTTGTTCGACGTATAGCAAGACCAGTTCTGTGGGTTACGGTGCCAGTTTTTCTTTATTCCGCTCTCGTCCTAGGCGCATGGAATGGCCTTGCAAGCGATTTTGATGCAACACGTGGTGAGGCAATAAGATACCACTTAGCCAATGCGTACGCGCTGGAACACATGAGCGAGAGAGGGCGCTTCCTTTCGTGCCAAGACAACAGGATTGAACTAACCGACGACGCAAAGGCAGTATGTGCTAGCGCGTTGAATCCAGCCCCCGGCGAACGCATTCCCGGCAGTGAACATAGGTGCGGATTTCTTGGACTGTTCACTTGCTTCGACACGGCAGCGGAAAAACCCCGCTGACGATTGGAGTTATTATGTTGACCTATCGAATCATCAAGCAGCCTAACGGCTATTTGCTAGAGTGCATGGGGGGACCTTGCAAGAGGGGCCACGAATGCATCGAGACGGATGGATCGTCGCTTGAGCAAACGTTGACCACACTAGGGGTTCCAAGAGACCAAAGGGCGACAGCCATGCAGGAGCTGCGCTCTAGCCGAAGCACCACTGTCATATTTGACGCGAAGCCGATGGCCCCGCTGTCGCCTAGCCTCGATTCCTGAAACTTCGAAAGGACACCAGGAATGACGCAAACACAGCTTGACCAAGAACAAGTTCGCGGCTTGAAGGAGTTCATCGACACTCTTTCCCTCCGGCTGAGGGCGCTCGAAATCCTCGCCAAGAAGAAGTACACCGACGAGGATATTCGCGAGGCCGAGACTCAGGCGCGGAGGGATTTGGGCTGTTGATCGCTGCTTCGCTCCCGCGTGAAGCAGCACTCGCCCTTGTCCCACACAGGGTAGGTTGCGGGACGGCCGGCGAACTCACGCAAGACAGCGCTCAGGCCGTCCCGTTTTGTTCTCCCACTTCACCCGGTGAGTCTCACGTGATCGGAGCCAGAAGGGCACAGGCAGCGAATCGCCGGCGAACTGGCGGTGGCCGATGGCCGAGTGTACCTGGGCGGAAGGCCCCGTCCTACGAACCGGCGCGGCGGGTGCGCGAAGGACCGGGCTCATGGGGTGCGAATCACGCTGTCGTTCGAAAGCCCGCAAAGGCGCTAAAATTGTTGTCCGTGGAGAGCAACTTCGACGAACTCGTTCGGGACGACATCGAGCGCTTTCAAGAGAAGATTGGACTGAAGCCTGGGGCAGACCTCCAAATGGTCATGCTGAAAGCTCATCTCCTAATCGAGGAAGCGCTTCAGGCGTTCATAGACAGGTCGGTCGGAAACGCCAGCATGCTCACCAAAGCGAGGTTCACGTTCGCCCAAAGGCTAGTTCTGGCAGAGGCGCTCCACCCTGATCCCAACTGCTTCGGTTACGGCTGGGTGTGGGAATCAGCGCGGGATCTGAACGCCCTCCGAAACCAGATGGCGCACCATCTCGAACCCAAGGACTTCTCGATCCGAGTCGCTGAATGGGCGGATTCCATCGAAGTCAACCTGCTGCTTCTCGTAAAGCGCGGAGAGGGTACCGAATACGAGATGGCAAGATTCGGATTTGATGTTTCCGTCCTCAACGTCTGCCTCACTCGCCTGCTGCACTCCCATTACTTCGCATCAGTCTGAGCCGGGTCTTGGTCCGCACCGGTAGGCGGTCAAGTCCCCGGCCACCACGGGGAAGAGAATCCCACTTTTCGTTCCCGACGAGCAGAAGTAGTTGATTGCGAGGGTATGCAGCGCTCCGAACGCACCCGTTTTATTGCTCCAACCGGGGCTGGCAGCATCCGCTTAATGGCACGCTGGCGGCTGGCAGCGGGACCCCAGTTCAGGAACGTGGAGGGTAGTCCGGTGGGGACGGACGCATGGCTCCATATGGTTTGGTCGCTTGGCAATCTTCGACCGGACAGGCCCATGTCAGCACACCGTCGATCTTGGTTAGGACCATGTAGTCGTCTTGTCCGTGGTTGACATCGCAGCGGACCTTCTGGCGTTCGAGTTCCAGGTCGATAAACTCGCCGGGCTTCACGCTGATATAGCCGAATTCTGTGGTGTAGTGTCTGTTACACGTCGGATTCGAGCAACGCTGGGTACACATCTTGTTCCAGTCGCCCGCCGAAGATCTTAGGTCTAAAAGTTCGGGAGGACGCAATTCGCACGACGGATGGAGATCGCAAACGACAGAAGTAGTCTTCACGATAAATCGCCGCCTCCTGAAAGGCACTCTAGCACGCAGGGCGAAGATAACATAACGGCAGGCTTACTGCCAGACACCCTGGATCATTCGGGCTCTTGCTGGCACTTCTGCTGCGCGAAGGCTACCATCTTAGCTGTAACGGCCTCGTCAGAAGGGTCGGGGTCGGTTCCCGAATCACAAAGGGACTTAAACGATCTTAGAAGAAGCGCGTCAACCAGATCGGGCTTAAAACTGGCCTGTGCCTTGATGAAAGCTGCGAAGAACCGCCTTGCGTTGTAACCATCGCCGACGAAATCGAATAAGCGGGCAACCTCAAACAGGTAAAAGGGAAGGCTATGGATGGCGTAAGCCTTCCTCTGCGCCGTAATTGCCTTATCCATCAGTACGATCCACTCTGCGTGCTTGGCGCACGCCTTCTGTCGAACACATAGCTCCCCGACGTACTCGACCAGCCCCATAGCGACCAGGCCGTCCTTCATCTTATGCGGGACGAAGGCGTGCGTTCCCTCCGGCGCATGGGCTTTCGCCCAATCGGCCATCCGCTTGAGAAACCGGTCGATTGCTTTAGTTTCTTCTTCCGTGAATTCTATTGGACAGCAGCATGTGACAGCGTCGGCAGCGAGAATACAGTAGTCCATCCACCATAGAGAAAAGAGCGTCAGGTCTACGGGGTTTAGCTCGTCGTCGTAACCAATCTGCTTGAACCACTCGACGGCCCACGAAAGAGGCTTGCGTTCTCCAGCCGGATTTATCAACCGGCGGATGTCCTCCGTTGCGGCCTTGAGTTCCTCCATGTACTGTAGTCCTTCGGAAGTTGGTGAAGACGGGAGGAATAGGCGTTCGTATTGCCGTAGAACCTGTACGTGCAGCTTTCCTTTCTGGGCTTGTATCAGTGTCAGCAGCAGGGCCGCTTCACGATACCGTCTCATCCTTGCCCTGAACCGGGAAGCACTTCCGAGCGGAACATGGTACCTTTCTGGGTTTGTTCCTTCAGATTCCTCTTCCACGAACCAATGAAACAGGCTCGCTGCAATGTCGGCGGCTGTGGTCACCTCGACCTTGGCCTCGGCGGGGCCTTTCGGTACGCTGGATTTCGGTTTGAACCTGTCAAGGATGCTCACGGGGATTCCCTGTCCTATTCCTCGGTCTCGTCATAAGAGTCGGATTTAGATCGAAGCTCTCTGCAATCCGATCTAAGCTTTCGCCAAGCGTCGATCCACTTCACTCGAAATGTGGGCTTCACTTGCTCCCGCAAGAAGGGCGGGGCATCGGCACCGATCACGCTCCAGGTGTTGGGGTGCTGTCGAAGGTACTCGGCGCAGTTGCCCACCATATCCTTTGCTAGATCCACAGCTTCTGGTTCACGTTCGGTTGCTGAGATCGGTGACACACCCGTGATCCTGTCCAAGCCAGTGTAAAAGCCGTCGATCCATTCGTGTTCGGGCAGCTGGTAGTAAAGGTAAAACTCTCGCTGGCAGCTCGCGTACGCGGCGGTGCTCGACTTCCGCTTCACAGAGTCCCGGAAGTACTGACTCCCAAAAGGCGCTGAAGACTCCCGTTCGTGATCGAGCCAGCGCAGGTTCCCCACCATCTCCATCAAGACGATTCGTCGAAGTTGTCTTCTCTTCGCCATGTTTGAAAGGGCGTTCTTCAACGGCTCGGCAACAAGAGCGGTCGCCAACGCCGTTACAGGGATGAGGAACAGCGGAGCCTCAAACCACGGTCTCAGCGTTTCCAGCATGGCGTCAGCAGCTGTGGTCGCCCCGTGAGGCAACAGAGAACTTCATGCGCTTCCTGGTGGGCGCTTCCGGCGTGGCGGCGGTTCCCGCGGAACCGCCGGGGAGCACTGCCCGAGCGCCAATCTTGGCATCAGCACGGCCCTTTTGGAACGCGGACCCTTGACTGGCGGCAGTGTTGATTTCGTTCGTGAGTGTTGCCGTGGGCGTGTCAGCCTTTCGCAATACTCACGGTAGCGCATTCTGCCGGTCAAGAGGGCTGGCGACTTTGCGTTTGTGCCGGTGCGGGTTTCCTTGAAGTCGATCGCAACGACAGCGGCCGTGCTGTGCGGTTGCAAAAACCCGACGGGTGCGATTCCGATGTGGATCGCGTTCTCGGTCTCGCCCGCTCTGGCGTGACGTTGCTGGTGGACAGCGCTGGCGACTGGATCATCGACGCCAAGCTGTACGCCGAAGTGCGGCGTGGTGGCCGAACTCGACCCTGACAGGTGTCCAAAGCCGCCACGCTTTGGCGGAAATCGAAGCCGGCTGGCACGCCTCCGCCGCGTGGGTGGAGTCCCATCCCACATCGCTTCGGAAGATCGGCATTCATCCATCCACAGAATCCACTTGAAATTCCTTCGCCCCCAATCAATGAATTCGAGGTGCCATGCACCTCAACTACGGCGTCCCGTATTACAACAAGTCCACCGACCAGTGCCGGAACATCGGTCGCCGTGGCGGTCGCGCCCGTGCCCGGAATCTGCGCCTGCGGTTGATGCAGAAACGTGAGTCCCCGCGTCTGGCACCGCCCAAGCATTTACCAGAGACCGCCCACGAAGCCAACGCGCTGCTCGATGAGCGGTTTCCGCACCTCCGGGACGTATTCGACCCGCGCCAGAGCAAGCAGGCCGAAGTCACCGCGCCCAAGCCCGTCCTGGCCTAGGACTCCGGTCCTCTGGCCCCCGTTGCACGCCGGGTTGCCCGTGTTGCGCCGATGGTGCCGTAGGCGTAGCCACCGGCCGCCTTGACGCGCCGGTCCGCATACGGCCCCATGGCGCGCGTCCGGCCCCTCTCAGCACCGCCCCGGCGAACCGCCCGGCGAAGTGGTCACCTTGCGCAGGGCAAGGAACACCGGGCGGCCCCTGGCATTCACTTGCCGCCAGGCCGCGGCTTCAGAACGCGCTCGATCTGAGCCTGGTCGAGTTCCTGGTGCCGGACAAGCTCACCGGCCAGCAGCACCACCAACTGCCAGTGCTGCTCGACAAGATCGCGCGACCGCGCCCGCAGTCGGTGGGCAACCCGAACTGCTCCGCGCCATCCGTGTGGCGGCTCGCACAGCGACAGAATCTGACACGCGCGAGCTGCCAGCCGGAGATCACAATCCAAACGCGCAGGAAGTTCGATGGGACCGGGTGGTTCTGGCGTAGTACCCGCGCTGGCGTAACCACCCAGATGGCCTGATTTCCCAACTCTGACGTTCTCATCGATTCTGATCGAGAGCTTCCAAGGGTAACGTCCGCCGGCCCACTGGGCAATCGCATGCCCTGATTCATGGAAGGCGCGCAGTTCATCACGCACCCGAAACCGCTGCCAGCCGGGTGCCGAGCCCCGGACGGCCCGGCGTTCAGCAACCTTGCCGGCGAGGTATATCACCACGTCGGATTCGAGGTTGCCGACCAAGAGCGCGACTTGCTCGGGCTCGCCAATCACGCCGCCGCCCCGACCACGAACGTCGGATCGCCGCCCGAGTAGCTTACGCCAGGGAACGTGAGGCTGCTGTAGTCCGGATCGATCTCCCCGGCTTTCCACACCAGCTTGTACCGCCGGCGGCGGGCAATTCCGTGCACGTCGCCCAAGACGAGTTCCGGGCGTTCGCGGCGAACGCGCGCCTCCAGCGCTTCCACCCACGCCTCCACCTGGTTGACCGCGGGAGCCAGAGCCACCGGATTCCGGAGTTCCTCGGCAGCGAGCAGTTCCGCCACGGACGGCTTCTCAATCGAGTAGTCCTGATGAACCTCACGGGAATCGAGGGCGCGCGCCTGCTGCTCGAGGGCTTCGGCCTCGTTGAGCAGATTCCGCGAGCGCGGCACGAAGAACCCGGCGCCGATGTCCGGCTGGCTTTCGAGCGGATTGCACTGCTCAAGGACCCGGCCCGTAATGATACTACCGGTCCAGGTGCCATTCCGTTGCGCGAGCAGGATGGTGGCGTCGTAGGTGAGGCCCTGCAGATCGGACAGCTTCCGCAGGAACGGTTCGCACCTCCGCAGAATTTCAGCGGCTTCACCACGCTTCACCTGCGCCGCGGCGCGAAGCTCTCCGGCCTCGACTCCGTAGGACCTCTGGATCGCGGCCAGGCGGCGCTGGCGTGCGAGCGCGATGGCCTCTTCGATGGTGCGCGCCTCGATCTGCTCCCGCAGCGTGGCGACTGCGGCGTCTTCAATGCTGGCGCCCTCATCCAGAATCGACTGGGCTGCGCCCCGCCGAGTGGCTTCGATGCTCGCGAGCTTCCCGCGACGCTTCTCGGTCAGATCGTGCTCCATCTGGAAAAGACGCGCAACCTCCTGCTTGGCCGCCTCGGTGGGCGACGGGGTCTGAACGTTGTTATACATGTACATCTCCTTTTCTCTTGATTTCGGCCGGACCTCCGGCCATCGAATGTTTCTACTTCCGTTCGGCGTCTGCGATTGCCTTCGAGAGGCGACGCAGCATCAGGTGGCTGTCCTCGCGGATCACCTTGTAGATTGCGTCGATGTCTTTCAGCGCCGCTACAGTCGGAGCAAGCCGTTCGGCCATGGCGAGCACCTGGTCACGGACGATCCACGAGAACGTGGTCGCGTACTGCGTCAACTCGCCGGCCTCTCTGAGTTCCCCGGCCGCATGGCGTTCCAAGCGCTCGGCTCGTTTGGCGTCGGCGATTGCTTTTTTGGCCCTGGCGACCAGCAGCACGGCCCCCGCATCGCCAGAGAACCAGATCGGAAGAGCACACGTCTGAACT
>OBLW0100004686.1_pt1 | contig 10395 bp, 14 predicted proteins | sample 1520161 | NCBI WGS metagenome assembly OBLW01 (sample SAMEA3539309, study PRJEB22396) | soil metagenome | biome: tundra; feature: field; material: soil | place: USA | collected 2010-05 | depth 0.15 m
CGCGCTTCCATGGCATGGAAGAGGTCATCGGTTCGATCCCGATCAGGTCCACCAACAACCCCTTTAAAATAAGGCAATTAGATGCTGATACCCCTTGGGGGTATCAGCATGATTTGGTGTCAATTGGTGTCAATTTCGCGTTTCTCTATTCGGCACGCATACGCCGCCTTTTCTTCCGCTTCGATGTGAGTGGCGGAAGATCCTGCGGCCGCTTTGAGGAGCCGGGCTTGCAGAGTTCTTCGATGAGTGAGGCGATCATCTTCTCGGCGTCTTCGGAGATTCCTCGCATGTAACCATTGCATGTCATCTCCGCCCGTGGGCAATGCATCTGTCCCTGGAGGTTCTTGACAACTTCGTTGGTTTGACTCAACGCCCCGCTCCTTCGATGTGCTCTCCTCTACTTAGTTTTCATTCTTCGCCCCCTTCTTCTTTCTTAGGTTCCTGTTGATGGAGTTGAGAGTTGACGCCACGCCCTCGGGGATTACCTGCATGTACTTGTCGGTTGTCGTGGGCGCGCGCATGTGCCGCAGTAGACCTTGGACGTCCTTGACCGAACCTAGATGCTGCGCGAGGGTCGCCACTGTTCGTCGAATGACCTGGAATGTAAGCTTAGGAAACCCCAATCTCTCTGCCAGAGTATGCAAGACACGCTTACGGTAATTGTCGGTGTCCTGAAAACCGCCGTCCTTGTTCGGAAATATAAATGCCTCCGGTCGCGGATTCGGACAACGCTGCCTCCACTTCTCGATATCTTCAGCGAGTTCCGGCGGAATATGAATTGCGCTAAGGCTCAGCGCTGTCTTACCCCATAAGCGAATCTTTCCTTTGTAGACGGTTTCCACGATGTTCATCTTTTGGTTTGCAACGTCCCAGCTGGACCACCGAAGCGCAAAGAGTTCGCTGGGGCGAAGAGCATTGGTCATATCGAGTTCGAGGCAGACGCGATCGGTCGGATCCATATCCTCAAGTGCGGCGCGAAGCTGATCAAAGGTCAGTGTCGTCTTGTCGGTTTCCGCAAGGTGCGACGGAACCTTCACGCGTGCTGCGGGATCTTTCACTAGGAAGTCCTGGTCGACTGCTTCCGCAAATACGTCGCGTAAATACGCCCGCATTTGGAGCACGGTGTCCTTCGCAATCTTCTTCTTTTGTGCAAGTTCGTTGACGTGCAGTTGGAGCGTGAAGCGATCAAAGTTGACCAGAGGTAGTTCACCGAGATCATCGAGGAGATTCGTCTGAATCAGTGACTTCTTGGTGCTTGCAGTTTCAGCGCTCCAATCGCCTTCCTTCAGCGGGTACCAACGGTTGCGAACGAACCACCCGAATGAGATTGAACCGTCATTCATAACCTGTCCGTTGGTTTTGAACCAACCTTTCCTTTTTGCGATTTCGCGAGCCAGCATTTCACGGGCCTGTGTCTTCGTCATTTTCGATTTCAGCCCGAGAATGATTGGTTTTCTAGATGAGATCTTCTTGCCAGTAATCGGGTCCCTTAAAGCAATACGCGGGTATCCGTAAAACTTCTTTCCACGCAAAATAACGGACCCAGTTCCATATGTAGCCTTACTCATTTACACCTCGGTTTCTCTTGGTTGAACAATTGTGTCCGCGACCGCTTCCCCAACGCATTCGGTGTTTGCACTACCGGCGTTTCTGTTCTTGAACGACTACGGAGATCTTGCCGCGGGCGAACGCAGAACTCCGTCCGGCTACTAATCACAGTCAAGGATGGGGCTCGCCGCCGCGAAAATGGTCGAGTCTCTCGCTCGCGCCCTAGATTCTCTTATGCCCCTGCGAATAGATTTGCGCCTACTCAGGGTTCCCAATTCCGCGTGAAGATGTTAGCGAGCCTCTAACGCCGCTTACGGCGGTGCTTAGAAAGACGCTCACGCTCATCAATGAAGGCCTCGATGGCAGAGTGCCTGAACCGTAGTACGCCATCGGAAAGCCAGATTGCCGGCAGAAACGGCGCCCTGCGTGTCGAGTGATCCCAGACCCAGTCTTCGCTGACATCGAGCCAAGCAGCAACTTGCTTGGCATCGAGCAGAGGATCATCTCCAGGTCTCGAAATGGGCAGAGCCGTGCTCATCTATCGATCTTGGGAGAGCTTTGTGGTCCATGAGTCTTTACGCGATGAGCGTCATGTGACGTCATTCCCACCAGGACGTCTTTCAGGCACTTACCTTTAAAGACCGGGCCCAACTTACTTAGAGCCAACTTCACAACATCCGAATCTCGGAAGCGAAGGAGACGAATCTCGTCCGAGCTCATACCTGTAAGTGAAAGTGCAATCATGAGTAATTCCCCTGGGCCCAATTCTGCAATGGACTCACGAGGGATCCCCATGAATAGAGAATCGGTTTCCTCATTCAGCGCTCCACTATTTTCAGCATCTCCTTGCTCCACCATGCCGTACCTCCTTCTCAAAGTCCTTAGTCGTGAGTATCAGTCGCAACCAGTTGCTTGGTACAAACTGCTTTTGTGAAGCCGCCTAATCGAAATTGACGATTCTTCAAAGGTGAATGTAGGCCGTTAAAGCTCCTCGAGGAAGTGCTTGATGGTGCCGCGCACTAGCTCAGCTTCTCGCTCCGGATTCACGTGCAGATTTCTGAGTGTCCAACCAAGGCTGTGAAATCCCAATAAGTGATCGCCAACTGCAATTGGAATTCTTGTGGACATGAGACGGTGCTCGAAACTCAGATGCAAGAAGTAAAGAGACGCCCGTCTTCCTGTCAGCGGAAGAGCTAACGTTGAGAACTGGCTGGCTGCTTCCTGTATGCGAGCATCCGCCTGCGAGCCGAGGACAAAGTGCGATTTATCCCGCCAAACATGAAGTGCAAGCAGTGTTGCATGAGTCTTCTGCTGAATCGGCACGCGTCGAATTGTGCCGTGCGCACTGGTCGGACAGATGAACAGTTGGCGCCCTTCAGAATCGATGTCAAATATTGATAAATTCGCCAACTGGGCTGGGCACATTCCAGTATTTGCGATGATCCGGACGGTATCCCGCAATGGGTGAAGCTTAGAATCGCCGTCACAGTGGCTGATAATTCGACGAACACTATTCGTAGGCAGTACAAGCGAGGTGCTCATAGGGCGAATAAGAAATGGATTCGTTTCGCTGGTCATGCAGTTTCTCCTTGAATGTTCAATTTGCGAATAGAACGTCGTGCGCCATCTCCGGAAATACAACTGATGCGATGTCTGCCAGACGCCTCCGGATACCGATCACGCATTTCAATTCGAGTTCCGACTCCTCAGACTTCCGGAACAAAGTTCTCGAGATTCCTCCGAACGATCTCCTGCTTCACTTCCGGTGCGAGTGACAAGTGTCCAAGCAATTCTGACTGTCCGCAAAACCCCATGCAGTACTTCATGATCGTCAGCGGAACACCTGATGAGATAAGCCTGGATACAAAATTAGTTCGAACGGAATACATCGTTGGCCTGTCTCGGGGAAGATCTGGGCAGATAATCTTGGCATTACGAATTACGTTACGAAACATCTGCCGTGGATTCCTTCCGAGCAAGAGGTCCGATTGAGGGTTTGCAGCACGCAGTGACATGAGGGCACCCATCGTTTTGGGTCTTAGCGGCAATACTCGCTGCGCGTGCGTTGCCTTGCGGTCGCGCCCGACAAAGATCCATTTACCTTCGAGGTCAATGTCTGCGAAGCGCAGGGCAGCCAACTCGGTATTATGCATCCCTGTGTTCGCGATCACTCGGACAACGTCACGTACGGAGTGAAGCTCCGTACGCGCATCGCAAGCCTGAATGAGTTGGAAGATGTCACTATTGGAAGCCGGTCGGATGCCAGCCAATTGACTGCGAAGAGGAAGATTGTAGTTTTCCCTGATCATTCGATTTCTTCGGATCCTTTCTGGAGCGAGTCGGCCATAGGCTCTTCAGGATGGCCTAGACCTACTTCTGGTTGACTTAAATCCGCTGTTAATTCCATCGAGGTTTCTTTGCTCGAACCTGCGCCGTTCTTAGGTGCGTTCGGGCCGCCGTAAAAGGGCTTGGTGAAGTCGATGGCGGAAACCGCTTGCTGACCGTCTTCCGCGGACGCAGCGAGCAAATAACGCTCAGTAGACGTGATTCGCTTGTGCCCAAGGTATTTTTGTGCGGTTCTAAGGTCCACGTGACGCACTAATGCAGTGGCATATGTCCTCCGGAAGCGGTGGAGCTCCCACTCCTCGCAATCGGGGTTTCCTAATCGGCAGTGGCCGCATTGTCCACAGCGCAGCCCGTGAAGATACACAAAGCGCTTCAGTGACTTAAGCAGTCTCGTATCGGGATTCCCATTGCTGTTTGGCACGATAAGGACTTGGCCTGGGTGATCCGCTTTCCACAGGATTAACTCGTCGAAGAAGTCGTCCGGTATTGGTACTTCACGCTGTACCCAGTTCTTAACTCGAAAGCCCCATTCAGGCTTGCCACGAACCAAGAAAGTCCTCTTGGAGACATTGATGTCGGAGAAGCATGCAAATGCGACTTCTTGCCTCCGCAGGCCGAGCTTGAGCATGAGACTGAGTGCGATTCGCAATGACCCTTTTAGCAATGAGAATGCGAATTTGATTTGCTCTGGGCTGTAAACGGTTATCACAGGTTCCTCAAATTTCGGCGGAACCGGAAAAATCTTCGGGTCAACGCCGATGTCCTTCAGGAACTTGAGCAGCACAATGAAGTAGTCGAAGACGCTACGTGGGCTGAGTGTGCCGAGCTGAACAGGGTAGCGTTTTCTCCTTTGAGCCGCGTGCCGGCGCGTGCTGGGTTTGCGGCGTAATGCCTGGAGAACCGGCAAGTCCGCAAGGCGCTTGATGAAGGTGAGAAGGTGAACCTTCGTAATCTCATCCACGTAGACGTTTGGGCATGCCTTGTCGAACAGATCCATTACGTATTCATACCGCCGGAGTTGGTCAGGTCCCAGATCAACACGGCTCTTGATGTAGTCGATGCGCGCTTGCTTTATCGTCTTGCGACTTGGCTCAACCTCGACTTTCAGGCCCGCCGCATTTGCGATGGCTCTCGCCGTCAATTGAGCAGCGAATCTTTTCCGCAGATCTTCGGCATCCGAAGAGCTACGTCCGGCAGGAAGATACTTAGGTTTGCCACCAACGTAGTAACGGATTTCGTAGGCGACCTTGAGGAACTGCACTTCTTTGCCGTCAATTATCACCAAGCCGGGCTTAACACGACCGTTCTTGCCGTAAATTGCGGCGAAGCGCGCCCAGCCGCGATCGAGCTTGATACGGAGCATCAGCGTCGTTGCCTTTTCGTTTTGTGCATATTGCATATGGAAACTCCTTCAGAACCTGACAAGGCCCTTACAACGTCTTTTGGAACCGTGACAGTCACTCATTTCAAGCGACTTAGTGAAAAATAGGAAGGTGATGGTACATGAAGTTCGTTCATGTACCGCACTAGCCGTTAATGCCATCGATGCATTGCATTTAGGAGAAATCCCCGCAAATAGAGCGGTTAGCACGTTGTCCCGATCGTCCGAATCATCCGCTCTTACCGCCCAATGCGTCAGCATATTGCCAACACGCATGACAACACCCAGGGAGCATGACAAGGATGGAGGAGCAGATAAGAGAACCTTCGGTTCGGTGTGGAAGGGCGACATGGAGGAAGAATATGAAGGTGAGAGACGGTTAACTAGGGAAATCCAGCAGCATTACCGGGAATTCCCGGGATTCCCGCATTTTGCTTCCGTGAAGCGTGGTCGAGTGTCACTTGCTCTGTGAATTGCGGTTCGCTCTCCTGATAGCTTCAGGACTAAGACCTTTGAGGAGACCCACTATCTCGTATGCGCGCTGACGATTGTGACTCCCGAGGCTATTAAGAATCTCCAGAGTTCTGGTTCTGTTGCGCTTCAATGCTTGAGCGTTGATCATGGCCGGGCGGGGCTTGAGATAAGCAACCAATTCTTGGTTATTTCGCGTGATTCCTTCTTCGCTTAGTTCCTCGAATTCGGCGAGCGCCGTATCGATCTGACCTGTATATGGATTGGCATTAGAAGATAGGTTATTTTTAGTATCAGAGATGCTCCCACTCAGCAGGGAATCACAGAACTCGCGTAGTCTGTCAGGTCGCAGTTTATGCTTAAGTGCCATGCCAACGGCTGTAAGAAGCTCATCAACAGCGTCCGTGTCGCCGGTGAGAAAGCTGAACACTGCATCGACATCGAACGACGTGGAAGAAGCGATCGAGTCACGGACTTTCTCGAGAGCATTTTTGGCGTGCTGAATATAACAGCTATTCAATAGCAGGGTCCACGCAGATGAACGTTTGCCTGGGCTTCGGGGTGAATCGCCGGAGCCAGCAATAAGCCGCGACAATTCGTGCAGCCAGTCGTCGCATTCGGCAATGAGTTGATATAGGCGAAGGTCCATTGTGCAGTGCGCGCCCCCTTCCTATTCGCTTTATCTAGTACTAACTGAGCGAAGTCAACAGGAATCCAACGAGAAATACGTCGGGAAGGTGGGTGTGCAGCCTCCGTGCTAGTGGAGTTATGCAGGAGAACACTGGGAAGAATAAGCCACCAGCATTCTTGGAGAAAGCGAAAAGCCGCGTCGCGACGGGCACAACTTCGAAAACAGAAACATAGATGCCGATGCATGCGAGTGACGTACACTCGAAGGCTCTTGCGGTTGGGAACTCTCGTTGTGCGCAAACCTATGGTGCATGCTGAGTAACAGGAGAACTAAGAGCGGCCATGGGTAACCCAGTGGGTGAGGCAATAGGTCCAGCTCATTCGCGATGGACGTCCTCTTCAAATGAAAATATGAGTGTGAATGCATTGGCAAAAGTGGCCAAGCAGTCATAGAAAAGGGTGCGCTGGTCTGTAGTTAGTAAGTCAGTTAGTAACATGGTTGCAAGAGAGGTGGATGGTGAGGATCCTGGGATGGCGAGCAGAGTCTCGTATCATTCAGCTAATCAGAATGTCTCACCTTTCTGTTGGCTCTATGCTGGATGCGAGTTGCGCGCGCAGAGAGAATGTATGGCCGGGGGTTAGCGTAATCCATGGGGGAGTACCCGGGAAGGTTCCTCAGTCTGAACAATAGCAGAGAATGAACCAGATCAGTGCCGGAGTTTCAGCTGAAGCTGACGCCCGCCGCAAGGAAGTCAGCGAAGGCGGCAACGGTTCTCGCATCGATGGGGCAGAGAAATGGCGAATTCGAACCTGCAGAATGAGCACAGGCAGGAATCGCCACCTCTCTGACCAGCACAGAATGCGGTACTTAGCGGATCGGCGTTCGTGGAAGCACGGAGGAGGACTTGCTCCGGAGCCACTCTGCGATGCTCGCCGGGTCAAACCGTACGTTGTAGCCGATTCGAATATAGGGGATTGCCTGTCTCTTGACGAGATCGTAGATCGCCGTTCTCCCGAGACGTAGGAGCTTACTCAATTCAGGAACTGTGATGGCACGGTTGATGGCTGCTATTTGATCGATCAGCGAAGCCGAGGTCAGGCTCGTGTTCTGAGAGATGGTTTGAGAGAGATCGGCGTGGTCATGTTGAACTTTGATTGGCGTCATCGAGTTGACCTTTACAAGACTAGACAGTGCCGTCAGCGAACTTTGGAAAGCTCTCGCGAACTGCCGGCTCATCTTTTGTCTGAGTGTTGAGCCAGCAGCGTAGGTGCTGTATGGCGTTATAGATGGAGGCTAGAAAACGAGTGAGCGGCTGGGACAATTTTCCGGTCAACCTCGCCTTCGAGGCAGGGGATACGAGAAGCTACGTTCTTTTGGCTGAGACCGCCATACAGTCGGCCTGATATACGAGTGGTGACGACCCGATCGATCTTTCTATCCGTTTCCGACCAGCAATATGGATGCATGAGTGTTCGATCACGATCAGCGGCAGTATCGAGTAACCGGGTCGTCGACGTTGAGCGAATGGAAAAGAGCCTCGAGTTCCTCGCCTACTTACTCTCTTGTACTCGACTTGACCGAAGAACCCGGGTGTTGAGATCGCTTCCATTCTTTTCGTCATGGCTCAGGTCTGTAGTTTCAAGGATCCCCTTGATTTCGCGCATACCTTTCTCATATGTTGCGCCGACCTTGTTGCCTTTGCTGATGAATAGATATTGATCGCCATTCCGGGCGGATCTCAAAAGAGTCATTCGGATCTTTCGCATTGATCCAGTGCCGAGGAACTCGGAGCCGCGGGATGCGCAGCCCAAAAGGGGAAGAATGCTCAACAGAAGAACGGAAATGAATCGGAACATCGAAGGTTTCATTGGTCTACTCCTGGTAGTGAACGTTCAAGGTTGCCTTTGCGACGGTCGAGGTCAATGCACTCATTCCCGCCGCGCCGCATTATGAGAGTCGGGATGCACATCGATAGTGTTGAGGTTTCAATCGGAGGTGCTGTCTATGCATCGTCGCTCGTTTCGCGATCAAGGTGGCCTGAAGCAAGGCAGGCATGGCGAGTGAATTCGCTCGCCACGCCGAACTTCGCGGATTCCGCCGAAAGACAGCTGTCAATCATCCGGATCGACTTCATACATCAGCAGGAAAGAGCTACAACGGAATCCTGCCGGCTAGAGTTGTCGGTTAATCCATGCATGATTTGTTGCGCATCCCGTTAAGATCTTCAGCAGGGAACTCAGTTTTAGTGATGTCCTCGATCTCTTCAAGAGACGGGACGCGAACATCAGGGGATGCTATCCGGGTGTGAATTGACTTCGGGATGTATTCGCGATAGAACCCGGCGCGCACGGCTCGCGGGGAGTACAAGCGCCACCCGTCCATCCAGAGGGCATCCGAGCGAGAGAGACTGAGACCGCACTTGATTAATTCCTCGTATATCTCGAGAGTGATCTCCGAAGGCGGGACATCAACGTAGCCATTGCGCCTGGTCTCTGCGATGGCCATCAGGGCGATCGCTGCTTCGAGCATGAATATCCAATCTGCGACCGATGGCCGGCGGCGCTCCGGGTTATGGGCCTAGCCCCGTAAAGATGGGCAGGAGAGGCCGGCGCTAACTGTGCGGTAGGCGCTAAGAGTGGTGGGATCTCGTACGGATGCCCTGCGGCGTCGTCCTTTTGGGCATATGGTGAGATCGCTTTGGCTGTGTTCTTCGTTATCGATCGCGTGCAAATCACTTTGCGCGCATGTATCCGAGTCGGGCTGGCTTACCTGAGACTGATCGCGGCGTTCGACCTTGTAGCCGATGGTCTGTGCGCAGCCAGAACGTAAGGCTCGATCGGTCGCCGAAAATCGCAACATCTCAGACCACATTGACCGATCGAGATCAACTCGAGCGCAGCGGATGATTTTCAGTTCTTGCGTCACTCCGGCGGTCTGAGGTGCCTTCCGCAGTCAACGAAAGCGCCGCATGCTTTGGGTTGGCTGTAATGAACCGGAACGTGGCTGACCTGAAGAGATCAGCTCGATCCCGGCGGGTAGATCGACAAGCGTTGATTTGCTAGTCGTCGAAGAAATCCGGGTCATCCGGGAAGATGCCTGAGCGCATCACCCAGATCACTAGGAGCAGCGGCCACAAGATGATTAGGAACGGCGCAGCCATCAGCGCGAGCAACCTTGTCTCCGGATGCCATCGGAAGAAAAAACAATCCCGCCGAGGTGCTAACAGAAGCAGCACGAACAAAACGCTAAAACATAGCGAGAAGAAAGCTGCAGCTACGAGAGCGAGGGGACTCAGGTCGTCTAATTGCATTCGTAAAGGTTCCAGTTAATAATGTCCATCTCGGGGAGAGTTTCTTCGTCAGGATCCCACAGCTCGGGGTCCAGATATTCGTCTCCATCATCGAGTGCGTCGAATGTGTCATCATCCCAAAACGCATCGGCGACGTCGCGACCACCATTCCGCTCGATCAAACGGTCGACAATACTTGCTGCCAACTGAAACTCAAGGTTAGATGCGGGAAGAACCTTCTTCAATTTCGGATCTGGGATTTCTGGTTGAAAGTCATTTGTCAGTATCATGATTCACTCCTTGTGTTTGGGCGCAGCCTAGCGGCGCGCCGGGTTTCTGTTCAATGCTGTGGAGCAGTCATTCGAGTGCTCCAGCTTCGCGGCAACCTCTCCTTAAGTGGTCAGCACCCGAGCGTGTTCAGGCCCAGGTATCCAGGCAACTGCCCAATGAGTAAGTTCAGGAGGCTCGCGGCAAGTTTGGCGCAGCTCGCGGGCATTGTCCGGCTTTGGTGCCACGGTACAGATGGCGTAGGTGATCACGATGTTTTGCCTCTGTTTCGGGTGAGGGTTATGGTCGGATTGTGTCGAGTTGAGCGGGTTGGATGGGAGAGGGATGACGAGGGGAGGGAAACTGCCGGGTGGAAGGCGGATGTTGGAAGCGATTGGATTGCTTCGGAGAAGACTTCGTTATCCGAAGCCAAGTGATCCACATTACAAACCGAGCTTCGAC
>OBLW0100004687.1_pt1 | contig 10395 bp, 8 predicted proteins | sample 1520161 | NCBI WGS metagenome assembly OBLW01 (sample SAMEA3539309, study PRJEB22396) | soil metagenome | biome: tundra; feature: field; material: soil | place: USA | collected 2010-05 | depth 0.15 m
CGATCTAGGATCCCGCTCCGGCTCGCCCAACTTTTTACAGGGCCTACTTTTTTCGGACCAAAACCAGTCCGGTCCATCAGGCTAGCGATGGAATCTGGAAATCCCTCCTCAGAACCAGCCAGGCCCATTACCCGTGCGACCTCTGACTTCTTGAGAGGAAACGTTGTGTGAAAACTCAGCTGAAGATTCCTCATACGCCTTTTCTTACTCCTCAGACGGTAGCCAGTCGATAATGTGCACCGGACACCGGGCCGGAGATGATCCCCGTTCGGCTCATCAATTTGGTTCAATTCAGATACCGCGATTCTACGCCAATGCAACGTTTTTGGAGCATCGTCGGGCATACCCCATATGTTGCAAAGATCCCGCCACCGGCGTCTCCAAGGGGCGAATACAAGACGAAATCGATCGGGGTATCAACGAGACTGGGCGACGATGGTCCGGACCGAGCCGTAGGCGGTCTCGCCTATCAGCCGAGCACAGGACCTATAATTGTCCGGACTACGAATTCGAAGCTGGCCGATGACAGAGCCGCGATCGAGGTGGTTTTGTCGCGACGATTCAGTTTTTGAGGACCTACCGCTTCGCTTGCATTTGAACTCACTCTTGGTTGACGTGACGCCCTCGCGCGTCTCTGTTCGCTATCTCGGGACTTTCACAGCCTCCACATTCACGGAGCCATGAACGATTGTTTGCAGGAGACGTATGAACGAATTGATCGATCTTCTTGATCCAGCGCTGGCATTTCGGGAAAACTACCTGCATCAACTTCAGCAAACGATCGAAGCCTACTCAATTCCACTGCGAGTTCTCGGCGAGCCGCTACAGAATGCGATCGATGCGGTTGAAGACACTCCGGCAGAAAGGGGAAAAATTGCCGTAACCATTGATTTTGACAACAATAAAATCATCGTTGCTGATAACGGCCAGGGGTTCCCGAAAGACCCCAAACTCCTATTTCTGGGCGGTACAAAGAAGGTCGGCAAGAATCAAAGAGGCAGGGTGGGAGTAGGCATCAAGGTTACGATCTACAGTTCGGATCAGTTTCGCATTCGGGCCCGGACCATCGAGGGCTCATGGAAAGTTGAGATTGAATCAGCGTCCAAGTTTCAGCAATTGAAAAACTTAGCAATCACGATCGCAGACGATCCAGAGCCTCTCCCAACACTCGGCACTGAACTCGAGTACGTGATTCCGAAGGGTCTCCTTCAAGATGCGATCAGAAGCATCGTAGAAACTTCGTTGCCAGAGGGCATAACCAGGGGATTTGCCCACGCACTGGCCCTCAAGGATTGCCCTTATCCGTCGGTGCTTGCAGCGTTGATCGCTTCTTTCCTGAAAAGATACACATACCTCGGTGACGTCATGCCGCTTCTCGGAAAAAGTCGCCTCAAGAAGGGGCTTGATGTCGAAGTGACGATCAAGTGTTCAGACCCGACCAAGTACTTTGACACCAATGTTGGACCGTTGTACGGCGCAGCGGGTACGCAGAAATTCACTGTGTTTCCAGAGTACCTCACCGTTGCAGAAACAGTCGTTTGGGCTCCGAAAGGGTTCAAAAAACCTGAACTTTACCACGATAAATTGGGGAAAGGAGGAGAGAATCTTCAACGGACTGACGGCTTTAACGCGCTAGTCATGACTTCGATTGAGGATTACACGTCTCTGTTGACGAATAAACGAGGTAACACTCCGGCCGATCTTGCTGAGTATCAAAAATACCTCTTCCCGAAGATCAACGGCATTGCACTGACCATCGGTCGAATCCCCGATTTCGAGAACTACCTTCCGGGTGGAAGTTCGAGAATCATTTCGGCCAATGGGGTTGTTACCGGCCATGACATCAATCCAACGAGTGGACGCAATCAAGAATATGTTCGGTGCATCGACTTCATCGTTGATGTAAATGCAGAGCTCAATTACGGCAAGACGCAGTTGACCGACATGCAACTTGTAAATCGTGTCAGGCGATTTGTAAACCACGCATACTCGGCAGTCCTTCAAAATGCGGCCGGGAATTGGGTAGGAACGATGCCCATTCTGGAGGATGAAGAGGAACAGATATTTACTAAGCGGATCGACCTCGGACTGCCCAATCTAATTCAAAGAAAACTTCCTAATTGCGAAAATGACGTTATAGCGCTCTTTTTCGAGTTGGCGGGACACTCTCATTTTCCCGACTACCGGATTTTTGGGTTAAGTTCTTTCGATCGGTACGACGGCAAGGCTGCCATCAAACGTGAAGTAGACAGCGACAAAGTGTTTGATCCGCAAGATGACTCGAAACTGCGAAATATCGAGTTCAAATTACATGCAAGTGAAGTTCTGCGCGACTTCGAAGTTGGCCAAAAACTTGCAAATGAGATCGCACTTGTAATCGCGTGGGACGAAGGCGACAAAGCGGCCAAAGACTATAAAATCTACGACATCAATTACTCAAAAGCCTATAAAGAGGCGCCGCAGAGGGTTTATCCAGGTGCGACAAAATACATCTACGATGCAAAACAGGGCACAGAGGTGCAGATTCTACTTTTGCAGACAGTCGTGGAAAATATCAAAGCCCAATCCGCAAATGGCAGTCAAGCTCCTAATGGCACAAAAGTCTGAAAAGCAATTCTGAGAAACTACGGCCCTGAAGCTAAACTCCCTTACTTTCGGGGCTTGTTCTGGCTATGGTCATCACTTGTGGCAAATATTGCAAGCACCATTTCCCTCATCAGCCATATAGAGATCGTCAATATCGTCATAGGCTGGTCCAGCATTTAGGACGCGCAGTGGATTAAGCCTTCTCGCGGCCTGCTCGCGGAGACGCCGCGCTTCGAAGTCAGATTCTATCTGCGCAATTCGATCAGGCTTTTCGAGCTCGATGAGCGACTCACCTTGACTCCAAGTAAATGGAGAGCCATGCGTCAGTGCTGTTTTCTCGTATTCCTTCGCCTCTTCATAGGCTTTCGGATGCACTCGCTTCAATCGTACCCATTCGATTTTTTGCTGAAAGAAACAAAACGTGCATCCACTTCTTGACCGCCAACTGTAATAGGCGGGAAGGCCGATTCCGGACGACTCCAGAATGTCGTAGACGCCTTGTTTATCGACTGAATGATCTCTGAACGGCATTTTAACAAACATTTTTTCGTGAGTTGAAGTGTAGCCTTCCCTGTGATCTTCGTCGCTCCGAATTGCCACGTAACTAATGACCTCGTCGCCGGCATCCAGCCAAGGCTTCATCCACTGCCGCAGTGGGAGAAGTTTAAGTTGGCGAGTACACCAACGAGTGCGCGCCGAAGGCAGGAAATTGTTATACTCGCGAAGCCAAAAGTCGAACGTGCGCTGCGGGTTGAGCTGATGGATCCGTCGTCCTAGGAAGCCTTCAAGTTTTCCGAGAAACTCATAGACCTCCGGCAACTCCTTTCCCGTGTCGGTGAAGAAGTACTCGACTTCGATTTCTGGGTAGCGTTCCCGCATGAAGATCGCAAGAGCCGCGCTATCTTTGCCTCCTGAGAGACCGAGAATGTGATGCTCAGCCATTTTTTCACCCTCTCCGATCTTGGTGTGTGGCGCGCGAACCGGCCTCCGCTAGAGCCGCCAAAAACACATCTAGCTCTACGCCTGAGGCACGCGCATGAATTTCATTGGCCAACTGCCTGACCGTTTGTATGTCTGACGCGGAAATATCAAAAGACCTTGACGTTGTCTCGGATCCATCACCAACACCGAAAACGACCGCGAAAGCATGACGGGTTGCCGGCCTGTCACGCAGTGGAGCTAGCGTCTCTACCCTTCTGAATTCAAACGCCCATGTGCCAAGCTGCACGAAAGCAAGTTCAACATCGCGATCTGTCCAGTCTCGCGCTGGCTTGTTCACTGAGAGGGATATCATTGCTTCAATGTCATCAAGAGACGCTGAGTAGCTCGACAATCTGAGTGCAAAAGCGTCTAGCCGAAAATCGCCAGAGATTCCGCTCACAGTCCTCCCTCTGTTCGCAAGGTCGGTGACCGACCCCCGATGATCCAACATCTTCAAGACCTGTGCCTCAACTGAACGGAGCATCTTGGGATATGCGTCATAAAGCTCTGCAATGCACCGGGCGATCGAATCAGTAATGGTCCCTGACGATGTTCCTCCCAAGAGAGCTGGTAGATCCATAAACAGAACCTTATGCGGATCTGAAGCCCGAAGCAGTGCCTGCCGAACTTGTCTCGCCTCTGAGGAGAGCTGCGCGGTTCTCTTTGTCCATTCTGGAAGATTTAGCACCAAGGACACTAATGCTCTCGCCAAATCCAAGGGATCTTCCATTACCTTTCGACGAACAAACTTTGAGAGAGAACTTCCAAGGCCGGAAAGCATCTCTCGCTGTATTGAATCGATCTCAAAATATTTCCATTCAATTCGAGCTGGATCCTGGAGCCACTCATCTATGTGGACTTCCGTGAGGTTGGGTATGAATGCACCTTCGTGATAGAGGGCGATCACACGCTGGTTCGCCAAAAAATATGCGAGCGCAAGCAGTGGGAGAACTCCTGCTTTGATTCCGAATGGCGGCTCATTCCAAAGATTGAAAAGCTCACTGAGGGTGCAGGAAGCTCCCTTATGAAGTAGGACACGATCGGCGGCCTTCCACATTCCTTTAAGACGCCGCCCGGGACCACTATTAGGAGGCACGCCAAAGTTCCAGCCCGTCTCTGAATCCGAGTGAAGTCCAGTTCCCTTTAGGATAGAAAAGTACATTCCGGCATCAGCAGGATAGCCTTCATATCCAAGATTCAACTCCTTAGCACGCGATAGCATTCTATGCATCAGATCGCGACGCGCTTTCACGGAATTTGATGAGGGCGCATCCCGGTTGATCAGTTCGCTTTGCAGAATTGGCGCGAAGTGATATCGAGTATCGGCAACCGACGACGCAATCATAGAGAGACTCTTCGAGTGAAGTGGCTCTTTGTCAGGCGAGTTCCAATACCATTTGGCCGTTGCAAACGAATCGCGAAGCAAATCTTCGACTTCAGTTTTGAGGGCGGCGATTCTTGCGTCAATTTCGCGAGCAGCAACTTTGTCGCTTTCCAATTCTGTACTAGATGAATACACGCGTTGAAGCGCAAACAACTCTCTGGCGGTCTCTGCAATACGGGTTGCCTCTCTAGGCACGCCAAGGACCACCCCACTCTCCGAGTAGCTATCGGCGAGCCTTCGAGCAAGACTTTGCGATGATTTGACCGTAGTGTCGCGGCCAGGAACAATAAGAATGAATTCTCCGCAACTACCGGGAGCAATAACGCGATCCTTCAAATGGACTTCGAGCGCGTCTGAGCGGACGATGCTGCGCTGTAGAAAGCGCATTGCTCCTGTTTCTTGGTAGGTCCGTTTCGCTAAGACCGGAGCCAACTCCCCTATTCCATCGATTACTTGCAACCCATCGACATCGATCTCCGAACGCGCGCGTGCCGTCGCTGCCTCAATGTCGAAGTCACTACCGGCATAGATTCCCCAAGCTGACAGGTGTCGTCTGTAGACGATGACTGACCACTTTGCTAAATCCTTTAGCGCTTGATCAATCTCGTGTTTGGAGTATTGCGGAAAACATGAAGCAACAACTTTGTCGTCGGCCGCAAGTCCCGAGCCGTTCCGGAACAGCTCAATGACTGCGACTGTCTTAACAACACACAAATGCTTAAGCTCACCTTTGGCCTCCGTGCGTTCCACTGCTTCCACGCCTAGGGCCCAGCGATGACCATCCGGTGACGCCAATATCGCAGGCTCGAGATTTGCGCGCATGTAGTCCCAGAATTGCCAAGGCCAGTAATAGTTAAAGCGATCGACTGTGTGACTCTCCAAAAATTCGCGGAAACCCATCGGTTCCACAGAATTAAGGAAGCCGAAAATACTTCTCTCGTTCTGGCCGAATCTTCGTCTAGAACTCGGCCCAAGAAGGACCGCGGTGACCGGATGTAACGGCCAGCATCGATCCAACCTGAGATTGAGATCTTTGCACGTTGATGGGCGTCTGTCGCCAATTGCCTGAGCGACGGAATCGGACAAGTCTTTGGTTTCAGAATGAGAAACACCTTTTGAGTCTATTGCTCTGCCAATGAGATCGAGCACTTCGTCTGAACCGGCGGCCAAAGATATGTCAACAAAGCGGCCTTGTACTTTTGACCACTCATCCCGAGCCTCACGACCTAATCTGCTTGCATACTGCTCGAAGGCTTGATGCAGGATACCCACTACCACCAATTTGCCACGGGTTCTACAAGCCGCTTCAGCGAGCTGCTGGTAGAAGTAAATATCTCCATTCGATAAGGCAGACGCCTCTAAAAACTTGCCAAGCTCATCGATAACAAGCAGGACGCCACGCCTGCCAGGGCTATCAGCCATTGATACCAGTTCTGCAATGACGTCGCGGTCTCGACTTTTGGCTAATCTTTTTCTTCGGTTTGGTAGCCTATCGATCGCGACGGCTATCTCGTCATTTATCAAAGCACGCTTTCCAACTACGGGGAGCACAATCCATCCATGATCCGGCGCTGCAGAAAAAGCCCGTAGAATCGGATCCTGCCGACGAAGCCCCAGAACGTGACGTGCCATGTCGTGAATGCGTTTTTCGGGACTCACAAGTGAGCAGAGGGCGAGTGCCAGAGAAGATTTTCCCCCGCCATAAGGCCCGGTCCAGGTGAAGGCCCTTTGTTGAGTCTCGTTGATGTGCCGAGCAAGCGTCTCGATTGCGATTCTTGCGGAGGGCTGAAAGACAAATCCGTCGAGAGCGTCGCTTCGGCCATAATCGGCATCTAGACGGACTGATCGCAGGAATTGTTGTCGTAGTTGGACGATCCCACTGAGGAGTCTAGCCATACATGGCCTCCACAAGCCGGTTCTTCAGCGTTTCTGGCGCAAAGTCGGGAGTTTTACTCACTTGGCGTACTCCCGCGGTATCAGTCCAACGCAACATTCCCTTAGTACTGTGCTCTAGAGCGACAACTTTTTCTCCAACCGAATACTCGTCAAGCTTGAAAACGCGCCCTGGAGAACCGTAGTCGTGTGCAATTCGTTCGAAAGAAAGCACAGAGGAATGAACGTACCTTTCCCAAAATTCAACAAGTGCGTACGTGAACAAAGCATCGGGAAGGGTGGGTTTTGCTCCTCGGCGAAAACTGAAAGTGCCCTTCATCCCCATATGCTGCTGAAGCAGGGGTAATTCGGCTAAGACCGGCTCGGCGGCGTCTTCCGCACTTCCGCCAGCAACAGTCTTGGGCAAGTAGCTTGCAAGGCAAACGTCGATGTCGCGCTTTAGCGTGCTATCACTGACCTTGTACGGCACGCTCGCGGTGTAAGACTTTAATGCCCGGAATAGAGATTCTTTGTCGAAGGTCTGCTGTACAACGCAATTGAAGAGATACCACCATGTGGTCGATTTGGTTCCTATGCCAGCCAACTTCCAGTGAAGCAGCCACACTGTAGCAGGTTCCTCAAGATATGGATCTAAGCCGTTTTTTGATAACAGCTTAGTCGCGAGATCTGTCGGAGCGTAGCCTCCTTCCCCTTCAAGCATGAACCCACATGCAAGAGACCAATGTCTTATTGAAGTCACCATATTGCGGCCGACACCGAACCTTGCTATCGATTCTTCGTCGGAGAAAATCGACCGAGGGGCAGCCGGACTACGGCTTGCTATGCTGTCGAAAGCCTTTCGCAACCACAGTTGTCTGAGCGGAAAGGTCTCGTGTCCTGAGAATTGCAGAGAAGGTATTGTGAAGGAGTCTGGCACAACTAAGTCTACTGGGGGATGCCCCCAGTCTGCAATAGGTCGGCTGGAGAAACCGTCCAGTGGAGAATGTAAGGCTTTTTCAGTCGAAAAAGGCAGACCGTGGAGTCAACTGATTTGTTTTCAATTATATATGGCAACAACTGTCGGGGGATGCGCGCTCCGGTCTTGTGGCGATACTCGATTTACTTCGGACCCCGGGAGTTCGCGAGACTCCGTCTGCGCGAGCTTTAAACCAATGGAATGTCGTTGACAGTCAGACTGAGATCAACGCTGCCCATGCTCATCTCACCGCACAACAGACCTTCCGTCTTCCAGATAGATCGAAGAACAGGCAGGCTGACCAGCTATGCTCTTCGGACAGAGAGCGGCGAATCGATGTTGATGAAGATCCTCAGCGGATATTTGAGCTTCTCTACATCTGGACGAGGTTTGCGAACGCCTCTTTGGCGCGTTTGGCTGGGGCACGCCGCTTCAGCTCCATAGCGACGAAGTTCCCTTCATATCGTTGTTCCGCAACGCCCCATCACGAAGATGGGCAAACTTCTCTTCAAGTCCGGGCAGATCGTAAGTCTTTTCGAACTTCTTGCTGCAGAAGCTCATTCCTGCTTGAGATCGCCCGGTTTGCGGTCCAAGACAACCCATTCGAGGACTCTAAATCCGGCCATTTCATCTTGAATACAAACTACTCCAACAGTCTCCCCGATCACGAAGATATGCTCCATAACAAGAAAGCAGCTGCTTACTTCTCTCCTTGGAAGCACAAGATCGAGCAACTTTCGAAGGGATACAGTTTTTCTTTACCAATCAGGGGTCGGAGTTGTCGCGATGGGAAAAGCTTCAGGAAAACTCCTGAAAGCGGCATACCATGGCGACACTAAGAATGCGGATGAAGAGTACTACATGTCTTTAGAGCGATTCCAAATGGTCGATTCACCCCTGTCTGCAGCTAGGATCAAAGAAATCACCGGAGCTCTCGTGAACCAAACGGTGAAGATGCTGCTGCTGAAACCAATACAACCGACCCAACACAGCGATCCTAGTCAGCCACTACATCCCGGCTTTGAATTCTCTCGACCGATAGCCCGCCAGAAGACAATTAGGCGCGGCGAAAATACTACCCTCGGTCGTGCGCTTTCCTTCGATCATCTCTGTGAGAGTTTCAGTGGCATCTTCCCTCAAGACTTTGATGATCCTGGATTCGATTTGGACGAACGGCGTTACAAAGAAGAAGCAGCACGCAGGTTCCAAGAAAACCTTGGCCGCTCTCAGTTCAGTGAACTCCTCACGGCAGGAAAGTACGCAGAGATTGCGAAGCGGCAAGACACATAGGTTCGGCAAAGATGAACCTGATCTTTCCGCAAGAACTCATGAGTTTCAATGATGCGTTGAAGACCGCGGACGGCCAGTTGAAATTTGCTCATTCACTGTTCGATGTACTCTACGGAACCGACTCCGAAGAGATTCGATTTGGACGTTACGTCGACGTGCTCGGAACTATTGGATGTCTAAAGTGGACCACTGTTACCTTTTTTCAGTTCCTCGCAACGAATGGCGATGCCGTGTTCATGAAGCCTTCCGTTGCCAAGGTATTCGCTCCAGCAGTAGGAGTTGAGCTGAATTATTCCACCACACCTCGATGGATCACGTACGAGAAACTTAGTGAAACAAGCGGGATGGTTCGTCAGCGCTTGGTGGCAAAGGGATGGAAGCCTCGGCACGGGATGGATATTCAGAGCTTCATGTACAGAGCGTGGGACCAAACGAAATGACCAAGTTGCGGGGAGGAGCGAGAAGTGACTGACCGGGGCCCGAATCCAAAAGATACAGTTCGAATTCTCGATCGGTTGGTTGATCTAGGGATGTTGAGCGAGGCTGAATTCCAGAAGATGCACCATCTCAGCGGCTCAACTTCAGGATTTAGATCTTACTGCTCAAAGATCACTAGATTCCGCCGCAACAGCAAGAATCGCGACCTGCATGAGAAACTCTGCGCATTGCTTGAGTCATATGAAGATAAATCTCAAAATAGGTAGCAGGTCACTGCTGTCCGGCTACAAGTCGAACAAAGTCAATTGGTTGCTCATATCGCCTAAGTCGTTATCGGAGTCGGATGTCTGCAGTGCCCGTAAAATGGGCGTTTTCTCGAACAGAGTTAGGCTGAGAATCTGTAGGATCTGGTAGAGGCTGCCTTCGATTCCGAGCCGTTTGCGGACGATGGCGACGAGGACATACACGCTGACGGCGATCCAAATCTGGGTCTTAACCGCGTTCTCGCTGGTTCCGTAGAACGCCTTGATGCGCAAGTGCATTTTGATCCAGCGAAAGAAGAGCTCGACCTGCCAGCGCTGCTTGTAGATTTGCGCGATGGTCAGTCCGGGCAGGTTGAAGTTGTTAGTTAGAAATACCAATCGCTTGCTGGTGACGGCATCGAAGTAGCTCACGCGTCGCAGCGTATCCGGATATGCCGAGCCCGATCCGATGGTTGCCAGGACCACGGTCTGGTCCGATCGCACGCCGGTGCTTTTGTCCACCGGATGCGAATAGCGGCGGCGCAGAAGTATGTTCTGTTTGGTGCGCACCACGAAGAAGGCCAGCGAGAGCGTGAACGCATGAAGCCTCTCGAAATCAATATAGC
>OBLW0100004688.1_pt1 | contig 10394 bp, 7 predicted proteins | sample 1520161 | NCBI WGS metagenome assembly OBLW01 (sample SAMEA3539309, study PRJEB22396) | soil metagenome | biome: tundra; feature: field; material: soil | place: USA | collected 2010-05 | depth 0.15 m
CCAACAACTCCCCAGCAGGGCGAAAAACAGCGCCATTCGAAAACTCGCGACCATTTGACTGTTTCGTGTTCTTTCGATATGCTTCTTTCGTTTACTTTCCGGCAAAAATCCGCAAATGTCAATTCGGGCAGTTTAAATGGTCGACGAGGTTTGCTGAAAGGCGCAACGGCTCTTCCGGCCATGGCCGCGCATGCCGACGTGCCTCCGCACCTCTGGTGGGGTTTCGATTTTGTTTCCGGCCTCGCAGTGCGGGAGCGTCTCAACCAGGGTCCTTTTGATGTCGACACGATCACGTACGACCATGGCGAGCTGTTCGGTTAAGATGGATATTTCGGACACGGACCCCACCCTGCATGAGAAAGTGCTGGAAGTGCCGTTCGTGGAGGGGAAGCTGCGTTGAGTGATATTTCTCTCGGTGCCTTGGTTTCGACTTGGATACACCAGGCTTGGCTGCAGCCGCATTCGACTCATCTCGCCTACATCGGACCGGGCGCCGGATTCGCGTTTCTCGGCTCGTTTCTGACGTTGCTGGCCGGGTTCCTGATGAGCGTCGTCTCGTTTCTGTTGTGGCCTTTCCGTACGGCTTGGCGCGTGATCCGCCGCCGGAGAGGGTTCCAGCGCGCGCGCGTGAAGAAGATTATTTTCCTGGGGCTCGACGGTTTAGATCCGCAGTTGACCGAACAGTTCATGGCGGAAGGCAAGCTTCCGAATCTCGTGCGGCTGGCTTCGGAAGGGAGCTATCACAGGCTCCGCACTACCTTCCCGGCGCTCTCACCGGTGGCCTGGTCAACCTTTGCGACCGGAGTCAGTCCTGCCAAGCACAACATCTTCGATTTTCTCGACCGCAGTCTGAAAACCTACTTGCCGCAACTCTCCTCGGCTCGCGTCGGCCGGCCCCGGCGCGTGCTGCATTTGGGACGCCTTCGCATCCCGCTCTCGCAGCCGATGCTCGAGCTGCGCCGGAAGAGCCAGCCGTTCTGGAAGATCCTGGGCAAGCAGGGCATCGGATGTACGATCCTGCGGGTACCCATTACGTTTCCGCCTGAGAAATTCGATGGAAAGCTGCTTTCGGCAATGTGCACACCGGATCTGAAGGGCACGCAAGGCAGCTTCTCGCAGTTCACCACCCGGATCGACAAAGCGACCTATGAAAACGGTAGCCGCTATCCGCTGCGGCGCGTCGCGGACGGCTTCGAGGGCGAGATTGAAGGACCCGCCGACACGTTCCTCGAAAACGAGACCCCACTCCTTATTCCTTTTCGAGTGGTATCGAAGAATGGAGCGTTCGAGCTTCGCTGGCAGGAGCGCAGTTGCCGGCTGACGCCCGGGGAATACACTCCTTGGCAGCGGCTCGCTTTCCGCACCGCGATCGGCTCCAAAGCGAACGGCATGGCGCGGTTTCTGGTGACGGAAACCGGGCCGGAATTCAGCATGTATGTGTCGCCGATCAACATCGATCCCGAGCGGCCTGCGCTGCCCATCAGCCATCCGGCTTACTATGCTGTTTATCTGGCGAACCTGCTGGGTCCTTACTCCACCCTTGGCATGGCCGAAGATACCTGGGCGCTCAACGAAGGCGTCATCGACGAGGACGCCTTTCTAAGCCAGGCCTATGACATTTTCGAAGAGCGCAAGGCGATGTACATGGAAGCTTTGGAGAGTACGCGCCGCGGCGTGGTCGCCTGTGTTTTCGATACTAGCGACCGTATTCAACACATGTTCTTCCGACGCCTCGCCACCTCGGACCGGCATCAGGGCACGATTGCGGAGATGTACCAGCAGATGGACGATTTGGTCGGCAAAACTCTGTCATTCGTGCAAGATGACACGGCCTTGTTTGTCCTGTCCGATCACGGATTCTGTGCGTTCCGGCGGGGCGTAAATATTAACTCGTGGCTGCGGGACAACGGGTACCTGTACCTCAAGAACGGAAGGCAGGAGAGCGGACCATTCTTCGAGGGGGTGGACTGGAACCGCACGCGCGCGTACGCGTTGGGGCTGGGAGGCTTTTACTTGAACCTCAAGAATCGCGAGGCGTGCGGGATCGTCGAGCCCAGCCAGGAGGCCGAGCAGTTGAAACAGGAAATTATCGGAAAACTTTCCACGCTACGTGAAGAGAACGGCGATGCGCCGATCCACGCCGTTTACGCCACTCGATCGCTGTACCGGGGCCCGTATCTGGATGCCGCGCCGGACTTCGTGGTCGGCTACAACAGAGGGTATAGGTGCTCGTGGGACGGCGCGGTCGGCAAAGTTGCTACCCTTACGCTCGAGGACAATCAAAAAGCCTGGAGCGGCGATCACTGCGTCGATCCGGCATTCGTTCCCGGCGTGTTGTTTTCCAATCGCAAGGTCGAGGCCACGAATCCAGGCATTGAGGATCTTGCGCCCACCGCACTCGCTCTGTTTGGCCTGGAGCCACCCGGTTGGATGGAAGGCAAGCCGCTATTGTGAGCATCAAATTGAATAAAGACCTCTGGGCGAAGGTCAAGAAAGTGGCGATGGCCGCGGGCTACAGCTCTCCGGAGGAATTCGTCGAACACGTGCTGGAGCGCGAGATCGCCAAACTCGAAGACGCTCAAACCGACCAGGAGATCTCCCGCAGGCTCAAAGGGCTCGGCTATATCGACTGATGCTCTCCACGGCGCATTGCCTGAGCCTGACGGCCATTGGTATGGCCAACGGTCTGGCTGCGCTGTGGGTCTTCGCACGGCTTTCCGACCAGAAGCAGATTGACATAGCCAAGCGCAAACTGCGCGCGCATCTATATGCATTCCGGCTATTCGTTGACGAGCCCGCTCTGATCTTTCGGGCGCAAAAGCAACTGCTGATTTGGAATGGACGCTATCTGGCGCTAGTGCTCGTTCCCGCGATCATCATCGGCATCCCAACCCTTGTTTTGCTGATGCAACTGGATGCAGTGTATGGGCGCCGGACGCTGGCCGCCGGCGAATCGGCCGTCGTCACAGCGCACTTCGACACCGCCACAGACCTGCGCCTGATTTCTCCTATGCTCGAAGGGCGCGGCGTCGAGGTCGAAACCCCGCCTGTACGCATTGCGTCGCAGCACCAAGTCTCATGGCGCGTTCGCGCGGCATCTGATGCGTCGGGCAGTCTGCTCCTGCGTGTTCCCAAAACCAAAGCCAGCAAAACCGTGCAAGTTGGCCCGGGTCTGAGATACCTCTCTGTGCGGCGCGTCGCTTCTGTAGTCGATTGGCTGCGCTATCCCGCCGAGGCCCCCTTTCCCGCAGGCGACGTCCAGTGGATCGAGGTGTCCTATCCGGATGCCAAGATCTACATCTTCGGCGTCGGCATGCATTGGTTGCTATGGTTTTCGATCGTCTGCCTGATCACCATGCTTGTATTTCGCAGGCGTTTCGGCGTGAGGTTCTGAATGAACCACTCGACAGCGTGCGAGCCGCGACTCGAAGGAGTGGTCGTCCTCAAAACACGGTCTTTCCGTCCATCCCCGCGCCGGGTCCAGCGCCAAACAATCCCAGAATCGTTACCGTCAGATCCTTCAACCTCGGATGATCCGCTCGGATGGTCCGATTGCTCAGCAGCACGCCCGGAACGTCCGCCGCGTTAATGCAGTGGTCGCCGATCCAGGCATCCGTATTGTCCTCCAAAACTGACTCCGGAACCGCCCCCAGCGCTGTCTGCCAGGAGCCGCGATAGCCGCGGGCGTAGCCGACGATCATGTCCGGTCCAAGTTCGGCGCCGGACGGGGGAAGGGTTTCCACCACCTGCTCGGAATTTTCCGGATCGATGAAGCGCACCAGTTCTTCACGCAGTTTGCGCGCGATCGCATCCGCTTCCGGGCCGCGCTTCACGATGCCGTGCTTTTCGCGCCCGGCGATGTTCAGGTAGAGCCCGTTCAACCCCAGAGCGTAAGCCTGTGTCTTCGACCAATCCACGTTCCCGAAACCCTCATCGTCGTGCCCGGGAGCTCCGCGCAGCGCAAGAAAGCCATGCTGCCAGAGCCAGGTATTTAGATTTACGGCACGGTCGAACGAATTGAAGCCGTGGTCAGACATCACGATGATGTCGGCGTTGGGAAACCGCGTTGCCACTTCACCAATGGCGGCGTCCACATTCCGATAAACATCCAGGAGTTCGCGCTCGTGCTTTCCCCAAAGCATGTGCGAGTTCTGGTCAATGGAAGAGAAGTAGAAAAACAACAGACCCTCCCGGAAACGATCGAGCGAGTAGCGCAGCAGTTTCAGCTCGTCGTTTCGCACCAGCGCGCCTTGCTGCAGGAACTCTTCGATCGTCAGAACACCCTGGCGAAAGGCGGCGGTGTCTTCGGCGATACCTTGCGTATAGAACGGTCCGATGTCGCGCGCAACGGCGCGGCTGTAGGAAAAAGGAACGGAGATCGGCAGGTCCGGCGACCGCGGGTCGATATTCACCGGAGTCGTGTAAAGCGCCAGCCTGGGATGAAATTCCTTGGCGTAGACGCGGAACATGCCTCTGGCATGGGCCAGCCAGCCAAGCAACGGAAAATCGGCGCGCAGCCACTGGGACCATTCGCCCTGCTTGACGATGGCAAGCGAACCGCCAATCGATAGACGAGCGACGCTCTGATCGGGGTCCACATCGACGATGAGATCTTGGGTGACGTATCTGTGGTCCTTGCGTAGCGAGTTGGGCGGACCCTCCACCGGTAGTCTGAAACTTGAACCCTGCGGCCCGACTTTCACGATGCGGCCACCCGGCACATCGCGCGTGATTTCCTCCGGATCGTCAGTGTAAAACGTGAAAGTCCCTTGAGTTCCGCGCAAATCTGGCGTGCCCATTCCCGCCAAAGCTAAGCCGGCTTCGGCCGGCGGAAAGTTGGTGGGCATATGGATTACATCCACCGGGATGTGTTGCTTCGAGAGGATCTGCCAGAATGGCTGCCCCTTGCGCAACGTCTGCACCTGGGCGGATGAGAGCGGAAGGATGTATGGGCCCAGAGGAATTTTAAATCGCGGCTCTAGAGTCCGGCTCATTGAGGAGTAGAGCTGAAGTGTCGCAGGATCGCGGTGAACGAAATCGAAGATACCGTGCCCGGAGGGGTCGAGACCAGTGATGAAAGTCGACCAGGCTACCGGGCTTTGGGGAGGAGTGGTGGTCCCGAGCCGCCGGAATCCGCCCGAGTCACGGAGACGGCTGACATTGGGCAGCTCGTTCCAATGACGTTCCAGGAAGACGGGATCCATCCCATCCACGCCAAGCACGATGACTTTTTTGCCACGCGCTTCCGAGCGATGGCATGCGCATATACCGGCGCACGCAAGTAACAGAAGTGAGATGGCCACACATGGGGACCGGCTCGCGGTTTTAGTGCGATGCATCAAAGCGTACCCGCCGGCGTTACTGCAGCGCGGTCAACTCCTCACGCACCTTGGGGATCACCTCTCCGTATTCCGCGGGCGACGCTATTCGCAGGAATGCCTGAAAGCAACTGCGCGCCCGGGCCCGATCGCCCGCCATCTTGTAAATCAAACCGAGATTCAATTGCGCGTCCACCAGATCGGCGTCCAGCGCGATGGCCTTTTCGAAATATCCCCGCGCCGCCGAAGCATCCTGCCGCTGAATGGAAATCACACCCAACCCGTTGTAAGCAGCGGCGTACTCGGGGTCCGTGGTCATGATCCATTTGTAGACGCGTTCGGCGTCGTCCAGCCTTCCCTTCTCCAGATATGCCGTCGCCAAATTGGCCTGGCTCTCCAGGTCGGAGGGATTGAGTTGCGCGGCCTTCTGGTACTCAAGAATCGCTTCGTCCTTGTTACCGCTGCGAACCGCCAGATCCGCGATCCTCGAATGCAGCCTGCTGTGCTCGATCCCGTTTCGAAGCGCGGTGCGGTAAAGTTCCATCGCCTCCCTGTAACGCCCTTCCTTCTCCAACTTCGCGCCGAGTTGATAGTAGACATTCGGATCGCCCGGATCCTGGCTCAGCGCCTGCCGTAACAGCTCGATGCGCCGCGAATCCGGAAGGTGGGACTCAGGGGCCTGCGCCTGTTCCAGCAGCTTCAGGACTTCCACGCGATCTTTCGGATCCACTCCCTGGCCAGTCAGATTGTAGGAGCGTCCTGGTCCACCGAGATAGCCGAGCGATTTCAACTGATCCATGGTGCGTTGGTCAACGGTTGCAGTCTTGACTTTCTCAACTCCATCCGTCCCGATTACCGCCTTCAACTGCGCTTCGAATTTCTGAACCTCCGCGCCGTGGCTTTGGATGACGTTTTTGGTCTCACCCGCGTCGTCTGAAAGATCGTATAGTTCCGGCCGCGGCGCACGGATATACTTCCAGCGATTCGTGCGAATTGCCCGCAACTCCACCCAACCCATGTTGATCTTTGGGTACAGCGTCTCGGCATAGGAGACGGCAGTGGCAGCATCCTTAGACGTGAAAAACGGCGTCAGGCTGGTGCCCTGAACCGGCGCAGGTGTTTTGCCGCCCATTAAGTCCAGAATTGTCGGCAGGAAGTCCACGGTTCGCGCCTGTTGTTTCACTCGCAAGCCGGACGGAACACCGGGGCCTGATAGGGTGAATGCGATCCGCAAAGTAGAGTCGTAGAGAAAAACTCCATGTGTGTATTCGCCGTGCTCTCCCAGGCTCTCCCCATGATCGGAGAGCACCGCGATCAGCGTCTTCGCGGGGGGCGACTTCTCGCGAACAGCAGCGAACAAGCGCCCCAGCTCGTGGTCGGCGTAGGCGATCTCACCATCATAAGGGCGGCCTTTGTATTTCTCCCGGAATGGAGCGGGTGGTTGGTAGGGCGCATGCGGATCATACACGTGGACCCAAAGGAAAAACGGGTGGCCTGATTGCGTATCCAGCCACCGGATTGCTCGATCCACGGTGTCGCCGGCGCGCCGCTCGGCGTCTTCCAGGAATTCGTGGCCCTTGCCGGGCTTGGGCATCTGATCGTCGTACACTCGAAAGCCCTGATTCAACCCGAATAGCTTTTTCAAAACAGCGGAACTGATGAACGCCGCGGTATCCCAGCCCTGTTCTTGAAGAATAGTCGCCAGCGTTGTCGATGACGATTCCAGAATGAAGCCACCCGTGTCCCGCACGTGATGCGTGGTGGGGTTGAGGCCGGTGAAGATGCTGGCATGGGATGGCGGCGTCAGCGGTGTCTGGGTGACGGCATTTTCAAAAAGAACTCCGTCTCTAGCGACGCCATCAATGGCCGGTGTTTCGATCTTCGAATAGCCGTAACAATGCAAATGATCGGGACGCAGAGTGTCCACCGTGACCACCACCAGATTCAGCGGCCGCAGCGGAGTCGCGGCTGCGGTGGCCGCCTTGTTACTTCCGGACTGATGGCAGGATACAAGTAGAGCCATGGCCAGTGCGAGCGAACAGCCGAAGATCGCGCCGGGCCGGAAGGATAGCATAGGCGAGCTGCCGAGAGTCTTCACCAGAATACCAGCCGGGGCGGATGGTAGTGCTCAGTTTGGACTTAAGACTGTTCTCGGTAGTGGGCTACTTTGAATTTTGTGCGCATCCACCAGACGCTCCGCGTCACGCCTGCAATGGCCGCTGGCGTGACAGATCGGGTTTGGGAAGCCTCTGATCTGGTAGCATTGCTCGAAGCCTCGGAATGGGGGGTAGAAAGAGCGGCCTAAAGGGAAGCCAATGAAGCCTAGCCGATGGAGTGTTGCTGTTGGTCTGGTGTGGTCAATAGTTGTCTTCGGTGGGGTGAACTGGGTTGCGCTCGCCCGCAGGGCATATTGTTTTGAGTGCGGCTTCGCGCGGGGAGTCCCATTCATTTTGTTCCACGATGCTGGCTTTCCTGCTTTCCCGGCTAGAGTCGATTGGACGGGCTTACTCGCTGACATTTTGGTTGTCTTACTCAGCGGCTTCGTGCTTGCGTTCTTGATCCACATGGCCTACACAAGATTTGGGTCCGCAAAGTAGCCCACTACCCTGTTCTCCGGTAGTGTGCAAAAATCATCATCTACGAGGGTAGGCGGTTTTCAATGGATCTATGCCCGGCTCTGCGGCACCAAACGGCCCCACTCCGGCATTGCGGTCCGAGAATGGAGTTGATAGACCATCGAAGCCAACTGTTTCCTGGATATCTAAAATTCATGTCAGACGAGATGAGAAAAGTATTGCTTTCGTGTATTATCGTCCGGTAAGCAGCCGCAAATAGTTAATTCCTGGCCGACGAGCTGCGCAGGAAAGCAAAAGGTCGTGATCGCGCCAGAAAGCGTTGTAGAATTGTTCACCATGCGCGTGACTGCCCGGTTCGCGATCACCACCCTCCTCCTCTTGGTCGCCGGTTGGATCGCGGCCGAGAGCAGGAAAACCGCCTTGGAGGAAGGAGTAGAGCGGTTCCAGAGAAGAGACTTTCCCGGAGCTGTACAAGCCTTTCTGAAAGCCACCCAGGAACAGCCCTCCGACACCAGGGCGCTGACGTACTTGGGAATGTCGTATGCGGCCGAGGAGGACTACAAATCCGCGCTAGATCCGCTGCGCCGCGCCTGCCAGCTCCGTCCCGCCGAAGAGAACGCCTGCTATTTCCTCGGCCGGACCTGCTACAGTCTGAACCGGTTTGAAGAAGCGGCTGGCGCGTTCCAGGCAGCGTTGCGCAACGCCGGACGGCCCGGCCGCACTTCGAACGGGATGGCTCTCGCCCTGGAAGCCCTGGGCAAGGATGCGGAAGCCGAACGATCTTACCAGGAAGCGATCCGGCTGAAAGAACAACGAGCCTTGGTTGACTACGGCATGTTTCTGTATAAGCACGGGCGCGGAACCGAGAGCATCGAGATGCTTCGGCGCGCCAACGCACACCCCGAGCTCGATCGGGTGACCGCGGCACTGGCGCATGCGCCCGCCGCGAACCTTGCAGTCAGCGCGCCTTCGCCAGTCCGGTTCGAGGCGAGAGCGCTGCCCATGGTCTTGAAGAATGGCGCTAACGGGACGAAATATCTCCCGGAGACAATGACCGGTGGAGTGGCAGCCTTCGATTACAACAACGACGGATGGCCCGACATTTATGTCGTGAACGGGGCCGTGTTGCCTTCCGCCAAGAAAACCGATCCGTCCTTCTGGAATCGATTGTTTCGCAATAACGGCGACGGAACTTTCACCGACGTGACCGAGACCGCTGGCGTTGCCGGTCGCGGCTACTCGATGGGGGTGGCGGCCGGCGACTTTGACAACGACGGTTTCGTGGACCTGTTCGTCACCGGCCTGGACTACAACATCCTCTATCGCAACAAAGGCGACGGGACCTTCGAGGATGTAACCGATCGGGCTGGACTGGGCGGAAAGCATGGCTGGTCGATGTCCGCGGGCTGGTTCGACTACAACAACGACGGACAGCTCGATCTCTTCGTGACGCGCTACGTGGCTTGGAATCCAGCCACCGAGATATACTGTGGCGAACCGAAGCCGGGATACCGCATGTATTGTCATCCCAAGTACTACGAGCCGCTGCCGAATCTGCTTTATCGCAACCGGGGGGACGGAACATTCCGCGATGTTTCCCGTGAGTCAGGTATCGCCGCGCATGCCGGCAAGGGCCTGGGTCTGGCGTTTGGCGACTACGATGGTGACGGGTACCTGGATGTATTTGTCGCCAACGATGCCGTCCCGAATTTCCTGTTCCGCAACAACGGTCATGGCGCGTTTGAGGAGCGCGCCGTCGAAGCTGGCGTGGCCTATAACGACGACGGCAAGGCCATCTCCTCCATGGGCGTGGACTTTCGCGATTACGATAACGATGGCCGGGAGGATATCGTCGTCACCGCCCTCTCCAACGAGACATATCCTCTTTATCGAAACTTGGACGGCCGCGCTTTCGCGGACATGACCTACCCTAGCCGCATTGGCCCAGCCAGCTTACCGTGGTCGGGCTGGAGCGCGGGCCTGTTCGATTTCAACAACGACGGTTTCAAGGATGTGTTCGTGGCCAACGGCCACGTGATGGACAACGCAGAGCTTAACTCCAGCCGCCAATCCCGTCAGCCGAATAGCGTCTTTCTCGGCCGCGGGGATGGAACCTTTCAAGGCGTGGTATTGCCTGGCGAGGCGTTTCATCGCGGCGCGGCGTTCGCGGATTTTGACCGCGACGGCCGCGTCGACATCGTAGTCACGCGCCTCAACGAAGCGCCCCTTATCTTGTGGAACACCTCCGCTGGAACGGGACACTGGATCGCGTTGTGCCTTCGCGGGACTCGAAGTAATCGCGATGCGATTGGAGCGCGTGTGCATCTGGTGACGGATCGGGGCGAGCAATGGAATCGTGTGACCACCACGGTTGGATATGCGTCCTCGAGCGACCGCACGGTGCACTTCGGATTGGGAAGCGCGGAACGGGTCAAGCGGCTGGAAATTGAATGGCCGTCAGGAACGAAGCAGCTTCTGGAGAACTTGCCCGCCGACCGGT
>OBLW0100004689.1_pt1 | contig 10393 bp, 9 predicted proteins | sample 1520161 | NCBI WGS metagenome assembly OBLW01 (sample SAMEA3539309, study PRJEB22396) | soil metagenome | biome: tundra; feature: field; material: soil | place: USA | collected 2010-05 | depth 0.15 m
TGCCCGCCTACAGCGACGTGGTGCCCGTGCAGGTCAGCACGCAGACCCAGTTGACTCGCGCAATCACGCTGAACACTCCGTTGCTTTCCTCCGCCATGGACACAGTGACTGAGTCGCGCATGGCCATCGCCATGGCCCAGCAGGGCGGCATCGGCATTGTACATCGCAATTTGACCATTGCCGACCAGGCCGGCGAGATCGACAAGGTGAAGCGCTCAGAGAGCGGCATGATCGTGGACCCTGTGACCATTGGGCCCGACCAGATGATCGGCGACGCCCTGGAAGTAATGCGCCGCTACAAGATATCGGGCGTGCCGGTCACGCAGGGCAAGCGGCTGGTCGGCATCCTTACCAACCGCGACCTGCGCTTTGAAACCCGCACGGATATTCCCATCGGCGACGTGATGACCAAGAAGAACCTGATTACGGTTCCCGTGGGCACCACGCTGGAAGAAGCCGAGCTGATCCTGCACGAGCACCGCGTGGAAAAGCTGCTGGTGGTGGACGATCAGTACAATCTGAAGGGCCTGATTACGGTCAAAGACATCCAGAAGAAGCTCAAGTATCCCAGCGCCAGCAAGGACAATCAGGGCCGTCTGCGCGTGGGTGGGGCCATCGGGGCCACCGGCGATTATCTGGAGCGCGCGGCCGAACTAGTACGCGCGCGCGCTGATGTGCTGGCCATCGACTCGGCGCACGGCCACTCCTCGCGTGTGCTGGAGGCGGTGCGCGAGGTCAAGAGGCAATTCCCGCATATCGGCCTGCTGGCCGGCAACGTGGCCACCTACGAAGGCGCGCTGGCGCTGATCGAGGCTGGCGCGGACGCCATCAAGGTGGGCATCGGCCCCGGCTCCATCTGCACCACGCGCATGGTTACCGGCGCGGGAATGCCGCAGATCTCCGCCATTGCCGAGGCCGCGCGCGCCGGACGCGAACACGGCATTCCGGTCATCGCCGATGGAGGCATCAAGTACTCCGGCGAAATCACCAAAGCCATTGCCGCCGGCGCCAGCTCGATCATGATCGGCTCGCTCTTTGCCGGCGTGGATGAGAGCCCTGGAGAAACCATTCTCTACCAGGGACGCAGCTTCAAGAGCTACCGCGGCATGGGCTCACTGTCGGCCATGAGCCAGGGCTCCGGCGAACGTTATTTCCAGAGTACCTCAGATTTAGCCAGCGCTGAGCTAGGCAGCGAGGGCGTGGTGCAACGCGAGCGCGCCAGCCAGAATCGCCTCGCCAAGTTCGTCCCGGAAGGCATTGAGGGACGCGTGCCCTACCGCGGGCCGCTTGAGTCGATGGTTTTCCAGCTTGTCGGCGGGCTGCGCTCCGGTATGGGCTATCTGGGATGCGCCACTATTGCGGAGTTGCAGGAGAAGGCGCAGTTTGTCCGCATCTCCGGCGCCGGCCTGCGCGAGAGTCACGTCCACGACGTGATCATCACACGAGAGGCGCCCAACTACCATGTCGAGTAGGAGAGGCGACCTCAAGTACTGGATAAGCGCCTGGCTGCCAGTGGCTCTCGGTATCGGCGTCATCTTGATCGAGTCCACAGAGATGTTGGGCTCAGACCACACCAGCGGCCCGCTACGGTTTCTTTACGAGAGGATCTTCGGTCATGTAGGCAACGCCCGATGGGAAATTCTGCATCACAACATCCGCAAATGCGGGCACTTTCTCGGCTATGGGTTCATCGGATTGGCTTGGCTGCGCGCCTGGTGGATGACTCTGCCCCATTCCCGCTTTCTCCAGGACGCAGTTCTCGCCCTGCTTGGCACGGCGCTGGTAGCCAGCGGCGATGAGTGGCATCAGAGCTTCCTGCCCAACCGCACCGGCACTCCCTGGGATGTGTTGCTGGATTGCACCGGGGCCATCACATTGCAATTGATTGTTTACGTCTTCATGCGGACATTCAAGCCCAAGAAACTCGTCAGAGCGGCGTGAGGGCTGCGCACTGCGAAATCGCGAGTCTGTTAAAAAAAGGATCCAGTACATAGCCCCCTTTCATCACCAGCGAGATTACAATAGTTTCGATAGACAATGTACTTCTATTCTGAAACCTGCGAAAGTCGGCCTCGGCCTCATGCCGCGAGCGGGACGTGCTGGGATGAAGATGGCGAGATGAAGGGGAGCCAATGCGCATTTGTTTTCTACTGAAGGTCCGCCCAGAGAAGGTGGAAGAGTACAGAGCGCGCCATGCCCAGGTGTGGCCGGAGATGCTCGATGCCCTGCGAGAAACGGGTTGGCGAGATTACTCGCTCTTTCTAAAGCCGGACGGTCTGCTGGTTGGTTATCTTGAGGCCGAGGACTTTGAGAAATGTATCGCAGCCATGAAGAATCACCCGGTCAACGACCGGTGGCAGGCGGAGATGTCACCATTTTTCGAGCCGATGGGGGAGGGCGCCGCGGATGACAATATGATTCCGCTCGAAGAGGTCTTTCATCTCGATTGAGATGGTCTGCGCCGGTGGCCTAGTCGCAAGTCAACTGGCGGCGGGACTCGGGTGGCGCTTGCCCGCACCGATGGACCAGCCCCCACTCAGGCACTGACAGGCTTGGTTTTCCGCGGACGTCCTTTTCCGCGCCGAAGCACAGGCTTCTCTTCCGCCAATTCGCTCTCGGCCGATTGCAGGTGCCGTTCCATGGCTTTGCGCGCTTCCAGCGGGTTGGCCGTGCGAATCGCTCGATAAATCTCGCGGTGCGCCTCGAGGGAACTTTTGCGATCTTTCGCGCGTTCCGCCGTCTGCCGCCGCTCTTCGTAGAGCGCCGTTGAAATCGTTTCCATCAGCGCTGCAAGGATCGGGTTGCCGGATGCCTGAGCAATGGTGCGGTGAAAGCGCACGTCGTGGATCAGATACTCTGCCGGATCGTCGATGGTGGCGTACATCTCCGCCACTTCTTCTGCCAGTACTGTGAAATGCTCTTCGCTTCCGCGCTCTGCCGCGAGAGCCGCCAGAGAGGTCTCCAGCAGGTTGCGCACTTCGAACATTTGCCAGGACTTGAAGCCGTGGAGTGCGCCCAGCAATCCCAGCGAGGACTTTCCGAACTCCGCCGGTCCATCGGCCACAAAGGTACCCACCCCATGGCGTACCTTCATCACGCCCATGGCGGCCAAATAGCCGATTCCCATGCGCAGGCTTGCGCGGCTGATCTTCAATTCCTTGGCTAACTCACGCTCTGGTGGAATCCTGTCGCCGGGCTTGAGGGTGCCCTCTTCGATCTTGGCCCGAATGTAGTTGACCACCTGCGAGGTCAGTTGAGTGTCGAGAACCTGTGCCTTGTCAGCGTGCATTGCGACCAAATCCATCACTTCCAGTGTGCGGCGCCATCCCGCATAATGAGGTTAGCATCGGCGAACGGGTTTTGTCGCTCAAAATCATGAGGGAAATTGCTAGACATAGTTAGAACGGTGTATCCTAGTGGTCAGACCTCTTACGGGCGTCCGGGCGCGCCCTCCCCGGCGGGTTCAACGGGGAAACGATGAGTTCTATTTTGATTTCGCCTCACAAAAACCGGCCGGTATTTCCGGGTCTGGAATGAAAGGTATTTAAGACGACAATGACGATTCTCGGCAAGTTCTCTATCGGAGTGGGCGATCGATTCGCTCATCAGTCCAAAGCTCAACTTGAAGCGTGCATCCTCGCAGCCAAAGCGGGCATAGACGTGATTCCGGTGTGGAACAAGTCCAATCGCGAGCACACGATCATCGGCTCCGAGCCGCCTTCCGTCCGCGCGGCGGCCGATGCCGCAGTCAAGGAACTCGGCTGGAAGCTGCCTTACTTTTGCGACGCCGACCACATCAACCTGACGACGGTCGATCGCTTCCTCCCGGCCTGCGACTTCTATACCCTCGACGTGGCCGACTATATCGGCAAACCCGCCGAGCCGTCCTTGATCGACGCGTTTGTAAAGCAGCATTCGGAGCTGCTCGGGACCATCCAAATGGAGGGCGCCGGCCAAAGCATCGAGATCACACCCGGCCTGCTTGGTCAGACCGCGGCCAAATTCCTCTTCGCTGTGCAAGAGGCCGGCAAAATCTACCGCCGCATCGAGGCTGCGAAAGGCAAGGGCAAATTCATTGCCGAGGTCTCGATGGACGAGACAGATGCCGCGCAATCTCCGGCGGAGTTACTCATCATCCTTGCGGCGATTGCCGACGAAGGCATTCCCATCCAGACCATCGCTCCCAAGTTCAGTGGCAGATTCAACAAGGGCGTGGACTACGTGGGCGATCCAGGCCAGTTTGCCCGCGAAATGGCCCTCGACATGGCAGCCATCCGCCATGCCATCGCCGCTTACGGGCTGCCCGCCAACCTCAAGCTCAGCGTTCACTCCGGCAGCGACAAGTTTTCGATTTATCCGGCTATCTACGCGTCGATGAAGGCGTTCTCTACCGGCGTGCATCTGAAGACCGCCGGCACCACCTGGCTGGAAGAGATCATCGGCCTCGCCGAAGCAGGAGGGGACGGCCTGGTGCTGGCGAAGGAGATTTACGCCGAGGCTTTTGCCCACTCAGCCGAGCTTTGCGCGCCCTACGCAACTGTCATCGACATCGACCCGAGCAAACTGCCGGCGCCCGCCGTGGTGGATCGTTGGTCCTCCGACCAATTCACCTCAGCCTTGCGTCACGACCAACGCTCGCCCGCCTACAACCCAAGCCTTCGCCAGTTGCTGCACGTCGGGTTCAAGGTTGCGGCCAAGATGGGCCGCCGCTATCTCGACCTGCTCGAAGCCAACGAAGCGATTGTCGCGAAAAACGTGACCGAAAACCTCTATGCGCGCCACATTGCCCCTGTCTTTCTTGGCCTGTGACGAGCATTCGTTTTTGCCGAAGCTCTGAGGCTGTTGACCAGCCTGCATGCTCAGGGCGGATTCACTTACACTCGATGCAGGCAGTACGGAAGGCAGCCTTATGAAACTGATGCAAATGGCGGACGTGGTTCGCTACCCCCATATGTCAACGGCGGAGTTGCGCGCCACGTTCCTGGTAGACGATCTGTTCGCGCCGGGCCAGGTTCAGCTTGTCTATGTCGATCTGGACCGCACAGTGATCGGCTCCGCAGTGCCGCTGGGCGAAGCATTGCCGCTTCCCTGCCCCACTGAGTTACGCGCCACATCGTTTACCGAAAGGCGCGAACTGGGCGTCTTCAATATCGGCGGCGAGGGTTCTGTCGAGGTGGATGGGGCAACCTTTGCGCTGGGCAATCGCGATGCGCTCTACATCGGCAAGGGCGAACATGACATCTCTTTTTCAAGCGCAAGCGCGAGCAAGCCCGCGGAGTTTTATCTGCTGAGCTACCCCGCGCACGCCGTTTATCCCACGGCAATCGCTGACGCCGCAGATCGCGCGCCCATGACGCTAGGCTCACCCGCCACGGCAAATCGCCGCACCATCAACAAGCTCATCCATCTGGAAGGCGCGCGGAGCTGCCAATTGGTGATGGGTTTCACTGAACTGGCGGAAGGCAGCGTGTGGAACACCATGCCGCCTCACACGCACATGCGCCGCTCCGAGGTCTATCTTTACTTCGACATTCCAGAGGGGCATCGCGTCGTCCATCTCATGGGACCGGCCAACGAGACACGCCATCTGCTGGTCGCCAGCAAACAGGTGGCGATCTCTCCCGGCTGGTCGATCCATGCCGGCGTAGGCACGGCAAGCTACAGCTTCTGCTGGGGCATGGGCGGAGAAAATCAGGTCTACTCCGACATGGACGCGCTCAGCATTCCCGACCTCCTGTAATTAGGGCCTGTTAACAGGTCTCAACAAATCGCCACAATCGCCAAGGAGACTTCCCCTGATCCTCGACTCGTTTCGACTCACCGGCAAAAACGCGCTGGTCACAGGTTCCTCGCGCGGGCTGGGCGCAGCCATTGCCGTCGCTCTTGCTGAGGCAGGCGCAAATGTGGCGCTGCACGGCTCGCAGTCTGTGCCCGGCGACGTGGTTGACCTTGTAGCCGCGACCGGAGTGCGGCATGTTGCGCTTTCCGCCGATCTGCGCAACCCCGAAAGCTGTCCCGAGCTGATTGCGCAGACGGTCGCAGCACTCGGCTCCATCGACATTCTCATCAACAATGCAGGCATGATTCGCCGCGCGCCCGTTGTCGACTTTACCGTCGCGGACTGGGACGACGTGCTGGCAGCCAATCTCACCAGCGTCTTCAGGCTGTGCCAGAGCGCGGGCCGGCACATGCTTGCGCAAGGCTCCGGAAAGATTGTCAACATTGCCTCGCTGCTCAGCTTTCAGGGCGGGCTGACGGTGCCATCCTATGCCGCCGCAAAAGGCGGCGTGGCGCAACTGACCAAGGCTCTGTCCAACGAATGGGCCGCAAAAGGCGTGCAGGTCAACGCCATTGCGCCGGGTTACATGGATACCGACAACACCGAAGCCCTGCGCAACGATCCAACCCGCTCGCGCCAGATACTCGAGCGCATTCCTGCCGGCCGCTGGGGCACACCGCAAGACGTGGCGGGAGCGGCGGTCTTTCTCGCGTCCTCTGCCAGCAACTACATCAACGGACACGTTCTGGCAGTCGATGGCGGTTGGCTAGGCAGGTAAAGGCGGCTACAAACGGACGCGGGGCGCGGGATGCCAAAGCATTCCGCGCCCCGCAGGCTTTCAGCAGCAAGATTTATTCCTTATTGCTGGTCGTGTGCAGAATGGTGACCTGTGTCTTGCCGTCATACTGCGACTGATTGGCAGTTACCGTCACCATGATGGATTCCTTTTTGGCCTTCTGGAGCGTGATGACCGCGCTGGCCGCGCTATCGTAGATCGAGGCCTCGCTGCCAAACTTGCTCTTGTAAAAACTGACCACCTGGTCCTTCGAGTCCGGCGTGACAAATACCGCGGTAACCCAGGAACCGTTGGGCAAAGTCATCCTCATGCTGCCCTTGCCGGCGGTTGCGCCGGGGTAGATGTCCGTGCCCAGATCGGCGGCGGTAAAGGTCTCGGCAGTGCTGGTGGAGAACGTGCCGCCACCGGGCGCGTTGAACGTCATGTGGGCGTTATCGCCTGAGCCGGAGACATGGATGGCGTGAGCAACCTTCCAAATCCCGTAGCCGACCACTGCGGCGCCCAACATGCCGATGCCCACGATCACGGCGACAATAATCAGGATGATCTTGAGCGCGCCGCCGCCGGACTTGGCCGGGACAGCTGGCGGGTAAGCAACTGGTGGCGCAGCGGGTGGCTGGTAAGCAGCAGGCTGCGCGGCGACGGGTTGATAAGCGGCAGGTTGCGAAGCCACTGGTTGGAAAGGGGCCGGCTGGACAGGCGTATACACTGCGCCGCTGGCTGCCGCCGGCGCGCCGCATGTGCCGCAGGATTGCTGGTTCGTGGGGATTTCAGATCCGCATTTCGCACAGAAGGTAGCCACAATCATCTCCTCGTTGTCGAATTCTTTCCGGAATTACAACCCGCTTTCCCGGCTAGGAGCCAATATACCTCAAGATGCGCTCGATGGGCATGTCTTTATTTATGTGTTTCTTCGCCGCCCCGCATCTGCTGGTAAACAAAAATGCGATGCGCGAAGAGAGAAGCCATTTTCCGGCTCACGCCCGCCTCCGTCCGTAATTTGATCGCTCCAACGATTGCCCCGGTTCTTGATACCTTCGTAACTTGTGTTCCGGTTGTGATCGGTCACACTAAATGCAGACTCTCCCTTCATCACAAGGCCGGGAACCCGGCACATCCGCGCTCCGGCATTCCATGGAAAGGATCGTACCCATGCGCAAGCTATTGGGAGCAATTGCAGGACCATTCCTCTATCTCTCCATGCTATTTCTGCTGATTTCTGCCGCTTTCTGCCAACAACAATGTAATCCTTATCAAACAAATATCAGCTCCGTCACTCCCAGCACCTGGATGCCGGGACAGACTTACCACATCGTTATCTTGGGACAATATCTCACAGGTTGGGACCCTAACATCGAATGTCAGATAGGTGACGGGTTTGCTTTAGAAATCGGTGATGCGAATGATGATTGGTCGAGTAGTGGGGCGATTGGGGATTGGGAGACAGTCCCAGGCCCGGGAGGACAGGATGGGGTAATGTCGGTAGGATTTGGCAAGGCCTCCATGCAAACCTGGACCAATACTCAGATCACCGCCACCGTTAAACTGAATGCCGGCGTTCTCACCCAGACGGCTTGCCTTTATACGATGTTTGCAGACGGAGACAATTGGTCTTTGTGGACACCGCCAATGACACCAAGTCTTTGCAGTGCTACTGGCGGTTTTCCGATTCAAATCGGCTGTCCCACGCCGATTATCGTCTCGGTATCCCCCCGCACGTGGTTTGCGGGAGAGACCTACGATAAAGATGTCATCATCACGGGAACCGGCTTCGTCACCCAGACCGCATCCGCCAAGAGCGGATGCCCGGTAACCCCAGTGACCATCGCCGCCGCCGATGGAACATCTGTTGCCGTGGGCAGCGTAAAGGTCGACAGCGACACGAAGATCACTCTCAACGGGATTGCGCCGCCTGACGACCTGAAAACCCAATCCGCGACCCTCACGGCGGGTACGGCGCCCAATGCGGGAACGTTCAGCACTTTGGATATTCTCGGCGCGCCGCAAATCGTATGCACTGGTGTCGCGATGCAGTGTAATGGAATGACTATCAGCGGAGCCAGCGCATCTCTGCAGACCGTAGTTGTGGGCCAAACCCTCAACTTGACGGCAGAGCCCTCGGCGGCCACACTTTCAGCTCTCCCTGTTCCCGTCACCTTTTCGACGACGAAGCCGAATACATGGACGCTCACGGACGGAATGAATATCGGCGGGTATCCCATCGTCCCTCCCTCGCCGCCCTCGGGTCCGTCGTCAGCTAAAGTCACTGCAACGGTGCTCAATAAACCCGACCTGGCCACCTATTGGCTCTATCCGAATGGCAGCGTCCCAGTAGAATACCAATACTGCGTCAACATCCCAGGCGCAAGCCCGGTGCGCCAATGCAGCACGACGGCGACTGCGACATTCAATGTGACCGGGCCGACAGCCCAGATCACCCCGCTGATGACGATGCCGGTGTACCCTTTTGCAACGGGTCAATGGTCGATAAGCACGGGATTCACGGGGTGCCCCAACAATACCGGAGAGTTGACACAATTCATATTTTTTGGAGATTATATGGCGCCTGCTGGAAGCTGTTCACCAACAATGTTAGACGCTGGGATAGCCTTCGAGGCCGCGAATGTCAATCTTGCCAATGTGACAGCACCGGCCGGAACCTTTGAATGGGTTCAGTTGATTACCGAGGGTCGGGTCTCCGGCACTGTGACAAGTGGTACGTCGCCGAAATCCACAAATGATACCGGGCTGGATAATACCTATCCATATCAAGATTTTATCACTTCGCCGTATAATGCGTCATTCGATGCTCCAGGTGTTGGCTTGGATAACGCATTGGCTACAGAAACCTTGGTAATCCATGCCGATATGTACCTGACATGGAACTCGAACCTCGATTCCTATTCCATCGCCGTCCCCATTGGATACGAAACCTGGAAGATCAACGGAACCGCGAAGAACAACACGAAGGCCTCGCCTCCCTGGACTCTCTCTATCGCAACCATCGTCGCGACGGCGGCAACGTCGTATACAGCGAGCAACGCACAGCAACCCTCGTATGGTATGCCGACATGGACACAAGCTACTTACAATACCCCGACCACAACCGTTGAATCGGAATCCGTCCCGACAGATGGAGAAGAGGAGAGCCAGCAATGAAAAGGCTAGCACCGTATTTTGTCGCAGTGGTCTTAGCAGCGCAGGCAATAGCCGCTTACGCTCAGGCGTCAGGAAAGCCTGAGCCTGGATTCACACTAACCCTTTCGGAGGGGCATCGTGGCTCGATAGTAGCCTCTTATCAGGTGCTGGTCGTGAAGCTGACCAACATATCGAAGGAAGTGATGCACAGGACAATGTGTGATTCGTTTGGAGGGCTGTACAACCTTGAAGTCGTTTACAACGGCGTTCCCGTGGAAAAGACGGATGCCGAGTTGAAATGGAGAAAGCAGCATGAGACCGGAATGTGCGCGGGAAGCGGACGAGGCGAGAATACCAAGCCCGGAGAAGACAGGTACGACACTCTTTACTACAACACGACCAAGCCTGGCACGTACGAGATTACCGTGACCAGGGAGACCTTTCCGGGGGAGCCTGAAAAGAGCGTAACGGTACGGTCCAACACCCTCACTTTCGTCGTGCCGGGGCCGGGGGCCGGCGCGCCGCAATAACCTGCCAATCCAGTAAATGCCTAGGCCGAGGTCACGATTCAGACCGAACAACCACCTGCGTGCGGCTATTCATTTTCGGCCGGAGCAGAAGGCGCGGCAGCGGGCTTGAGCGGGGTGTAGCGGCGCACGCGCAGATTGTCCAGAGCATAA
>OBLW0100004690.1_pt1 | contig 10390 bp, 9 predicted proteins | sample 1520161 | NCBI WGS metagenome assembly OBLW01 (sample SAMEA3539309, study PRJEB22396) | soil metagenome | biome: tundra; feature: field; material: soil | place: USA | collected 2010-05 | depth 0.15 m
CTTGATTCCGGGAGCACTCTTGTGCACGGCTGCGGAGGCAGAGGTTGCCGAGGGCATGAATGCAGCGGATGCAAGTGCTCCCCCAATCGCCAGTTTGACGAACTCTCTCCGGTCCGGGTTAAACGCGGTCGCGGTGTTCGATGTTCCCTGAGCCGAAAAAGAACTTGTCATATCGCTTCTCCCTGGTTTGGTGTCTCAGAGCTTCGTTACCTTGCCTGAGACGGCGTCTGGGGTCGTGAAATCTGCGGAAACGAGCCCAAAAGGAGGTGTTTTCGGCTCAAAACTGGCTGAAATCAGCCGGTCATGTTTACCGATCAGTTAATACGGTAAATCTGTAAGATATTCAGTATTATAGACTTAACAAAGCGAATGAGCCGAAAAGGAGGCTCAAAAAGGAGGGGGGGGGGGGGGGGAGGCAGAATTTTTAGGGCTTCGGCTCGAAATTCACGGGCGACGAGGGCCCAAGCGGGGGCCGGGAATGGGATGGATTCGGCCAAGCCGGGCCCGGCCATCGGTGTTTTGGTCATCGTGAGAATCTCCTCTATGGATAGTGTGCGCCAATCGAGCGTAATCCTACGCAACAGGTGAAGTGGAGAATGGTGGGTCGCGGTTCGTGGTCTCCCACCCGCGACGAGCAAGTATACCTCAGCGGGTTGCAAAGGCCGCTCTTACTGCTTGATCACAGTGCCGTCGCGAAGCCGAACCTCTCCCCAGCCTCCATTGAGTGGGCCGGCTGTAAATGGCGACTTGGCAGCTTCCCTCTCGTCGATCTCGATGCCCCATCCCGGCTTCTCATTCACCCAAAGATAGCCGTCTTTCATTTGCGGGCAGCCTTGGAAAATCGCCTGGGCCCGGTCGCTAAATGAGGAGTATTCCTGAATGCCGAAGTTATAACTTACAAGATCCAAAGTTACATTAGCCATGTGTCCAACCGGCGAAACATCGCCGGGTCCGTGCCATGCGGTTTTGACGCCGAACTGCTCGGCAAGTATCGCGATCTTGCGGGCGGGACTGAATCCTCCAACCTGCGAAACATGAACCCGGATGTAGTCGATCAGTTGTTCTGCGATGAGCGGCTGCCATTCATGCGGGCTGTTGAAGAGCTCCCCCATGGCGATGGGCGTTGCGCAATTCTGGCGAATCTGGCGGAAGTAACTCAAGTCCTCAGGCGACAGCGGGTCTTCCAGAAAGTACATTCTGTACTCCTCGGCCTCTTTGCAAAATTGGACGGCCTGATTCGGCGTGAAGCGCTCATGCATATCGTGGAGTAACTCCACCTCATCACCCAGTTCGCGGCGGCAGATTTCCAGAAGCTTCAGCGAGCGGCGCATGGCGTAGGCGGGCTCGAAGAGCGGTCCATCATGGAGCGACTTAAGCCGGTCGCCATCCTTGTGTGCGGAGCCGTAAGCAGCCATTCCCGGGACTCCAACCTGGACACGCACTTTGCGGAAACCCTGCTCCATATATTTCTTCGCAATATCGACGACATCCTGGAAGTCAGGGCCGCTGGCGTGCGCGTAGCAATCGACGGCTTCGCGGCATTTTCCGCCGGCGAGTTGATAGACAGGCATGCCGGCTTGACGGCCCTTGATATCCCAGAGCGCCTGATCGATACCGCTGAGAGCGTTGTTGAGAACCGGACCATTCTTCCAATAGGAACTGTCGTAGCAGGACTGCCATATATCTTCAATCCGGTCGGTCGTCTTATTCAACAGGAAGGGCTTTAGATATTTTTCGACCGCGGGCTTAACCAGATCTGCCCGTTGAGTAAATGTGGCACAGCCATAGCCATACAGTCCGGGCTGGTCTGTCGTGATCTTGACCACGGTCAGGCGCACTCCATCGGGCTGGCATTCAATCACGCTGATATCTCTGATCCTCGGCGAAGGCATCCCCCGAGTTGCGCGCTCAACCTGCTCATCTGCTTTTGTGAATCGGGGAGCAAGGGCGAGCACCCCCGCCCCTGCGATAGACTTCAACAAACCACGCCGTTCGATAGACATTTGAGAACCCTTTCCCGATACGCTCCGCAATTGGTGAGGCAGAGGATGGAATCGCAATTCTACGCGACTGCACTCCAACTGAGTCACGTTTGACGGACACTCCTCCACAGCTTGCGCACGAGGGGAAGGAGTACCACATAAAGCAACGCCGTAGTCAGGGCGCCCAATGCCAGCCATGCAACGAGCGCGTGAATCGTCACTACCCATAACACTTGAATCGCATACCAAATTCCTGTTTGAATGGCTGCCGCGACTCCTTGCAACGAGACTGCATGAGTGTCCGCGCCGAAGACCCACGCACCTAGTTTAAGAAAAGGAATCAGCAGAATTAGTTGAAGGGGATAGACCACTCCGTTGACCAATTGAATTGCGGGAAGATTCAAGCGGAACAGGGCGGCCGCCAGCATGCACAAGAGCACAGTGGAGCCTAGTACCGGCGTGATGCCGAGCACGATGCCCAAGGCGATCGTCAACGAGATCTTTTCCGGCGAAATGCCCTGGCGCAGAAGCCGGGAGAAGGGCTGGAGCCAACGGTAGTTCGTCACTAGGTTCGCGCTCGTCAAGGTGATGGCATCAGTTTACGAGATTGCAGGCAAATTCCGCGGAGACCGGAGGACGTCAGCTAAAACCGATCCCAGTGCAGGACATCCGCCAATGGCCGCTTTTCAACGTTCGGGCATTCGTCTGAATATCCGAACGCAACGATGGCGAAAAGCTACAGGTCCCCAAGCGCTCCAAACGCGTTGGCAACCGCCGGGGCGTAAGGCTGCCTGGACCCCGCTACCCAACAGGATCCGATGCCGTGCAAGGACGCGGCGATGAGCATATTCTCTGTGGCAGCCGCGCAATCTTCGGTAGCGCAGTCGGTCTCACGCGCCAGCACCAATACAGCAAAAGCCGCATCAGCGATAAACTCCGCATGGCCCAGCATGGGCGGAATCCGGCGCATATCCTCCCTGGCCGTGAGGACGACGAAATGCCACGGCTGGGCGTTCATTGCAGTTGGCGCGAGGCGAGCGCAATCGATGATCTCTTCAATTACCCCGCGCTCAACGGGTTTTGCAGTGTAAGCGCGGATGCTGCGGCGAGTCCGCAAGATCTCAATGGCATCTTTCATGGAATAATCCTCGAATCAACAAGCCAAATCAATGACGGGATACTTCAATCGGTGGTCTGTAACAGTGAAAGTGGATGAGCTACAGGCCAGCTTAGCTTCTTATCCTACGCCTGGTGCGCCCCGTTGCGAATCGATGACGCAACTGGAATGGATTCGGAATCAAGACCGGCTCTTAGCGGTAACATCCCAATTACCCGTTGCACGCCGTCGCGCGCGTGTTACGAGTCCGCCGACGAGTAGGTGCCGGCTTAACTGCGGAATTCGCGGCTTAATTGCAGGGAGACTACATTCTTTCCGCCAGCAAGCTCAGGCCTGTTGTGCCTTGCTTGGGGTGATCAAATGCATCCATGATGGCGAGTAAATCCTTCTTTTTATTTTCGGGAAGATTTGTTGCCGCGGGCAGCTTGTTTTCATTCAAGACGCCGCTCGCTTCTCCAAATGACCACTTGTCGGCGGTATCGGCCATCTCCGGGGAGAGGGCTGCGCGGGCGCGGTTGTACTCATTAAGGGCAGCCACCATATGTTGAAAGTCCTGCTTGCTTGAGGGGTCATTCTCGGCATATGAAATCCAAAATCGATAAAAACCGGCGATTGCCTTGGTCATATTATCGGCCTCAGCATGTTGCTCGACGATTGCCAGCCATTCGAGCCCTTGCTTGCGATCGTTGTTGAGTACCGCGGCTTCCACTCCGTCCAACTGTAAGTCGATATCATCCGAAGGCTTGGCCAAGGCCTTCCTGGCAGCCAAGTAAGCACATTTCACGTCCAGCAAATTCTCTCCGCACACAAACAGGATGCCGCGAGCGGCAAAGTGGTCACCGTTATTCTTGTCCAGCAAATTGGAAAAAATCAGCTTCGATTCAACATCGTTATCCAGTAGGTGGTTCACGTCCATAAAATCTTGATAAAAATTTGTATTTCCCTCGACGACCAGAGGTTTAACTCGCGCGTAGGTTTCTCTCAGCATCCTCTTTCTCTCGGGATCCTGGTTTTGGAGCGTTTTCGCCCACGCAACCTGGACATCCGACAAAACCACTTTGCTCAGTTTCTGGTCGTCTAGCTTCTCATCCTCAACGATCTTCTCTGCCTTCATCGCAAAGGCGTAGGCGGCGTCGAAATTCTTCCGCCGGGAACTGTCCACCGCCTGCAGCCGCGCAAACCAGTTCCGCGTGGAAGCGCTCAACTTTTCAGGCGAAAGGCCGTCCAATTTCGACAGGTACCCTACGGCAAGCTGAGGGTCCGAGTACAGGAGTTGGGAGGCCGCAAAGGCGCACATCTGTGCATACTCCTCAGTTAGCGGGAAAGTGTCCTTCGCAGTTGCAAGGAGATTGGCAGCGCCCTGAAAGTCAGGTGGCTTCAACTTGGGGATATCTTCCCCAATGGCGCTTCGAATGGTTTCCGATTTAGGGTTGTGACCGAGGCCGTCAAGCAACAACTTGATTGCTCCAACCGGATTCGTGGCAAACAGGATTTCGGCCTGACTGACATAGAGATAAGACTGACTCGGATTACGCTCCAGTGACTTTGCATAGGATGCAGAGGCAGCCTGCTTATCTCCGGTCCGGGTGTAGACATCGCCGAGCTGATTGAGAGCTTTGATAGCCAATTCGCGATTTTCGGGCTTGGCGGCCGCGTCGCACATCTCGATTACGTGCTTGAATGTTGCGACAGCGTCTGGATATTGCAACGCATTGGATTGTGCCAATGCCAGAAAATAGAATGTGTTTGGATCGGGGTCAGGCGACCTCCTTGAAGCCGCGCTCAGCAGCCTCAATGCCGCCCTTGGATCCGACCGGCAGCTTCGCGGCTGGCCTATGCATAACAGTTGCTTGCCATCTTCGAGTAACTTATCCGGCGCGGCTGTTTCCAAATAGTCCTTGGACCCGAATCGCTCGCCGATGACTTCGGATGACAACATGTCGAAGACGGATTTGCTGGTGCTACGGAGAAAGGCCGGCACATCGTCTGCGTGGCCGCCCGTAATAAGCGGCTTTACATTTTCTCCCCAATGGATCTTTACATTGGCATCAAGAGACTCACCTGCTTTTGACAGATCCCCCTCTATCACGACGGCGGTATCCGGGCTATCTGAAAGTTGAAAGCCAGGGTGTTGTGTCATCTCCAACTTAAGCTGCTCAGTAAGCTGCGCCGCAATAGTGTCCAGCTTTTTGCCGGAAGGTTGTATGTCCGCAACCCTGACCTGAGTTGTTGGGAGCAATCCTTCGAGCTTATAAACCAGAAACTCAGTGAGAACAGTAATCTGCTCCAGAGCTCGACCGGGTACAAACACCGCTTGCTCAGATGTAACTGGCTCGAGCGTCTTGTTCCGGCATCGTTCCAAAACGCCGGTGACCTTGATATCCGCGGAACTGAAATTGATGGAGCCGGACAATTGAAAGAAATCGCCGGGCGGGCGGGAACCAGCGCCTGAAGTACTCTGGCTGGGAGTGCTTACCCCAGCATCCTGGCTGGGAGCGCTTACCCCGGTATTGCTTGCTTCGCCACAAGGCGGTGGAACATCCGTGCGCACAACGTCAACCATGGGCATTTCCAGCAACTGGAGGCGCATCAGTTCCGGAGTGAACACGGTGAGTTTTGCAAAGTGGGGATCGGAGCCGGTTGTGGTGAAGTCGACAACGTAAACCCGCGGAGGCTCGGGAGCAGGGGCAGGTTCCTGCGCCCCGGCCCTCATGGCGTAGACATTGACCAGAGCCAGGCTCCAGTAGACAATCTCAGTGCGCACTCTGATGTTGTTGATCATGAATCCAAAGCAAATAGCTCGCGTTTTTTGACAGGCAAGAACGTGTGTAATACCAGTTGTCCTTCTTTGCCGTTTGGTTCTTGAGAGGGGTGTTGTGTGCAACCTTGGAATCGGCGATGGTCGGTTTCTGTAGAATCGTGGTAAGTAAAATGACCCCGTTTGGAGTAGTCTCCTCCCTCATACTGAGTTCCTCGCAAGGGTTGGCTTGGAGGCAGTCCCCCGGGTCCCTTTCCAGGATCCTTTCTTGTGGGATGCCCGACTCCTTTATTTTCGCGACTAAGTCGTTGTGTTGATTCTGGTCGTGGAGATCCTTGGTTTCGCCGCTCTTTTCGTCAACCGTGATGTAACCGCCAAAGTAATACCGCGGCAGGTTTGGATGCGCCCCGGTGGAAGCGCTCGGCGTATCGCCAGTCGAGGCTGGCGCGCTGGCTTCAAGGGCCGGGGTTGACGCTTCCGGGTTCGCAATCCTCGCCGCGGCACCCGAGCTTCTCGCCGGGCTGGCGAGAAACAAAACCAGTGCGAGAACACTGCATACCGTAGCTGAGAGAAGACTTTTCATGTTGTGCTCATCGGGTTGCACACGCCTTCAGAAAATCTATCTCCTCTCCCATTTTCTGGGGAACTGGCTGGTCAGCCAATCGCTTGCTGCAACCTTCAACGGTAAGAACGAAATCGTACTTATCCCTCGGGAGGTGAATTGTCGGACTGCCGTCATTTGAAAAAGCCTCACTCCAGGAGTACATTGCCGCATCTCCCCCAACTGAAACAGGAGTGAGGCTGCGCTTCAATCCTGTTATACGCATTGCCGGCGTGTCCTTGGCAAAAACCTCGATTTTCCCTGACTCCTTGGGTGAAGCAATTTCGACCGCCTCCAGTTCATCGAGCCGCATTGGCGATAGTCCCAGCCAGCGGAATCGTGAGAGTGTCCCCTTCAAAACCTGTAGAGCCGTGATGGGATAAACCGTGGACGTGTTCCCGACTTGAAGGCTGTACGCCAGCGGCTTATTCAGCTTTATGAAATGGCGATCGGTGTCATTGAACTCCGCATCCACGAATTTGTCGTTCTCCATAACCTGCACGTGTGCAGTTGCAGGATACAAATCGACATAAAGGCTATAGAAGCGCATCTGAATTACGAGCAACAGAGGAAGCAAAAAAAGGAAAAACAGTCCGAATGACTTCTTGGCGGTGTGGCCTAAAACCCAGTCCCGGATTTGCTCGAAATAAGAAACCAGCAGAGTTCCGCCGACAATAGGAATCAGTTGAGCAAGTCGCGGTATTACACTGTTCTTCTCGAGTTGCGGGAACAGGTCGAGAACCAGGTCATAAATCAATGACATGTCGATGGCGAAAGCAAGAATAAAGCAGAATCGCCAAAAGCTGAAAGCGACTTTGTCTTCGGGACGGGGTGACGGCTTGGTCTCTTCGCGAACTTCGCCGGTGCTGTCGACCCGCTCCCCAATGATGCTCCGCAAGGATGCGAGGAGTTCTTGCTCTCCCGGGGTTGGACTGATTGCGGCTCTTTCTGCTGAATTCACCGCCATTGCTGCACATGCTCCCCGCCCAGGAGAACATTCCGCAAATTCTCGGGCGCAACCCGAAGGATTTGTTCTTGGAGAACACCTATCGTGAATGAGTGCTTGCTTTGCTGCAAGGGTGATCTTGGCCCTTACGCAGCCTTCTCCGCCGAATTATACACCGAGCTTATGCCGGTGCGGGGTCGATTTTTTATGAGTGTTTACCAACTAATCACCGTAACCGCGAAAGGCTCGAGCACGATTTTTCCGCCGGTGGGTTTTACACTCCGCGCGGAGTCGTCGCCGGACTTTTCGTCCACCGTCAGAGCGCCTGCTTTTTCCGCATCCGGCAAAGTCAATTCAACGGAGCGATCCCGCTTGTTCACCAAAAGCAGTTTGCGGCCGGCAGGCGTAACGAAAGCTTGAGCGGCGACATCAGGCGAATCCTGCTCGCTCAGTTTTGTGTCCACCAGCGTGTCGCCAGGGTGAAATGAATCCTTGATAAGCTTCAGCACCCAAAAACGCGCGTTAGGCTTGTTGTTCCGCCAATTCATCATGCTTACGCTCGGAAACTGCGTGGGAGCGCCGACCAGTTGTGACTCGCCGATAATGTCGATCTGCAGCCTGGATAGCTCGATATAGAGATCGGCGTATAAGGCGCCGGCGAGATTCCAGTAGGCGGCTGGCGGCGGCACGTTGTCTCCGGGTTTGTTATCTGTAGGCAGAATTACCCCAAGTTCGTCCCCCGAAGTTTTTGTCTCCGGCGAAAGCCTCTTGCGTATGTTTTCGATATACCGCACAGAGTTGAGGAATCCCGCCTCCTGATCGAAAAACGTGTACTTCCAGCTATCCAGAGTCTGCCCGGCAACCGGCACGGCATAGAAATGGTAGGAGATGTAGTCCAGCGGGGCACCTGGACGGTGGTTCTTGTGATCGAGGAAGTACTCGAAGTAATTGGGCACCAGGCTCGGCGAGGCAAGAGCCAGGCCCATGAATTTCGTCTCCGGTGAGACTTGGTGAATTGCACTCACAATCGCGTCATAACGTGCGGTGTACTGCTCGGGCGTCGTTGTGTGTTCGAAGTCCACCTCGTTCAGCACTTCCCAAACCGGCAACTTGTAGTGGTATCCGGACTCGTGGCGCACGCCGTTCTCATCGCTGAATCCGCCGTTCACATACCAGCTCACCAGGCGGGCGTAGTAGTCGCCCAACTCTTTGCCTGTGGGGTCGCGAAGCTCGGTCCCCTGGGTGTAGTCCCAGTTCACCTGATTGGGATCGGCGGGATAGGTCACGGGTTTGTCGGTTTTGAAAAGCCACGCCGGCATGGTGCTGAAATTGAGCACGGCAGGATGACCTTCAGTAGCAGCCAGGAAGTCCTTGGTCATCGGGTCAATCAGGCTGAAGTCCCAACTGGTCTTCTGGGGAGTAGGCGGCTCAAGCTCGGCTACGGCCAATTTTGGATAGGGGAGCCATGGCACGTAGCGCACATAGTCGGCGCCGAGATCTTTAACTGCTTTGTAGGAGGCTGCGCCCAGCGCTTGGCCAGGCCGAAGAGGCGGATTGACCACAACTTGAAGCGTGGGCGTCGACCGCGAAACAACGGTCGTCTTGTCCCATTGAATCGTAATCCCAAGCGGCTTTTCGCAATGCGACGCTGTAGTTGAACCAATGCATGCCAGACCTACCATGAATGTAAGAAATGGACTTTTGGACATCGACTGCCGCCACTTGAAAAATGCCATGAATGCTCCTGACCACGAGATGGGTTGCCGGTTCACAAAGCGACAAACTGGTGGAATGGTGTTCGCCAACTTATACTACGCGGACAATCAAATCCGCAATTGTATTGTTTTCGGCGTCTCTCAATCGTAATGTTCCACCGTTCGCTGAAGGTGCTATCGACCTATCGGGTCGGGAAAGATCCGGATGTACTGGCTTTTGATCCCGGCCTGAAGTGGCTTTGAGCCAAAAATGTCGGTTCTTGCGCTATTTCTTCACGATTTCACGCCCCCGGATGCCGTCTCAAGCATCAAGGATGCGTGGATCAACCCCCTAGGAGTCTGTCGGGAATAGAATTGTCGCCCTTTAGAATCAATAACTTACGAATTCTACGTGTTTACGTAAGTAACTGATTGCAAAGGACTTAGACTGCATCGATTTCTTATCCCCGACACACTCCGAGGTGGTCATCTAGGCCGTCAAGTTGGAGTCTGGCCCGACCCGCGCATCTTCAAGGAGGTGATCCTTCCCTGGCTGGCCAGAGACCTGGAAGCGAAGCCGCAAGATGACAAACATTGAGAGGGATCAAATCTTCCGGCGAAGACCTGAGGTGTCGAGAATCTGATTCTAAGTGGTGGCCAGGGACGGGATTGAACCGCCGACGCCGGCCTTTTCAGGGCGTTAATAAGCAGTGTTTCCAACTACTTACAGGACTTCGTGGGCCTCCTAAATACAGCGAAATACGTGTAAAACGGGCCAATCACGGGTGGGGAATCACGGGTGGAGATCACGGGTGGAGATCACGGCGTTGGCTGCCAAATTCGCCCCATTTTGGTGTTTCATACCTTGGAGGCAGGTTATGCTACACGACACAAAGCGGCGCGGCGCACGCCTAAACTATTGCTTCGCCGAAGTTTCCTTGGAACGGGCGGGCATGATTGCTGTTGCCGATCTAGGTTGCGGGTCTGGAGTTCGACTTGTAACGTTAGATGGACAGCACCTGTGATTGCACGTGCTTCGATCTCGGCGGAATACCGAATCAGTGCCGGGAAAGGCAGGAATCGAAATTCCAGTACGTTGGAATGGTGACTGTTTCGGAACGAGAGGGTTGGGGGTTCGGATTCTGCCGCCCGGCCAGCAGAAAGCTTGGTATCTCCGATGAGCGTAGGTGAGATGGACAGGTTGGAAGGCATTTTCACGCCGCTTCTGGTTCCGCTAGATGAGCGGGGCCAGATAAACGAGCTGGAATTTCGCCGCTTCGTTTCCTGGCTGA
>OBLW0100004691.1_pt1 | contig 10390 bp, 6 predicted proteins | sample 1520161 | NCBI WGS metagenome assembly OBLW01 (sample SAMEA3539309, study PRJEB22396) | soil metagenome | biome: tundra; feature: field; material: soil | place: USA | collected 2010-05 | depth 0.15 m
ATGCAGCCACCGGCTCCGCCGTCTCCGACTACGGCATCACATCCAGGGCGATTCTAACGGTGTTGTCGGGCACGCTTCACTTTCACAACGGCACCGACTACATGCCCGGCCAACTGCGCCGCCTCGGTTACCGGCTCAACGCCGTGTCCGCGCAGGACGAAAACTGGGGGGATGTCAAGCAATTGGCCGGCATGGACCACTTCGATTCCTACTTCGACACAACCATGAGGAAGGTCGACGAAACCAAACTGTCGGCCTACCAGCGCATCAACCACGTCCTGGTCACGCTGGATGCCGAGGAGGTGGTGCAGCATGTTTTCGAGGCGGTGGACCAAGCGCCGCGGGCCCCCCAGTTTTTCTACATCAACTTTCAGGATTTGCATTACCCCTACTATGTAGAGGAAATCCCGCTGCGCTTTATCACGAAAGGGCACCTGGAGTCGAGTTTCTTTACGGCGGCCAACGCTCCCCAGATCCAGCTACAGTACGCCAATGCCGCCAATCATTTGGACCAGGCCCTCGGGCATTTCGTGGAAGGCTTGAAGACGCGCGGGCTGTGGGACAACTCGGTGGTGGTGATGGTGGGCGACCATCCCGATTCCATATATGAAAACGGGCTGCTGGGGCACGCCTGGAGCTTGCATCCGTCGCAGCGATTCACGCCTCTGCTGGTGGTCCACGGCAAAGGCGAGCTGACGGCGCCGGCGAGCCAAACCGACATCCTTCGCATTGTTCGCGATTCGCTGGATCCCGATGCGAACTTGCCTCCCCTGACCATGAGGGAGGACCCGTCCAAGAAGATCTTTATGATCGGCGGGCCTCTCGAACAGCCGCGGCATCTCGGTTTCCTCTCGCTCCACCGGTTGGTGCAATACGACGTGGTGGCCAATCGAATTCAATTCGACAACAGCCCGTGGGCGATTCCTTCCAGCTTGAAAAAAGGGAGTGCGGAGGCACAGGAATTCGACCAATTAATCGGGTTGTGGAGAGCGGAGTTGGAGTTGCAGAAGCAGGCTCAGAGCCGGTAGCGCCGACGCTCAGTTGACTGGATGGCACCCGCCGGTCAATCCTAAAGAGCAGCGGAAGGAGATTTCGCGGTGATGCACAGCAGCCGGGCAGGTCAGCGATTTGTAAAGCGACGACTCTTCAAGGATCTGGTGTTTCGAGCGTTCGGCGCGTTCCTTGTATTGCTTCTGGTGACTGGACTCAGCCGTCTCGCATCGCTGGGGCAGGCCCCACAAGCTGGAACCAGACAACCGCTTCGCGAGCCCCCCAGGGGAACGATGGTGCTTGCGGTGATTAGCGACGAACATAATGAATTCAGTCCCTTCACCCTCCAGACGGACAACGCGCTCGGCGGACCAGTGACGCCAGCGAACATCGTCAATCTGGTGCGCGCCAGGGATCCGGATCTAATCGTTGTGACCGGAGATCTCGGGGAATATTCGACCGTGGCCGAGTATCGCGGATTCTGGGTGCAATCGACCGGCGCCGTTACGGCAACAGGAACCAGCACAACAGTCAATATCGATTCCAATCCAAGTTATACGGAGTTCGGATTGTCCCCGAACACCAACGCCCAGGTCTTCGGCGACCTGAACTTGAATCCGGTTGCCATCGGTACCTGGGCCAGCGTATACGATGACATTACGGGAGCGAACTTCGAGATAGTCCAGATCACGGCCCGGACGAGTTCCTCCGTGACGGCTGTCTTCACGAAGACTCATCAGGCGGGATTTATCATGCGCGCCCATGCGATGTCGGAGTACTGGGATTATGTGCTGGCCGGCAAGATTGCGATGGTTTCCGGGAACCACGACGACGAAATGACCGCGGCTTTTTGCGGCGCCTCACCGAACCCGGGGTGTGGCGGAGTTGGATGGCAAGGACCGGCGAACATCATGACTCTTTTCGCCCCCTACGGCATGTTTGGTGGCCAGACGAATAAGACTTATTGGGCAAAGAAGTTCAACTCGCTGCTGAGCATAGTGGGGATTGACTCGATGGCTAATGTGTACGCTGGCGGGGATGGCATAACGTATGGCAGTGTGCAAGAGATGGCGCTCCGTCCGGCGCTCAACAAACCGGGACTCGGGTCCGTCTGGACGATTACGGCTCAGCATCATCTGCCGCGCAACACCTGCGAATCATACGGTGTTGCCTCATTCTCCCTGGGTTCAGCCGTAGATGCGGCTTTTGGCGGTCATGAGCACGTCACGCAAGTCATGATGGCTCCCCAGTGCATCGGATCCGGGTGTACGAGCACAAAGAACATCCCCGTCGTGGACCAGAGCGGTTACACTTGGATGACTCAGGGGCCGGTAAGTGACTGCACGTTTTCCGCCGGTCCGGGGTCCCAGCGGCTGGTGCTGAACGCTACGTCACTGAACGGCGGTGGAGGGCCGGCACCGCAGCGGACTTATGGCCTCTTGACGGTGACGGCGGAGACACTGTCGTTCACAATGTACGACCAGCATAATGATATCGTAACCGACGTTACGGATCCAACGAGGGCGGCTACGTGGACGCTAACCAAGGATTCCCGCCGGCAAGTCAAGTGAGAACCCCTTGACTTCAGTCGACGCCGGCGCGGGCGCCCTCAAGCAGTCCAGATCTTCCCAGGACCGTCAGCAGCTCGAGGGCCGCTACTTTCAGCGGGCGGCCGGGAAGTCCCGCTTTGATTCGACGAGCTGGACGATGCTCGCAATAGTGTCGAATCGGTCCTGGTCGAACCCGATCTCTGCAAAGTCCAGACCGTACCGGCTCTCAAGGAAGGTGACGATGTCGATGGTATCCACCGAATCGAGCAGCCCGCTCAACACCAGTGAGGTCTCATCGTCCAGGCGTATGTCTGTGCCCTTTTGTTGGAGGAGAGCGCTCACAAACTCCCGAACCTCATCGTGAAGTAACATTCCGTTAGCGGCCCCCTATCTGATCTTTGGTATCAGGTTGCCCAAATACGCGAAGCAAAACCCCAGAGTATAGCGCGGGTCCAGCGTGTCGAAGACCTGAATCACGCAATAGAAACTACTTACCGCCGCGCAAGCCCGGAATCTGTCCCAGACGGTCAGGGTAAGGCGACGTCTGGAATGGTGGCGAATTTGCGAAATGGCAATCGCCGAACCGAGCAGGAAACAGTAGAGGAGCCACACGCGGAGGGCCACCAAGGCACGCAGGATTCCCACGTCGGCAATCAGCCGATTCTCGCCGAGAAAATGGTATAGGAAATTGCCCAGCCCCGCCGCTGCCATGGTAGCGACGAACATTCGCAGCCGCGGACGCCCCTTGAAGTAACGGAGGTATACCGGAAAAAAGAAGAATTCCGCGAGCAACTCCTTGAAGTAATAGTAGTAGCGGTTCCAGAACTCCGCCAGACTGGTAGCATAGAGCGGCTTATAGGTACTGCGGAGAACGGCGAAGCCGGCCAGGCGGGCACAGGCGACCACCAGATTTCCGTAGCTGGCCATGCTCAGTATGGCGGCGAAGAAGCTTGCATAGAGGCTTGCCCAGCAAAGAAACCATGGGAACGGATGGCCGGCAAGATGCGCCGCCAAGGTGGCCTCGTACGTCGGCAGATTCAGGGAAACTGGAAGTCGAATGTGGGCCGCCGTCAGCACCGGGGCAACGCCGTTGGAAACGGCAGCCATGAAGATGGTCCTGGCCGCGACCAGAACCATAATCCAAATGAGGAGCTTTAAAGCCTTGAGTTGAGTAATTGCCAGGGTCCGGCTGTCCTTGGCTGCCACCTTTCGCAGGTAAGCGGCCCCTTTGCCGGTGGGTGTGGCGGAGTGGGCCGCGTCCACCCAAAACGGGAAAAATGTCCCCAATTGCAGGGTGGACGGGCCCCTATCGGCGGCGTGACGGTCGGACAGCGCGTAGCAAAGATACCAAAGATAAGCGGCTAAAATGCAGAAGAACCCCCAGCCCCAAACCCGCACTACCGCTGGCATTGGCCCGTAACATAGCCAGCTAAGTCCTGCCAGATGGAACGCGAACAACAGGATCAACGGGCGGCGGAAAAGCCTGGAGCGGCTAAAGCGAAACGCGAGGTAAGTGAGGCCCGCGGCAAACAACAATACAGCGGCGAGGCTCAGCGGCTGCAGGACCCGAAGGTGGATGGCAATGCCACTCCGTTCGGCCACCAGGCTCACGGCGCGAGAATCAAAGCTGGGCCACAAGAACGCAAATGCCCAGAAGACTGTTGCGGCAAAAAGGGTGGCGCGGCGCTGCGCCGGGAAAAGAGCAATCAATGCCGCTATCGGCGCAATCAGGAACGCGTGGCTGTAGAACACGCGCAGGCCCAGGGTGAACAAAACCAGGATGGCCAGCTTGCCTGTGCGGGTAAGGGCAAACTCCACGCACCACGGGAAGCGGTCGATTGGCGGGACCAGCGTCAAGCCGGCAGCCTCCGCCGAACCAGGCGATCACTCACTGGCGGCCATCTCCCGTTCGAGCATATCCACCAGCGCCCGCCGGTTGGTCTTACCGTTCTCGGTAAGTGGAATCGCGTCCAGCTTCAGGACTCTGGACGGCACCGCGTAAGACGGAAGGCGCTTCATCAGGGCCTCGCGAATTTCCTGCGCCGAAGCCCCCCGCACGCAATGGAACGCGACCAGCCCACGGGCGGAACCGTACTCCAGCGGCCAAGCTACGGCGGCCACCGAATCGGAGCCACAGACTTCCGCCAGGAGCGCTTCTACCTCGCCGAGCTCCACGCGATTCCCGCGGATCTTCACTTGGCTGTCGATGCGTCCGAGGTGATGGTAGAGGCCGGTCTCGTCCTGGTAAACCAAGTCACCGGTTCGATACCAGACCTTGCCGCCGATTACGGGAAAGCGTTCGGCGGTCCGTACCGCATCCTGGAAATAGCCCTTGGCTACCTGCGGGCCGGCCAGCGCGAGTTCACCTTGTTGGCCGCGTGGAACTGGAGTACAGGAGTCATCGATGACGGCCGCCTCGAAGCCCGGGAGCGGTATACCGATGGACACCAGTCCCCGGTTCGGCGTGACGTGGGGTGGGTCCGTGAGGCGCTCCCGGGTGCTGAAGACACAGCACTCGGTAGGCCCGTAGACATTATCGATCACGCTGTTCGGCGCTGCCCGCTGCCAGGCCAACGCCGAGCGCAGCGGCAGCGGTTCTCCGGCGAAAATGCTGATCCGCAGGGAAGGCATGGCCCCCGGGCGGAGCATCCGCATCTCTTCCATGAAAACCGCCGTGGAAGGCACTGAGCCCCAGACCGTGAGCGCCCGCTCTTGAATGAACTTCAGGGGCGCCATCAACTGAGAGGCTGGCACGGCATGGACCGAGGCGCCTGCGTTCCAGGCGGTAAACATCTCATGGACAGACACATCGAAGATGAGATTGCTGGCCTTTGAAAAGCGGTCTTCGGGCTGGAACTGGTAGATCCGCTGCATCGAATCGAGCAATTGGACCACGGCCCGATTTTGGAGGAGTACGCCTTTGGGAACGCCGGTGCTTCCGGACGTGAAGATCATGTAGGCGATGTCTTCCGCCCCCACTTCGCGCGGCCGGTCGCCGGGGTCATGCGGCGGCAGCTCATGAAGACTCGTCAACACGCGTGCCGGCGCCACTGCCAGGGCCCGCCCCGTCAGTGCCTTCATTCCGGCATCATCCACCACTAAAGCCACCGGTCTGACGATGTCGATCAATTGCGCGAGGCGTTCCTCCGGAAGCTTTGGGCTGAGCGGAACGTAGGCGTCCCCAGCCCAGCAGGTTCCCAGCACGCCGGCGAAAGCCGTTACGCTACGGGACGCCAGTATCCCGACAAACCCCCGCGCGCGTGGCGGGCCCGCGGTCAGCCAACTGGCGGCGCGCTGCGCCAGAGAGGCCAACTCAGCGTAGGTGATATCCAAGCCACCGGCATGACCTGCCAGCCTTAACCCTTCTGCCCCACGAGAGTGCTCAAAAACTCCAGCCGATAGATTATATTGGAACCTCACCTCATTGTCCGGCCAATAGCCAGCATGGTACATAGTTTTGATTAGGTGCGCAAGGCTGCGGGGATTTCTTAGTGTGTGCCGGTTTGGGCTGCTGCCGCCGAACCCCACTTACTCTTGAAGGGGCCGGCCCACTCCGTGCCCATATTGTCGTCGGTGATGAGTTTGTGGGCCGTCGAGGTGGCGCGTAACTCATCCTGGCGGCGGCTGGAGGTGTACATGGCGATGGTTTCGTCGAACCTTTGACGGTCCTCGGGTTTGTTCAAATCGAGCAGCGGCTTCCCGTCGATTCGAGAGTTGAGTACCACGCTCTTCCAGCGTTCCAGGTCGTATTGCAGCGGACTGTCGCTCACCACCAGGCAACTGCCCATCCTCATGCCATAAGGAAAAACAGTGAGCCCGGTCAGTTGAGCCTCCGCGGAGGCGGTCAGGTTGTAGATCATCGCGCCGCCTGGCTTGAGGTGGCTGCGGACTAACTCCAGGAACTCCCTGGAGAGCAGATTGCTGATATTGGCACGCCAGTGAAACGTGGTGTTGCTCACAATCACATCGAACTTGGCGAGTTTGTTGCGGACCAGCCATCGCCGCCCGTCATCGATATAGACGGTGACTTTGGGATTGTCCAACAAGCTTCGCACCTGGGGGTATTTGCGGATCAGCCGCAGGTATCCGGGGTTGATCTCGACGGCCGTCACTTTTTCAACCTGCGGGTTATTGGCGATGACTTGAGCCCACGCGCCGGTGGAGAGGCCGATGATCAGAACCTCACGGGGCGCGGGATGCCAATAGCTGATGGAGGCCGGGCGGACCAGACCGTTGATGTCGTTCACGAGGTCGGTATTGATTTTGCCGTCGTAGCCGCCGCTGCCGTAAACCGTCAGGTCCTGGTGTACCGTGATAACGCCGCTCTTGGTTTCGACAATGTCCCGGTAGGATTCGTCGGGGATCACACCCGGATGGGCTTCCAGGCTTTCATAGAAGCGGTAAAAGAGAGGTCCCGAGGCGGCCACGATGGCCACCGCCAGGCCGCAGGAAATTCCCACCGCGAGGGCGCGCCGGGAGAAGCCCTTCTCGCTCGCGATCAGCATGGACGCGCCCAGTGCCAGGCCGGTAATCGCCAGCGCGATGGCGATGCTGCGGACCGGCCAGATATCCATCAAAATGTACCCGACCACGAAACTGCCCAGGGTGGAGCCGATGATGTTGCTGACATACAACCAGCTCAGCCCCCGGCCGGCGCGGTCGTCGGGCTTGACCCCGGCATGGCAAATGAGAGGGAAGGTAGCGCCTAGCAGCGCCGCCGCCAGCGCGATGAAAGGCAGCACCATCACCACCCGGTAGCGGTTGAGATATCCCACGGACGGCAGAATCGCATAGCTCAGCATGTTGGCGCCGATCACGAACATCGCCAGATTCCTCAGATGGCGGTCCATGGCGCCGCGTGTCAGACGGTGACAGAGCATGCGGCTCACCAGGGAGCCGAAGGCAATGCCGGCCAGGTAGAAAGCGAGTAGCGCCGCAAATGCCAGCGCGCGGCCCGCGATGGCAATCGAGAATGCGCGATACCACAGGATTTCGTATCCCAGCGCAACGAACCCGGACAGCGCGGCAATCGGGATGGTGATGGTGAACGGAAGCGTCTGGAGAGCGAGCGACGGGGTGCGCCGGGCATCCTCATTTTCCTGGGTGGACAATGCCGCGGATTGGGTTTCCCGCGCGCCGGTCTTGCCGGCGAAATGCAAAATCAGAACCGTGATGCCTACGGCCGCATTGAACACGGCCGCCAGGCGAACCGATCCGGTCTCGCCGAACCGGTTCATAATGAATAGCAGCGCCGCGAAGCAGGCCGTCGCCGAGCCCAGGGTGTTGACGAAATACAGGGCTCCCACCGAGCGTCCCACATTGCCGGAAATCCGGACCAGGTACTCGGTGAGGAGCGGTAGCGTGCATCCCATCAGGGCCGTAGGGATCATCAGCAGCACGAAAGTGATCAAACCGGTTCCCAGCGCGGACGTGCCGGCGGTGAACTCAGCCACATACCGGAAGACAGTGAGCGAGATGAAACCGCACGCGCCGATGCCCAATTCCGCCAGGCCGAACAGCATCAACAACGGCACACCCGGCCGTTGCGAGATCCATCCGCCGACCAGGCTTCCCAGCCCGAGCCCCAGCATGAAAGCGCTCACCACCATGGTTACGGATTCGATGTTGATGCCATAGATGGTGAACAGGGCCCGCTGCCACACCAGTTGGTACAACAGGGCAGGAAAACCCGACAAAAAGAAGAAGGCGTAAAGCCAAAGGGTTCGTCTGTGACTCGGAGGTTCCTGCCCGCTAAGACGCGCGATTGCCATTTTCAAGGCAGTGTAGCACAACGGAACGTCAGGACTAAGAACTTGAGTGGTGGCATCGAATCCGTATCAGATCATGATCGTCGATATGCCCCGTCGGAATCGTGCGGCTTTGGGCCGGGAAATCCCTCAGCTTTCTCGGAGATGTCTCCCATAGACGAAGGTGCGAGACCTTACCTTATGTGTAGGCGGTACAGTACCATGTCGCTTGCACCCTCGCCAGGCATCCAAAAAGCCTTCGGAATGAATACCTTGGCATGCTGAACCGCAGGCCGGCGAGGCCGGCCGCCAGCCCTGATTCAGTTTGACAATGTGGGGAGAGTCCGTTATGATCAAGACTTTCACTGGGTCGTAGCCCGTGCTTGCGGAGGGGTTCCATCAAGACGGGCATCGCATCCAGGAACGAGGGAGGCTCTTGTGCTCAATCCTGAAAGTCTGGTCCAAGTATACCGCCGCGTAAAGAGCCGTAAGGTCAAGGTGCTGGGCCTCGAAACGCTCCGGCTCCTTGGCATGCGCCATCTGGTCATCCGGATGGACACCATCAATCTTTGCAACCTGCGTTGCAAGATGTGTTACTACTCATCGGACTTTAACCGGAAAAAGGATGAAATGGATCTGCCTTTCTTCCGCAAGATTGCCGAGGACGTTTTCCCCAAAACCCGCTTCCTGTATCTAAGTTGTGCAACCGAGCCGACCATGAACAAGCACTTTGCGGATATCGTGGCGGCTACCGGCGAGTACAAAGTTCCCTTCACCTCATTCTGCACCAACGGCCAACTGCTCACCAAAGAGATTGTGCAAGCCTGCATTGACGCAAAGTTCTCGGAAATCATCTTCTCGGTGGATGGCGCGTGCGCCGAGACCTATGAGCATATTCGCAGGGGCGGAAAGTGGAGCCGGCTTCTGGAGAGAATGGACATGCTGGCCGATATGCGGCGGCAGGCGAACAGCCAGTATCCCAAGACCAGAGTCAATTTCACTTGCATGGAGCACAATATCCGGGAATTGCCGGCCATGGTTCAATTCACCGCCGACCACGGTGGCCGGAGTCTGCATGTCCGCCATTTGTTGGCCTATACCGATGAGGCCAACACCTGCAACGAAGAGATGGCCTATATCAAGAGTTTTAATGCCGCGAGTCAGGAAGCGCGTCAGGAAGCGGCCTCCCGTGGCATCGATCTCTTCCTGCCCGATCCCATTCCGGAGCGGGCGACGGCCCCCGGTAAAACCTGCTTCACCGACGGCAGCAAGAACCTGGAGTCGGAAGCAAACCCCTACTGCATGCTCCCCTGGTTTTCGGCGATCATCTCCTGGCAGGGAGACTACCGGGTGTGCACGACGCACCGGGTGGGCAACCTCCGCGAGCAGACCTTCGACGAAATCTATAACAGCCCCAGGATGCGGGAGATCCGCCACAAGATGCTCTGGCGGAAGGCCGACGCCTGCTCCTGGAACTGCCGCGAAGAGGCTTACGACGTCCCCGACCAGCTTGGCGAAGAGCCCAGTGAGTTCGTCGCCATTTCGCCGTCTCCCGAGAGGTAATCGGGTTCCCTTGGCAAGAGCGGCTTTGGCGCGCCGAGTGTCAGAATTATCGGTATGGCGTCTGAGTTTCTTAAGGAGTTTCTATGAGATTGCTCTGGCTGGTTTCGGTTAGCCTGCCCTTGTGGGGCCTTTCCAACGCCGTCATGGTCAGTACCCGCTCAGCCGGCGTCAGCCATGCGGGCCGGGGCGCTCCTGTCGCCCGAGATCGTGCGGGCCAAGTCTTCACGATTCCTCGATATTTCGCGGACAAAGAAGTTTGCGGTTATGCGCAGCCCTACGTCCTCGGCGCACCGGCGCCGAATTGGCAGTCGGATGTCAAAAACCGCTGGCCGGCGGATGCGAACTGCGCCGCGGGGTATGTGAAGTTCGCCTTGATTACCCTCGAACAAGCCTTATCGGCGCGGCCAGTGGCGGTCGAATTCCGCAGCGCCAGCTCGTCTTCCTCCGGGGGCCCGGGTCTCACCAAACAGCAAATGCTGGACTTCAACACGGCGGAAGGAGGCTGGGGGGCGAGCCTGGCGGCGGGGACCGGAAGTATCT
>OBLW0100004693.1_pt1 | contig 10389 bp, 8 predicted proteins | sample 1520161 | NCBI WGS metagenome assembly OBLW01 (sample SAMEA3539309, study PRJEB22396) | soil metagenome | biome: tundra; feature: field; material: soil | place: USA | collected 2010-05 | depth 0.15 m
ATCGGGCAGCGCCTCGACGGGCCGGGGCGCGAGCGTCGCTTTCAGGGCGCGCTGGGATACTTCGGCTACCAGCGCTTTTAAATGCGGGCTTCCAAACGTGCCGAAGCCGGCCTGGGTGCGCGAATTCAAGTAAGGGTTATTGGGGTCGAGCGGAGCGCCCTGATCCACAAGTATCAAGCAGGCGTTGAAGTAGGCTTCAAACAGTACGTCGAGATGGACGTAGGCGGAAAGCCCGCGCCCATCGCGCGCGTGTTGGGGGTTCGGGTCAATTTGGTTGGAACCGAACGGACCTTGACCGTTTTGTACGGCCAGCCACGAAGCTTGATCGGTCATGTAATCGACGCCCGGGGCGTATGTCGTCAGAAGTTGCGTCACCGGCACCGCGCCGTAGTTGAACGGAAGCAGCAGGAATTGCGAGACGTAAGGGCCAAGGACATCGCCGGTGGTAAAGCCGCGGAAGAGATTTTGCGGGGTGACCGGCTTCGGGCCGTAGAAGGCTGGCACAGAGTTCAACTCGGTGATGGCCCCGGCGGTGAGCGGCTCGTTACCGTATTGGGTGAAATTGACGTCGCGGCATAGCGCCATCCAATAGTTTTCGATCGCGGTATCGGCGATGTCACGGCTGGCGACCGACGGTGGAGTGCCCATGGCCAGCTGATGCGAATCGGCGCCTTCCAGATCGAATGCTAGCCCGGCTTGCGGATCGACTAACGGGACACGTCCGCCGATTTGAATTTGCTCGAAAAGCCGAGGATCGCCGTTGCTCAACGCTCTTAGCAGGCTGGCGTAGGAGGCGCTGTCTACTTCCCCGATCGCGTTGTGCACCAGCCCTTTGGAGAAGTTGCCGATGTGGTTCGGAAAGCGCTGTTCATCGCCGTTTGTGACCTCGCCCGGAACACGCATGTTGAGTTCCGCTTGTGCCGCGCCGACGCGATTGTTGAATGATCTAAGAGCGCGCGACCTGGAGTTGCTGGAGTCGAGCGGGAACGGTTCCTGCGGCGTCGGCGATGCTGCTGCCGTGGGGGTGGAAACCGTACCCGCAGCGAGAGTGGCAGCCGCCGCTACGCCGACTTTGCTTAAGAACGCACGGCGCGACGAGCCCCGGTTGTGCGCTTCCGCGAGAACCTGCTCCGATGTCTCTCCTTCGCTCTCTGGGCACTTTGGTTTACGCATACTCGTCCCTCCGATTCTTCAAAGTATGGAGCCGCCGGGCGGGTGAAAAAGAGTTGAGGTCGATCGAACGAGCAATACCCCCTAGACGCCAAAGTTTGGGGTCCTAATAAAGCGGTGGCCTCCGGAATTGTGTTGAGACTATCTTGAACCCGGCGTCCCTAACACTGTCCGAATGGACAGTTTTGGTACTAGTGGAGACTCTCAATCCTACCGAGATATTGGCGGTTGAGCCGCTGCAGCGTGCCTTCCGGTTCGGCATCCCATGCCATGGGTCTGCTTCTGCTACAATTTTATTTTGCGTTTTGGCCCTTGCGGGCACTCTCATGATTTCACTGTTCGGCAAAAACGAGCCGGAACCTACGCTTCTTGAAAAGCTGAAGGCTTCGGTCAGCAAGACCAAGGCGGCGCTTTCCGAGACCGTCGATACGATTTTTCTCGGCGAGCGAAAAATAGATCCGTCGCTGCTGAAGCATCTGGAAACGGCGTTACTTTCTGCTGATCTTGGGGTGCGGACGACGCGCGAAATTCTGGACGCGGTGCGCGAAAAACTGGACCGCAACGCCCTGTCAGACGCGGCCCAACTGAAGCGGGAGATTAAATCGCACATTGTGAGGATACTGGCCGCTTCTGGAAGTTCGGCGCCTTCCGCTTCCGGTCCGTGGGCTGGCGTCGCAGGCTCCTCACCGAATGGCGAAGGTCCGCGGGTAATTTTTATTGTGGGCGTAAATGGCGCGGGCAAGACCACAAGCATCGGGAAGCTCGCAAATCGCATGCGCAAGGACGGATGGAGCGTAATGCTCTGCGCCGCCGACACCTTTCGCGCCGCTGCGGTGGAACAACTGGAGATCTGGGCGCAACGCAACGGCGTTGAGGTGATCAAGCAGAAATCAGGCGCCGATCCCGCGGCCGTGGTTTACGACGCAGTTACGGCCGCTAAAGCTCGCTCGATCGATGCCTTGATTGTAGATACCGCCGGCCGCCTACACACCAAATCGAACCTAATGGCAGAACTGGAAAAGATGAAGCGTACCGCGGCAAAAGTGATTCCGGGGGCGCCGCACGACGTATTGCTGGTGCTCGACGCCACCACCGGACAGAACGGACTGGTGCAGGCTCGCGAATTTACCTCCACAGTGCGGGTGACTGGCATTATTTTGACGAAGCTGGACGGCACGGCGAAGGGCGGCATCGTGGTTGCGATTGCACGCGAACTGGGTCTGCCGATTCGGTTCGTTGGAACTGGCGAGCAGATCAACGACCTGGTGCCGTTTGACACGGAAACCTACGTCCACTCGCTATTCGACTAATTCGTGAACACACACGACATTCGCTTCATGGAACACGCTTTGGAACTGGCGCGGAAGGGCGTCGGCTTGGCTAGCCCGAATCCGGTAGTGGGCTGCGTGATCGTGCGCGACGGCCAAATCGTTGGCGAGGGATTTCACCAGTACGAGTGGCGTGAGCACGCGGAGATCGTGGCGCTGAAAACCGCGGGCGAGAAAGCGAGCGGCGCCACCCTATACGTAAACCTCGAACCTTGCAATCACCAGGGACGCACTGGACCTTGCACCGAAGCGATTATTTCGGCTGGCATTCGCCGTGTCGTGGCTGCCATGCACGATCCAAATCCCGTCAACTCGGGGCGCGGCTTGGAACGCTTGCAAGCTGCCGGCATTGACGTCGTTTCCGGAGTGCTGGAACAACCAGCGCGCCGATTGAATGAAGCATTCGCCAGTTGGATTGCTACCAAGAAACCGTTCGTGACTCTAAAATCGGCGCTGACCTTAGATGGCCAACTTGCCCTTGCGAACCCCAAAAAGCGTCCGGGTTCTGAGTGGATAACCTCAGAAGAATCGCGCGTGGAAGTGCACCGAATGCGCCACGCTTCCGACGCCTTGTTGACGGGAATTGGCACAGTGCTGGCCGACGATCCGCTGCTTACCGACCGTAGCGGACTTTCACGTCGTAAGCGCCTCGTGCGGGTGGTGCTCGATTCCAAGCTTCGGATTTCAGCTAAGTCCCGAATCGTCAAGGCGGTAGACGACGATCTATTGGTCTTCACTGCATCGACCCTCGATTCCAGAAAAGTACGCACATTGCAAAATGCCGGGGTCGAAGTAGTTCGGGCGGGCACCTGGCGTGGAGTCATTGACCTTGCCGCGGTTCTTACCGAGCTCGGGCGACGTGAAATTCTGAGTGTAGTTCTCGAAGCAGGCCCGGCCTTGAACGGAACAGCCCTTGCCGGCGGATTCGTTGACAAGATCGTGTTGTTTTACGCGCCAAAGATTGCAGGAAGACAGGGCGTGCCGTTTGCACATGCGCCGAAGTTTGATCGAAATCCGATCCGGGATGTGCGAACTCGCCAGGTCGGACCCGACGTTTGCATCGAAGGATATCTACACAAGACGGCGCGAAATTAATCGAACAGACACGTCAGGACCTGAAGCAATCGCAGCTCCCGGCCACGACAGCCGGGAAGGTTCGGGCCCGACTCTTCTCTTGATCTTACGGGCGACGCGATACAGGGAAAATAGGGACTGGCTTACCCGACATTGTGCTTCGATCGCGCAGTCACCGGTCAGGGTGAAGCGTTTTAAGGTCATTGCCGCCTTGGAGCCCGGCTCCAAGGGAATTCGGTTGCGGCCGGGGGCGACGCCGAGCCCGAATCGAATTCCTGCGCTCCTCGCTGCCTCGACGATGGCGGGGGTTTCGTTGCCGTTGGGATAGGCGATGATTTCCGGAAGCTTTCCCGTGAGCGATCGGAGTTCGTTTTGAGCAGCCTGAATCTGCGAATGCGCTTCGGTCGGCGAGTAGTTCGTCAATATGGCATGGTCCGCGGTGTGATTGCCCAGCGTGATCAGTGGATGGTTGGCGAAATCGCGCAACTCCGACGGCGTAAACGGACGGTCCACATCGTTCACCGGACGGAGCGCATCGGCACCAAATTGCACTTGCACTTCGCGTTCAGCTTCTGCTGTTTTCAGGCGTTTCAGCTGCTCTACCAGGTTTTGGATCTGCTTACCGGGGACGCCTCGTACTCGCGCCCGGCGTTCCACGACGTCCCACCAGAATGCCTTGTTTTGGATTACGTGGCTGGTCGAAACGAAAAAGACCGCGGGAACAGCGAATGCCTCGAGCGACGGCAGCGCCTTTATGCTGCTGTAGTATCCATCGTCAAAGGACACCAGAATGTGTTTTCCAGAAGGATCTAGTCCCCGCGAAATATCGTTTGGAGACACAAAAGCATACGAGTGCTGATGGAAGTAATCGAGGAACCGCCGAAACATTTCTACCGTAATTCTCTGTGGATCCGCTATCTCCGAACTTGCATCCGTCGATTCTTCGAACAAGCCATGAAAAAGAAACGTCATCAGGACGCCTTGTTCGTTGCCCATCGCCAACGAAGATTGCGCGATGCGGCGGTCCAGCGCCTGCAGCATTGCTCGAACTCGCGAGTACATAGTCACTGCTAGGATGCTAACGCACGTTTTTCGGTTTCTCGCGAGTTTTCACACCCTGAGAGTACGGTTTGCCAACACTAAGCTAATGTGGGCAGAATGGAGCGACGGCGCTCATGCTTAGGGGCACAAACAAGAACTCGCCGCCCAACACTCCATGTTCACGGGAATTATCGATCACTCGGGCACCATTCAATCGCTATCGATTTACGGCGAAGGCGGCCGGCTTACGGTTCAAGCCCCAGGCGTCGCTGAGTCTCTTGCCGTGTCCAACAGCATCGCGGTAAACGGATGCTGCCTGACAGTCGTGTCGCTCGACAATGACAGCTTCACCGCTGACCTATCCGGAGAGACCATTCGTCGAACGTCGTTTGGCGCAGGGGCCAAAGGCTTGAAGGTCGGCACGCGCGTTAATCTTGAGCGGCCACTGACGGCCGGGAAAGAATTCGGCGGGCACTTCGTTCTCGGTCACGTGGACGGCGTAGGCCGGGTCATGCACCTTCGACCGGAAGGAGAAAATTGGTGGTATGGCGTGGAGGTGCCGGAGGATTTCGCGCGTTACGTCGCGCCCAAAGGCTCGATTGCCATCGACGGCATCAGCCTGACCGTGGCACGCTGGGCCGACAACATCGCAGAAATCGCCATCATTCCCTATACTTTCGAGCACACCAACTTGCGCGACCTGAAACCGGGTGATGCCGTCAATCTGGAAGGCGACGTTCTGGGGAAATATATCGAACGCCATCTGGAAGCCCGAACCGCCGCACCACAACCACAAACAACCCTAACACTTTCCCAACTTCGCTACGCCGGTTTTTGAGCCTGACGGCCGCGAACCTGCGGCTTCAGTTCGACGTCACTTCTCTTTTTGCTCTCGCGCCGCGCCAATACAAAATTAGTCCCAACAGGATGGCGCCCAGCGTCCCAACGAATAGCTTTACTTCAAACAGGAACCGATTCGCAGAATCTCCCGGCGGAATCGCGGAGATGCCAATCGACCCCAGGACAACCAGGAAGCCCGCGCCGCTGGCCACCCACACTCCGAACATGCCTCCAGGAATTAGTACCGCGTTAGCGTTCGCCAGCCGGTCTGGCCGTTTCGCCAATTTCACCACCGCGGCGAACATGTACAAGAACGGAATGAAATAAATGATGATCGTAATATCGACCAGCACCTGGTATGCGCCCCGCATGGTTTCGCTGATTTGACTCAGCAGCAAAACGCCTCCCGAGACGATGGCTTGCACCAGAATCGAGACATAGGGAGTGCGCCACTTCGGATGAATCTTCCCGAAGGCCTCTGGCAAGTAGCGATCGATGCCTACGATGAACGGCACACGCGCAATTCCCGCGACCGTGCTACCAACGCCGCCGGCGTTTCCGACCGAAACCAGCATCGCCGCAAGAATTCCCAGAAAGCCAATCCCCAGCACTCGTGAACCAACCGTGACGGCATGAAACACTCCGCTGGTGGGCGAAACGTCGTCAGCCGGCAGCAGCGTCAGTACCGCGACCGTGCCTGCGATGTACATCGCCGTAATTAACACGCCCGAACCGAGCACCGCCTGCGGTAAGGTGCGTTGCGGATTCCGCACCTCCTCGCTCATCGCCGATACCAATTCCAGTCCGGTGAACGCGAACGCAATTTGCGACCAGAAATTCACGGTGTCCCAACTCCAGTGCACTTGCATGTTCGCCCAGGTGAAGTGTGTGACCGATCCGTGCTTCATCCACACCAGCCAAGCGACACCACACAGAATCATCAATGGAAGGTAGGTGGAAACACCGCCAGCGTTCTGCAGCCACTTTCCGATGTTTAGCCCAACAATGTTCAACGTCACCGCTACGACTAGTAATGCGAAAGACACCCCTAGCAAGAATGTTCGATCCTGAGAAAGGGTGTCGCCTCTCGGCCCGACCACGTAGGCACTCATAGCCGCGCTAGCCAGTAGCAGAGAGGGAAAATAGAAAACCGTATAGGTCCAATACGTCCAACCGGCCACGAATCCGTGGAAATCGCCGAAGGCTTCCTTGGTCCACACGTACAACCCGCCTTCCACAGGGAAGCGCGAGGAAAGTTCGTTCACCACGAGCGCGTAGGGCACGAAAAACAATGTCGCGGTCAGCACCCACAAACTGATCGACGATGTTCCATTGTGCGCCGCTGCCGCCACCCAGCGCGGCCCTAGCACAGTGGCGATATTGAATAACAGGACGTCCCAGAATCCCATCTCCCGTCGAAGTTGTTTCTTCGCATCGGGTGCTCCGGGAATGGGCTGACTCACAGAGTCACATCGAGCTCAGGGATCAGCTCGTCCTGCATGCGGAAGTTCTGAAAGAAAGGATCTTTTGAATTTTCGAATTCGGCCCACGATTCGAATACCGTTGACGTACCGTCTTGCAAGAAAACAATCTTGTCGGCAAGTTTTTTGGCCAGATGGGTATCGTGAGTCACAACGATCGAAGTCTTGAGGAATGCCTTCTTCAAGCGCGCGATTAAATCGCCCATGTGCGCCGCCATGATCGGATCAACCATAGTCGTTGGCTCGTCATATAGAATCGCCTCGGGATTTTGCGCCAGCGCTCTCGCGATGGCTACCGCTCTGCGGTTACCCGTCGAGAGCTCGCCCGGCAGCTTATCCAGCACGGCATCAACTTCCAGCACATGCGCCAATTTGTCGACGTACGCATCGATATCATCCGGCGTCAAACCCGGCTGCCCTTCCAGCGGAAACGCGATGTTGTCGCGAACCGTCAGCGAATCAAATAGTGCGCCGGACTGAAACACCATCGTTACCTTACGCCGCACTACTGCAAATTCTTTTTCGGTGAAATCGGTGACATCCTCTCCATCGATAAATATGCGGCCAGAGTCCGGCTTGAGAAATCCCATAATGTGCTTCAGCGAAACCGATTTGCCGACTCCGCTGCGCCCCATGATCACGCAGGTCTGGCCCTTCTTCACGGTGAAGCTGACGCGATTCAGCACGGGGTGATCGTCGAAAGCTTTCGACACATCGCGAAACTCAAAAAAATTGGGATTTTCGATGATCGGTGGTCCGCTCGTCGCGCTTTCGGCCGCTAGCGGCAACAAATCTTCTTTGCGAACTTCGCTCAAGAGCGCTCCGATTCCAAAATGCGCTTCGCCTCGTCGTAATCGGCAGGCGTGTTCATGTTCCAGAAAAGCCGGTCAGCGCTATCAAATCGTTTCCAGTGATTCTCGTCAAGAACTTCCATCGAGAGATGTTTCATTCCCTCGGTTACTTTTCGCACGCCTCCCTCAAACACACGCTGCAGCTTCTCAGCCGCACTAGCACGCCAGCAAGCGCATAGCGGTTCCAATCCATGCGCCGATTTCGGCGCCACAACTTCCGCCACACTCGCCTGTGCCTGCTGGACCAGGTAGGCCAGCCATTCGCGCGTCAGAAAGGGCATATCGCAGCCGATAATCAAGTTCCATTCTCGATCATTGTTCCCATCCCCGGCCCCCCGCAGCGCCGTGATGATTCCGCCTAGCGGCCCCTCGCCGGCCCACCGATCAGGAATGCAATCCACCCCCCAGTTCCCATACTTCTCGCGCGAGCCGACAATGGTAACCCATGGTGTCACGCCCTTTAACATTGAGCAGAGCCGCTCAAGCAAAGGTTCCTCTCCAATCCGCACCAGCGCTTTGTCCCGCCCAAATCTGGTACTTCCGCCGCCGGCAAGGACAAAGCCGGCAATCTGCGCCGCCGTTCCCACATCCGTCACCGATCACCAATCACGAATCGCTGTCCTTAACCGGCTCCCGCCCCGGCCGCCGAATTCCCAATTCGCGCAATTTCTCCTGCAGACTTTGGCGGTGCAGCCCGATCGTCGCAGCGGTACGCGAAACATTCCACTGGTGACTCACTAATTGCTTAGTCAGATAGGCCACTTCAAATTTGTGCTTGGCCTCGCGAAAATCACTTTCGCCCAATCCGACGTCGGTCCCGTTCTCGGAATTTCGAACGGGCACAGCCCGCCCGGTCACCACTTCCTCCTGAAGATCCGCCACCCCGATCTCATCACCGCGGCACAATACTAAGCTGCGCTCCAGCGCATTTTTCAACTCCCGCACATTCCCAGGCCAATCGTAGCGTTCGATTGCCGCCAGCGCCTCCCGAGTCAATCTCGCCGTGCGACCCAATCGCGCCCCATGCATCTGCAGGAACGCTTCCGCCAGCACGGGAATGTCTTCTTTATGGTCCCGCAACGCTGGCGCTTCCACGGAGACAACGCGCAGCCGGTAGTACAAATCCTCGCGAAATTTCCCTGTTCGAATTTCCGCAGGCAAGTTGCGATGCGTCGCGCTTATGACGCGCACATCCACCGCGATCGACTGCGTCCCGCCCAGCCGCTCAATCATCCGGCTCTCCAGCGCCCGCAATACCTTCGCCTGCGTGACCGGGTTCATGTCGCCGATTTCGTCCAGAAACAGCGTTCCGCCCGACGCCAGTTCGAATTTCCCTTTCTTCTGATGCGCCGCACCAGTAAACGCCCCCCGTTCGTACCCAAATAACTCCGATTCAATCAGGGTCTCCGGCAACGCCGCACAATTGACTGCCACAAAGGGCTTTCCAGCTCGCTGCGAGCGCGCATGAATCTCTTGCGCCAAGAGATCCTTACCGGTTCCACTTTCGCCCAGAATCAAAACCGTGGAATCGGTTGGCGCGACGCGATCTGCCATCTCAAACGCGCGCCGCATCTCCGCGCTTCGCCCGATCATCTGCCCGAACTGTCCCTCCGTCGTTAGCTGCCGCCGCAACGCATCGTTTTCTTTCTCCAGCGTCGCCAGTTTCAACAAATTAGCCACCCGCTGCCGCAACTCCTCCAGTTCAAATCCTTTCACCAGGTAATCCGCCGCTCCCACCCGCAGCGCCTCCACCGCCGTCTTGGCCGTATCCAGCGCCGAAATCATCAGCACCGGGACTTCGCATCCCTGCTCCCGCATCCACCGTAAAAATGAAAATCCGTCCTGCCCCGGCAACACCACGTCCAGCAACACCAAATCCGGCCGTTCCCTTGGCAAGGCCTCGCGCGCGGCCTCCGCGGAATCTGCTTCCGCAATCCGATATTTCGACTCCAGCGCTCGACGCAACCCATAGCGCGCCGCCAGCTCATCCTCCACAATTAAAATCGTGTTCATCCGTTGTTCCTCATCTCCACCTCGCGCACCTCTTTATCTCTACCTGCCTGGTTACGCCCTTCCCTGGTGACTTCGGCCTTTCACCGGCAGCCACACGCTGAATTTCGCGCCGCGACCCTCCTTCACCGGGCTTTCCCAGTCGAGATGCCCACAAGCTTCGGCCACTCGACGCGAAACGATCGCCAAACCCAACCCCGTCCCCTGCGCCTTGGTCGTGAAAAACGGCTGCATCATCCTTTCGCGCGCCGCGGCAGCGATCCCAGGGCCATCGTCTGCGACCGTAAGCACGCAGGCTCCATCGGATGTCGTGACGCCCGCGATGATGTGCCCACCGCGGGACGTGGCCTCCAACGCATTCACCAACAGGTTCGATAGGATGTCATTCACGGCTTCGGCGCCCGCTGCGATGGTCACCCCACTGGCCGGCAAGCGGGTCTCCAGCAGGATTTCTCGCCGCTCCGCTTCGTGCCGCAGCACCCCCACCACTTCTTCGATGACGGCTCGTACGTCGCAGGTGGCTTCCACAATTCCACCCCGTATCGTAGGCCGGCTGAATTGCAATAATTGATTCAACTTCGCCGACAAACGGCC
>OBLW0100004695.1_pt1 | contig 10388 bp, 6 predicted proteins | sample 1520161 | NCBI WGS metagenome assembly OBLW01 (sample SAMEA3539309, study PRJEB22396) | soil metagenome | biome: tundra; feature: field; material: soil | place: USA | collected 2010-05 | depth 0.15 m
TTTTGAACCTTGCGAATACGAGCCATCAAAGCGATACTCTGCGCTTACGTTTAGCGTCGGAGAAACTACGTGAAACGAGTCCGCGTGCTGGTTGCAAATCGGCCCCGCCTTATGCGGGAACTCGTGATGGCCACTATTTCCGATCAACCTGACATTGAAGTTGTTGGCGAGGTACCGGACGGGGGTGACCTCACCGAAATGGTTGAACAAGTTCAACCCGATGTGCTCATTCTAGCGATGGATGAACCGGAGAAGCGTCTGGGCCAGTGCGGATTCCTCCTCGGTCGCTATCCCCAGATGAGGATTCTGGCGCTAGCGCCGGAGCAGAACGTCGGGATCTTTTTCTGGGCTATCGTCGACATTCGAACCAAGCCACTGGAGAGTTCTGAGGCAGGCATCCTGAACGCGGTTCGCGAGCGCCCGGCGCTGGTGGGAGTCGCGCGAAACTGAGACCGGCGTGACGGATTCCTGGCGTTTCGAAATGGGATTACAAGGGCTACGAGCAGCAGCGTTCCGGATGCACCGCAGGTCGATTGGATCGAAAGATCCGAGAATCTAGAACCAGCGATGTTTCCAGTAATGTGTTGAAAAGAAGTGGCTTAGCTCACAATAGGCCTGTAAGTGAGGGGGCGAAGCTGTATCTGGCGCACCGTAATGGATGCTCAAGCAAACTCGGCCATCGCTATTCCCAACGCTGAAGGTGGCGAAAGAACGAAAGGAAACTGGTACGCGCTATACACCTGCCCGCGCCATGAGAAGCGCGTGGCTGAGCAGATCGAGCAGCGCCGCATCTCGTGCTTCCTGCCTCTTTATCGCTCGGTTCGACGGTGGAAAGATCGTCGCAAAGAGTTAGAACTGGCCTTGTTTCCGGGGTATGTATTCGTGCATATCGTACTTCAAGACAAGTTGCACGTACTGCAGGTTCCAGGCGCGGTCCGGCTCGTGACCTTCAACGGCCAACCTGCCGCTTTACCGGAACAGGAAATCGAGTGCCTGAGGAACCGGCAATCCAATTCCAACATTGAACCACATCCATACCTGCGCGTGGGACGCCGAGTGCGCGTCCGTAGCGGTCCGATGCAGGGGCTGGAAGGCATCATCCGCCGAAATAAAGATAAGTGCCGCGTGGTTTTCTCGCTTGATCTGATCATGCGCTCAGTGGCTGTCGAAGTGGACGAGGCCGATCTTGAGCCAGTCGGATGAGACTAGCCGTGATCCTGACTCGTCGGAAGCGTGGCGAATACCGAAATTTTGAATCCCGTCGGAAAACTACAATGCTAATCCATCACAAGAACGGAAAGAGATTTTTCGAGATCGGAGCCCACTGTATCGCGCTAGTCCTACTTTGTCAGGGGTTGCATGGTCAAGCGAACGAAAAGCCTCGAGACAAAGCGTACGGAAATCAGACTGCCGAATTGTCCGATCTTGCCCGAAACAATTATGACCGTGTAGCCGCTTCTGCTGTTCAGATTCGGGAAGTGCTCGTCAAAGACGTGGGACTTCTGGTGGAATTGAAGCGCTGGATAGCCAAAGAAGCTACCGATAACGGCCAGGTCGTTGAGGACTCGAAGCTGGTGGATCAAGCGATATTCGACCGGCTCGATCGGGATGTGGCATTTCGCGCAGTGGCGACTAGCCTGCTGCAGCGCTATGGTTACTTGATGCCGTCTCCGAATCCTGATTCGAGTTTCGGCAAAGAGGAAGATATCCTTCTGAAAGAGCGTGCCCGGCGGTTGGTGCAAATTGAAGCGCAAGAAGATGCCGAGTCCCTCCAGCCCCAGAAGAATAATCAGGACGTGGAACGTACAGCGACAAGCCCGCGCTCGAATCGTCCAACGCCGAACGGAACGCCCGTTCCTGACGAAAATCCGGGCCTGTCCCCCGATGATGGGTCGCCCTCGTTTCCTTCTAATCCGTCCCGAACCCTGCGAACTGGTGAGGGACAGGAACCAGTCCAGCGCGACCGCATGTCGTCGCCAGAAATTGAATTAGCCTCCGGATCGCTGAAGTCCGGTCCTGATATACCTTCGAGCCAATCTTCTGTCCCTTCGATATCAGGTGTCCCTTCGATATCAGGCGGATTGATTGTGGCGCGCGATGAGGCCTCCCTTGCAGACAGAGGCGATACAAGCGATGCCTCTTCCTCGCAGTCGTTGCGTCGGAAGCAGCCGCGCCAATACGAAGGTGAAGAAGATGTGTCGCCAGTAAAAATGGTTCGCCGGGCCAATCCGTATGCCGACATTCCTTCTCTGTACGATATGTACATCCAGGCCGCTGCCTGGCAGCGCCCGGCGCAGCGCTTCGGGATGGACGTATTCCGCAACACCATCAACCGGCCTGACGCGATTCCCATGGATCTTCCTGTCGGGCCAGACTACGTGGTTGGCACGGGGGACAGCTTAGCCATTAACCTTTGGGGCAGCACTTCCCAGAGGCTGGTGCGGGTTGTCGATCGCGAAGGAAGGGTCTCGTTGCCGGAAATTGGACCTTTGCTCGTGAGTGGGCGGAGTCTTGGTGACGTACAATTGGCGGTCCAACGAGCGCTGCGGACCCAGTTCACAGACATCTCAGCAGATGTTTCTCTTTCGCGCCTCAGAACGGTGCGGGTCTATGTGGTAGGAGATGTGGCCGAACCTGGGGCGTATGACATCAGCTCACTTTCAACGCCACTAAACGCATTGTTTGCAGCAGGCGGAGTAACCGGCCGCGGTTCCTTGCGTGCGATCAAGCACTACCGCGGCAAACAACTTGTTCAGGAAGTTGACGCCTACGACCTGCTTTTGCACGGCATACGCTCCGATCTGCAGCGGCTTGAGAATGGCGATACCCTCCTAGTGCCCCCGATAGGGCCACAGTTGACCGTGGAAGGGATGGTGCGGCGTCCAGCGGTATATGAACTGCTGAATGAAACTTCCTTGGCGGAGGTGCTCGAACTGGCGGGCGGGATTCTGCCTACAGCTGCCCTGCGTCACATTGAAGTCCAACGAGTCGACGCCCACGAAAAGCACATCATGCTGGCTCTGGATCTGACGTCGGCGACTGACGACCAGGATATCAATCGGCAGCTTGACGCGTTCAAGATTCGAGGCGGCGACGAGATACACATCTTTCCGATCGCTTCCTATAACCAGGATGCAATTTACCTGCAAGGTCATGTTCTGCGTCCCGGGCGTTACTCGTACAAGTCGGGCATGAAGTTGACAGACCTGATTTCATACGGGGATCTGCTTCCTGAGCCCGCTTCGCATTACGCCGAAATCGTACGCCTGAATGCGCCCGATTTTCATCCTAGCGTGGAAAGCGTCGATCTATCGGCTGCGCTGGCGGATCCCGCCTCGGCGCCAGCCTTAAAGCCCCTCGATACGGTGCGAATCTTCAGCCGTTACGATTTTGAGCCTGTTCCTGACGTCTGGGTGGGCGGAGAAGTAAGAGCCCCGGGAAAATACCACACCTCAGGTCAGGCGCACTTGCGCGATGCGATCTACCTTTCCGGTGGTGTCACGCCGGATGCGTCGCTGGATTCGGCGCAGTTGTTTCGTACCGAGAGCGACGGCACCCTGCGGATTCTGAGCGTCGATTTGCGCCAGGCCTTGGATGGGAATCCCGTTGACAATCTTCTCTTGCAGTCTCGCGACCGGGTGCTGGTACATCGAAACCCGGCGCAAGTGGAAGTCCCGACCGTCTACATCAAGGGTGCGGTTGCGAAACCGGGACGGTATCCGCTACCTACCAACATGCACGTCGCAGATTTGGTAAGAGTTGCCGGTGGACTGAAAAGAGATGCCTACCCGGACACTGCTGACTTGACCCGATTCGCTGCGAACACTGCTCCCGGACATTCGAGCCAGCGACTGGAAGTCAAACTAGCGGCTGTGTTGTCAGGAGATTCGAGCGAGGATGTTCTGCTGAGCAATGGAGATGTCCTAACCGTTCGGCAAATCGCGCAATGGAATGATCTTGGCTCCTCGGTTTCAGTGCGAGGCGAAGTGCAGCATCCCGCGAGCTACGGGATTGAGCCAGGCGAGCGGCTTAGCTCCGTGCTCAAGCGTTGTGGTGGTTTTACAGCGCAAGCTTATCCTTACGGAGCCGTGTTGGTCCGCCGCGAGGTTCGCGACCTGGAAATGACATCCCATATCGAGTTGGTGAACCGCATCAAGAGAGAAGAAGGTTATTTGAAGGCCTTGCCCGACACTGATGCCGACCAGAAGAACGCGAAACTCACGGCGGTCGCACAGGCTGAAACCACGCTGCAGCAGCTTGAGGCCACTCCGCCCATTGGACGTGTAGTGATTCACCTTCCGTCGGGCATGAAGAACTTGGGCCAGTTAACAAACACCGTTGCTGATGTCCAACTCCGAGACGGAGACGAGTTGGTGATACCTAAGAAGCCCAACTACATCCTCGTGAACGGCCAGGTTTTCAATTCCACGGCTGTGAGTTATCTTCCCGGCAAAAGCGCCAAATGGTATTTGAGCCAGTCGGGAGGATTGACGCCAATTGCCGACAAGAGTGCGGTTTTTGTAATTCGAGCCGACGGATCGGTGCTCTCCGCCAAGAACAACTCTGGGTTCTGGTCAGGGGATCCCATGAGCGCCGTCTTGAAACCGGGCGATTCGATTATCGTACCGGAAAAGGCGCCTAAGATCGGTACCCGCAATTGGGCTACGATTATGCAGGCGGCGCAGGTCGCGTCGTCGGTTGCTCTCACTGTAGCCTATATACACCCGTAGAACCGTAGGATTGGGGACCTAAAAGGTTGAGAGCGAAAACGGGACTTCTGCTAGGAATCCTGAGTGTTGCCATGACTTCTTGCGTGATACCTGAAGCGTCTTCCCAGGAAGCCGGGAAAGCCTCCGAACCACGAGACAAACGGGCAACTAGCTCTGGAGTTGTGAAAGAATCCGGAACAGACTCTGCACAGACAGAGAGTGGTGCTCCCAGTAGCGCGCCAAAAAAGTTTTTTGGGGGCCATCTTACGGACTTCGCGCAGGACCAGGAGCATATCTGGACCAGTCCCGCCCGCATTCGGTTTGCCGACGCGACGTGGCTGGTACCTTTCGCGGGAGTTACAGCTGGCCTTTTCGCTACCGATCGTCAATACAGCGCTTCGTTATCGAAGAACCCCACCACGATTAGTCACTACAAGACTATCTCGAACGTGGGAATTGCCGGTTTGGCCGGCGCCGGCGCCGGAATGTATCTGATGAGCTTTCCCTACCACAACGAACACTGGCGCGAAACGGGCTTCTTGGCTGGCGAGGCAGCCATAGATAGCCTGATACCGATCGAGGTCATGAAGTATTCACTCGGGCGGGAGCGCCCTTATCAGGGAAACGGGAGCGGGGCGTTCTTCCAAGGCGGCACTTCGTTCCCCTCGGAACATGCCACCGCAGCATGGGCGATCGCAGGCGTCATCGCTCACGAATATCCGGGACCAATCCCCAAGCTAGTGTCCTACGGCCTGGCTTCCGCTGTTAGCTTTGCGCGAGTCCATGCTGGACAACACTTCCCCTCCGATGTGTTCGTCGGGAGCGTTCTCGGATATCTCATCGCTCAGAGCGTTTACAGTCGGCACCATGAGCCTGCGTTGGGCGGCAGTTCCTGGGATCCACCAAGCGAAGTCGTGGACGGCGAGAGGAGCCAGAGCCCATCTTTCATGGGATCTCCCTATGTGCCGCTCGATAGCTGGGTATATCCGGCGTTCGATCGCCTCATCGCGTTGGGATACATTCGCTCTGCAATCGTTGGCATGCGGCCATGGACACGATTGGAATGTGTTCGACTCCTGAATGAGGCCGATGATCTGCTGCAATCCGCCGACGCGGAGGCTGGAGGGCAAGAAGCGCGTCAGATCTACGACTCTCTCATCCAAGAATTCTCGCCGGATGTGGCTCTCATTGACGAGGGCCAGAATCGCTATTTGCAAGTCGATTCCCTTTACGCGCGCGCCACGGGAATTTCCGGAACGCCCCTGACAGACGGGTACCATTTTGGCCAGACGGTGACGAATGACTATGGCCGTCCTTTCGGTGAGGGATTTAATACCGTAGACGGTTTCTCTGGATCGGCGGCGGAGGGGCCGCTCACTGCTTACATCCGCGGCGAGTATCGGCACGCGCCTTCGATCCCCGCTCTTTCGCCGCAAGCGCGCCAGTTTCTCGAAAGCGCTGACTCCAATGGTGTTCCCCTACTGCCAGAACCCCCCGATGTCGGCAGCCCGGCGGTGAATAACTTCGAATTGCTTGATGCTTACGTAGCCATGAATTTGGACAATTGGCAGCTATCGTTCGGCAAACAAAGTTTGTGGTGGGGACCAAGCCAAGGTGGTCCTATGATGTTCAGCGATAACGCAGTCCCAGTCACGATGCTCCGAATCGACCGCGTTTCGCCCTGGAAGCTCCCCTGGATTTTCGGTTTCATGGGGCCAACGCGGTGGGAGTTTATCCTTGGACGGTTGTCTGGCCACGACTTTGTGTTCGGGGCCTCCACTGGGTTGATTGGCCAGTGGGGAAAAGCTCTTGGGGATCAGCCGTTCATCGTCGGACAAAAACTCAATTTCAGGCCAACCCCGAATTTTGAATTCGGCATCGACTACACAAGAGTTACTGGCGGGTCGGGTCAGCCTTTTACGTTTCATCAGTTTTTTAAGAGTGTGTTTAGTCTCGGCAATGGCCCGCCCGGCAGTAGCAGCGATGCAGGTGACATCCGGTCAGGCGTGGATTTTAGTTACAAGATTCCTGGGATGAGAAAATGGCTGACGTTCTACGGCGACGCCTTCGACGAAGACGAGTATTCCCCTCTCGGCTATCCTCGCAAGTCCGCGTTTCAGGGGGGACTTTACATGCCGAGGATTCCAGGTGTACCGAAGCTCGATCTGCGTATTGAAGGTGGAATGACCACACCTCCGGATTTTCCTGATTGCAACGGTTGCTTCTACCAGAACACCCGCTTCGTGAATTCATACACGAACGGAGGTAACCTTATGGGGACTTCGGTAGGGCGTGCCAGCCAGGGCGAGCAGGCATGGAGCACGTATTGGCTCGGTTCCCGAAACACGATTCAAGTAAACTATCGGCACCGCAAACTTGACTCTCAGTTTATTTCGGGTGGAGGCACGGTCAATGACGCAGGTGTGAGAGCCAACTTTTGGTTTAATAACAAGTTTAGTTTGTCGGGTTCCGTGCAGTACGAGAAGTGGCAAATACCTATGCTGGATTCGTTGGTTAGATCGAATCTGACTACCTCGGTTGAACTTGGCTTCTGGCCGCGGAATTGGAGTTTGCACGGTCACTGAACTAGAGTGTGGGTGGAAGACGCGTTGCGCTTGGGATTTCCACCATCCGGCGAACCTTCTAACCCAAATGAACTAAAGAAGAAGTAGCCATTGCGCACCAGTGTTAGAAGCGCTGGCCGGGAAGAGAAAGTGACACAGACTGCCCCAAGGTTGCATTCGGAGACTGTAACTGAGTCGGGTTTTAATGACGCTCCGACGCAGATCCAGACTGGCGCGACACGAGAGGCCATCAACCACCTCTGGTTGCTCTGGAACCGTCGACGGTTCCTTAGCCGGGCTGCGCTAGCAGGCCTGCTGTTTGGCGCGCTCATGGCATTCTTGTTGCCTGTGCAATTTCAATCGACTACGCAGTTGATGCCACCGGATACACAGTCCGGTTCCGGAATGGCCATGCTGGCCGCGCTCACGGCAAAAGCCGGCCCTGGCCTGGGAAGCCTCTCCTCGAGCTTGCTCGGGACTAACGGATCGGGAGCTCTGTTTATCGGTATCCTCACCAGCCGCACGGTTGAGGACCGTTTGGTGGACCGCTTCGACCTCAGGAAGGTCTATGGATGCCGGCTGCGCGAGGATGCCCGCCGGAAGTTAGCAGAGAAGACCGGCATTTCAGAAGACCGGCTCAGCGGAATCATTACCATTACCGTGACCGATCACAGTGCGCAGCGGGCAACCGCGATTGCCAAGGCCTTCGTTGAGGAACTGAACCGCCTAGTAGTTGAACTGTCGACATCGTCTGCCCATCGGGAGCGCGTCTTCCTCGAGGAACGGTTGCAGGCCGTAAAGCAGGAACTCGACCAGGCATCGAAGGACTTCAGCGAGTTCGCAAGCCAGAACGCGGCCATCGATATCAAAGAGCAAGGCCGGGCCATGGTGGACGCTGCCGCTTCCCTCATGGGTCAAATGATTGCCGCTGAGTCTGAATTAAGAGGACTGGAAGCCATCTATACGCCCAACAACGTCCGGGTACGATTTGTGCAGGCGCGCCTGACAGAGCTTCGTAAACAACTTCAGGAAAAGATGGGGAATAAAGATGGAGCGGAAATAAACGAATCGGGTGCAGCCGGAGAAACACCGTATCCCACTCTCCGTAAGCTTCCGCTGTTGGGAGTAACTTACGGCGACCTGTATCGCCAGACGAAGATTCAGGAAGCCGTATACGAGACGCTGACACAGGAATACGAACTGGCAAAAGTACAGGAAGCCAAAGAGACGCCCAGCGTGAAAGTGCTCGACGCACCCACCGTCGCCGAGCGAAAATCGTATCCTCCGCGGCTGGAAGTTATTGTTCTTTGCTTCTTCCTTTCCATCATGGGGGCGATAGCATGGGTTTTAGGAAAAGCACGCTGGGAAGAAACGGACACGTGCCATCCCGGCAAGGTCCTCGCGCAAGAAGTCTTCCAGAACATCAATGCCCGGATGCCTTGGGCAACTCCCAATGGCTCGCGATTTCAGACTATGACCCACCGGATTTGGACGCAATTTGACAGGAAAAAAAACTCATCGTTGGAAGTAACAGATAAACAGAATCGATCCTAAATTCTCGCGGGGAGATAACAATGAAAATAGCCGTGTTGGGTGGAGATGGGTATTGTGGTTGGCCGACTGCTTTGTATCTTTCCAGACAGGGCCACGATGTGGCCGTGGTTGACAACTTCTTTCGCCGCCTCTGGGATCACGAGCTTGGCGCCACGTCGCTGACACCCATATCTCCACTCGTGGAGAGACTTCGTACGTGGGCGAAGGTCGCGGGCAAGAGTGTCGAGCTATTTGTTGGTGACGTAAATGACTACGACTTCCTGTGCTCTTTCTTCAGGGCGTATGAGCCGGATGCCGTAGTTCACTTTGCTGAACAACGCGCCGCACCCTATTCGATGATTGATCGCCAGCACGCAGTGTTCACTCAGGTCAACAATGTGGTCGGAACCCTCAACGTACTTTTCGCGATTGCCGAGTTTCAGCCGACCTGTCATCTCGTGAAACTCGGGACCATGGGAGAATACGGAACCCCGAACATTGACATCGAAGAGGGTTTTATCAGAATTCAGCATAACGGTCGGGAGGATTTGCTTCCCTTCCCCAAGCAGCCCGGTTCCTTCTATCACTTGTCCAAGGTTCACGATAGTCACAACATCGCTTTTTGCTGCAAGATCTGGGGTTTGCGGGCGACAGACCTGAACCAAGGCGTTGTCTACGGTACAGTCACCGACGAAACCACGCTCGACGAGGCACTGGTCAATCGTTTTGACTATGACGAGGTATTTGGAACGGCGCTCAACCGCTTCTGTGTGCAAGCGGCCATTGGACACCCGCTGACAGTGTATGGAAAAGGTGGACAGACGCGGGGTTTCCTCGATATCCGAGACACAGTTCGCTGCATCGAGCTTGCCTGCACGAATCCGCCCGCGTTAGGCGAGTATCGTGTGTTCAACCAGTTTACCGAACAGTTCTCGGTCCTTCAGTTGGCCCAGATGGTCGCTTCGGCGGGCAGTAAGCTTGGTCTGAACGTATCGATCGATCACCTTCCCGACCCACGGGTGGAGGCCGAGCAACACTACTACAACGCCAAGCATACGAAACTGATTGATCTCGGCCTGGAACCGCATCTGTTGTCGGAATCCCTTCTTGATTCGCTGGTGAACATTGCCATACACAATCGCGATCGAATCGACACATCGCTGTTGCTACCGCGAGTGAACTGGCGAAACAGCAGGAACGAACGTCGCTTGGCGCCCTTGCAAGAGCAAGTGGCAGCAGCAGACTGAAATGGATGACCAGTTTGCAAAAAGAAGATTATGAACGCGGAAACCTATGCTGAGTGGTTGCGCAGGCAGGGTTATGAAGTCATCCGAACGCCCTCTTCGTATTGGCACAGCAATGGTCTGAGGGTTTTCCAAGCCTTTCCCTATCACTGGCTGATCGAACCCTCGGAGGCGGAGCTTTCAGATCTGTTTTCCCGCCATCGTGCAATTGCAGTCCGGTATGCACTTCCACCCGACTGCAAGGCCGGTTGCTCGAGTTACGCCATCGTTTTTGACGGTAGCAGCTATGCTGTTGAGCAACTCGGCCACCGTACGCGGAAGAACGTGCGGAGAGGTCT
>OBLW0100004697.1_pt1 | contig 10387 bp, 8 predicted proteins | sample 1520161 | NCBI WGS metagenome assembly OBLW01 (sample SAMEA3539309, study PRJEB22396) | soil metagenome | biome: tundra; feature: field; material: soil | place: USA | collected 2010-05 | depth 0.15 m
AGGTGTCGGACGACGGCGACAACTGGGGCGACTTCAAACAGTACGGGACTCTCATCCAGGATCGCTGGCGCCAGTTCCCCTGGGCGACGCCCTTTATCGTCTGGTCGCCGTGGCCGGCGCCCAACGGCACGCTACTCGTCACGGGCCGCGCAATCCTGCGGTACGATCTCGGACAGGTCGGCAACGGCATGATGATCAATCGCAAGAACGGCGAAGGCCTCTGGACGCTGATCGAGACGCCCATCCAATACACCCCCGGGCCCGGCGGGTACAGCCAGACGATGATCCCCCTGGGTGATGGACAAGAGATTCTGCAGATGGTGCCCGTGGACGGCAGGATCCAATTCGCGAAGTTCAAGATGCCGGAAACGGAGAAGCTGCCGGCGTACCAGTTCCCTTGGGATCGGTAGACCCGGGCCTGTCCGCGGACCCCGACATGCTGATCGTCGACAACACCGACAAAGTCCCCACCGAGAACTGACTGAAGTCCGGACAACCCGTCGGGGCGGGCGATTCCGCCTGCCGCGCGACTTTCTTGATCGAACGAAGATGGAGATGAAATGAGAATGAAGATTGCGGCTTGGCTTTTGGCGTTTGGATTTGCGAGTGCCTTGATTTGGGCGGACCTTCCTGTCGCCCTATCGTTCACCGAGGTTGTAGTTGCAGTCGGGAAAGGGCCCGGCCCCATCGCCGTAGCGGATCTGAATCGTGATGGCAAGCCCGATATCGTGGTGGCCAACCAGGGGAGCGAGGACGTTTGCATTCTCTTGGGCGATGGAAGAGGGCACTTTCTGCCTTCACCACGGTCGCCGTTTCCAGTGGGCCATCTCCCCAATGACATCGCGATCGGTGATTTCAACCGCGACGGCAATCTTGATCTCGTCATCCCGAATCACCAGACGCCCTATGTGACCATCCTCCTGGGTGATGGAATGGGCGGATTCCGTCCCGCTCCGCACTCGCCCTTCTCTACCCCATCCCGTCCCCATCCTCATGGTGCGGTGGCTGCGGACTTCAGCGGTGACGGCAAGCTGGACGTGGTCATTGACAGCTGGGCCGACGACAAGGTCTTGTTGCTCCTGGGAGACGGCGCCGGAAACCTCATTGGACCCGGCCAGTTTTTTTCTGTCGGCAAGCGCCCCTATCAGCGGCTGCGCTCCGCCGACTTCAATAAAGACGGAAAGCCGGACCTGGTCACTACCAATCTCGACGGCAACAACGTCACCATCTTGCTGGGAGACGGAAAAGGAGGATTCCGCGAAGCACCGGGCTCACCGTTCCCGGCGGGAGCAGCGCCGTGGGCTGTCGCCATCGACGACATCAACCGCGATGGCAATCCAGATCTGGTAGTCGTCCCTTACGCTCCCGATGTTAAGGACCCGAGCCAGATCGGCGCGACCATCCTGCTCGGAGATGGCAAAGGCGGCTTTGCCCCCATGCGCGGCTCGCTGCTGCCTCTGCGCGGGTGCCAGGGACCCAACGGCGTGGCCATCGGCGACATCAACGGCGACGGATTCCGCGATATCGTCGTCTCCTGTGCCCAGAGCAATAACATTGTGATGTTTCTCGGCTCGAAAACCGGTGCGTTTCAACCTTCAATCAGGCAGTTCAAGGATACTGGCTGGTCTGGCCTCGCAGTGGCTGATCTTAATGGCGACGGCAAGGATGACATCGTCGTCGGCAACAGTGTCAGCGGGACCATCACGATTCTCGTCAGCAAGTGAGCTGGTGTCCGTTAACCAAAGGGCTGTAGGTTCGGACCCTATGGGCAGAGCGTTAACGGCAATATCGGTAGCGAAACTGTTCCCCGCGTGGAGGCTCGGACCATTCGCGACAGCCGCGCATGAGTGAACTAGTACCGTCGGCCAGTCATCAGGCCAATACGGTTGCTTCAGAACATTCCTGGGTAGGGCGACAGGTGCGCACGAATTCAGCGCGGTCGAGATTGCTGCGCCGCTTATTCAGAGCAGATTCAGCCGCGAAGGCTTTCGGTAGATGCGCAGGGTCTGTGCGTTCGCGGCACCGCTGAGCATTCGGGCTCCAAACCGCGACCTTCGGCCTGACCGTGAACCGCGAACCTTCAGGCGCAGATTTGATTTCTTCGGATCTTGGCGGGACAGAGATAACACTCTCGTACCAACGTAAGTAAACCTAAAGATTCGCCCTCGGTTCGTCGACAATATCTGGTATGTCACGGAAACGACTGGCAGCGCTGGCGTTAACGAGTGTCACCGCCGCCATAGCCGGGTGGATGGCTTTGCGTCCGCGCGTGCCGTTGCCGCCTGTATATCGCATGGGTTTCCAGCACTCGCCGCCGCGGCAATATGTGTCGGACGATGGTCGGCCCTATGGGCCTTCCATCGAAACGATTCGCGAGGCCGCCCGGCGTGCGGGCATCGCCTTGCAGTGGACTCAGGTACCGGACGGGCCAGACGAGGCACTGGCAAAGGGAACCGTAGATCTCTGGCCGCTGGTCGCCGATTTGCCGGAGCGGCGCGCGCGCTTCTATATCAGCCAGCCTTATGAAGAGAGTTCCTTCTGGCTGGTTTCGTTGGGGTCCCTCAACTTGGCACGCGAGGATATGTTCGGTCGTACGCTGGGCCATACGGGAGGTTTGTCCAAGCGTATCGTCGACGAGTATTTTCCCGGTTCCCGCGCGATTCTCTCAACCAGTCGGCTCGCGATGATTCGATCTCTGTGCCGGGGGGAATTCGAAGCCGGCGTTCTTCCAGGCAGCCCCTTGGACAGTTACCGGGACGTCAACGGGGATTCGGCCTGCAATCAGGAACTGTCTTTTCATCCCCTTCCCGCCGCCCGCCTGGTCTCCGGCGTTGGCGCCACCAGAAGGAATCCGGGCGCTGTGCAGGCTGCCGATCGCATTCGCGCGCAAATCGGGAACATGTTTCAGGATGGAACCCTGACGGCCATTCAATTTCGTTGGTACGCCAATCCATTTCACGAATCCGGCATCTTGCAGGCCATCGATCACGCTAGAGTAGAGAACCGGTTGCTATGGGCGGCGCTGGCTCTTGCTGCCAGTGCACTCGGATCGGTGATCTGGCTGTCGCGAAGGCTGCGGACCGCCAAACTCCATGCGGAGCGGGCCACCGCCGCGAAATCCGAATTTCTCGCCAACATGAGTCACGAGATCCGCACGCCGATGAACGGCGTGATCGGGATGACTGGGCTGTTGCTCGATACGGAACTGTCGGCGGAACAGCGTGAGTACGCGGAGACCGCCCGGCAGTCGGGAGAGGCCCTGCTCAGCGTCATCAACGACATTCTCGATTTCTCCAGGATCGAGGCGGGGCGGATGGCAATCGAATCGTGCGCCTTCGACCTGCGGCTGGTGATCGAAGAAGTCGAAGAAATGCTGGCGCCGAAGATCGAAGAACGCAAGCTCGACCTGGTGTTGGAGTATCCTCCGGACGTGCCGCGGCACTTCATCGGAGACGCGGGGCGGATCCGCCAGGTGGTGACCAACCTGGCGGGCAATGCGGTGAAGTTCACGTCAAGCGGCCACGTGCTGGTCACGGTGAGCTGTGCACCGCAGGACGGGGAGAAGGCGCAGGTCCGCATTGCGGTGGAGGATACAGGTCCGGGCATTCCGGCGGAGAAGATGGGCGGGCTGTTTGAGAAGTTCAACCAGGTGGATGGTTCGACTACCCGAAAATACGGCGGCACGGGGCTGGGACTGGCGATTTCCAAACAACTGGTGAACCTGATGGGCGGCGAGGTGGGAGTGGCCAGCCAGGTCGGCGAGGGCTCAACTTTCTGGTTCACTTTGTCCTTGCAACTGGATTCGCAGACGCACGCGGAGCCGGAGCCGGTCGCCGACCTGCGGGGCTTGCGCGTGCTGATCGTGGACGACCAGGAGGTGAACCGGCGGGTGTTGCACGGACAGATCACCAGTTGGGCAATGCGCAACGGCAGCTATGCGGGGGCGGTGGAGGCGCTACAGGCGCTGCGCGAGGCGAGGGCGGCGGGCGATCCATACCAGGTGGTGCTGCTGGATTACCAGATGCCCGAGATGGACGGAGCGACGCTGGCGGCGTTGATCCGGGCGGACCCAATGTTGAGCGACATGGTGGTGATCATGCTCACGTCGGTAGGCCACTGGAGCGAAGTGCGCCACATGCAAGGGGCCAGCATCGATGCCTGCCTGGTGAAGCCGGTGCGGCAATCGCAGTTGCTGAACACGCTGGCGACGGCGTGGTCGAAGAAACTGCACCCCGGATCTGCCTCGCGGCTGCCCGAGATCGCGGCGGTGAAATCGAAGCTGACGGGCAGATTTGCGGGGGCGCCGATGCGGGTGCTGGTAGCGGAAGACAACATGGTGAACCAGAAGGTGGCGGCGCGCATGCTGGAGCGGCTGGGGCTGCGTCCCGACGTAGCGGGCGACGGGCGCGAGGCGGTGGAGATGTGCGCGATGCTGCCATACGACTTGATCTTCATGGATTGCCAGATGCCGGAAATGGACGGGTACTCCGCGACAGCGGAGATTCGCAAGCGGCAAGGGGCAAACGGGCGGGCGGCAATCATCGCGATGACGGCGGAGACGATGGAGGGCTGCCGGGAGCACTGCCTCGCGGCTGGAATGGACGACTACATCCCGAAGCCGGTACGGCTGGACGACATGATCGAAGCTCTGAAGAAGTGGGTGCCGAAGGCGATTCCGGCGGCGAACGCGTTGCAAGAGCGCGAACTACCATCGACTTTATAGACTGCGTTATTGGTTGTTATCGGTAGCGCCCTGCCAGGCGGCAAGTTCAGCGGGCCACCCCAAACGGCGGCGAAGAGCGTGGTTCGAGCAGATGGGCAATCACGACGGTCAGTTTTCCGTAAGCTTATCGAGGTGGTCGATCACTAGAAATTCCACGGGTCCTTTGTACTTCTCTAGCTTGAGCCCGAGTTGCTTAACGGCGGCCACCACGGCGGTATAGTCGGAAGGATCATCGCCTCTTGCGAACTCCGCCTGGAAACTGTACTTGCCGGTGAGGTCGGTCTGATCGAGAACGGATGTGTTGAGCAGGCGCTGCAAATTTTCGGTGAATTGCAGCATCGTAGCACGCTGTCCTTCGATGGCGATGACACCTTGCGACGGGCCGTGCGCCGAAACCCATCCATCTGATATCGCGGGATCGTCGGAAGCTCTCTCTTCCTTGACTGCCCCCATTTTTGGGCCATCTTTCGCCACGGTCAGAGCATAGCCCTGGACGGCGTCTTTAGTCTCGCGGTGGGCTACCATCTTGAAGCGCTCGAGGAGGAGGGTTTGAAGCATCAGCCGCTCCTGATCTTCGGTAGCATTCGGGCCAGTAGTGGCCTCGACCTCGTAAATGGAACCGAGGCTGACGGAACCGGAGGCGGGCTTTTCCGAAATCCGCCACCATTCCATGTGATAGGCGTAACCCAGCAGGTACATGAGCTGAGTTTTCCATCGAAAACGCCCGACAGTCCTTCTCGGTCGGCTTTCTAAAATACTCTGATCGGCGGGGAACTTGACCGAAGCCACTTCGAATCGCATTGGCGCAGCGGTTAGCGGCGATTGAGCGCGCATCTTTGGCGGATGAGTCAGTCCGATGGAGAGCGGTATGCCGACTGCGGCGATCCCCAGCGTCGCCAGCAACAGCTTCTTTCCCGGCTCCAAGACGCGCCTCATCACTCCTATGGTGACACGTTAGACGGCCCTTGAGCTGGGCCAACACAAGAGCAGTTAGCTATTGCGGCCGGAAGACAGGCTTCTCGTAGAATGCGCTTGCCAGCTCCAAGAGCCCCGCGCCGGCCAGCCGGGGACTTGCGGAAGCGGCTATGCCGTCAACAAACTGCAGGAAGAGCCTTGCAGGGAACGGACCGCGTACCATTGGGGAGCTATTGCGTATCGGCTCCAGGCACGATATTGATTGGCAGGGCGTATACCGCTGCGGCCGTGGCGCTTTGATTTCTCGCGCGATGGAAAGAACGACGGTCTTAGTGCGAGGCCGGCGATACCTTCAGAGTGGCCGGGCCGGCTTTGCCGAGATACATCAGTACGTAAGCCGCGTGCTTGTCTTTGGAGGGTTTCGGGAAGAAAACGTAGCCGGCGACGTCGCGCGAGGTCTTGCCTTCGGGTAGGGATTGGCCTTCGAGCTTTTGTTCCAGGGTGACCATCGCGTAATCAGGCGGCGGTTGCGGTGGGGCGTTTGGATCGTGGCCGAAGGCTACGCCGACGCTGCTGGTGGTATAAACGCCGCCGCCGCGGCCTGCTCCGCCGGATTCGTAGCCGATGGTCTCGGAACCGCGGACCGCAACGTTGCCGGGCACGGTTGGTTTGAGCGATTTCTCGGGATAGACGGCGATCGCGACATCGTGGGGCAGGGCTGCCCGCACGGTAGCGAGGTCACGGCCTTGGCTCAGCCGGAAATCGGCCGTCGAGACATCCGCCTGTTCGCCATTCAGCGGGAAAAAGGCGATTTCAAAGACCAGGTAACCGTGACTGTCCAGGTCTTCGCCGAAGATCTGTTTGGCGGTGGCAGTGGAGACACAGGCAACGCCAATGGTGACGCTGCCGATGGTCTGGCTGGCTGGGTAATCGGCGCCGCTGCCGCGCGGCGGAACACCGTCGCCACCGTAAGCGAGCGCTAACAGAACCAGCGGCGCTAGAAGAGCTGGGCGTGGTCTCAAGGGGACCTCCGCCTATAGTTTATACGGCGAGGATGGATGGCGGTTACAGGCGGAATGATCTTTTTGCATTGTCAGGCAGCCGTGCTTTAGCGAGAACCTCAGTGGGTCAATAGCGCCGACGGTGTAGCGCACGGCGATCCGGATGCCCGAAGCCAGAGAGACGCGCCGCTCCGCGATGGCGGCGATATACGAAATAAAGGGGGCCGCAATGCCGGCCCGCGTCTGCTTTCTGCAAATCCATCGAGTTCCAGCTTTCACAAGCCCTGTCGCCCACCTCTTTCAGTAAAGTTTCGTAAACAACCGCGTCGACCGCCGGCGCAGCGAAACGTTATGCCGCAGCGCTACGTCTGTAGCTGTAAAGCTATGATTATCCTACAACGAGTCCGCATTCTGGCCGCTCCGGCATTGGCGGTCTGCCTGCTGGCGACCCCAGTCTTCGCAGGATTCGAAACTCCGGGCCTGCCGAACTTTCATCAGGTGAATGACCGCCTGTCCCGGGGGGCCCAGCCCTCGGACGCGGGTTTCCAGCACCTAGCCAAACTTGGCGTCAAGACCATTGTCGACCTCCGCGAGAGTGGAGAGCGCTCGATCGCCGAACAGCGACTGGTCGAACGCTTAGGGATGCGGTACATTAACTTACCATTGAACGGATTGGCGGCCCCGACCATTGAACAGGTTGCGAAGTTGCATGCCATCTTCGACAGCCCCGCCACAGGTCCGGTCTTCATCCATTGTCTGCATGGCGCAGACCGGACTGGCACGGTCATCGCTTGCTACCGGATCGCGCACGACCACTGGGACAATGCCAGGGCACTGGCTGAAGCCAGGTCCGAAGGCATGAGTTGGATCGAGCGGGCCATGCAGAAATTCGTTCTAGACTTCTCCCCGAGCAATTCTGCTTGGACCACGGCAACTGCCAGCGCCGTAGTCGCCACGCAGTAACCCAGCCGCCCAACCCCGGATGACAAGATTATGGGATGATCCCAGTAATCTTACGTCGTTTGCGCCGGCACGGTTTTCTTTTCCTTGGTGGTGCTATACCGCAGGTACAAGTGGCTGCCTTGCTGCTTCAAGCTGACTAGGTCCCACCAGGGCGCTGTTTCGGGAGCAAATTCCACACCTGCGATGAATCCCGGACGGGATGCTGGCATGTTTCGGCCGGCCACTTGCGAGGCTATGGTGAGGAAGACCTCGTCGACGCACCCATCGGTCACGAATTTACCGAAGAGGGTGGGGCCGCCTTCATGGAGAAGCAGCGACACGGCGAACTCAGCACGCAGAAGTTCGAGAATGGCCGCCGGCGAAATACTGGGACCTTCGAGCAGCCGAATCTCAGTGGAGACCAGCGATCCCGCACCGCTGGCTGCGAGGAACTCTCCGCCGACTTGGGTAGTGACAATCAAAGTTCGGATGCCTGGTGTACGGAACACTGCTCTCGTGAGGTCCATCCTGCCGCTTCCACTAACCACCACGTGTAGCGGCGGCGCCTTCTTATGGAGGATCTCCGATCGGTAGCGCGCGTAAAGGTCGCGGGCTTCGGGGTACACCCGGTCGGCAACGAATAGATGATCTGGTGCGGTGGCCCGAAGCGTAGCGGATCCCATCATGACCGCGTCTGCTGATGCTCGGAGGAGCCCCATAATGAAACGGTCCGACTCGTCGAATCCGCTAATATAGCCTCCTCCGGATTTGCCGGCAATTTTGTAGCTCACTACCCCATCAACAGTGCTCACGAAGTTGCCGATCACGTAGGGCCATACGGGACCCGGCGGCGGGAACCACAAATCGCCACCGTAGGCGATTTTCAATTCCTCCGGAAGCACCGGATGCTCAAGAGCTTCCCTGCGGTCGATCAACGTGCGAATGATTTGGCTGCCGATTCGATTACCTCAGTGTCCGCGCAGGCTACGTCAACCACGCCACCTTCCACGTATACATTACTACACTATTCCACTTCAGCCGGAAGCCTGGTGCTTCCCGTCCCAGTTTTGCTTGAGGTTCTTGACAAACTTCCGATTTCGCCGCTGCATCGAATTAGCGCAGGGGCGCTAGGGAGGTTTCCCCGCATGACAGCTCTGGAATCAATTGCAGAACATTCCAGAAAGTGGTGGAGGGAGCGTCGGCGAAGGAAGTGATGCAGGTGGCGATGGTGACAGAGTATTTCGACACGCGGAAAGCGATTGGCGAGAACGACAAGACCAACACGCTGTTCCTGTCGCATTCTCCGGGAGCGGTGAAGGACGTGGGCGACCAGATCCTGGAATCGATGTTGGTGGCCGGGCAAGCCAAGCAGTAGGGCGGACCGCGTCGATGCCTTCCGATATCCGCCCCTATGGGAAGCCCGCGGTCAGCCAGCCAGTCCGGTTCGCGCGGATTCCGAGCGGAGCGGCACCTCCATACTCACCCAGGGTGGTCGCGGTCATTCGTAACGCAGGGAAATCGCCGGGTCCACCCGCGTCGCGCGCCGTGCAGGCACATAGCATGCGAGCACCGCAACCGCGCAAAACAGCATCGCCACCCCCGCAAATGTGAGAGGATCAGTCGTGTCCACTTCGAAAAGCAGGCTGCGGATCCACCGGGTCACAACCAGCGAGCTGGCAAGACCCAGCGCGGTTCCGCCGAGCCACAGGGCCGCGCCTTGCCTCAGCACGAGTCCCATCACAGCACTCCGTTGCGCGCCCAAAGCCATGCGGATGCCGATTTCCGCCGTCCTCCGTTGTACCGAATACGCCATCAAGGCGTACAGACCGAGCAACGAGAGAAACAGGGAGATGCCGCCGAACACGGTCAGCACCAGCGTTTGGAAACGCCGTTCCGCGCTCGCGTCGGAAACCAGTTGTTCCATGGTTCGCACGTCGGCGGCCGCCAACGCCGCGTCGATGTTTCGCACCAAGCCGCGGAGGGCCGAAGCGGTCCGCTCCAGAGGCAGCGTGCCCCGGACCACCACCGCGGCCGAACCAGTTGGGGTCTGCCAAAGCGGTGAATAAAATTGCATCGGCGGGGTGGCGCCCAGATCTCGCATGCGCACGTCCGCCACCACGCCCACGATTGTCCGCCAGCCACTGGCATGCACACGCTTACCCATCGCCGACCGTCCCGGAAAATATCTTCGCTCAAAGCTCCTGCTCACGATAATGACCGGCGTCCGCCCAGCCCGGTCGCCATCGTCGAAGTCTCTGCCCTCAAGCAGCGGAATTCCCATCGCGGCAAAGTACCGCGGCGTCACCGAACGGCTTTCGAAGGACGTCTTCTCGTCGAACGGATACCCCTCCACTTCGATTAAACTGAGCGATTCGCCGCCGCCCAGCGGGACTTGGTTAACGACCGCCGCGTCCTGCACGCCCGGCACAGCTTGGACCCGCGCCAGCAGGGTGTGGAAGAACTCGCCCTGCCGCTGCGGTTGGTTGTATCGCCCGTCGAGTTGAATGCCCATCGTAACCGTGGAGAGTGAAGCGAAGCCCTTATCCACAGACCGCAATTTCAAGAAGCTATGGATGAGCAGGCCCGACCCGATCAACAGCACGATTGTGAGCGCCGTCTCGGCAACAATCAGCCCGCTATGGAGCCGGCTCGCGCCGCCTTTGACGCTGCGGGTCCCCAAACCCTTGATAGCTTCATTCAAATTGCAACGCGAACCGGACCACGCCGGAAATAGTCCCGAAAGCACCGCGGTCGCCAGCGAAACGCAAACCGTGAACACCAGGACGCGTCCATCGATTGAGGTTTC
>OBLW0100004699.1_pt1 | contig 10385 bp, 6 predicted proteins | sample 1520161 | NCBI WGS metagenome assembly OBLW01 (sample SAMEA3539309, study PRJEB22396) | soil metagenome | biome: tundra; feature: field; material: soil | place: USA | collected 2010-05 | depth 0.15 m
GGTGGATCGAGGTTGCTGAATTCAGGGTTGATCCGGGAGATAGGCTGCCGCAAATTTACTCCCTTTTTCGGTCAGCGCCGGCACCGGCACGGAGCGTTCGGGCTTTGCTGCGGAAACCGCCATCCTCCCGCGAGACCGGGAAGGAGGGGTACAATTCGGGCGAATCAATTTTCCGCAAAAACGGAGCTCCCCCCCATGAAGGCCGCGCTTAAGTTCTCCCTTCTTCCGCTTCTGTGCGCCATATCGCTGGCACAGCGCCCCTGGCAGCAGATCACAGTGCCCTCGACGGGCGAAGTCGCTGCGAACTTCAAGGCTCCGCCGCGCGAGTACGGCGCGATTCAGCCGTTCCAGAGCTGGAACGGCGCGGACCCCGCCGTGGTGCGGGCGAATATTGTGCGCGACCTGGACCGGCTCTCGGCCACCGGTATCTTCATCTTCAACATGTCGCCGGGGCGCAGGTCTCCGGGCGAAGGGAAGTATCTGTCGCCGGAGCACATGGACCAGGTGAAGTTTACGGTCGCGGAGGCGGCTAAGCGCAACATGCGGCTCTGGATTCAGGACGAGTCCGACTACCCCAGTGGCTTTGCGGGCGGCTATATCAGCGAGCGCTACCCGGAACTCGGCATGCAGGACATCATCGCGGACATCACGGTCCACGTGGCTCCGGGCCAGACGCTGACCATGCCGGTGCCTTCGAACACGCTGGCGATCATGGCGCTGGAGTCGGATGCTCAGCAGCAAGTGGAGAAGGTGATTCCCATCCCGATTCCGGCGGACCTGCAGTTGAAGTGGCTGACGCCGGCCGAGGGGTCGACGCCCAACGAGCCGCGTCACAGCTGGCAGGTGGTCTTTGTCCGCCACGTCTATCTCAGCTCGCCGACGCGCAACTTCAATCGCGCCGACGGGACGCGCGCCAAGGACGGCACCTACTCGCTGATCGACTACCTCGATCCAAAAGCGACCGACGCCTTCCTGCATACCGTGCATGAAACCTACTACAACGCGGTGGGCGACCAGTTTGGCAAAACTGTGCTGGGCTTCTTCGGCGATGAGCCGGATTACTCGAGCGGCATTCCGTGGACGCCCACGCTGCTGGAGCAGTTCAAGGCGCAGAAGGGCTACGACCTGGCGCCATACATTCCGCTTTGGTTCTCGCGCAAGCCTACAGCGGAGTCGCAGTTGGCCAGCGCGGACTACTACGACGTGTGGAGCGGCATCTTCCGCAGCTCCTTCTTCGGCGAGCAGGCGAATTGGGCGAAGGCGCACAACGTGGAATACCTGGTCCACCTGAACCACGAAGAAACCATGCTGGCGCTGGAGCACAGTGAGGGAGACTATTTCCGCGACGAGCGCTACGTGGAAGTCCCGGGCATCGACAACCTGAGCCAGCTCATCCCCAGCGCAGTGCATACCCCGGACGGTGTCTGGAACGTCAACAATAACTTCCCCAAGCTGGCGTCGTCGGCGGCGCATCTCTTCGGCAAGCCCAAAGTATGGGCGGAAGAAGGCGGCGGCGTGGGTGTCGACGGCAAGTATCAACTGGACTTTCAGGCGGTGCGCGGAGTGAACGCGCTGCAAATCCGGATTCCGTTGACGCGCTTCCAGGGCGCCGGCCCCGACGCGGCGGCAGCTACGCCCCCGCCAGTGCCGCCTGAGGCTCCGATGATTGCGTGGTACGCCAACCGCTCGGGCTATCTGATGGCAATCGGACGCCCTGCGGCGCAGGTAGGACTCTACCATCCGGGCAACACGATATGGTTGGGCGGCCAGGACGCTCAGGATGCCGACCGCAGCACCACCAAGCTGGGCTGGCAGTTGTTCGAGCACCAGGTTGACTGGGACTACTTCGATGAGCAGTCGCTCAGTTCCGTCGCTACTCTCGCGAACGGCGGCTTTACCAACCTCAGCGGCCAGACGTACAAGGCCATCGTGCTGCCGTCGATGACGGTGATCACGCGGACCGGCCTCGATCGGTTGCGCGAGTTCGCCAGGCAGGGCGGCAAGGTGATCTTCGTGGGCAAGACCCCGAGCCTGATCCTGGATAAGACGTTCATGGACGCGAAGGAGAAGCCGGACCTGAGCTTCGCCACACTGATTGAGAGTTCCGGCGACATTACACCGGCGGTGATCGCGGCGTTGCCCAAGCCGGATGTGAAACTCGACTCGGAGTTCCTCAGGCTGACCTACACCCATCGCCAGTGGACCGACGGCGACATGTACTACTTCTTCAACGAAAGCAACAAGGCGGAGTCGCGCATGGCCACCATCGCGGGACATGGCAAGGCGCAGGCCTGGGACCTGGCGACGGGCGAGATCCATCCCATGTCCGGTGCGACTGTGGCCGGCGATGGGCTGCAGGTTCCTCTGGTGCTCGGGCCCTATGAGGCGAAGGTGATCGTGGTCGGGCCGCTGCCCAGGGCCGTTGCCGAAGCTGAGCCATCCTTCATCGATGGCAAGGATCTCGCAGTGCTGGACGGCGACTGGGAGCTCGACCTGAATGGCAAGCAGCTCACCACGCCCCTGAAGGCATGGGAGGAGTTGGGCGCGTCGGGCTTTGCCGGACCGGCCACGTATCGCCGTCAGTTCACCGCACCCGCGACGCCCGCCGGCAAGCACGTGTACCTGGAGATGGGCAATGTGAACGACTATGCGAAGGTGACGCTCAATGGCAAGGAGTTGGGCGCGCACGCGTGGCCGCCGTATCGCTGGGACCTCACCAGCGCATTGAAGCCGGGCGCGAACAATCTGGTGATCCAGGTGAACGCAATCGCCGCGGGTGGCCGCGGGCACGGGGGGCAGCCGCCGGCAGCAGCAGCTCCGCCGCCAGCCGTTGCGGCGCCGGTCGTCTCGCCTGGTATGGCCTCCATGCCTTCGACAGACGGCCCAATGGCCGCCGGCGCAGCCGCCATTAATGGAACTGCCGTTCCCGCTGCCGCTCCTGGGGCTGCCGCCGGAACCGCTGCAGGAGCATGCCGCCGGACGGGTGCAGGCGGTCCCGGAGTTGCAGGAGCGCCGCCCGCCGGCGCCACGGGCGGAGCTGGTCGCGCACCGGCGCCACCCGCGGCTTCAGGCCTGTTGGGACCGGTCCGGATGGTGGCGTACTGACCGCGGCGCGCGCAACGCAATTCAACATCGGAGTTGCTTGTTGCTTGAAGTGCGTTTAGATTGTTGCTAATCCCCTGTAGCCGCGGATCGTTCGAGTGTCCTCGCCACGAGGACTTTGCTGGGCACACCTTTAGCTTCTTGAAGCAACAACCTATCTTCACCCAAGAGGTTCAGCCATGAGCCAATCCGCAAGTGTCCCCGACATCAGCCACATCCTGACGCTGGAAGAAATCGGCAATCTCGCCCGGGATCGCAACAAGCCGGCAGAGACGCTGATGAACCTGGTTTCGCTCATCGCGAATCGATTTCAAACCGACGTCTGCTCGGCGTATTTGCTGGAGCCGGATCGTGCCAACCTCATCCTGGCGGCGACGCTTGGGCTGCGACCCGAGTGCATCGGCAATCTGCGGCTGGCGCTTAATGAAGGTCTCGCTGGACTGGTTGCGGAACAGGTGGTTCCGGTCTCCGTGGAGCAGGTGAAGAATCATCCGCGCTTCAAGTACTTCAGCGAATCGGGCGAAGATGCCTATCACTCGTTCCTGGGTGTGCCGCTGGTTGACCGTGGAGTCCTGCAAGGTGTTCTGGTGGTGCAGACGAAAGAGGCTCGCGTCTTTCGCGAGGATGAGATTCGCATGCTGGTGGACGCCGCGGCAGCGGTCGCGCCGGTGGTCAGCGAGGCGCGAATGCTCGATCGCTTCATTGCCCCGGTTCAGGAGCGCCTCTGGGCGCTGGCCCGCAACCTCTGGTGGAGCTGGGACTCGGAGTGCACCAGCCTGTTCCGCGATCTGGATCCCTCGCGCTGGCTGACGCTTCACCATAATCCCGTTTCCATATTGGGCGAGATGCCGCTGGCGCAGATCGAGCGGCGTGCCGAGGAAATGGTGCTGCATGGCCGCATCAACTACGCCTACCGCCGCCAGCGGGAGTATATGAATGCGGACAGAACCTGGGGCGCACGACACGCCGGCGTTCTGCGACCGCGGCCCGTTGCTTACTTCTCCGCGGAGTTCGGACTGCATGAGTCCATCCCGGTCTACTCCGGTGGATTGGGCATTCTGGCGGGCGATCACATCAAGAGCGCGTCCGACCTGGATATTCCTTTGATTGGCATTGGACTTTTCTACGGCCAGGGCTACTTCCGGCAACGGCTCGACCTCGACGGCTGGCAGCAGGAGGAATACATCGAGACCGATGTAACCCAGGTGCCGATGGAGCCGGCGATCGGCGCCAATGGAGAGCCCGTTACCGTACGCATCGACACGCGCGGCGGCCCGATCTTCTCCAAGGTCTGGCGCGTGAAGGTAGGCCGCTGCGACCTGTTCCTGCTTGACTCGAATGTGGACGGCAACAGCTCGGAAGACCGCCTGCTTACTTCGCGGCTGTATGGCGGCGACGGCCGCACGCGCATCCGCCAGGAGATTCTGCTGGGCATCGGAGGCTTCCGCGCCCTCAAGGCCATGGGCATCACGCCGGGTGTGCTCCACCTGAATGAAGGCCACAGCGGATTCGCATTGCTTGAGGCGATCCACAATCGCATGCAGGACGAGGGACTGAACTTTGACGAGGCCTCCTACCGCGTCTCGCAGGAGGTGTGCTTCACCACCCACACCCCGGTTCCCGCGGGCCACGACCGCTTCGATGAAGGGTTGATTGAGGAGCACCTGGGGCCGCTGCGCGATCTGCTGGGAATCTCCCACGATCGCCTGATGGAACTTGGCAGCGAGTATGGCGAAAGCAAACAAATGTTCTGCATGACCGTACTCTGTCTGAAGCTTGCGCGTCGCGCCAATGCGGTTTCGTCGCTGCATGGTGAGGTCTCTCGCTCCATGTGGGCGCGGCTCACCATGGCCAACACCGGAGAGCCTGTCCGGATTGGGCACATCACCAACGGAGTGCATGTTCCCACCTGGCTTGCGCCGCAGATGTATCGCCTGTTCGACCGCCACCTGGGAGCAAACTGGGCGCAACACAGCAGCGAGGCCCGCATCTGGGAGGGAATCGAAGGTGTCGATGACGGCGAGCTATGGGAGACCCACCTCAGTTTGAAATCGCGGCTGCTGGAGTTTGTCCGGCGACAGGCGATCGAACAGGCTGCACGTCGCGGCGAAGCTCCCGAGACGCTGCAGCGGCTGGGCCGGATCCTCAGCCCCGACGCCCTCACCATCGGATTTGCCCGGCGCTTTGCCACTTACAAGAGAGCCGACCTGATTCTGTCGGATATCGAACGGCTGGCCCACATGGTGAGCGATCCGAAGCGGCCCGTGCAATTCGTCTTCGCCGGAAAGGCGCACCCGCGCGACGAGCCCGGCAAGCGCGTCTTGCAGTTGGTGGCGGGATTGATGCGCGACCCCAAGTTTGCCGACAAGTTCGTGTTCGTGGAGGACTACGACATCGACGTAGGCCGGCACCTGGTCCAGGGGGTCGACGTCTGGCTGAACAATCCGCGGCGGCCGCTGGAGGCATCGGGAACCAGCGGTCAGAAGGTCGTCCTCAACGGCGGCCTGAACCTCTCCGTGCTGGACGGGTGGTGGGCCGAGGCCTACGACGGGCTCAACGGTTTCGCCATTGGCACCGGCAGAACTCATCTGAATACCCAGATGCACGATGATCGGGACGCGGAGGATCTCCACCGGACCCTGCGCGACGAGGTGATCCCGCTCTACTATCACCGCGACCGGGACGGTCTTCCGCGGGAATGGATCAAGCGCATGAAGCGGACCATCCGGACCCTGGGCTGGAGATTCAATGCCGACCGCATGGTGATGGATTACACGCTGAATGGTTACATCCCGGCGGCTGGAGGGACCTCCTGCCACATGAACGTCAACTTGTGACTCGCCGAATTCGCTGCCGCTCCACCCATCGCTAATTGCTAAACTGGCCTCGGTGTGCCGGCGGCGTTGGCGGAGTGGAGGCAACGGATGTTTCGAAGCGTGAGCTGGAAGCTACCGGCGGCGATCGCGGCCCTGTGCTGCTGTAGTGCCCTGGGAGTGGCACAGCCAGCGAGGGTCTATACGGCCGGCGACTATGCGCAGGCTGAGCAGTTCATGGCCTACAACGTGAATCCGCTGGTCTACCACACGGTCAAGGATCCGCAGTGGCTCAACGATGGCCGCTTCTGGTACCGCGATCGAGGGCCGGACGGCGAAACCTACATGCTCGTCGATCCCGCGAGGCACACCAAGGCGCCGGCCTTCGACCAGGCGAAGGTTGCGGCGGCGCTGAACGCGGCGATTCGCTCGGGCAGGCTAACCATTTCAGCGAGCCTGCCGCTGGAGGCGAGCCATCTGCCGATCGACGATCTCTCGCTGGAGGAGGGAGACACCGCCGCGCTGTTGACCATCGGCCAGCGACGGGTTCGTTGCGACCTGCGGGGAGCCGGCGAGTGCAGAGTTGCCGGCGACCTTTTGCCGGATGTTTACGATGTCTCGCCCAACGGCCAGAAGGCGGCGTTCATCCGCGATAACAACCTGTGGGTCCGCGATGGGGCCAGCGGGCGGGAAACGCAGCTCACCCGGGACGGCGTGCCGGATTTCGGCTACGCCACGGACAACGCCGGGTGGATTCACAGCGACAGGCCCATGCTGGAGTGGTCGCCGGACTCCAGCAAGATTGCCACCTTCCAGCAGGACCAGCGCAAGGTGGGCCGCATGTTCCTGGGCAACACGACGGACGGACATCCGGCGCTCGAGTCCTGGGCGTATCCTCTGGCCGGCGACAGCGAAGTGATCACGATTCAGCGCGTCATTATCGACGTTGACGCGCGCAGAGTGGTGCGCTTGAAAATGGCGCCGGACCTGCATCGCTCCAGCCTGTGCGACGACGTGAGCTGTGCCGGAGGGCACGGCTGGGACGACGTGCAATGGGACGAAGACAGCACGCATTTGGCGTTCGTCTCCACCTCGCGCGATCACAAGCAGGAGTGGCTGCGCGTCGCCGACGCCGCGACCGGAGACGTCCGCGAGGTGATGACCGAAAAGGTCGCGACCTACTTCGAGAGCGGCAACGACAAGACGGAGAACTGGCGCTATCTCCCCCGGTCGAACGAAGTCCTGTGGTTCTCTGAGCGTGACAACTGGGGCCAGATGTATCTCTACGACCTGACTACGGGCGAGTTGAAGAACCAGATCACGCACGGCGACGGTGACGTGACCCAGGTGCTTTACGTCGACCAGACGGGTCGAGAGATCTACTTCCTGGCAGTGGGTAAACAGGCCGGTCGCGACCCGTACTTCTCCGCGCTCTATCGCGTGAACTTCGACGGTACGGACCTGAAGCTGTTGACGCCGGAGGACGCTGACCACGAAGTGACCATGGCCCTCGATGGGCGGGCGTTCGTCGATGTTGCGTCCACGCCGACAAGCCCGCAGGCCACTGTCGTCCGCGACAACGATGGCAGGCTGCTGCTCGACGTGGCTCGGCAGGATACCGCCAGACTGCGCGCGGCCGGCTGGGAACCCCTGACGCCGATTCGCGTGAAGGCGCGCGACGGCAAGACCGACCTGTACGGGTTCCTGTTCAAGCCGACCCGCTTCGATCCGGCGAAGCGATATCCCATCATCGACCACGTCTATCCGGGGCCGCAGACGGGGTCGTGCGGCAGCCGCAGCTTCTCCGCCGCGCACCAGGACATGCAGTCGCTGGCGGAACTGGGCTTCATCGTGGTGTGCATCGATGGCATGGGCACGCCGAACCGGTCGAAGGCCTTCCACGATGCGCTCTTCGGCGACCTGGCGGACAACACCATTCCCGACCAGGTTGCGGGGATCAAGGAACTGGCGGCGAAGTATCCGTGGATCGATGTCGACCGCGTTGGCATCTACGGACACTCGGGCGGAGGAGCGGCAGCCGCGGCGGCAATGTTCCATTTCCCGGACTTCTTCAAGGTTGGCGTCAGCGAGAGCGGCAACCACGACAACCGCGTGTACGAAGACGACTGGGCGGAGAAGTGGGTCGGTTTGCTGAAGAAGAGCGCCGACGGCAGCACCAACTACGACAGCCAGGCGAACCAGAACTTCGCGAAGAACCTGAAGGGTCATCTGCTGCTGGTGCACGGGACGATGGACGACAACGTGCCGCCGAACAACACACTGCTGGTGGTCGATGCGCTGATCAAGGCCAACAAGGACTTCGACCTGCTGATGATTCCAAATGCGCGCCATGGGTACGGCGCGGCGACGCCCTATGTCACGCGCCGGCGCTGGGACTATTTCGTGCGCTATCTTGCCGGCGGCGTGCCGCCTGCGGAGTACCAGATGAAACCCTACGCCGAGCAGCAGGCCGCGCTGGCGCAGTAAGCAGCCGCGGCTAGGAACTGACCGCCAGCAGCGGGAGGGCGGCGAAGCACGCTACTGCCTGGGCGATCAACGCCATGCCGGTGAGCACGAGGAAAAGCCTGCGGTAGCGACTTTCCAGCGCGTCGGCGAAGACTCCGCCGACAAAGGTGAACAGGAAGGGCAGCGTCCACAGCCACGGTGCGGAGGCGGTCTGGGTGTTGACCAGCGGCGCCAGCGCGAGCACCATCAGCAGCGGCGCGGTGTTGCCGAAGTAACGGCTGCGGCGCACGGCGCAGTAGAGCACCGCGGCAACGCCGGTTGCGGTCAGAATCGGGACATTGAACGTGGCACCGGCGAAGCGGCGCACGCCGGCGAGAGAAAACCAGAAGCGGGCCGCGCCGCCGGTGAAGACGTAGCTGAATGCCGCCAGGTGGAATCCATAGGACGCGAAGAGCAGGATCAATGCGCCGAGCGCGGAGAAGATGAGGATCTGCATCACGTAGCTGCGCCTGCGCTCCGCGAGGTACAGCATGAACAGCAGCGCAGCGGCCAGGCCGGCGATGGCGGCGAACAGATGAGCGGCCGCGGTGAGACCGAGCGCCACGGCCAGCAGTGCGATGCGCGGACGCCACTTCCGCCGCGGCCCCAGCATGGCATGGGCGACCCCGATGGCCGCGTAGACCAGCCCGTAGGTTCCCCACGCCGCGAGCAGGTCGTTGTTGGGCTCGACCGCCATGCGCACGACGGCGGGGCAAAAGCAGTAGAGGCCGAGCGCCAGGAACGCGCCCTCATTGCCGAAGAGCCTGCGCGCGACCCACCACAGACCCGCGCCCAGCCATAGCGCGAAGAGCACGAACGGCAGGTGGATGAGATAGATGACGCTGGCCAGCTGGTGGCGCGCTTCCCAGGTGGACCCGTTCAGCGAGCCGCCGGGGTAGAGTCGATTTGCCGGCGCGCGGAAGTGGTCCGCGGTCAACAGGGCCAGGCGCTCCAGCGTGAGCGGAAGCCCGGCGACGCGGTAGGCAAAGGTGCCGTCGCCGTTGAGGTTGCCGCAGGTGGTGAAGTATCCCGCCAGCGGCGACGGGCGTTCCCACATCTGGCGGCCGCAGGTGGCGAAGCGATAGTCCGCGGTAGACAGTTCCTGATGGCCGATGACCCACAGACACTGCGCGAAGAAGGCCAGCAGGAGAAGCCCGGCGAGGCGTTGCGGCCGCCCAATGTGGATGCGCGGCAGAGTCATGATGCGAAATCCGGCTGATCGGTTTTCAAAACTGGTTTGCGCTTTCTTTCCGTATAACTTCGAGTGTACTGGCCGGATGTGGCGCGTGCAGCATTTGACTTACCAGCGAACTGTGATTTATAAATTACATATTGAGCGGGACGATGCGTGGACGCTAGGCCGAAAGAAATTCGCATTTACGAGGACGAGGAGGGACGCGCTCCCTTTAGCGAATGGATGGATCGACAAGACGCGCCGCTTTACGGCAGGGTAATGGCCCGGTTGGAGCGGGTTGAGCTTGGGAATCTAGGCGATCACCGCGGCGTAGGCGATGGAGTTTTCGAACTGAAGATCGACTTTGGGCCGGGATACCGCGTGTACTTTGGCCTCGATGGAAGCGAGCTGGTGGTGCTGCTGATTGGCGGGACGAAGAAGACGCAGCGCCGCGATATCGAAACCGCGAAGCAGTATTGGAGAAACTACAATGCCTAAGAGAACAAGGCCCTATCGTGACTGGCAACTGGAGAAGCTGAGCGATCCTGAGATTGCGGCGAGTTTTCTGAATGCGTCGCTGCAGGAGTCGGTTGAGGTGTTTCTCTCGGCTTTGGGCAAGGTGGCGCAGGCGAACCAGATGTCGAAGGTGGCGAAGGAATCGGGCGTGCAGCGGGAGACGTTGTACCGGTCGTTGTCGGAACGCGGGAACCCGACGCTGGATACGTTGACCGGGGTGCTGTCCGCGCTGGATTTGAAGATTTCGATTGTGAGCGCGAAGTCGGTGGGTTGAG
>OBLW0100004702.1_pt1 | contig 10383 bp, 10 predicted proteins | sample 1520161 | NCBI WGS metagenome assembly OBLW01 (sample SAMEA3539309, study PRJEB22396) | soil metagenome | biome: tundra; feature: field; material: soil | place: USA | collected 2010-05 | depth 0.15 m
GCAGTTCGAGAGTTCCGTTCGGCATCTGGACGAGCCAGGCCCAGCCGGAGCCGAACAGGCTGACGGCGGTTTCGGTGAATTGTTTCTGGAACTGCTCGAAGGACCCGAAGTGTTGCTCGATGCGTTGGAGCAGCGCGCCGGCCGGTTTGCCCGCGGCATTCGGGCTGAGGCAGTTCCAGTAGAAGGTGTGGTTCCAGACCTGGGCGGCGTTGTTGAAGATTTTGCCCTCGGAGGAGCGCACGATGTCCTCGAGCGGCAGGTTCTCATACTTGGTGCCGGGAATGAGCTGGTTCAGGTTGTTCACGTAGGCTTGATGGTGCTTGCCGTAGTGGTATTCGACGGTCTCGGCGGAGATGTGCGGGCTCAGCGCGCCCTTGGCGAATGGCAGTGGGGGAAGTTGGATCATAGCGGCGCTCTTATCAAGTGTCACGTTCGCCTGTTAGCAAGTAGCGGTCCAAACGCCATTTCAGAAGCGGAATTGTCATGCAGTCCTGCAGTCCTTGCCAGCGCAAGGAGGCGGGCAGATCTCCAGAGCGGCGCTGGATTGGTCTTGCAAGTGCCATTAGGCTTAACGTCTCGAACGGTCCAAAAAGTATTTGAGTGCTTATCCGTTTAAGGACCTTATCACTTTAATCGAAGAGGATTACAGCAGCAGGAAAGCAGGCGGTGACTCGCGGATGCGATGCAAGAGTTGCACGTGACCGCGGAAGTTGCAGACGCCCGCCGGCAGGCGAATGAGAGGCTTCGCTCCGTGGCGGCATCATTTCGTTTCCATCATCTCGTTTCTGCCTGAAGGTGCGTTCCGCCCGAAGGGAGGCAGGATTCCGCTGGGAAGTGGGGCGCGATTACGGCGAAGTGCGGCAACCCGGCCGGGCTGCCCCGTAGGCGGTTGGTCAGGCCGTTTCCAGCGGCGATGGTTTCGCAGAGACTGCAAACCATCGCCCGCGCCAAGGTTCGCATTTGTAGCCTGCGCTTCTCCATTTCCTTGGTTTTGCGTCGCACATGCTCCCAGTAGCTGGCGGGGATCTGGGGCTGCGTCACCTCATCGGTCAGACAGGCGAAGTACGACAAGCTGGTGATGGGCAGCCTGGTCTGCCCGTTCAGCATGGCCGTGTACTTGCGAGCGCATCCCAGCCAGATGGCCCGGCGCAGTTGCTCCAGCGGCGCCCCGCGCCGGCAGAGATTCAGCGCCAACTTTTCATCGGCGGCGGGTGAACGCCGAGCGTACGCAGGCCGGCTCCAGAAAAGCCTGCCGTGCCTGGCGCACGAACTCGACTTCTGGACTACCGGCCGCTTCGGCGGCCAGCCATGGTCTGCAAAACCTTTATTCGTCGGTTCGATCCCTACCCGCGCCTCCAACTGAAACCGCCGCCGAACCTTTACTGTTGGGGCGCGGCGCCGCCTCTGCCGCCACGACCGCCGGCGGGGGCTTGGCGCGGGCGGTTGGCTTGCTCCAGCAGCGTGGTGAATTGCTCTTTCGACATCTTCAGTTTCTCGGGATGCGCGTCGACCCATTTCCCAAGCGCGGCCAGCTTTGTGGCATTCCAACCGCCTTCGAATTCAGCGCCGTTGGCGCCGGCGCGATTCAGCTCAAAATTGTACTGGTCCTGCAGGTTGGTGAACTCGGCCCGGCTGATGGCCTCCTCGGCTAGCGAGGCGGGAATGAAAATAACGCCATCCGTCTTGGCCAACACCAGGTCGCCCGGCAGCACGGTGGCCCGTCCGATGCGGACCGGAACGTTGATCCCCGTCAGTTGCATTTGGGCCCACGCCGAAGGATCGTAGCCGCGATAAAACCCATTGAGATTGGCGGTCTCGCGGTTTTCCTCGGCATCGCGGATACCGGCGTCGAAGATGAAGCCGGAATGGGTGTGGGCGGCGATGCCGGCGCCAAGATTGGAGCCGATCAGGGTGCCTTCAATGATCTTCCCATAGCCGTCGCAGACCATGGTGTCGCCCATTTGCAGCTCATTGATGACCCAACTGTTGGTCCCGCTTACGCGTCCCTCCGCCCTGCCCTCGGTGGCGATGGCCGCTTGCATGTCGGCCCGCTGCGGCATGAACTGCGCCGTGAGCGCACGGCCGGCAAAAGGCTTGTCGGGGTGGAGAGCCTGCCAGCCGGCTTCGAACGCATTAGCGTAGCCGCGGCTGCGCAGATAGTCCCAGACATCCTCGATTGACACGTCCAACGCCCGCGTGAGCAGATTGTCAGCCACCTTCGGGCGGCCATCGGCGAAGCGCTCGCCCTTCCAATCCGAGGTGTAGAACAGGATCTGATCTTTGTTCGGTTTTATCTGACCGAAGGCAGGCCACACGGTTAGCGCCATGCTGGCGATCAAGCCGGTCAGGATTAGTCTCTTCATGCCACTCTCCTTTTCGATTGGCTCATTTACGCGCGGTGGGTACGTCCTCGATTACAACTCAGTTGGACTGGCCAGTCAAGATCGGGGTGGCAGGCGAAAGCGCCTGCCCATGCGTCGACACGAGTGCCGACGCGGCAGGCATGAGTGCCTGCGCCACCTAGCGTTTACGCGCCGAAAACCGCGACGCTGCCGAATCGAACGTGAAGGTGTAGAGCACTTCCGTCGCATTGAAGATCATGACCCGCTTCCAGGCTGACGCAATTTCCTGGTTGGCGGCCGGTTCCAGTCCGACGAACTGGCCTGTAATTTGGTCCGGCATGTCTTTAATCGTATCCGGAAGGGGGTCGCCATCCAACTCGATTTGCAGGTGGGTGGGCCTTAGTGCATTATTGAGAAAAATCTTACTATCCTGGACCGCATTCATCGGCGGACTCCTTGCACAAGCAGTCTAACGGCTCTCAAGGGCTATGGCAAGCGGAAAATGCGAGGCGGTAGTCCGAAGATGCGCGGGAGGCCGGCTCATCTCAGGTATATACCCCCCCATGGACTCAAACCGGGCGGTAGCGGCTTTCCACGTAATCGTTCAGGATGCCGATGAACTCCGGCACGATGCGGTCGCCCTTCAATGTGGTCATGAGGCGGCCATCCACGTAAACCGGGGCTTTGGGTTCTTCGAACGTTCCAGGGAGCGAAATGCCGATGTTCGAGTGCTTGGATTCGCCGGGGCCGTTCACCACGCAGCCCATCACGGCAACGGTCATGGTCTCCACGCCGGGGCGGCTCAATTTCCACTCGGGCATCTGGTCGCGCAAATAGTTCTGAATCTGGTCCGCCATGTCCTGGAAGAAGCTGCTGGTGGTTCGGCCACAGCCGGGGCAGGCCGTCACCTGGGGAGTGAAACTGCGGATTCCCAGCGATTGCAGGATCTGCCGCGAGATGACTACTTCTTCGGTGCGGTCCCCGCCGGGCAGCGGGGTGAGCGAGGCGCGTATGGTGTCGCCGATGCCCTCCTGCAGTAGCGGCGCGAGCGCGGCGGTGGTGGCGACGATTCCCTTCCCTCCCAGGCCGGCCTCGGTCAGGCCCAGGTGCAGCGGGTAGTCGCACACGGCGGCCAGCGCGCGGTAGACGTCGATCAGGTCCTGCACGCCGCTCACCTTGGCGCTGAGGATGATCTTATCGTGACCCAAGCCATGGCGCTCCGCCGCCCTGGCGGATTCCACCGCGCTCGCCACCATGGCATCCATGGTCACTTCACGCGCCTCCTTGGGCTCCGGCGAGCGGGAATTCTCGTCCATCATGCGGGTGAGCAGGACGGCGTCGAGCGACCCCCAGTTCACGCCGATACGTACGGGCTTGCCGTTGGCGATGGCGACCTCGATCATCGTGCGGAAATTATCGTCGGTCTTGCGGCCGATATCGCTGTTCCCGGGGTTGATGCGGTACTTGGCCAGCGCGCGGGCGCACTCGGGATATTTCTTCAGTAGAATATGGCCGTTGTAATGGAAGTCGCCGATGATGGGCACGCGTACGCCGAAGCCCTCGAGCGCGTCCACGATCCGTGGAACGGCGGCGGCGGCCTGCTCTGTGTTCACCGTGACGCGAACCAGTTCCGAGCCGGCGCGCGCCAGCGCCATCACCTGGTTTACCGTGGAGGGCGCGTCGGCGGTGTCCGTGTTGGTCATGGACTGCACGACGATGGGATGATCGCCGCCCACCTTCACCCCTCCCACGTCCACGACGGCCGCCTTGCGGCGGAGTCTCACTGCCATATGCCTCCGATTTTAGCATTGGTGCCAGGTGGGGCAGGCGTTTCGCCCGCCAACGGCCGAGCGAACCTCGCCGCGCACACGGGCAGGCTTCTCAGCGCCGCAGCCAGACGGCATAGCCGGCCCGCACCACCGCGACCCAGATCACCGCCAAAGCGTATCCGGCCAGCACGTCCGTCGGGTAATGCACGCCCAGGTAGACCCGTGAAAACCCCACCAGGGCGGCCAGAATGGAGGCCGCCGTCCAGAGGCCGGCTTTCGCCCAACCTGAACGCGAACGCGCCGCGAGAATGGCGGCCAGCACCCCCCAAAAACAACAGGCCGTGATGGCATGGCCGCTGGGGAAACTGTAGTTCGCCGGACTGGTGAGTCCAAAGAATGCCTGCGGGCGAGTCCGGTGAAACGCCACCTTGAGGATCTGGTTGAGCGCCTCGCTTCCCAGCGCCGTTCCCGCCAGCAGGATGGCGGCGTGTCTGCGGCCCGTTGCGGCAAGCCGCCAAACCACCAGCAGGCCGGCCCCGCCCAGGAACCAGACGGAGCCGAGCTGGGTAATGCCCCTCATCGCCCAGGTTAGGCCCGGTGAGGCCCAGGCGTGGACGGCGTCGCGGACTGCGCCGTCGAACTCCGCGCCCTGGCCGCGGAGAACCTCAACGGCAATCCAGGCGAAGAGCACCAGCGCCAGGACGGCGGCCAGGGAGCCGAGGACGGTGGTCCGACTGCGGATTGGCGCCACGTTCCTACTGTACTCTCAGCGGATCGGAACGATCGCAAGCTGCTGGCAGATCTTTCGCGCCAGCCGATTGTCGATCTCGGCGTGACGCGGGACGGGAGCTTTCGCGCCGCTGGTAGGATTGGTATATATCGTGTGGCGGCTACCTTCGCGGTCCACCCGACACCCCTGATTCTTAAGGTGAGCGATCAGTTCGTGCCTCTTCACGCGCGGGGAGCCCCAACATAAACGGATAGCGGCACGAGTTCGACCAGATCGGCATCGGCCGCCGCGTTCGGATTAGGAACCGGCAGCGGCTTGCCCTCCTCCAGGAAAGACTGCGCCAGATCCTCCATGGCGCTGGCGATCATCAGCCGGGCGTCGGCCAAATCGAAGCCCTGCGTGACAGCTCCGGGAAAGTCGAGGGCCTCCGCGACCACCATTTCGCCGGCCGCGCGTGGAAGGTGGAAGGCAATGTGGTAGCGGAGCATACGCCCATCATACTGCAAATAGCTATTGCTGCCCTACAATGAAGTCGTGATCGCCTCAATCAACCCCGCTACCGGAGAAACTCTGCGCACATTTGAAGAGCTGACGGATGCGCAGCTCGAAGAGAAGCTGGCGAATGCGGAGCGCGCTTACCGCGCCTACCGGCTGACGCCTTTCGCCGACCGCGCGCGGTGGCTTATGGCCGCGGCCGATATTCTGGAATCGGAGAAGGACCGCATCGGGCGCATCATGACGCTCGAAATGGGGAAGCCCATCGCCGCCGCGCGGGCCGAGGCGGCCAAGTGCGCCTGGGCTTGCCGTTACTATGCGGAGGGCGGCGAACGGCTGCTGGCCGCCGAAACCGTCGACGCGGGCGCGGGGCGGAATTCGGTGCGTTACCAGCCCATCGGGCCGGTGCTGGCGGTGATGCCTTGGAATTTTCCCTTTTGGCAGGTGTTCCGTTTCGCCGCACCGGCGCTCATGGCGGGCAACGTAGGGCTGCTGAAGCATGCGTCCAATGTGCCGCAATGCGCTCTCGAAATCGAGGAGACTATTCGCCGCGCGGGCTTTCCGGCGGATGTATTTCAGACGCTGTTGATGGGGTCGAAGCGGGTCGGGCGGGTGGTTGACGATCCGCGGGTCAAGGCGGCTACGCTCACCGGCAGCGAACCGGCCGGCGCGCAAGTGGCCAGCCAAGCTGGAAAGAGCATCAAGAAGACCGTGCTGGAGCTGGGCGGGAGCGATCCGTTCGTGGTGATGGCCGGCGCCGACCTGGAGCGGGCGGTCCGCGCCGCCGTAGACGCGCGCATCGTGAACAACGGGCAGTCCTGCATCGCCGCCAAGCGGTTCATTGTGGATGCACGCATCTACGCGGAGTTCGAGGGGCGGTTCGTCGCGGCCATGCAAGCGCTCCGGGTGGGCGATCCCATGGAGGAAAGCACGGAGGTTGGGCCGCTCGCCACGCCGGATATCCTCGACGGTCTCGACCAGCAGGTGCGCCGCACGGAGGAGATGGGCGGGCGGCTGCTCACTGGAGGGAAGCGGCTCGACCGTCCGGGCAATTATTACGCCCCCACCGTGCTGGTGGACATCCCGGCGGATTCGCCCGCAGGCTGCGAAGAACTCTTCGGTCCGGTAGCCGCGCTTTTCCGCGTGGACGGCGTGGATGAGGCGATTCGCCTGGCCAACCACACCGAGTTCGGTCTGGGCGCCAGCGCGTGGACCAACGATGCGGTCGAGCGGGAGCGTTTCATCGAAGAACTCGAAGCCGGAATGGTGTTCATCAACAGCGTAGTGGCGTCGGACCCACGTCTGCCCTTCGGCGGTGTGAAGCGGTCGGGCTATGGGCGCGAACTAGGCGCCTGCGGAATCCGCGAGTTCGTGAACATCAAGACCGTGCGCGTGGAATAAATCCTACGTGATTTTCGCCGCCACGGACTTGCCTTGCATGAACAACAGCAGGTAGTCATGGCCGCCGGCTTTCGAATCCGTCCCGGACATGTTGAATCCGCCGAACGGATGCGCGCCCACCATGGCGCCCGTACACTTCCGGTTGAAGTACAGATTCCCGACGTGAAAGCGCTCCCGTGCCGCGGCCAGATGCTCGGGGTCATCGGAGAAAACCGCGCCGGTCAGCCCGTATTCCGAGTCGTTGGCCTTGGCCAGCCCGTCCTCGAAATTCCGGGCCTTGGTAACGGACAGCACCGGGCCGAAAATCTCTTCCTGAAAGATTTTCGCGCCAGGCTCTACGTCGGCGAAGATGGTGGGCGGGATGAAGTAGCCGCCTTCCGGCACGGGTCCGTCTCCCACCACCATGCGGCCTTCCTGCTTCCCGGTCTCGATGTATTTCAAGATGGTCTTGCGGGCGCTGTCGCCGATCACCGGGCCCAGGGCGTTGCCCGGATCGTCGGCGGGTCCCACGCGAATCTGCCTGGCTTTGGCGGCCAGCTTTTCCAGGAACTGGTCGTAAACCGCGGCGTCCACAATGGCGCGCGAACAGGCGGAACATTTCTGTCCCTGGTAGCCGAAGGCGGATGCGGCGACGCCATCCACGGCCCGGTCGATATCGGCGTCGGCATCCACCACGATCGCGTCCTTGCCGCCCATCTCGGCGATCACGCGCTTGATCCAGAGCTGCCCGGGCTGGCGCTTGGAGGCCAGTTCGTTGATGCGCAGGCCCACGTCGCGCGAGCCCGTGAAGCAGATGAAACGAGTCTTGGGATGCTCCACCAGCACATCGCCCACGGCGGCGCCGCTGCCGGTGAGCAGCGTGAAGCTGGATTCAGGGAAGCCGGCTTCCAGCAGAACCTCGGCGAATTTCGCGGCGATGGTGGGGGTGTCGCTCGAAGGCTTCAAGACCACCGTGTTGCCGGTCACCAGCGCCGCCACGGTCATGCCCGCCAGAATGGCCAGCGGAAAATTCCATGGCGGGATCACGACGCCCACTCCCAGCGGGATGTAGAATAACTCGCCGCGCTCGCCGGGAAGCTGGACTACCGGGTGCGGACCGTCCAGGCGCAGCATCTCGCGAGCGTAGTATTCGCAGAAATCGATTCCTTCGGAAACGTCGGCTTCGGCTTCGGGCCAGGTCTTGCCGGCCTCGTAGACCAGCCAGGCGTCGAACTCCATTTTGCGCGCGCGAAGAATCCGCGCGGCCTCGAGCAGCATGCGGACGCGCTGCTGGGCGGGCGTGCGGCTCCACTCGGGGAAGGCGGCCCAGGCGTGCTCCACGGCCCGCTTCGCCAGCTCCGTCGTGGCCCTGTGATGCATTCCCACGATTTCCTTGGTGTTCGAAGGATTCAGCGAGGCCAGTTTGTCTCCGGTGGCGAACCACTCGCCGCCGATGCGTAGAAGATATTCCCTCCCCCAGGCGGAGCGCACCTGGTGGAGGGCTGTTTCCATGGCGCGCCGATTGGCCGGCATGGAGAAATCGGTGTAAGGCTCGTTACGAAACTCGGATAGGCTTGGGGTTGCCATACCTCCATCGTAATGCCCATTGGCCGCGGCGGCGGCTCCCCGCCCGCCCCTTGTCACCAACGCCGGAAGCGGCCCGGGCCGATCACCACGCCGAAGCCCAGACCAGGGCCGTAGTAGGGCCAATAGCCGTAAGGGTAAGGGTAGGGACCATAATACGGGGAGTAATACCGCCCGTAATACGGCGGCGCGGGAGGGCCAGTACGGGCTTGGAGCGGCGCCGGGCGGTTGTAATCGTTGGGGCTCACGTAACGGAACGCCTCCGGCGCGTTGGCAGTCGAGACGACCACCGGCGCGTTGATGCGGAAGGTCATGGCCGTTTCAGGGTAGACCACGGTCGGATGGTTGCGCGTCACCAGCGCCGCGACAGCTCCCACGGCGAGGCCGGCGCCAGCGCCAATCGCGGCCCCCGTGCCCCAGCCCGCGGCAGCTCCAACTCCAGCGCCCAGGGCCGTCGTGCCGATCACCGTCCCGGCCTGTTGGCCGGCTGGCGTCCTGCCACCCTCCCACGCCACCAACTGCGACTGTACCGGCGCCTGCGTGCCGTCCACCAAGGTAAGCCCGGTCAACTCCAGGGAGAGGCTTGAGGGAGTATCGGCATGCGACTTCTGCGCCGCCGCCACACGGCCGTACACCATCTGGCCGCGCTGCGCCACCACCACCCCATCCGCCACCAGCGGCTGCGTCAGGATCGCCGAAAATGGGTCGCCCGCCAGGTTGCGGTTCGAGTTAAGCATCTCGTTCACACGCACCGTGACGAATGTGCCGGGCTTGACGGTCAGTTCGGTGGGAACACCATATGCCGGAGGATGGTTCGCCGGAGGCGCCGGGGGCAGGTTCGCTTGCGGAGGCGCCGGGGACGGATCGCCGCTGCGGTCCACCGGCTCGGGATCCGGCGCCGGCGCGGCCTGGGCCGGGGCCGCACCGCTGAATTGGCGCCAGCCGCCCGCCGCCGGGTCTTGGGTCTGCGGCGTTGCGGGCTGTTGGTCCTGGGCGGCGGCGATGCCGGCCGTGGCAAACAAAAGCAGGCCAATCGGAAATGCGCGATATCGAATGCGGGTCATGGTAAGTGCCTCGTTCGCCTTTATGGAAGCACCCCGCTTGCCAATCTTAAGTTATTGAAAATAATATAGTTTCAAGTCATGACGTCTGGCTGGAATGCACCGCGGTGGTGCATTTCGGCCATCCGGCCGCCACCATTGCGCGCACCGTGGTACTATCGCTCGCAAACAGTCATCAACCGAGGTATTGAATGAGAAGAATGACAGGCATTGTGGCAGTGATCGCGGCGCTGCTGTGCAATTCCGCGGCGGTATTCGCGCAGGTCACCCCGCCAGCCCCCGCCGTGCCGGACGCCGCGCCCCAAAGGACGCACACCTGGTGGCGGGACCAGGGCGCCGGCGCCCGCCCGTTTACCGCGGACGCCAAGAAGCTGCCGTTGATCTCAGTCAAAGGCAACCGATTTGTCGACCCGGACGGCAAGCCCGTGCTGTTCCGCGGGCTAGCCATTTTCGATCCCGACAAACTTGAGATGCAGGGACACTGGAGCAAGGCCCACTTCGAAAAGGTGAAGGAAATGGGGACCACCCTGCTGCGCATTCCCGTGCATCCAATCGCATGGCGGGAAAGAACCCCCATCGAATACATCAAGCTGCTGGACCAGGCGGTGCAATGGGCCACCGATCTGGACATGCACATCATCATCGATTGGCATTCCATCGGCAACATGACGACCGGGGTGTATCAGGACCCCATGTACAACACCACCAAGGAGGAAACCTTCGCTTTCTGGCGCGCCATGTCCACGCACTACAACGGGCACAACACCGTGGCGTTTTTCGAGCTGTTCAACGAGCCGGCGGCGTTCGGCACGGTCTCCTGGGACGCCTGGAAGCAAATTGTGGAGGAAGAGATCGCGATCATACGGGCCAACAATAAGCAGGCTATCCCCCTGGTGGCGGGATTCGATTGGGCGTACGATCTCACGCCGCTGCGCCTGAATCCGATCGCCGCCGAGGGAATCGGCTATATTAACCAGTGCATAAGTAAGTAAACATTGGTTATAATGGGGCATGAAGCGCCG
>OBLW0100004703.1_pt1 | contig 10379 bp, 7 predicted proteins | sample 1520161 | NCBI WGS metagenome assembly OBLW01 (sample SAMEA3539309, study PRJEB22396) | soil metagenome | biome: tundra; feature: field; material: soil | place: USA | collected 2010-05 | depth 0.15 m
CCCGCGCGCGCCGGTCGGCCTCGGCGGGAGGCACGGAGTACAGGCGGGCGCGCAGCGCGAGGTTCTCGTCGACCGTGAGGTCCTCGTAGAGCGAGAAGCGCTGCGGCACCATCCCGAACGGCACGTCCTCGCGGACGACGCGGCCCGAGGTCGGCTCGAGGAGGCCGGCGACGAGCCGGAAGAACGTCGTCTTGCCGGCGCCGTCGGGCCCGATAAGCGCGAACATCTCGCCGCGCTCGATCGTCAGGTCGATCCCGCGCAGCGCCGGGCGGCTGCCGAAGCTCCGAACGAGCTTCTCGGCCCGGATCACTTCGGGGCGCCTTCCGCGGCCTTCACGCGCACGTCCGCCGGCTGGCCGGGGACGAGCGGCGCGTTCCAACCGGCGTCGAGATCGACCTTCGCGGCGTAGACGAGGTTCACGCGCTCGCGGGACGTGTCGACGGGCTTCGGCGTGAACTCGGCGTCCGGGGAGATCTCCGTGACCTTCGCGGGAAACGTCCGGCCCTTGAACGCGTCGACGGAGACCTCCGCCGGGCTCCCCATGCGCACGCGGCCGAGCTGCGTCTCTGGGATGAACGTGCGGACGTAGAGCCGGTCCGCGAAGGCCATCGTGACGGCGGGCTGTCCCGCGCCGAGGAGGAGCCCCGGCTCGGCCATGCGGTGGAGGACCACACCGTCCGCGGGCGCGCGGATCTCGGCTTCGCGCGCGACGGACTCGGACTGCTTGAGCACCGTCTGCGCGCGCGAGACGTCCGCGCGCGCTTGCTCGGTCTGGTACCGGCGGAAGCCTTCACGCAGCAGCTCCAGACGGTCGCTCGCCATTTTTGCGTTCGCCACCGCCCGTTCCAGTGTCGTGCGGGCGGTGTCTGTGTCGCTCTGCGTTCCTACTTTCTTGGAGAGCAGGGTCTCCTGGCGCTCCAGTTCGCGTCGTGCGAGTTCGACGGCGGCCTTCTTGTCGGCGAGATCCGCGTCGGCCTGTGCAATCTCCGCGCTCCTGCTGCCGACTTTCAGGTCGTTGAAGCGCGCCTCGGCCGACTGCAGTCCTCTTGCGTCCCGTTCCGGCGCGAGAGCGGTCTCGCCGAGGTCGAGCTTCACGAGGAGGTCGCCGGCCTTCACGCGATCCCCTTCCCTCACCTTCACCTCGACGACGCGGCCGGCGACCTTTGGCGCGAGGTCGACGACGGGCGCCTCGAGGCGCCCGCTCAGGACGACGACATTCGGGTCGCCGCCGTTGCGGCAGGCGGCCGCGAGGGCCGCGGCGGCGAGGACGGCAAATCGAGTCGCAGGTCGCATGGCGTCTCCTACAGCGCGGCCACGACCGGCCGGGTCTCCGGCGCGGAGGTGGCCACGTGGGCGGGCGTCTTCCTCAGGCGCCGGACGAGCCGGCCGGCGACCTGCTGGGCGTCGTCGAAGAGCGAGTATGCGACCGGCGTCGCGAGAAGTGTCAGGAGGAGCGCGAGCGTCTGGCCTCCCACGATGACCGACCCGATCGCGCGGTTCGTGCCCGCGCCCGGCCCCGAAGAGACGAGGAGAGGCAGCATGCCCGCCACGAATGCGAGAGTGGTCATGAGGATCGGGCGAAGGCGCTCGCGGCTCGCGAGAATGACCGCCGCGTCACGCTCCATGCCGCGCTCGCGGAGCTGGTTCGCGAACTCGACCTGGAGGATCGAGTTCTTCTTCACGACGCCGAACAGCACGAGGATGCCGAGCGACGTGAAGATGTTGACGGACTGTCCGGCCACGAGGATCGAGACGAGCGCGAACGGCACCGTGAGCGGAAGAGCGAGGAGGATCGTGATCGGGTGGAGCCAGCTCTCGAACTGGGCTGCGAGGATGAGGTACATGAAGATGAACGACAGCGCGAAGGCGAGGAGGAAATTCTGCGCGGCACGGCCCTGCTCCTTGGAGCGGCCGATGAAGCGGTACGTGTAGGACGGGTCGAGGTTCATCGCCTTCGCCTCCCTCGAGAGGAGGTCGATGGCGACCTGCGAGGAAAAGCCGGGGTTCATGTTCGCGAGGATGGTGACCTGGCGCCGGCGGTTCAGGCGCTTGATCTCCGACGGGCCGGTGCCCGCGTGGAAGGACGTCACGTCCTCGAGAGGGACGGCGCCGAGGCGGTTCGACGGTACGTTGAAGCGGCGGAGGCTCACCTCGTCGGCCCTGTCGAGCGGCCGCGCGCGGAGATAGACGTCGTACTGTTCGCCCCCGTCGTCGAAGGCCGAGACCTTTTCGCCGCCGACGAGGACGCGGAGCGTCTCGGCGACGTCCGCCACGGAGACGCCGAGATCCGACGCCTTCGAGCGGGCGACCGTCACCCCCAGCTCGGGCTTTCCGAAGATGAGCGACGAGTCCACGTCCACGATGCCGGGCACCTGGGAGAGCCTCTTCATGAGCGCGTCGGAGATGTCGGCGAGCCGTGTCAAGTCCGGTCCGTTCACGACGAACATGATCTCGGCGTTCTTCTGTCCGCTCGAGAACGCGTTCACGTACGACACGTCCGAGCGCAGCTTCGCGTCCGCGAAGTGAGGCAGGATCTGCTTGCGGACGCGGTCCATGACCGTCGTCTGCGCGTCCTTGCGCTTGTCGGCGTCCACGAGCTTCACGTAGACGCTCCCGAGGTTCGGGGTCTTCGCGTCGTCGGCGCCGACCGTCAGAAGCGTGTAGGCGACGCCGCCGAGCGCCTTGACCTCGTTCGAGATGCGGTTCCCGATGAGCGCCGTCGCTTCGAGCGACGTTCCCTCCGGCGCGCGGAAGTTCACTTCGAACTGGGACTCGTCGTCGTAGGGCAGGAAGTTCTTCGGGACGACCTTGAAGAGGATCGGAACCGTGAGGAGAGAGAGGAAGCACACGAGGACGATGACCCAGCGGCGAGCCATCGACCACTTCAGCATCGCCATGTACGTGCGGTCGATGACGGCATAGAACCCGCGGGATTTGGAATCTTCCTTCTTCTCTTCCTTCCTCTTCAGCAGCCTCGCCGAAAGCATGGGCGTCAGCGAGAAGGAGACGAGGAGCGAGACGAGGATCGCGAACGCCATCGTGAGGCCGAACGAGTTCATGAACCGCCCGACGATGCCGCCCATGAACGCGACGGGGAGGAACACGGCCACGAGGGACAGGGTCGTCGCGAGGACGGCGAGGCCGATCTCCTTCGTCGCGTCGATCGCCGCCTGGAACGGCGCGACATGCTTCTCCTCGATGAACCGGAAAATGTTCTCGAGGACGACGATCGCGTCGTCGATGACGATGCCGACCGCGAGCGTCAGGGCGAGAAGCGTGAGGACGTTCAGCGTGAAGCCCATCGCGTACATGAGCGCGAAGGTCGAGATGATGGAAGTTGGGATCGCGATGGCGGCGATGAGCGTCGAGCGGAGGTTGCCGAGGAAGAGGAGGACGACGAGCGCCGCGAGGAAGCCGCCGAGGACGAGATGCTCCTGAACGGTGTCGACGGCCGCCTTGATGAACTGCGCCTGGTCGCGGACGATCTCGGTCGTGTAGCCGGCCGGGAGCTGTGGCGCGATTTCAGCGAGGCGGCCCTTGATCGCGTCGATGACCTCGACCGTGTTCGTGCCCGACTGCTTCCGGATCGACAGGATCACCGTGGGGACTCCGTCCTTGCTCGCGGCGCTCTCGGCGTCCTCTTCGCTGTCTTCCACGGTCGCGACGTCGCCGATGCGAACGGGCAGGCCGTTGCGCTGCGTGATGAAGATGGCCTCGAACTCCTTCGCGTTCGCGACACGGCCGTAGATGCGTACGGTCGCCTCGTTCGCGCCGGCCTTGAGCGTGCCGCCCGGCATCTTCACGTTTTGCGTCTGGAGAGCGAGCCGCACGTCCACCGCCGTGAGGCCGTAAGCCTTGAGGCGCTCCGTGTCGAGGCGCACGTTGATGCGGCGCGAGCGCCCGCCGAGAATCGTGGCCTGGCCGACCCCGTTGACGGACTCGAGCTGCCGGCGCAGGACCTTGTCGGCGAACTCGGTCGTCTCGCGAAGCGAGCGGCTTCCCGAAAGGGCAACGGAGAGGACGGGCGTCGCGTCGGGATCGAGCTTTTCCACGATAGGCTGGTCGATGTCGCGCGGCAGGTCGGCGAGGACGCGGTTGACCTTGTCGCGCACTTCCTGCGCGGCGACGTCGACGTTTTTCTCGAGGATGAACGTGACGAAGATCTGCGAGATGCCTTCGGCGGAGACCGACTGAAGGTCGTCGATGCCCGCGATCGTGTTGATCGACTCCTCGATCTTGTCCGTTATCTCGGTTTCGACTTCCTCGGGGGCGGCTCCCGGCAGCCGGGTGATGACCGCGATGGTGGGGAAGTCGATCTTCGGATAGCGGTCGACGCCGAGGCGGGTGTAGCCGACGCCGCCGACGACGACGAGCGCGATGATGAGGACCGACGCGAAGACGGGCCGGCGGACACAGAGACGGGCGAGGGCCTGCACGGTGTGGTTTCCTTTCGCCGATCAGTTGGGGCGGACGACTTCGAGGCCGTCCACGAGGCGGCGGTCGGGGGCGACGACGACGCGTTCACCCGCCGCGACGCCGGACCGCACCTCGAGGGAGTCGCCGTAGCGATCGCCCAGCGCCACGATGCGCTCGGCGACCCTCTGGGAGGAGAGCACGAAGACACGCGAGACGCCCGAGTCCGTGAGGACCGCGGCGGACGGCACGAGGAGTGTTTTCTCGGACTTCGGAAGCGCGAGACGTGCGGTCACGAACAGGCCGGGCTTCAGGAGGTGCTGCGGATTCGGCACGACCGCCTCGACGACGAGCGTCCGCGACTCGAAACGCAGCGAGGGGCCGATGTAGCGCACCGTGGCGTCGAACGCCCGATCCGGGAACGACTGCACGCTGAGCTCGCCCTTCTGTCCGATCTGGATCGCGGACACGGCCGACTCCGGGATCGCGAGCTCGGCGCGGAGCGGGTCGATCTTCACGAGGCCGCAGATCGCCTGGCCGCGCTTCACGAAGGCGCCCGCGGAGACCTTCTTTTCCGTGACGACGCCCGCGAACGGCGCGCGAATCACGCAGTCGGCGAACGCCTTCTCGGCGAGGGCGAGCGCCGAGCGGTTGAGGTCGCGGTCGGTTTCCTTCCGCTGATTCTCGGACTTCGCGACAACCTGCTTCTGCCGGAGCTCGGCGTACCTTGCGTATTCGGATTCGGCCCACGCGAGGTTCGCGCGCGCCTGGTCGAGCTGTGCCTTCGCATCGCGGTCGTCGAGGGTCGCGAGTACGGTGCCCTTCTCGACGTACGTCCCGCGCTCCACGCGGACGCTCGCGACGTTCCCATCGCGCTCGGAGGCCACGTCCGCCGATTCGTCCGCGGTGAGGGCGCCCGTGACCTCGAGGATGCGCGGGAGAACACGGCTCTCCACGGCGGCGGCCCGGACCGAGATCGGAGCGGGCGCCGGCACGGCGGCGGTCGTGCGCCCGTTCGCGTTTCGCGAGCAGCCGGCGGCGGCGAACGCGCCGACGGCGAGAGAGGCCATGAGAATCGGAGAAATGTTCGATCGGGCCATGTTCACTTTTCCCCATCGGCCTTCAAGGCCGGAGCGTCGTCCCGGATCTCGATGCGGCGCTCGTCGAGAAGGATCCCCGTGGAGCGCGCGAAGTCGGTGAGTGCTTTGCGGTAATCGGTGAGCGCGGCGGTCTCGGTGAGAACGGCTTGCGCGAGGTCGTTCTGGCGCGTGAGGACGAAGAAATTCGTCGAGAGCCCGACGTTGTAGCGCTCCTTCTCGGCGCGGAGCTGCGTCTCGGCCGCGGAGTGTCCGGCCTTCGCCGCGTCGATGCGCTGGGCGGCGGTGTCGAGCGTGAGGACCGCGTTGCGCACCTCGACCGCGACGCGCTGTTTCTGCTGCGCGACGAGGATCTCGGCCTGGCTTCTCTGCGCTTTGGCGATGGCGAGATCTCCCTTCGCCCCGCGGTTGAAGACGGGTACGGAGAAGGAAAGCCCGATCGAGGCGTCGGGGAAGCGGCCCTCGCTGATCGTTCCGACCGAACGGCCGAATCCCCCGGCCATTGCGTCCGGCACGACGATCGGCACGCCGAGGAGGACCTCGGCTTCCGGAGCATACGGATTGAGACTGCCCGCGAGCCCTCGGCGCGCATAGCCTGCCACGAGATCGAGCTGCGGTTTCAGGCGGTCCTTCGCGAAGTCCACGTCCACGTCGCGCTCGGCGAGCGCGGTCCTCGCCTCGGCGAGCTCGGGCCGGTTGCTTTCGGCCCTGCGGATCGCCTCGGCGAGGTCCACCTGGACGACCGCCGTCTCGGGCGGGTCCACCGGCTCGAGCGTCTGGTTCCACAGGGGATCGCTGCTGTCCTTCAGAAGCAGGAGCTTGAGGAGGAGCTCGGCGCGGCGCATCTGTTCCTCGGAGGCGTACAGGTCGCCCCTCCGCCGCTCGAGCTCTGCGAGGGGCTGAGCGATGTCGGTCTCGGGAAGCGTCCCGACTTCGATCTTCGACTTCGTGTCCTCACGCTGTTCGGCGGCGAGGCGGACGTTCGACTCGCGCACGACGACGTCGCGGCGCGCCGCGACGAGGTTCCAGTACGCCCGCTCCACGTTCGCGACGGTGTCCGCAACCGTGCGCCTCAGCGAGGCCGCGCCGCGGTCCTTGTCGAGGCGCGCGATTCGGATCGTGCGGCGGGCCGGATCCACCGAGAGGTTCTGAAGGAGCGGCTGGCGCAGGTCGATGCCCAGCGAGGAGCTGTACGCTGGCGAAAGCAGGGCGAGGAAGTTATTCGTGAGGTCGCGCGCGGCCGACGCCGAGAGACTCACGGTGCCGCCTGTCGGCAGAAGGGCGCCGATCGAAGCGGCTCCCGAGTAGCCTTCGCTCGAAGGAGCGAGCGCGCCCGGCGGCGCGCCGGAAAGGAGGGAGTTCGCGGGGTCCGTGCTGTTGCGGTACCGCGCGTCCAGCCGGAACGTGGGGTCGTAGGGCGCATCCGCTCGCAGGAGAGACGCGTCCACGATGCGGAACGATTCGCGCTCGATGGCGATGTCGTTGTTGTTAGCGAGCGCGCGCGCCGTCGCGTCGACTAGCGAGAGCGGCACGCCGGCCGGAGCCGCGGGCGCGGCGGGAGCGGGAGGCTCCTCGGCCGGCAGCGGCAATGCGAGGAGAAGCAGAGCGAGGGCGAGAGCCTTGCCGATCACGAAGGTCTCCTTTCGTCGTCGGGGCGTGGTCCCGCGCTCGGGCGCAGGGACATGGCGGTCAAGTCTCCCATGCTGTCGCTTTACATACGACATGCCACGGCTCCGGGGTTCCTTCGAAGAGCACCCAAGAGGCTCTTAGAAGGTGATTTAGCTGGCGGAAGCGGTCGCCGACGACGACACCGGACTCATGCCGTGCGATGCGGAGAAACCGACAGTTTGAGCAGGGCCGCTCGCCCATCGCGGGGCCGCACGCCCTACTCTCCGGCGAGGCGATTCATTTCCGCGGCGAGGCGGAAGTCGAGCACGGTGAGGCCTCCGGCGTCGTGCGTGCTCAGAACCACCGTAACGCGGTTCCACGCGTTCGCCCAGTCCGGATGGTGGCCCAGCTTCTCGGCGGCGAGCGCGACGCGCGCCATGAAGCCGAAGGCTTCCGGGAAATCGCGGAAGGTGAACGTGCGGTGGAGCTTTCTTCCCCGGCGCGTCCAGCCGGGAAGGGCGGAAAGACGTGCGTCGGCGGCGGCGGCGGAGAGTTTCGCGGGTCGCTTCATGGCCGCATTCTGCCCCGTATCATGCGAAGCCGGGCTCTGGAGGATCTGAATGCGCACAGCACGAGCGATCGGTTTTCTCGTTCTCGCCCTCGCGGGCGCCGCACTTGTCTGGTTCGGCGCGGGCTCGATTCGGGCCGCCCGGCGCGCGCGGACCGTGGAGACCGCGTGGGCCGGGTCGTTCGGACCGCTCGAGAGCATCACGGCGAAGTTTCCGGCGCACCCTACGAACGCCGCGGCGCACGCCCTCGAGGAATCCGCCCGGAGCCTCGGCATCGAGCTTCGCCCTCGCGGAGAGCAGCCCATGGAAGACGAACCGGGCCGGCCGAAGAAATCGGAATTGGATGGGGTCCGCGCGCCGCTCGAAAAATGGGTGGACCAGCAGGCCGCGAAGGCAGAGGGCTTGCCGGAGGCTCCGCCCGCCGCGGTCGCCGCGTATTTTGCTTCGCACGCGGCCACCCTCGACGCGATCGAGAAGAGCCTTCTCGCCGGCCCCGCCCCGGACTGGGCCCTGGATCTCGCGAAACTCCACGCGGCGCCCGTGCCGAACGTCCTGGGACAGATGCAGCTCGCGCGGGTCCTCGTCGGACGAGCCGAAGCGAGGGCGGCGGCGAAGGACTTACGCGCCGACGAGTCTCTTCGTGCCGCGTTCGCGCTCACGGGCGCCCTGCGCGGCCGGCCCGAGGTCGTGAGCCAGAACGTATCGATCGCCGCGACCCGCCTCGAGCTCGGAGCCGTCCGGCGGATTCCGGTCGATGCCGCCGCCTGGCGCGAACCCCTCAAGACGGTCGATCCGCGAGGGGGCCTGCTCACGGCCCTGCGCCACGTGGCGTGGGTCGATTACGAGGCGGCCAAGGGGCTTCTCAGGGTGAAGCTGCGCGCCGGCCCGCTCTCGGGGCGTCTCGTCGCGCTCGTCGGCGCCTGGCGCGAGCGAATCGAGGCCGTTGCGGTCCTCGACGCGTGGCGAGCCACGATCGACGCTGCCGCGAAGAGCCCGGTCGCGGACACCGAACCGCGCTTTCTCGGCGAGACGTTCCAGCAGACCCTCGTGCGAGGCGGCGTGAAGAGGAATCTCGCGATCCCGAATCTCATCGAGTCATGGCGCCGCGCGAACATCGCGGCCCTCGAGATCCGGAAGACAGACGAGATCCTGGCCGCGCGAGCGGCGGCGCCCTCGGGAGGCGCGGCTAAGATGAAGGAAACTAGAAGACCATGAAGCTCCGGCGCATCGTCGTCTTCTCGTTCGCGGCCCTGCTGCTGGCCACCGGGCTGTGGGTTGTCGGTGGAAACATGTGGGCGGCGCGGAAAGAAGAGCAATACGAACGCGCCTGGATCGCGACCTTCGGCAGCCTCGAGGATTTGAAGAAGAAGTACCCGAAGCGCGACACGAACGAGACGGCGAAGAAGCTGGAACAGCTCACACGTGGGACCGTTTTCGACCTGACGCCGGTCGTCGGATCTGTCGAGCCGGAAGAAATGGGCCGGTGGGACGAGTGGAATCGGAGCCAGGGCACGGTCGACTATCTCCTGGCTCAGATCGCGAGACCCGAGGCGTCGATCGATCCGCCGTCCGAGAATGTGATTCGATTCCTTGAAGAGAAACGAGTCATCCTTGACGCGATCGAATCCATTTTGGCTGCAGGGCCGCCTCCGCAGTGGGCGCTCGATCTTTCCTTTCCAGAGAATGCTCGGCGGAAGCCGAACGCCCTCGGGCAGATTCGCCTTCAAAGAATCCTGACGGCGCGAGCGCTCGCCGCCGAACAACGTGATCAGAACGAATTTGCTGCGCGCTCACTCGATGCTTCGTGGAATCTCAACGAGTCGCTTCGAGGGCGGCCGGAGATCATCCCGGCGCTTCTCTCGACTGCCATCGCCCGTTTCCAGGTCGGAATCCTCAGAAAGGTGACTGTCGAAGAGAATGGATGGAGAAAGCGGCTGGAAACACTCGATGGCCGGACCGTATTTCTGGACGCGGATGTCATCCTCGGCGTTCGGCCGAAGTTCGCGAGAACGTGGTGGAGGTACGTCTTGGAAGAATATGGGGAAGCCTCGTGGTTCAGACGGGCGTGGCAGGTCCTCGAAGCGCCAGCGCATCGTGTCGCGAACGTCGAGTACTCCTACCTAATGCGTGACGAGCTCTCACACCTTCGAGATGTTCCTCTCTCAGATCACTTCCCGGAGCCTCCGGCCCCCAATGTTTACACCCGCAACTCCCTCCTTCGCGCCGACCGACTCGTCGTGGACACAGAGCTGACCTCGAAGATCCTCGAAGCGAAACACCTTAGAAGGGAGAACGGCGGGCGCTGGCCCGCCGCCATTCCTGGAATCGAAGCATCACTCTTTCCGGGCGCGTCCTGGCGCTACGAGGCGTCGTCCGATGGCAGCCGGATATCGATCGCGTTCAGCCGCGAGTTGGTGTCCCCCTACCCGCCGGACGTAAAACCCCTTCCCCTTCTCTTCTTCTCGGACTGACGCCCTCGCCGGTTCGCTCGTAGAATCCCCCGATGCGGATCGCAGTCGCGATGTCCGGAGGCGTGGATTCGTCGGTCGCGGCCCTCCTTCTCCGCCGCGGTGGCGCGGACGTGGTGGGGCTGTCGATGCACCTCTGGAACCACGATCGCGACGGGACCGGGGCGAGCGCGGGCCGCTGCTGCACGCTCGACGACCTTTCCGTGGCGCGCCGCGCGGCCGCG
>OBLW0100004704.1_pt1 | contig 10379 bp, 6 predicted proteins | sample 1520161 | NCBI WGS metagenome assembly OBLW01 (sample SAMEA3539309, study PRJEB22396) | soil metagenome | biome: tundra; feature: field; material: soil | place: USA | collected 2010-05 | depth 0.15 m
TACAGCTCAACGAGTACTTTGCTTCTGGCTCTTTCTATCCCTACTCGGCTTCAACAACCCTCACAGCCTCAACGGCTACACACACGCTCCTCAGTACGGACGATCTTTATCCGGACCTGGGCACGGGTGTGGTCACGACGGCGGCTCTAACCTTTCCAGAAGTGCAGCCCGCCGACACCAAGAATCCATATGAGCAGAACTGGTCCTTCGGGATTGAGCGGGAGGTCCTGCGGAATACCGTCCTGAATGTGAACTACAACGGGACAAAAGGAGACCGACTAGCGAACCGGGGTAATCCGAATCAACCTACACAATGCAACGCCGCGCATAACTGCGACCCGCTTACCCAAACGCCGGCTTCAATTGCTGCACGTGAAGCATATCCGAACATTGGCACATTGGTCTTGGACAACTTCGATGGATTTTCCAACTACAACGCGCTCAACGTGATCGCGCGGCACCAGAGCAAAGACGTTTCGCTGCTGGCTGCCTACACCTGGTCCAAGGGAATGGACATTCAATCTTCAACCTCGGGCGTGACCGGAGATGCGGGCGGGTTCATCGGTGTGCAGGATAACCACAATCCTCATGGCGACTATGCGCGCTCTTCGTATGATGTAGGTCAGCGTCTCGCGGTGAGCTTTGTCTATGCAATCCCCGTCGGCCGGGGAAAGAAGGTCTTGCCTGATGCCCCAAGGGCTCTTGATGAAGTGATCGGAGGGTGGCAGCTCGATGGAATCGCGATTTATCAGGGTGGATTTCCATTTTCGATAACGGCCACTGACCTGGGATTTGTCAACAAGACCTATGGAGAGCGTGCGGATCAGGTCGGAAATCCATATCCATCTGGATTCCACAAGAGCATCACAGAATGGTTCAACACGAGCGCATTTGCTCAGCCCGCCGCAGGAGACTTCGGGAATTCGTCACGTAGCGTAATTCGCATGCCCGGCGTCGCCAACTGGGATCTCTCGCTGCTCAAGAGCTTCACCCTCCCGGAAAAGGTCTCGCTGCAGTTCCGATTCGAGTCCTTCAACGCGTTTAATCATCCTCAATTTGGTCTTCCCAATCAAAGCGTGACCAGTAGCACTGTCGGGACGATCACAACTCTGAACACTTACCACCCCGCACGGGAGGACCAGGTAGGCCTGCGGCTCACATTTTAGCCGTGGACGGTTAATGAAAAATCCGGTGAAGTGGATTGTACGGGCGTTCGCGGGCCGGCGCTGTTGGGGCCTTCGATGGCGAAGATTGGATGAAGGATGACGAAGGCCCTCCTGGACTGCAGGAAGGGATAACACGACAGAGAGGAGAGTACATGTCACACCTATCGAGAGCGGTGCTTTTCTGCACTTCACTTGTCCTTCTCTTGGCTAGTCCCGGAGCGAATGCTCAGCGGTCATTGTCGCCAATTCCGGATCGCCTCATTGTTCTAACGATCGATGACGGCACAAAGACCGACATCACACAGGTTGCGCCAGTGTTAAAGCGCTATGGCTTTGGCGCCACATTTTACGTTACTGACGGCCTTCGCACGATAAAACGCGAAGATGACGCATTAACTTGGGATGATATCCGCAAACTCAATAGCGAGGGGTTTGAGATCGGCAATCACACCGAGAACCATCCGGATGTTAGAAAACTATCTAAAGCGCAATTTGTCGAGGAGCTCAACGGTATTGAAGAGCGTTGCAAGCAAAACGGTATTCCTGTGCCAACGACCTTTGCGTATCCGGGCTGGCAATTCAACATTCAGAGCGCAAAGGTGCTGTTAGATAAAGGCTACTCATTTGCGCGCCGCGGTGTCGCACCAGAGTTCCCCGATGAAGGTTGGGGAGCTCGAGGTCCTGTTTACGATCCGGCGAAGGATAATCCTCTGCTTATTCCTACAACTGGTTACGCGGGTCCGAAGTGGGGAATGAATGACTTGATCTGGGCTGTCGACCAGGCCAAGGACGGAAAGATTGCTGTCCTCGCGTTTCACGGAGTTCCCTACCCACGTGCACCCTGGGTCAGTACGCCACCAAAAACCTTTGAGAGCTACATGAAGTACCTCCACGATAAGGGCTGCATTGTTATTTCAGTCCGCGAGTTAGCCAAATATGTTCAACCGGCCAACATCTCACATGTGCCGCTTCAGCAGCCGAAGGGATCTTATCGATCCCTTCTCAGCGCAGAACCGAAGCCATCTGTTCAGCCCAAACCATAACCGTCGAAGTGAGGTTATGGACTGGGCGATGTAGCGCCGGATATGACGTTTCAATATCCGCCTGAGTTCCGTGTGATGACCGGGCACAGCTTTCTCCAAGGACAAGGTGAGTAAAGACTCCGATGACTGGAATATACGAACGACCTCGATTCAGTGCTTTGAATTCTAATTCCGTATTTAGCCTTGTTCGGGGTTCGATGGCAATCGCATCGATCTATGTTGGCTGTGTGATTCGACGACTCGCCCCCACCGCGCTTCTGTACTCGCTTTGTGTCCTTCTGCCATTCAGCATCCACGCATCGGCCAAAGGGGGGGCACGCCTCGGGGCTTCTGACAAAATCGACGGCGAGCAGTCACAGATGCTGGCAACCGAGCTTAAGACTGAACATCTGAAGGATCCGCTGGGAATCGAGACGCCTCGTCCACGGTTCAATTGGTTGCTTGAATCTGAGGAAAGGGGCCAGTTGCAGACTGGCTTCCAAGTATTAGTCGCGAGCAGCTTGGAGAAACTGCAGGCTGATAAGAGCGACAAATGGGACAGTGGGAGGATCTCCTCTGACAACTCAGTGGAAGTGGTGTACGGCGGAAGCGAACTGGCCAGCGGAGAAAGGTGCTACTGGAAGGTCCGAGTCTGGGACAGGAACGGCAAACCAGGCGCCTACAGTTCCCCTTCCTTCTTTGAAATGGGATTGCGTAAGCCAAGTGACTGGCAGGGCAGGTGGATCGCTGCGAAAAAGGTTGTCTCCTCCCCAATCTTCCGCCGCACTGTCTCGATCGATAAGCCCGTCAGGCGCGCTCGAATTTATATCTCTGGCATCGGGTACTACGAGCTCTTCATTAATGGAGAAAAGGTGGGAGACCGAGTACTCGAGCCGGCCTCGACTTACTACAACAACGATCAGCCCTTTAAGCTCAACGCACGCGTGCTCTACGCAACCTACGATGTGACTCAGTTTCTGCATTCTGGCGTTAATGCCATTGGCGTGATGCTTGGAAATGGATGGTATAGCGCAGAAGAAGACGTGGCGCCGTCGCCAGCTGGCCGGTCCCCTTATGGCGACAGACCACGCCTCATTCTCCAAATGAATATCCAATTCGAGGACAGCCAGGACCTCAGCATCGTATCGGATTCCAATTGGAAGACGTCCTCGGGTCCTATCACCTATAACGACCTCTTCAACGGCGAGACGTATGACGCCCGACTCGAACAACCGGGTTGGGATAGGCCTGGTTTCAACGATTCCTCCTGGGAGAGTGCCTCACCGGTGGAGGCACCAGGCGGTACACTTACCGCGGAACTACTTCCTCCTTGCCGGGTGTTGCAAACTTTGCCACCCGTGAAAATGCTTACACCCAAGGAACCAGAAGCCTTTGACGCCACGTACGTTTACGATTTCGGCCAGCTTTTCAGTGGCTGGGTCCGAATCCGCGTATCAGGACCGCGTGGCGCGAAGGTTGTCTTGAAGTACGGGTCACGGATCTATCCGGAAGACAACACACTGGACAATCGCAGTAACATGGTGCCCGGTTCCGAGGCTCGGCAGATCGATACTTACATCCTGAAAGGTAACGGAACGGAAGTTTGGGAACCGCGCTTTACGTTGCATGGGTTCCGCTACGTGGAAGTTAGAGGCTTTAGAGATGCCCCTTCCGTTGTGAGCATCGAGGGTCGGTTTGTCCACTCAGATGTTGAACCCAGCGGCTCCTTCTCCAGTTCTAATGAATTGCTCAATCAAATTCATCACAACATACAGTGGACTTTCATGAGTAGCTTCCAGGGCTTGCTGCAGGACGCTGCCGATCGGGCGGAACGGCAAGCATGGCTTGGAGATCCGGGGTTTGTTGCCGAAGACTACATTCACAACTATGACATGACCGCGTTTTGGGAAAAATGGCTCAATGACATTCAGGACAGCCAGAAGGAGGATGGTGACATACCATTTGTGAGCCCGCTCCATTGGCGTCATGGGATGGACGCCTATGAGATGTGGCCGTGTTGGAAAAGCACGTATCCACTGCTCACCTGGTACTTGTATCAACAATACGGCGACGAACGGGTATTGGAGGATCACTATGCCAGCCTGAGAAAACTGGTTGACTTCCTGAGTACGAAGGCAAGTGGCTACATCATATCCGGCGGTTTAGGCGATCACATGGAGCCGCAAGAAAACGGATTCAGCCATTTCTCGCCAAGGCGTACTCCCGCCGCGCTTACTTCTACGGCTTATTACTATTACGATGTTTGGATTCTTTCGCGGATTGCGGAAGTTCTTGGCAAGCCAGAAGATGCAAAACGCTATTCCGATTTAGCTCAGAACATCAACGAAGCTTTCAATCGCCGCTTCTTTGATCCCGCTTCCAACCAGTATGCCACCGGCAGCCAGACATCCAACGCACTCCCCCTTTATTTGGGCATGGTTCCTCAAGCGAACGTTCAACCGGTAATAAAGAACCTTCTTGATGACATCATCACGAAACACAACGGGCACCTCTCCACCGGCATAATTGGGTCCAACGCTCTCGCCCAAGCATTGCCTCAGTTTGGCGCGACAGATGTTATGTATAGAATCGCCACACAAACCACCTATCCGAGCCTTGGCTATCAGGTGATGCAGGGGGCAACTGCGATTTGTGAAACATACGAGTGTGGCCCATGGCTCAGCCAGAATATGAAGATGTTCGGCAGTGTTGACAAGTTCTTTTACCGTAACCTTGCTGGAATCAATCTGGGTAGTCCCGGGTATCGGCGAATAGTGATTCGGCCTCAACCCGTTGGCGACCTCCGGAGCGCCACCGCTTCACAGCAGACCGTGCGAGGTTCGATAAAAGTGGCGTGGATCAAAGGCGATACTTCTCTGGACTTGAGGGTATCCATTCCGCCGGGAACAGAAGCCGATATCAGCATCCCAAAACTCGGCTTGATGGACCTCGTGATAACGGAGCATGGGACGGCCGTCTGGCGAGCCAACACCTATGTGCCCGGCGCGCTCGGGGTCACAGGCGGTACCGATACTCCCGATTCAGTTACTCTTCGCGTAGGTTCGGGATCGTACAACTTTGCAATGGATGGGGCCCTGTTCTGAAGCGATTAGGGAGTTAGAAGGTGCGCGCAGTGAATTTGTGCGGGTCGGTTCGCCAGTAGGTATCGATTTGGCTTACAGAAGACCGCGAGGTACGGGCGCCGATTTGAGCTCAACTTTGGGAAGAACACTTATGAAAACACTCGATGATAGAGTCCCACGTCCAAGAATCGGGCTCCTTCCAACCGGGCACAGTTTCTATTGGGATCAGTTCCCGAACCTGAAGGAAAAGGGACAGAAGATGTATGCGGAATTGCGCGGTCGCTTGGAGGTCTTTGGCGAACTGGTCTCACCAGAACTTGTAGACACCCATGAAAAGGCGATCGCAGCGGCGTCCTTTTTCCGCTCGAATCAAATCGACATTCTGGTCGTCTTTCCATTCGGATATACGACGGGGATGTGCGTGGTCCCTGTGGCTAAGTCGGTGTCCGTTCCGATAAGACTTCTCAATGGTCACGAAGATAGCACCTACGACTACACTTCGGCAGATACATCCATCTATCTTCATCACGAAGGGGTCTGCTGCATTCCAGAGTACGCGGGCACTCTAATAGATCTTGGCAAGCCTTTCAAGGTCGTAACCGGCCACTTCGGCGATGCTCGACTCTGGAATGAACTGAGGTCTGATTGCATAGGGGCTGCGGCTGCCCGTGTCTTTAGGTCGTTGAACTTTGGTGTCATCGGCAAGACCTACGACAACATGACGGACATGCCCATGGATGAACACCGGCTATTGAGAGCAACCGGCAAGTTGCTAAAGCGTCCGGAGGTTGAAGAAATCAAGAATGCCTATGATCGTGTGACCACTCATCAACTAGAAGACACATTTCGCCAGTTTCGGGAGATGTACGACATAGATGAGACCGTAACCAACGAACATATGCGATTCTCTGCCCAGACGGCTGTCGCCTTTGACCAAGTGATCACGAAACACGACATCAGTGCATTCGGATACTACTGGTGGGGGGAAGAGGATTTCATTACTCAGCTAAGAGCGCAGTCGGCACTCGCGGTTTCTAGGCTTTCGGCACTAGGTCGACCTGGGGTGACAGAAGGCGACGTTAAAACAGCTATGGCCCTGAAAATCATGGACCTACTCGGCGCTGGGGGAATGTTTGTGGAGTTTTTTTCCATGGACTTCGAGCACAACTTCTTCTTGATGGGCCATGACGGGCCAAGCAATATCAACGTTGCCGCCGGGAGAGCAAAGCTCCAGCACCTGGCGGTGCATCATGGCAAAACAGGCCACGGATTAGGGATTGACTTCAGGATTCCGGAAGGGCCCGTTACTTTGTTGAACCTGTCTCAATTTGGTGCTGGTGAAACATTCAAGCTGATCTACACGATTGCGGATGCGATTCCGGGCGCCATCCTCAACATAGGCAATCCCAATTGTCGCGTGCGGGTTTCCTTGCCCATGCATGTGTTTATGGACGCCTGGTGCCAGCAAGGGCCAAGTCATCACATTGCTCTCGGGATTGGGGATAGATCGAGAGAGATTGAGGCTTTCGCTGAAGCTGTAGGATTCGCTTGTGTAAGAATTTAGTTGTTAACGGGAGGTTGCGATAGGGAGTTTCGATGGAACGGTGAAGTGTGCACTTGCCATGAGTGCCTGATCAATGTTCGACTCTAACTCGCGGTGCGAATATCACCTGCCTCTTATCGCTGCATGATTTTGAAGGTGTCTAATTCGGCAATTCAGCGCAAATTACTGGTCATGGGTCTTTGGTGCGATGCGTGACGCAAACACATTGATGAGTGTGGAACACTTCGGTCACTCAGAAGCCGGGTCAATCGTCCAGACGTGTGGCGATTCTCGATAAGATGGGTCATCTAATGACGAGCCCGTTAGAGAGTAGTTCATGACCCTACCTCGCGAACCAAGGATGGACAAGTTGGAGTCCCCCCGACGTCTTCGTCGGGTTTTGAAGCTCCGAGACTTGATCTTTTATGGAATTGTCATCATCACTCCTATTGCGCCTGTTCCTATTTATGGCGTAGCTCAAGAGCTTTCGCGAGGGCATATTTTATTATGCATTCTTCTGGCAGGCGTTGCCATGATGCTTACAGCATTCAGTTACGGGCGCATGGCGAGTCTCTATCCCTCGGCCGGCTCGGCCTACGTCTATGTCGGGCAGGGCCTGAATTCCCATCTTGGGTTTATCGCTGGTTGGGCCATGACGCTGGACTATGTAGTTCTTCCGATTGTTGCCATTATCCAAGCGGCACTCGCGATGGGGCGGCTTGCGCCATGGCTGCCGTATCCGGTCTGGGTCGCGCTCTTTGTCGTGCTAATTACGGCGTTGAACCTGCGCGGTATACGTGCCACCGCCCGGGCAAATATTGCATTGCTCATCGGAATGTTTGTGGTAATCGGTGTCTTCCTGTGGGCGGCGGTGCGATATCTGTTTCATATACAAGGTCTGCATGGCCTGATATCGATTGAGCCGTTTTATCATTCAACTACTTTCGACTTCCGGTCCGTGGCGACAGCAACATCGTTCGCAGCTCTCACCTATATAGGGTTCGATGGAGTCACGACACTCGCCGAAGATGTTGAGAATCCGCGACGCAATGTATTACTTGCTACTGTCTCTGTATGCCTATTTACCACCATTTTCAGCTGCATTCTTGTATACCTGGCGCAACTCATCTGGCCTGACTATCGGACCTTTCCCAGCTTCGAGACTGCTTTCATGGATGTGACACGTCGGGTCGGCGGAGCGCCGCTCTTTCGAGGGATGGGGGTCGTCGTGATTCTTTCAAGCCTCGGCGGCTGCCTGGCTGGCCAAGTGGCTGCAGCACGAGTTCTCTTTGCGATGGGTCGCGACGATGTGCTGCCTCGCAAAGTCTTTGGCTACCTCGATCCGGTGACAGGAAATCCTACCCTCAACATTGTATTGGTGGCGCTGGTGGCTTTAGGGGGGTCATTGCTATTGAGCCTGGAGCACGCGGGCGAGCTTTTGAACTTCGGAGCCTTCTTGGCATTCATGGGGGTGAACTTGGGGGCCTTTCGGCAGTACTACGTTCTGCAGCGCAAGGAAAGGAGGCGACTGCTTGCGGATGCGATGGTTCCCCTCTTTGGCTTCTTGTTCTGCCTTGGCATTTGGTTGAGCCTTCCTTTACTGACGAAACTTATTGGAGGCGCATGGCTACTCACAGGGATCATTTATGACGGAGTGAAGACGAAAGGATTCCGGACACATCCCGCGCTGCTTGATTTCCGCGAAGCTCCGGACGAGAAGACAGTGGGAGAGTAAATTGGCTTTCAAGCCGTCACGGCACTAATAAGTCATCATGTGCATCTTCCGATATAGGTCATTGTTCGCTGTTCAAGCTAAGTGTACCCTAGCAGCTCATCATTGGGGTAGAACCGATCTACATTAGCCGCCGTAATGAGGGAATGCTTAACGAACAGTGCGGCCGGGACACTCTTCTTCTGGAGCAGGTCGAGAGCTATTCGAATTAGTGCATCCCCATATAGCTCGGGGAAATAGCCAACAGATCCGATCAGTCGCGTTTCCTTACGTCTCAATTCGCATCGAGCTTCTGGCGCCGCGTTTTGGCCCACCACAGCGCATCCATCAACACGCCCCACTTCCTCAAACGCTCGCAACGCGCCCAATGCGGAGGTGTCGTCCAGCGCCGCAACAAGAACATGCTTGGCTTTGCTGAAGGTCAGATGCTTTCGCACTGTAGCGAGGCTCTTCCCGAAGTCGCTATCACCGTCGAGGTTCACCAAGCGGCAATGTCGCGCGCTAGGTAGGACTTCAAACATGCCATCAATGGAGCCCACAAGCCGTCCTTGAGGAATTGGGCCCGCCCGGCGCTGTTCGACGAGGATGATCTCATCGACCTCACCACCCCACCGAGACTTCGCCCAGCGCGCAAGGCATCGGCCGCCGATCAGTCCCGCCTCATAGTTGTTTGCGCCGAAGTAGGTAGCTCCAGGATGCGGAATTTCCACGGCGATAAGCGGAATGCTCTGGGCAGCGCATTTCGAAGCAATAATTGGAGCGATGTCATAAGTTGATTGATACTCGATAATCAGATCTACACTTTCTTTGAGAAGACGATCAATAACGCGAAGTGAGTGCTTTCCGCTGTAGCGATTGTCCACTACGACAATGTCGATAGAGGATTCGGCCGCGGCTTGTGTCAGGCTATTTGTTACCTCTTTATTGAATAGCGACCTATCGCCGCCTCCAGCGAACCCTATGCGATATCTTTTCCGTTTGTTGAAGTTGAGAGGGCAACTATATCTCTGTGTGCCCACTCGCTCGAGGAAACCACACTCACTCAACGTTCGAAGCAATCGGAATGCCGTGCCTTTGTCGAGTCCGGTAATACGAACGATGTCGCATAATCGCATGGTATCACCGGGGTTCTGGAATGCCCTCAGGACGTCAGCGGCGCGAACGATCGACCTGATCATATACCGCCCAGAAGTTAACTGTGGCATGCAAGTCCTCGCACGACGATTATCTCGCGTACTATAACAAAGTGGCGAGTCTAAGAACAAGATCCAATTCCAACTATGTCAGACTTCTTGAGCAAACATGGCATGTGAAGTTGAGCGGTAGGTGGCGCAGAACTGGATCCTTCGGATTAGTCCATGTAAGCGGGAGCATCGTGTATGAGTTTAGCAGCGAGGTATCCTCAGAACCGCAGACTGGGCCGCGCGGATACGGGAACAATAAGCGTGTAAGTGCCACGGTCAACAGCTCTGGAAATCGCATCAATGGCTGCGAGATTTGTTGGATGCTGCGCAAGCTTAATTAGGACATCGGCATCGGCGACAAGCGATGTAGAGTTGGGAACGGGAACGTCTGTGCTCACAGGAGGCATTATATCGAGCCCAAACTACTCTCAGGGCACGTGGACCGCCCAAACTGACGTGCCCCGTCCAAGCTACAGCCAGCAAATATTACTCCCGATAAGTCGGCAAGGGTTTACCGATTTCCCTACCGTTTGTACGATTGAAGTCTTTAAGTGGCGGCGGTGTCGACTGACGTTATGGACAATGTTATGTGCTCTAGCCTGCATTATTCGTGAAGCCTGAGGTAGCGAAAGCCTTTTTGTGCTACAAA
>OBLW0100004705.1_pt1 | contig 10376 bp, 10 predicted proteins | sample 1520161 | NCBI WGS metagenome assembly OBLW01 (sample SAMEA3539309, study PRJEB22396) | soil metagenome | biome: tundra; feature: field; material: soil | place: USA | collected 2010-05 | depth 0.15 m
ACGCGTTGCCCGAGGATTATCGCCAGGCGATCCTCATGGCCAAGATCGAGCGCCTTTCCACCCCGGAGATGGCCGCGCGTATGGGCAAGTCGCGTGAGGCCGTCGCGCTGCTGGTGTATCGCGCCGTGAAGCGCTTCCGCGAGCTTTCCGAGGCTGCGGAGACGTAATGGACGACGACCGCGAACAGAAGCTGGCTGACGCTTTTGCCGACCTCCTCGACCGGCGAGCCGTCCACTCCACAGCGCATCCGCCCGAACTAGCCCCGGAACTGGCCGCGCTTTCCGAAATTGATCGGGTCCTGGAACCCGCGCCGCCGCTGCCCGACCGCCTTTCCGGTCACAAGATCATCGACGAAATAGGCGCTGGCGGCATGGGCCGCGTCCTGCTCGCCATGGACGAAGCCCTGGGCCGCAAGGTAGCCATAAAAACACTCGCTCCGCGCTATGCCGGCGATGCCGGACTGCGTGCCCGATTCATGGACGAAGCGCGCGCCATGGCACGTGTGAACCACCCCCACGTCGCCCGCATCTATAGCCTCGGACCCGCCGAAGAGCCCCCTCACTTCGTGATGGAATACCTGGCCGGCGCTCCACTCACCATTACCGCCGCGCGGCTCGATTTCCGCGAAAAGGCCGAGCTCCTGGCCAAGGTCGCGCTAGCCGCCCATTTCCTTCACGAACAGGGCATCATACACCGCGACCTCAAGCCCGCCAATATCCTGGTGGACGCGGACCTTGAACCGAAACTGCTGGATTTCGGTTTGGCGCTCGATCTATCTGGCGAGGAACATTGCGCCACTTTGCGTCAGGTGGCCGGCACGCCCGAGTACCTTTCGCCGGAACAGGCGGCCGGTCAACCGCTGGACGCGCGCAGCGATGTTTTCTCTCTAGGGGCCATCGTTTATGAACTGCTGACCGGTGGTCCGCCATTCCGTGGCGATACGGTTTCGGATTTGTTGCGTGCGATCCGCGAAGAGGAACCTGCGCTGCCGCGCCGCCGAGCTCCCGGCGTTCCCCGCGACCTGCAAAACATCTGCCTCAAAGCCCTTGAGAAGGACCCTGCCGGCCGTTACGCTTCGGCCCGCGAAATGGCCGACGATCTGCATCGTTTCCTCGCGGGCGAAGCGGTGCTGGCCGAGCCTGCCGCCTACGCCCGCCTGATCGCCGGCAAGGTTGGGCAGCATCTACGCGACCTGGACAGCTGGCGGCGCGACCAGATCGTTTCCGAAGCCGAGTACGATGGGATTCGCAAGCGTTACGAGCGGCTCATCGAGCGTGAAGATGCGTGGATCATGGAGGCGCGCCGTCTCACGCTGCCGCAGGTGACGTTGTATTTGGGTGCCTGGGTCCTCGCCGTTGGCGCGGCGTTCTTGACCTTCTTCTCGTACCCGGCGCTTGCCGGAGCGCCAGCCATTGCCGCCGCCTGGGCAGCCGCGATTCCCAGCGCATGGCTCGGCGTCCGCAACTGGAATCGCGGCAACTCCCGTGTTGCTATCGGCTTTCTGCTGGCCTTCTGCCTGGTGACGCCCATCGCGGCGCTGGCGACTACCCAGGAGGCCCGTATATTCACCGCCCTGACGCAGGGCCAGTTGCGTCTCGAGCTGTTTCACCGTCTGGACTTCGCCAAGCAGGCCACCAACGCCCAATTGTGGTGGGCCCTGCTGGCCACGCTGCCCGTCTGCTGGTGGCTGCGCCGCTTCACCCGCGCGCCTGTGTTTTCACTCATGTTCGCCACATACGCAGCTCTGCTGTGCCTCGCCACACTCTTACGCATGGGCATGCTGGACTGGCTCGACCGGGACCCCGGCCGTTTCTACTTCCATCTGCTCCCCTGCGCGCTGCTGTTCCTTACCGCCGGCTTCATTTTCGAACGCAGGCGCCTGCCGGACGACTCGCGCTATTTCTACCCTTTCGCCGTCGCCTTCACCTGGGCGGCGCTAAGCGGCGTAGCGGCCTTCCACGAACCGTATGCCAGATGGTTGAACTCGGTGGCGCCCTGGACCCGCGGCCAAGTCGAGTACCTGTTCGTCGTCAATGCGGCCGTCTACGCCACTCTCGACCGGCTCTGCCGCCTGCAATCCTCGCCGCAGCTGCGCCTCGTCGGCCATGCCTTTCGTTTTGTGATTCCCGGCCACGTGATGACGTCGCTGCTGTTGCTCGGATTGGACGCGCAATCCCGCGCGGAGGCCCGCACGTTTGAATGGATGCTCCCCGCCGTCGCGTGCGTGTTCGTGTTTTCCAGCATTCCCCGCCAGATGAAGAACTTCTTCGCAAGCGGCCTCGTCTTCCTCGCCATAGGCGTCTATCGTTTGCAGCAGCAGGTTTTCCCGGGCCGCGCCTTCTGGCCCATGGCGCTTCTAGCCGCGGGCCTCGCCTTGATGCTAATCGCCGGCAATTATGCGCCCCTGAAGGTAGCGCTGGCTCGTACCCTGAAGAGACTGCGCCTGCCGTAGTGCAATCGCAGGCATCCCGCAGCGCTGTTCCCAGATGGAGGCGTAGAACAATGAAACATCTGGCACTTTCCGTGGCCCTAGCCGGGGCCATTACCTTGACGAGCTGTTCGAAACTGGTTTCCCTGAGTCGCTTTGTCACCGACGAACAGGCGGTCATGGACCCCGCACTGCTCGGTATCTGGACCAGTCAGGACGGAAAAGACATCTACTGGGTCCGTGAGGATGGGAACGGTTACAGCATTCGCCACCTAGACGACTCCTCGGGTTCCCAAGAGTTCAAAGCACGGCTGAGGGTCGCGGACGATTTCAAACTCCTCGACCTCGTCTCCGCGAATGAAGACGCATTTCAGATCGCCGTCCACACCCCGATGCGCGTATGGACCGAAGGCAGCACGCTCCGCATGGCCCTCCTGGATTCAGACTGGCTCAAGGAGCAATCCGGCAAGCAGCTTCCCACATCGCCGGTTAATGATCGCATCTTGATCACCGCTCCCAGCGAAGCCGTCGGGAACTTTCTCGCAAAGATCGGGGCTGACACAAAAGCCTACGGCGAGACGGAAGTGCTGCGCCGCCTCCAGTAGTGGTTTTGTTGCGCGCTCTCCCAGTGTTCCGCGCCCGCTTTCGTGGAAGGCTCCGTTGGGGCCTCCCGTCTCGTGAAGTCCGTCACGGTTCTCTCGCCTGAGGTCCGCGATAGATCCTCCCTGACGCCGCGGTTCATGCAAATCCGATTCCAGTTGGTCCTGAAGAGGTTTATGGAAAACGACATTTTTGGGGAGTCCGATGCTCACGTAGCCGCGTAACGCCCAAGCCGCGGACTTTACGGCCCGCCGCGCGGCTTCAAGGGCCTACTGCGCGATGCCGGTGATGCCGCACTTGCCCACGAACGTCAGGATGCCGTTCGTCGCGTGGTATTGCGGCGCGATGGTCGCGGTGACCGCCACGATACCGTCCGCCTCGGTGTTCTCGACAACCTGGTAGCTGATTTTCTGCCAGGTCCACTGTGCGGAATTGTTCGAATCGTAAGTGACGGACAGGACCGCCGTGCCGGTGGTCTGCGCGACCAGTTTGCTGTACTCGTCGGAGCCGGCCACGAGCCGCACGGTGAAAGTGAACGACGGCACGCGGGCGCCGATTTCCAGGCGCCCACGGATGGCATAACCGCTCTGAAGGCCCGAGCCGGGGTAGAAGCCCGCCTGCAGCATCAGGTTGTTCTTCCAGGCCAGGGAGCCGGAGAGAATGCGCTTGTTGGACACGTAGTCCACACCGTTGATGGTGAGCGCCATGCTCTGCGCGAGCATGTGCTTTTCGGTTTGCAGCGCCGGAACCACCACGCCGCTGGGCGTGGTTACCTTGCCGGAGCCCACCCAGTTGACCAGGCACTTGCTGGACGCGCGGCCAGGACCGTAACTGAACTGATACGTCACGTCCTCGATGGCGCATCCTATATAAAGGTTATCGATGGCGCTGCCGCCGCCCTCGGGAACCTGTTCCACCACCGAGAAGTAGGGCAACTCCAGCCCGGTGGCCGGATCGATGGGGACAACGGTGTAAACGTAGTTCGGGCTGTTCCCGGTCTGCACCACGTTGCCGAGCGCATACGTCCAGGCCCACGCCACGAACTCCGCGCTCGCGAACTTCTCGATGCGGTTCGCCACATCGTAGCTCACCGGGTAGACTCCGCTGATGAACTCGTTTCCCTTGCCGACTTCCGCGGCGTCGTTCTCCGTGACCGGATGCGGGCTGGTCAACGTCGTGTCGATCTTCTTGAACCGCAGGAAGCTTGCACTGGCGGTTGCGATGTCGGCCTGCTTGGCATTCCCCAGGCCGAGGATTAGACCCTGCACTCTTGCGGACATGGTTTACTCTCCTTTGGCCGGGTTGGCCGGCGTCGCTTGCACGTAACCCTGAATCAACAGGCGCGTGAGGCTCTCCGGCGTCGCCTCGACTTCCTGAACGTCGCCCGTGTGCGGATGGCGCAGCCGCACCGTCTCCGGCGCCATCGCGTTCTCTTGTTCGTCCATCAGTTGTCTCCGATCTCGGGGATTGTGAAGACGCCCTTGAAGCGGTCGATCAGGTCCTCGTCGAGAGCATGATCGATGCTCGGGGTGTCCATGATGTCCAGGCCGGAATAGATCTGGATGTTGCGAATGTTCGGCCCATGGCCGCCGGGCGGGCTGTTGCAGGTGAGCGCCCAGAGGTCTTCATAGCCCACCGGGCTGGCCACGCCGGCCGCGTTGCCCATCCGGTAGTAAATGCCCCAGCGGTGCTTCCAGATCTGGGAGCCGTTGAAATTGCCGCCGTTTGTACCTTCCCAGGCCACCAGCATCGATGGCGCGGGCATTGCGTAGATGGCCTCCGCCAGGCGGTTTTCCTGGCCGAGTCTATAATGGAAGGCGCTGATTCGAATCACCGAGTGCTGGTTCGCGTCCAGCACCGTCATGGCGGCAGCCAGCGGCGTGATGGTTTTCAGCGCGGCCACGATGGCATCTGTAATCGGCGCGGGGTTGAGCACTTAGGAAACCCTCAGTTTGAGGACGGTGCCGCCCTGCGTATCCACATCCAGATCCACCACGGCGTACGCGACGCCGTTGATCGTGATGGCATCGCCATGCTGGGGTGCCGGCGTGATACTCGCGAATGGCACAAACAGCCGAACGACCGCCGGGCCCAGGATGGCGCCCGGCAGGCGGTCTTCGCCCATCGCCGGCGCCTGGATGATTCCGGTGATCTGCTGCGCGCCGGAACCATTCTGCGGAGTGAAGGTCGCGGGAATGCCGAACGCGGCCAGCACGGCAGCGTTCAGCATCCCGAAAAGTGCGTTCGCGCTCATGGCACGCGCTAGCCCGCCGCCACGGTATACAGCACCCAAGCCTCGATCACGCCGGCCGTCAACGGGCCCGACGCGACCACGATCTTGGGTTTCCCGGCAGCCGTCATCTTGAACGGCGTTGCGACGCAGGTGGGGACGACCACGGCGTCGGAGCCGAGGGACGCCTTGGCGGTGGCGGTCAGGACCGAATTGGCGCCCGATCCGGCGTCCGTGGAAATCGCCACCGTCGAGGTGTCGCCGGAGGTAACAGCCGCCGAGGAGTTCACCACCCCGCCGAAAACCAGCGCGTTGTCGGGGATGGTGTCGCTGTTGGCCGGGACGCAGGTGCCCCCCCCGTCCACGGCGAAGCTGTACAGCATGTGCGCGACCTTGACGCCGTTGACCTGCCCCGAGAAGCCGGGCACGCCGAACAGGTTCACGCGCACGGTGGCGGCGCCCGTTGCGGCGGCGATTTCGACCGCGCCGATCAGCAGATTGGCGCCCACGGTGGACGTCACCGCTTTGGCCACGTCGTCCCAGTAGGCCAGATCGCCCTGGCTGAACGTGCTGCTGTCCTTGGCGAGGTCGTAAACCCCCTCGACGTCGCACTCGACGTCGGTGCCCTGGGGCGCGTCGTTGGCGGCCACGCCGAAGACGTTGCCCACCTTGAAGCCGCCCCCGGACAGTACGTTGTAGGGCGCGGCGAGGGTGAGATTGTCACCACTCTTAATGAAATTCGTCATTGCGTTTCTCCTTCCGTGTTCTTTGGTTAGCGCGCGGGACAGCGGCGCCGCCCCGCGCTCCGTTGTTGCTCAACCGCCCTACGAGGAGGCCGAGATGTTCTTGCAGAGGCCGCGGTAATCGATAGCGGCAGCCGCGAAGTCCAGCCGCGCCTTGATCTCCACGCCGTCCACGTCGAAGCCCTGGCGGGTTTCGATGTACACGCCCTGCTGCCCTTCCAGGTAGCAGTACTCGATGGTGTCGATCTGCGACGGATCGGCCGCCATGAACCAGTTGGTGACGCCCACCGACTGGATCGCGTCGAGACGACCCTCGACGACCTTCACGAGGGACTGCACCCAGGTCGGCACCACGCCGGTCACGGCGGTCGCGGCCAGGTTGATCGGCCAGATCAACTGATCGGCAGTCTGTTCGAGCGCCGCCGGCACGATCAAGTACCGGGGCTGCAGGTTGAGGATCGTTCCCTTCGGCGCCTTCATGACGCGGAAAGCGGCGCGCGCGGTACCCAACGCCGGGCCAGCCAGCGCGTTCGAGACGTTCAGGTTCTTGTGGTTCGCGTGGAACAGTGGAATGCCATCCGCGAGGTTGGCGTTCGCCGTAATGACGGCCCACACGGTGTCGCTCTCCAGGTTGGCCGCCGCCTGGCCGAGGCCCGCGGGAGCGCGGGTTAGCGCCTGCAGATCATCGTTGATGATCGTCTTGCGGGTGATGGCCACGATCTCGCCGAAGGTAGCCAGCGAGTAGCTCTCCTTCGAGTCGGAAAGCGAGGTGCGGTGGAACTCGCCCTTCTCATTCACCTTGGGAAGCGTCGGAACGTCCGACAACTGCACGCGGTTGATGGGCTTGAAGTCGGTCGCCGACACCTGCCGGCAGAACGGCGTGAACGTGCGGGGCGCCGCCTCGTACGCCTGGCGCAGGGTCTTGTTGGCGACGTTCGCCAGGATGTTGGGGAAGTCGCTGGTGGTCATCATGCCGCCCTCGAAAAACTCCGCCGCGCCAAAGCGCCCCTGGAGCGCCACGCGGGCGATCTCGTTGCGGCTCATACCGCGCGTCTTCACGCCCGCCGCATCCAGGCACTCGCGGGCGACGTCCACCAGGGTCATGCCTGCGAACTCACGACCGGCGTCCCGCAACATCGAATCGCCGGGATTGCCCCGGAACAGGATGGACGCCTCCATACCCGCGCGCCGCTTATCGCGTTCATCCGCGCCGTTGAGGGGCGGCGGTGGCGGGAATTGCGGGTGCTCTGCGGAGCGGGCGGCGAGCTTCGCCACGATGCGCTGGTTAGCGACATCGAGGGACACGCCCTCGTCGATCAGCCCGGTTACAAACTTCTCCTCGAACTTGAAGGGCAGGGCGGCCAAGCGGATCGCGCCAGCGCGCTCCCGCTCCATCCGGACCGCTTCCTTCGCCGCCTCGTCGCGCGCCGCGGCGAGGGCTACTTCGTTCTGACGGGCTTCTTCGCCCGCTACCTGCTGGTTCTGCTCCGTCATTGCAGGATGCTCCTCTTGGGCTGATGCCCGTTGCTGTTCAACTACACTCGGTTGCGCCGGCGGCTCAGCCGCCGACATAAAAGTTGTGTTTGCGTCGCCAGGCACCGGCACGAGAGAAATCTCGAACGGCTCCCAATCGACGGCGGTAAATTCCTTGCGCTCCTGGTTTTTGGGGGTGGTGTCCACCTTTTTGTAAATCCACATCCCAGGGCTGAGGTTCTGAATGATGCCGCCCTTCACGTCGTTCCAGATGGGCGTCACCGCATCGCGTTTACTGAACTGGATCGTGGCTACGCCGGTCCCCTTCTTGGCCCAAGCCTTGCGCACCACGCCCAGTTGATCCGCAACCCCGTACGCGGCGTGGGAGTCCAGCAGGGGACCACCGTTGTTCAGGCGATCCAGCCGACAGCCTTTCATGTCGAGGATGAGATCGTACTCCTGTCCCGTGCGCCAATCGAAGCGGGGCACCTTAGCGCCTGCATACCAGACCGCGTCGATGGTCCGAACGTCCTCGTTGGCCGATGCCGGCGCGAACGTCACGGCCACGGCGAAGCGCTCAACCTGGAACTCCGGCCGCGCCGGATCGCCAGCCGCCGCGCGATCCACTGCCGCCGCTATAACCACCGCCGCCGGATCGGCAGTATCCGGCGCTGTTCCCGCGATTTCCTCGGGCATATTCCAAACCCCTTTCTGTGCTGTGATTTACGACCTGTAGAATCTCGTGGGCGCGTCCCACTGTCTGGCGGAATAGAACTCGGCGGACCCCTTCACCGTGGCTTTTGGTTTTGGGGCCGCTGCCGGAGCCTTCTCCCCGCTGTCGGTGGGCTGCTCGACGCCCTTGTCGTTCACGTTGCGCGGATCGCAGTCCAGGATGATCTCCAGCGAATCGAGCAGATCGTTCATCCGCTTGATCTCCTGCAACTGCTTTTCGGGGTCGTAGCCGTTCTGCGCAATCGCTTCCGAGAGGGTCAACGTGCCGGTCCGGATGCGCTTCAACTCGGCCATGGCATCCTTCAGCGGGTCCACGCTCTCGAACTTGGGCGCGGTCCACTGGACCCCATAGTTGGCCTCCGGGATCTTTCTGGTCAGCACCAGCGTGTCGATGAACCGCCGCCACGTCGGACGGCAGAACATCGGAATCAGCGTCAGCCACCGGAACGCTTCGATGGTGTTCCGGAAGCCCAGCATGCCGGCGCGATACGACGAATAGTTGACGTTCGAGAGGTCGCCCGACAGCAGTTCGTACGGCACGTCCACACCGGCGCCGATCCCCTGCAGTTCCGTCATCAAGTATTCGCGATAGCCTCCGGCTGGCGATGGCGCGTTGAACTTGATATCCTCACCGGGTTTCAAGTACTCGATCATGCCGGGGTACATGCGCTCCAGCGTGTTCCCCGTCTTCGGGTCCGTGGACGCCGCCCCAATCGGCGGGCCGCCCGCGCCCTCCGGCCGCGTCACGATGCCGGCCAGGCATGCCTCGGTCTTCTTCCTCATGCGCTCGGCGTCGCGGTAATCGTCCAAATCGCGCAGCGCCAGCATCACGGGAGCCAGCCACGGCACGCCACGCACCTGGCCGGGCCGCAGGATGCAGTACTGATGCATCACCTCGGAGGCAGGCACCGGTTGGCTGAGAATGCCGCCGCGCGGGTTCAGCATGTAGACCCCGCCCGGATGGTAGTTGTAAAGCCAGTAGGCTTCCCGCTGCCCGATCATGTTGAACTGCACGCCCTGGATGATGTGCCCGGTGGCCGTTCCCATCGTCCGCGCCACGTCGAGGAAGTCTCCCTCCAAGACCTGCAACTGGAGCGGTACGCGGAAGTCGTCCGTCAACAACCGCTGCCGAAATCGGACGATCCCGTCACCGCTCTCGGCGGTGGTCCGTACGATGAGGGCCTGCATGCCGTAGAAATCCAACTGTCCGCCCGGATCGCAATTCTCCGCGAAGAACGGCCACTCCCCGTCGATAAGCTTATCGAGCGCGGGGCTTCCGGTCTTCGCCTGTGGAACGATCCCGGTCCCCACCGCGTTGCCGACCAGCTCCGTGATGGCCTTGCTGGCGTACGGATTGTTCCGCAACAGGTCGCGGGACCGGTTGCGCAGGTTGATCAGGGACGCGCCGACCTCGGTGTTGGCGTCGCCGCCAGCCGCGATCCAGCCGTCCGTGCGGCGCCCGGACTTCGCGCCGTCGTATGCGAACGTCTGCGTCGCGCGACGGAACTGCGCGCGACGATATGCCCGCTCGGGCGAGAAGTAGCCGATTGCTTTGTCGAGAGCGTTCATCTAGTCCCTGCTGTGCGTCGCCAGGCTGAAGGACGGCGTGGTGATGCCCGCTGCCTTGGCGAGTTGCGCGTCCAGATCCGCGAGGGCCTTACGCATGTCATCCACGCTGTTGTACTCGACGGAACGTTCCGTGAACTGCACGCGGCGCACGCCGCTGAAGATGGCGCGTTGCAGCGTGTCCCGCGCGGTTTGAAGTTCAGTGGGTTGAATCATTCGAACCAATCCTTGCCGCGCGCACCCCAATACTGATCGTCGCCGGGCCGACTGGCGCGTGGCACCTCCGTTGGGGCGTTCCCCTCGAGCGCCGCCCAATCCGCCTCGGAGAACGAATCGAGCCCGCAGATGGCCGCCGCCGCACGGCACAGCACCGCCAGATCCAGCGGTTCGTTCCTGACCGATTTGTCCGGTATCCATTCCACCTTGCCGCTCGACCGGATGATCCGCGACTCCGAACACAGCCCGCGATAGAAGTCCTGGTCCTTGTACGCGTAGTGCTGGTAACCGGCGGGGTACGTGCCATCGTCGGGCAGCACGATCCGCAGCCAATCGTAGAACTCCTGCTTCGCCCAGTGCGTGCCGATGTGCCAGATGCGCACGTTCT
>OBLW0100004707.1_pt1 | contig 10373 bp, 10 predicted proteins | sample 1520161 | NCBI WGS metagenome assembly OBLW01 (sample SAMEA3539309, study PRJEB22396) | soil metagenome | biome: tundra; feature: field; material: soil | place: USA | collected 2010-05 | depth 0.15 m
GGTAGACGTGGAAGATGGCCGGCGGCAGGGTGGAGTAGTGCAGCGGCTCGAGACCTTCGCCCATGTTGCGGACGATTTCCCGGATGATGTCTCGCGCGGTAGCGGGATTGGCGGCGGCAGGACGGTCCATAGAGGAGCCAGCTTCGATTTTAACGCACGTGGGACAGACGATCGCCTTTTGTCGTGTCACCCAATCCATTGGCGAGGCATGACGGACCACGAAGGCGATGATCTGTCCTACGGCGCGTCCTTGACGCAGCGGAAGCCGATATTGGGGGCCGAGCCGCGCTCGGGGACGGTGGATGTGTCCCATAGGCCGGCTGCGTCGAGCTTTTCCGCCGCAAAAAGGACTGGCCGCGAACCATGTACCACGGTTCGTCGCGGGTGGGCGGGGCGAGTTTCAGTTCATGGAACAGCCTGGCGAACTCCGCGAAGGCGCCATTCCCCGGCGGGCTCACCTGATCCACCAATTCCCACACGTTGCCCGACATATTGAGCGCTCCATAAGGGCTGGCGCCGTTGGGAAGATCGGAAACCGGCAGCAGCTCGCCACTGCCTACGTTGGCACGCGCCGTGTCCGCGTCATTGCCCCAGGGGAAGAGAAAGCCCTCTTTGCCGCGCTCCGCCTTTTCCCATTCGCGGCCCTTGGGCAGACGCTTGCCTGCCCATTCAGCGAAAGCGCGCGCATCCAAATGTGGATCATCGAAACGACGGCCGATATCACTGTTCTGTGATATGCTGTGAGCGCTGTGTCACCGTCGGCACCTCCACCGCCCCAACCACCGGCGTCCGCCGAGACTCAAACCGTCACGGAGTGGGCGCAAGGCGGAGCCCCGCAGCAATCGGTCTCGCGTATGGTCCGCTCGGGCGACGGGAAAACGCGCACCGATACCGGCAACACGTCGGTAATCACCGATCCCGGGGCGCGGCAGGTCGTGGTGCTCGATCACGTCACCAAAGAGGCGCGCATCATGCCCATGCAGCCGGCGCCGCCAGCGGCGCCGCCGCAGCTGCCGGGGATGCCGTCACCGGGCGCCGCACCGCCGCCGTTCCAGCCTCCCCCAATGCACGTCCAGGACTTGGGTAAGAGTGTGATTGACGGCCACGAGGTGGATGGCAAGCGATACACCATCCAGCCGCCTCCCCCGCCGCAGCCTCCGCAGCCACCCCAGGTGGCGGGGGCGCCTCCCTCGCCGCCGCCGAAGCCACCGGCGCCGCAGATGCCTACGACGGCCGACCTGTGGACCAGCACCAAGCTTGGGATGCCGGTGAGGACGCAGGTGACGGGTGCGTTCGGCAGACAGACGAGCTACCACAAAATCGCGGAGACGGCGGAACCGCATCCCGCGATGTTCCAGATCCCGCCCGGGTACAAGCCGGTGATGCCGCCGGCGCCGCCGCTCCCGAAATAGATCCGGCTAAGACTCCACGGTTGAGATCCCCGCGGGATGTGGAATTCTGAGTCCGCGGGCTGCCTGCCGTCGAGGTGATGTATCATGCGACTTGGCCCCACAGAACCCTCTTCCACCCGCTCCGGGCGCCGGTGCGCGCCGTCATTTGCCCTTGCTCCTGCTGCTGTTTGCCGGCAGCGGCTGCTCCGCCCTGATCTATGAAATCGTCTGGTACCAGTTGCTGCAGCTGGTGATCGGGTCGAGCGCGGTTTCGCTCGGCGTGCTGTTGGCCACGTTCATGGGCGGGCTCTGCCTGGGAAGTCTGCTGCTGCCGCGCCTGAAGCTCGGCGGCCAGCATCCGCTGCGCGTCTACGGCAAGCTGGAACTCGGTATCGGCGCCTGCGGAATTCTGGTGCTGTTCCTGATGCCGCTGGTGGATTCCGTATACACGTCCGCGGTGGGGCACGGCCTGCCGGCGATTCTGCTGCGCGCCCTGGTGAGCGGCCTCTGCCTGCTGCCGCCCACGTTCCTGATGGGCGCGTCGCTGCCGGCGGCTTCGCGCTGGATCAAGGCCACGCCCGAGGGCGTCGGCATGCTCGGCATGCTCTACGGCGCGAACACGGCGGGTGCGGTCCTGGGCTGCCTGCTGGCCGGCTTCTACCTGCTGCGCGCGTTCGACATGGCCACGGCCACTTTTCTGGCGGCGGCAATCAATGTGACCGTGGGGCTGGTGAGTTTCTCCCTGGCCAGAAGGGCTCCGCAGCACGCGGCCGCCCTCGAAGCTACGCCGGCGATTGCGTCCGGAGCCTGGCCGGTCTACGTCACCATCGCGCTATCCGGCGCCACTGCCCTCGGAGCGGAGGTCATCTGGACGCGCCTGCTCGGGCTCATGATCGGCGCCACGGTCTACACGTTCTCCATCATCCTGGCGGTGTTTCTGGTGGGAATCGGGATTGGCAGCACGGGCGGCTCCATGCTGGCGCGCGGCGCGCGGAATCCCAAGGCGCTGCTCGGCTGGAGCCAGATGCTGCTGGCCCTGGCGGTGGCATGGACCGCGTACCAGTTGTCGCATTCCTTGCCCTACTGGCCCATCAACCCTTTGCTTTCCACCAGCCCGTGGTACACCTTCCAGATCGATCTGGTGCGCTGTCTGTGGGCGCTGCTGCCGGCGGCGCTGCTCTGGGGCGCGAGCTTTCCGCTGGCCCTGGCGGCGGCCGCCGACGTGGCTGGCGACCCCGGCCGCCTGGTGGGCGGCATCTACGCAGCCAACACCGGCGGCGCCATTTTGGGCGCGCTCTGCACCAGCATGATCCTCGTCCCATGGATCGGCAGCGGGCAGAGCGAGGCGGTGTTGATCGCCACCCTGGCGGTCAGCGGACTACTCATGCTGGTCCCGCTGTTGCGGCCATTCCGTTGGCCGAAGGCGCTGGCCACGGGCGCCGCGGCTGCGGCCGCGCTGTTGGCGGCCGGGACCGTCTCGCCCGTGCCGGGCATGCTGATCGCCTACGGGCGGCGCATGATGACTTCGATGGGCCGCTCGGAAGTGCTGTATACCGGGGAAGGCATCAACTCCTCGATTGCCATCACCCGCTGGGACGACGGCGCGATTCAGTTCCATGTCAGCGGCAAGGTGGAGGCCTCCACGGAGTCCTACGACATGCGCCTGCAACGCATGCTCGGCCACCTGCCGGCGCTGGTGCACAAGAACCCGAAATCGGTGCTCATCGTGGGCTTCGGCGCGGGCGTAACGGCGGGGTCGTTCGTGGTGTACCCGGAGGTCAAGCGCATCGTGATCTGCGAGATGGAGCCGCTGATTCCGCCCACCGCGACCAAATACTTCGGTGCGCAGAACTACTTCGTGGTCAACGACCCGCGCACCCGGGTGATCTATGACGATGCACGCCACTTCGTGCTCACCACGACGGAGAGATTCGACATCATCACCAGCGACCCCATCCACCCGTGGGTAAAGGGCAGCGCCACGCTGTATTCCAAGGAGTACTTCGAACTGGTCAAGCAGCACCTCAATCCGGGTGGCGTGATCACCCAGTGGGTGCCGCTCTACGAGAGCGATCCGGCAACCGTGAAGAGCGAGATTGCGACCTTCTTCGACGCGTTCCCCAACGGCACCATCTGGGGCAACGACATTTCGGGCGGTGGCTACGACCTGGTGTTGATGGGACAGGTGGACCCGGCCAGAATCGACTTGGACGCCATGCAGGCTCGCCTGGATCGTCCCGAAGGCTTGCGCGTGGCCGACAGCCTGCGCGAGGTGGGCTTCGGCAGCGCGGTGCAGTTGCTGGCGACTTACGCCGGCCAGGAACCCGATCTGCGCCCGTGGCTGGCCGGCGCGGAGATCAATCGCGACGGCAATTTGCGCCTGCAATACATGGCGGGCCTGGCGTTGAATGTCAGCCAGGAAGGCGCCATCTATACCCAGATGCTGGCCTACCGGAAGTTCCCCGACAATCTGTTCGCCGGCTCCCCGGAGCGCATACAGGGGCTCCGCTATGCGCTCAATTCGGGTTCGCCGGGGCAATAGAGAAAAGCAGTCCGAGCTTCGCCCGGATGGACAAGGCAGAGCCTTATCCCACTGCGTTTCGCGCTACTCTGGTGGAGCATGGGGGTGCTCGACATTCAGGGGCTGCAAAGTTCCCTATTCTTTGAATCGCCGGAGGAAATCTGCGCCCGCGTCTTTCGCGAGCTGAAACCGCGCACGGCCGCGCCCGAAATGCGCGTCGAGTTCTGCCGCTTCGCGAACGCCGACAGTTTCATCCGCTTGGAGCACGGCCGGCTGGAGATTCGGATCTCAGACCTGCTGGCCGGGGCACCGGCGCCGGTGCTGGAGGCCCTCGCCCATATACTGCTCGGCAAACTCTATCGAAAGCCCACGGCGCCCATCTACGCCCACCGCTACCGTCTCTACCTGAATCGCCGCGACGTCCGGCGCCAGGCACACCTCGTCAAGCAGATCCGCGGCCGCAAGTTCATCTCCGGCCCCAAAGGCGAGCATTTCGATCTCCAGGAGGTATTCGAGCGCCTGAATACGCAGTATTTCGATGGTCTGCTGGGCCGCCCGCAACTCGGCTGGAGCCGCGCTTCCTCACGCAGCATGCTGGGGCATTTCGATCCCTCGCACAATGCCATCGTCATCAGCCGCATCTTCGACCGCGAGACCGTGCCGCCGCTGGCTCTGGAATATGTGATGTACCACGAAATGCTGCACCTGCGCTTTCCGGTGGATCACACCAGGGCAAGGCGCAGGGTCCACACCGCCGAATTCCGCGACGCGGAAAGGAAATTCCCGCACTGGAAGGACGCCAGGGAACTACTCAAGCGGCTCTAGGACCTGCCTCCGCACGTGGGTCCAGATGAAATTGCCCACGCCATCATTCCCAGGACAGTCGCAGGAAGCGGAAACAACTGAGGGTCAGGCGCACATCGGCATCGCCGATGGCACCAGGTTGCGCAACTCGATACGCATCACGTCGAAGATCTGCACCAGGCTGTCCACGTCCACCGTGCAAATTCCCAAGCGATACAGGAAGAGGCGGAAATGCACGGCCAGCAAGCCGGTGGCAAACATGATCTGATGGTGCACCAGTATCGCCGACAGATCGGGGCGATCCTGCTCGGATTGCACCAACACAATCTTCAGCGCCGTGCACACCCGTTGGAAATCCACTTCCAGGCACCGCAGGTAGCCGCGAAAGATCTGGCAGCGCTGCGCGCGTAGTTTGGATTCCTTTTTCGTGGTGAATCCGCCTTGCGAACGCAGAAACTCGATTTCGCTTGCATCCAGCAACCGCATCATGGGGCGGTAGCGGTCCGTTGACAATTCATCGATCCATTCCGCTGTCACGGGCAGCGTGCGGTCCGCCGACCCCAGTTTCCGCAGCACCGTCACAACCGCCAGCAGCAGCGCCGCCAGAATCACCGCAAAGATCACAATCGTTGAAATCATGAGAGAGTTTCCAACTGCTCAATCAAAATAATATCCGCTCTTTCCTATAAACGCAATCGGATGAGGGGTAATGACGGTACTAGTTTGGTGAAGTATTCACGCTAAACTGTACCGGGGTAAATCACCTAACATGCCGGTCGCTACCGGTTCGAAGCCCGCAGTAGAGCGGCGTTGAGGGAATCCAGATGGGTCAACAGCCGGCTCTCGTGCTCCTGGCTGTACAGCGCCGGCGTGTGGGGCACCTCTTCTCCGGCAACGCTCAACAGGGTGAGCCAGGCAACGATACTACCCGCGCTAACGCCCATCAGGATAGTGTTCACTTCATCCTCCATGCGGTGACCGAAGAGGCTGTGAATCAGCACCACAAACGTATTGCTCAGGAAGAAGATGGAAAAGACCAGGGCCTGCATGCGGACGTTACGGCTCAGTTTCACGGGGAAAAAGCTTAAGAAGCAGAGCATCAAAACGATGAATAGGGCCAACCCGGTCTCGACCCCCCGCTCGGTGGCCAGCACGTAGAACATGATCTTGGATCGCTGTGGCATGCTAGGGTTAATCCGAGGCAGGAGGCTGATGCCGGAGATGGCCACCGAAATCGCCAGGCTGCCGTATAGCGCCCACCGTCCCAAAGTATAGAGCCCTTTGTATTTCTCCAGAATCAGTTTGTAGAGCTCCACGACGATCAGCACGTAGAACCCGAACTCGACGGGCTCCGTGAGGACCCACAATTTCTGGTAGAGGTCAGAGGAGAGTGCGAGAAACAAGGGCCAGATACTGTTAAGGATTCGAAAAACGAAGAAAGCAAAGAAGATAGGGTAACGACGGTAGAGTCGGGTGCGGTACAGCTTGAGCCCCATCAGAACGGAGCCCACGAACAGAACCGCCTTCAAAAACGAAACAAGTGCAGCACTGGTCATCGAAGGTAAGCAGCCTCGATCTTATCACCCGGTGCTGCGCTTGTTAGCGTTAACTTTCGATACTAGCGAACCCAAGGGCAAGGTTCACAGGTCGGAAACGGGTTCGAACCCTTGTTCGTCGGCAGCGCGGCGAAAAGCGAGAGGGCGATAACCGCAAGTAGCGTGAGCTTTTTCATATCGTTTAGTTGTCCTTCCCTACTGTCATTCGGTAGTAATGTTGGTACTAGGTTATACGGGACCGGACCGTCATAGGGTGTTTATCCTAAATATTTTCTGAAAATGGAACATTAATTAAACCGAAGTTCTACGATTTGCTGCGTTCGTCCCGGAAAACACCCACACCCTCCAGGTGATATAGAATCAAGTTTTGGGGCCCGCCGATCGACGGGGGCTTCTGGTTCCCGCGTGCGACTCCTCTCACACGCAGTTCGGGAACCGTGGGAATTGGGCAAAGGGGGCCGTCGCGGACTTCATCGCAAAATCGGAAGCGGCTCGCGGACCGGCCGCGGATGTATGGCGGAAGACGCTCTCGCGAATTCCGACCCGCTTCGGCCGCCTGGTGTTTCTGTCGTCCCTACGCGATCCGCTGACCGGCCACTATGAGCACGCGCCGCTCAGCCAAATCGTGGGCGGCGAAACCACCGATCGCACGCTCCGCCACAGCCATCACGAGATCTTTTCCGAATGGCTCAGCTGTACCTTGGCCCGCCAGAAAGCCGACCTCGATGAGTACTTGACCGCGTCCCACGCCCCGCTCGAACTGGCTGCCTACCGCGACCTCGCCCCGGCTACTGCCCATCAGGTGGAACGCCAACTCTACCTTGCGGATTTAGAGACGCTGTTGGAGTTGCTCCGCTTCGAGCCCGGCGGCGCTTACTCTGCTCCAGAAGCATAGCCACACCCGTCACCTGCCCAATCACGTCAATTTCCCCGGCGGGATACCAACCCGGCTTCTGGAGCGATGACGGGTGCGGCTGCACCAGGATCCGGTCTTCGTACGCCGTGCACCAGCCGCACCGGTAGCCATCGCGATGTTCCAGGAAGTAAATCGGACGATCCAGTTCGTGCGTCCAGCCATCGGTGGCAATGCGCCGCCTGGATTCATCGATCAACACGAGCGACCCCGGATGCAGCAGCGGGTACATCGACCAGTCCTCCAGGCCGATAAACCCATAACGGTGCCGGCGCAGATCCCTGCCGTTGAGCAAACTGAGCCCCGTCATTCCCCACCGCCGGATGACATGACTTAGAAATGTCGTGGAATTCAAATCGATTTCAGAGTCGGCGGGTTCCGGCACGGTGACTCTCCCGGTGGGTGCGAACTCCGCCGCGTGGGTTTCGTTGAGAGGCGTCAGCACCGCCTCCGCGGGAAGCTGTTCGATGGGCACACCGTACCAGCCCAACACCTCTTCCATACTTAACCGGTAGATCGCGCACAGCGAGTACAACCGGAAAATCGTCGGCACGGTTCCTTTGTTTTCGATATCCGCCAGACGGCTCAGTGCAACTGCAAACTCGTCGTTGGCGCGCCGCTGCGCAAGCTGCTGGCTGGCCTTCTCTACGTCGCGGTAGGTGAGTTTCAACCGCTCGCGGACATGCTTTAGCTTCTCGCCGGCGCGCTCCATGATATGATCCCGCTTGATGCCTGCCGCGTTTTTCTTGGGTTCGATGGCTGCGGCAGACTGAGCGAAAATTATAACTTCCGGGCTTCCCCATAGGCAAGAAAAACGATGAATTTTGTTCTGCAAACGGAACAGCGGCCAAAATGTCTATTAAAGTGATCGTCGGAATTTCGGGCGCCAGTGGCGCCATTTACGGCTGGCGTCTTCTCGAACGCCTGCGCGCGCACGGTGGTGTTGAAATCCACCTCATACTGACCCGCTCCGGCGAGAAAACCCTGTTTCTCGAAACCGGTAAGACAGTGTCAGACCTTAAAACCTTATCAGATTATTCTTACCCCATGGAGGATATTTCCTGCCGCCTGGCCAGCGGGTCCTACCCCACCGACGCCATGGTGGTCGCCCCCTGCTCCATCCACACCATGTCTGCCATCGCCGGCGGAATCAGTTCCAACCTGATGATCCGCGCAGCCGACGTCATCCTGAAAGAAAGGCGCAAATTGATACTGATGGTCCGCGAAAGCCCGTTTCACCTCGGCCACCTCAGAAATATGACGGCATTGGCGGAGATGGGAGCGATCATTGCCCCGCCGATTCCCGGCTTTTATCACCACCCGCAATCCGTCGATGACATTGTCGACAGCAGCATCGACCGCGTTCTCGATCTCATCGGCCTGCCCGATCCGCGCGTCCGCCGCTGGGATGGGGTGGCCCGATGAGCGCCCGCCGGCGCCTCATCGCGTTCCAGGGGGAGCGCGGCGCCTTCAGCCAGGAGGCCGCCCGCCGTCTCTGCGGCCCCGACGTCGAAGTCCTCCCCTGTACGCGTTTTGAAGATATCTTTCGCTGCGTCAAGGAAGGCGCCGCCCTCGGCGCCGTCGTGCCCATCGAAAACACCCTGGCCGGCAGCGTCCACGAGAACTACGACCATTTGGTGAACTTCGAATTGCCCATCGTGGCCGAAACCAGCGTGCGCATCGTGCACAACCTGATCGCCCGGAAAGGCGTGAAATTCTCCCAAATCAAACGCGTTTTCTCCCATCCCGTGGCATTAAATCAATGTCTCGATTTCTTTGCCAAATACCGGGAAATCGAAAAAATTCCGTTTTACGACACCGCCGGCAGCGTGAAGATGATCGCCGAAGAAAAGCTTACCGATGCCGCCGCCATCGCCAGTTCCGTCGCCGCCGAAATCTACGGGGCCCACATTCTCCGCCGCTCCATCGAAAGCGACCGCCAGAATTTTACCCGGTTCTTCCTCCTGCGCACTGCCGATTATGCCCGCCGGCATCCCTTCCGCGCCGCCGCCAACACGCAGTGGAAGACTTCGCTTGTCTTCAGCACCCGCAATGTCCCCGGCTCCCTCTTCCGCGCCCTCAGCGCGTTCGCCCTGCGCGATCTCAACCTGATAAAGATCGAATCCCGCCCGCTTCGCGGCAAGCCTTGGGAATACCTCTTTTATCTGGACTTCCTGGGACGCGCCGATTCCCCCGTCGCCGTCAACGCCCTCAACCACCTTTCGGAGATCGCCGACTTCCTCCGTATCCTCGGCTGCTACCCCAAAGGCAGTTAGAGATCCCACTGATATCATGGAAGGATATGCAGGAAGTCAATGTTGGCATCGTGGGCCTGGGCAACGTCGGGTCCAGCACGCTTGCCATCCTGTCGGAAAACGGGGATCAGATCGCTCTTAAGCTGGGATACCGCCTGAAGGTAGTCGCCGTGTGCAGCCGTTCGGTGCACACGAAGCACATTCCGGCGGGACTTGGCGACGTGTTCAAGACCACGGACTGGCGCCAGGTGGTGTCCCACCCGGACGTGCAGATTGTCGCTGAACTGGTGGGCGGCACCAGCGTGGCGGCGCAGATCGTCGATGCCGCCATCGCCAATCGCAAGAGCGTGGTCACCGCCAACAAGGAACTCATGGCGGCCAACGGGCCGGAGATCTGGGACCGCGCCATCCAGCAGGGAATCAATCTCGCCATGGAGGCTTCGGTCTGTGGCGGCATCCCGATCCACGCCGTTTTGCGGGAGGGCATCTCCGGCGACCGCGTGCAGGCGTTGTATGGCATTCTCAACGGCACCTGCAATTACATCCTCACGGAAATCGAAAAGCGCGGCGCCGACATGGAGACCATGATCGCCGAGGCGCAGCGCCTGGGGTACGCCGAAGCCGACCCCAGCGCCGACGTGGACGGCTACGACGCGCGCAGCAAACTGGTGCTGCTGGCCGCCCTGGCCTTCGGCGAGAAGATCACCGCGTCGGATATCTTCGTGGAAGGCATCCGGCGCATTACCCCGCTCGATTTTCAGTACGCCAGGACGCTCAAGCACACCATCCGCCTGATCTGCGGCGGGCGCAAGACACCCGACGGGCTGATTCTTTTCGTGCGCCCGGCGCTGATTCCCACCTCCACCATTCTGGCCGGGGTGCAGGGTCCGTACAACGCGGTGTGGGTGAAGGGCATGTTCGGCGAAGACACCT
>OBLW0100004708.1_pt1 | contig 10371 bp, 10 predicted proteins | sample 1520161 | NCBI WGS metagenome assembly OBLW01 (sample SAMEA3539309, study PRJEB22396) | soil metagenome | biome: tundra; feature: field; material: soil | place: USA | collected 2010-05 | depth 0.15 m
CTACCGCAAACGTGGCTCCCCGCTCCCGATCTTCTATCTACAACTGTAGTACTAGTCAGCTCTGGGAGTTCAATTCTCCTGCCCTCCGCTCGCCTACGACCGGCCTTTTGAGACGCTTCTATCGACCGACCGCCCTAATTCCGTTCTGGGATCGGTCAGAGATGCAGATCATGCACGAGACTCGTCTCAGCAATTGATAAGTTAGTCGATCGGGCGTATACTTCATGTGGTTTCTCAGGCGGCGTTCCAGTTTACTGGTGGATACCCATTGCAAAAACCCCGGACCGACTATCCGGGGTTTTTGCTGTTTGGAGCTCGAGGTTTCCGAGGAAGATGGGCCAGGAGGATTGAGCAATCGATTGTTCCTCAAAGCCCTGCCGTCCACCCTCCGATCGAGACCGCCGCAATCCCTCCGTCGTACACTGATGGCAGTCGAATTCAGGGTTCAAGTATGAAGAAACTCGCCGTTGGCCTTTACGCCGCAGTCACCGTCGCGCTGATGGTCTGGGGCTTCTATCAAGCCATCTATGTCGCGCCAATCGACGCGATGCAAGGCGAAATCTTCCGCATCATCTTTTATCACGTGCCTTCAGCTTCAGTGGCCTTCCTGTTCTTCGCAATCTCGCTGCTCGGCTCCATCGGCTATTTGGCCTATCGGCGCAGCCGTCCTGAATGGGCGCAGATCGCCGACGCGTGGGCTCTCGCCGGAGCCGAAGTCGGCGTGGTCTTCTGCACCGTTGTGCTGACCACCGGGCCGCTCTGGGGCCGTCGGGCGTGGGGCATCTGGTGGACATGGGACGCGCGCCTGACCACCACGTTGGTGCTGTGGCTCATCTATGTCAGCTATCTGCTTCTGCGCCGTTTTGCCGCTGGGCCGCAGGTGCAAACGCTCGCCGCTGTGCTCGGCATCTTTGGCGCGCTCGATGTGCCCATCGTCTATATGTCGAACCGCTGGTGGCGCACCCAGCATCCCGCACCCGTCTTTGGTGGCGCGGAGGGCTCGGGCATGGATAAATCCATGGTTGGACCGTTTTTATGGAACATGCTGGCGTGGATGATGTGGGGCATCTTCGTCCTCATCCTGCGTTACAGCGTCGAACGCAAGCATCAGCAATACGCAACAGAGGAAGCCGAGGAAGCGCTGGCGGCCAATATCTGATCCGCCGAGGCTCCCGCCCAGGACAAGGAAAATATGAGTCAAGCCGCGATTCTCGACCACCAATTTGTAATTGCCGCGTATTCCGTCACCTGGGCTCTGCAGCTTGGATATCTTGCATGGCTTGGCCTGAAATGGCGCGCCGAAAAACGCAATGCGGACCGGCGGGGACAGCGTTCGCGCTGAATTCCATGGCCAGGCATGCGGCGGTCATCACATCGCCCTGCTTGTGGGAGTGCCGTAAACTGAAGTATTGAGGGGCCAGAGATGCTAGTCGTCATGAAAGCGCAGGCAACGCAGGAAGAGATCCAGGCGGTCTGCGACCACATCGAACAAATGGGCTTTCGCGCCCATCCGCTGCCGGGCGCGCAACGCACTGCCATCGGCATCACGGGGAACCCCGGTGAAATCGACCGCGGCAACTTCGAAGATCTCTCCGGCGTAGCCGACGTGATCCGCGTCAGCAAACCTTACAAACTCGCCAGCCGCGACGTAAAAGAAGAAGACACCGTCATCCGTTTTCCCGGAACCGACGCGGCCATCGGTGGTCGCAACCTGGCGATGATTGCCGGCCCCTGCTCCATCGAAAGCCGCGAACAGGCGTTCGCCATCGCCGAACAAGTGGCAGCCGCCGGCGCACAGTTCTTCCGCGGCGGCGCTTACAAGCCCCGCACCTCGCCCTACGCGTTTCAGGGTCTCGGCGTCGAAGCCTTGAAAATCATGTCCGAAATCAGGGACAGATTTGGCCTGCGCATCGTTACCGAAGCCATCGACAACGAGACTCTCGAGCTCGTTGCGGAATGGGCCGACGTCATTCAGATCGGCGCGCGCAACATGCAGAATTTTTCGCTACTCAAGCATGCCGGGCGCCTTCGGAAACCGGTCTTGTTGAAACGCGGACTCAGCGCCACTCTCGACGAATTCCTGATGGCTGCCGAATACATCATGAGCGAGGGCAACTACGAAGTCATTCTGTGCGAGCGCGGCGTGCGCACCTTTGCCGACCACACACGCAACACGCTCGACCTCAGCATCGTTCCGGCCGCGCAGAAGTTGAGCCATCTGCCTATTCTTGTTGACCCGAGCCATGGCACCGGCAAGCGCGACAACGTACTGCCGATGGCCCGCGCTGCAATTGCCGCAGGCGCCGACGGCATTCTAGTGGAAGTGCATCACCAGCCGGACAAGGCCCTTTCCGACGGTGCGCAATCGATCTACCCCAACCAATTCGCCCACATGATGAACGAGCTTGAGCAGATCGCGCCGGTGGTTCATCGCAAGCTGCCCCGCGGCTTGCACATCGAGACTGGTTCGGCGGACACGCATGTCGCCAAGGCGCGCTAAGCCAGGCCTTGCAGTCAGATCGAGCGGCACGCTGAGGCGCATCAATGTTGCGTTGCTGGCGATGCTGCCCCTCGCCGGCTGCCGCCCGCACGACTTTCCCCAATATCCCGCCAACTACCGCGAATACGCCTATGTGACAAACGGCGGCAGCGGCACGGTTTCCATCTACGATGTCGTGAATGTTCGGCTCGACCGCGAATTGCAGGTAGGCCAGAATCCTGTTGCGGTCACGCCGAGCGCCACGCGCAACGAGGTCTATGTCGTGGACTCAGGCGCGCCGGCCGGGCAGGGATCGCTTTCGATCATCAACACGGAGAACAACAGCGTCGCAACGACAATTCCGTTGCACAAACAACCGCTTGCTCTTGCGCTCGATCCTGACGACAAGTTGGCCTATGTAGCAAACTCCGCTTCGAACAGTGTTTCTGTCATCGATCTCAAGGCGCGCCGCGAAGTGGCTGTCATCGGCACCGGAGAAGAGCCCGTCGCCGTTCGCATTTCTCCCGACGGCAAGACGCTTGCTGTAGCCAACCGGCGCGGCAATTCTGTAAGCCTCGTTGACCCTTCTTCGCGGCAGGTGCGCGCGGTTTTCGAGGGCTGTCCGGGCGCGAACGATGTCGTCATTCTGCCTGATTCGTCAAAGGCTTTCGCGGCGTGCTCCGGCGGCCACCAGGTCCTCGCCATTGCCCTAGCGCATGGCGATACCCGTCCACCCCGCCCCGATCGAGTCGAATCTCTACTCGATGTGGGCCGCCAGCCCGTTCAGCTTGCGCTCAAGCCCGACGGCGGCGAGATTTTCGTGTCGAATTCACTCAGCGATTCCATCTCCGAAGTGATTACCGGAACCGACGACGTATTAGGCGCTTATCTCATGGGCGCCGATCCTGTGCGCGGCCTGGTTTCCGCGGATAATTCCCTGCTCTATGTTGGCAACCTGCGCTCGCAGGAAGTCACCATTTACGCCATCGACGACGGCAAGCGCGCGGGCTCGATTCACGTCGGCGACGGCCCCTCGGCGCTGGCTTTTTCGGCGTCCGGTCATCTGCTGTTTGTCGTCGACGCGCGCTCGGGCGATGTGGCCGTGGTGCGTACGGCCTCGCACTCGCTCTTTACCATGCTGCCCGCAGGCCGCAACCCCAATGCGATTGCGGTGAAGGCCTTCAGGCTTCCTTAATTCTCTGCAACGGCCGTGGCGATTCGACTCGCGCGGGGCCTCCGAAGGCATGGATCGTGCGAGTGCCTGCGAGGACCTCGCCACTGTGCAACACGCCTTTCGGGATTAGGTATTCAGCTCCGGCATTGAGAGGAATGTGCCGTCCATCGATGATGAGCGTATAGCAGCCCTGCACCACGATCATGTATTCGTCGAACTCGTGCGCATGCGCGGAGGAAGACGCCGTTTGACCGCATGTCCAAAACGCCATCTGACTCCCGTCTGCTCCGTCGAAGACATATCCTTCCACTCCAGGTGTCGCATTGTTCGCGGTCGCGATCCTGTTTGCATTTCGCTTCATGAACCTAGGAAAATCATTCATGACGGTCATTCTCACACGCACCGAGCTCTCCGGCCTGAGGCTGTTCCCTGTCCATTGTTGACTGTCACCTGCTCACTTCTCCCCATTGAACCGCGTCACGCTGAACTGCGCGCCGGCAAACAGGATCAACCCTGAAACATACGCCCAGAAGAGCAGTCCCACCGAAACGTAAAAGGGGCCATAGAGCGCCTTCAGGTCCAGGTGCGGCAACACCGCGACATAGATATTCTTGGCCAAGAGCCAGATGATCCCGGTCACCACGGAAGTCCGCAGTACGTGGCGCGCAGGAATCTTACGATTGGGAAGAATCCAGTAAATCGAGAAAAAGAACAGAATGGACGCGACGCCGGTCGAGAGCGCGAGCCACAGATAGCTGAGGCCCTCGAAGAAAAAATTGTCGGTGTGATGAAAGAACAGCACGCCGAGAATCTGCCGCTGCCAAGTGCTCAGCAGGATGCTCACAATCGCCAAAGCCACCATCAGGATTGCAAGCCCAAACGCGACCAATTGGTTCAGCAGATAATTGCGGCTCTTGGTCACGCCCCACGCCTGGTTCAGCGCCACCTCAAGCGGCAGAAAGATTCCCGTACACGAAATCAGAATCATCACCAGGGAGAGCCACTGCACTCCCTGGCGGCTGGCGGCGTTGGCCAAGCTGGCTGCCACCCAGTCCTGATTCGAGGGCAGAAAATAGTGGACCATTTTGCCCACCACTTCCACCATCATCGTCGAATGAAAAATCGCTCGCGAGAGCGTGTAGAGCAGGACGATAAACGGGATGAATGAAATGATCGCATTCGCCGCCACGCTGAAGGCATAGGTGTGCACTTCGCTGTCGAGCAAATAGCTCAGCACCGGTTCGCAGCCTCGCCGCAGCCTGAACCACTTGGATTGGGTGACCGGCGGTGCTGGCGCTACAGCGCACTCCGGTTGGATTACAGTTCCGCCGAGCGTACCGGCATCTGAGACGTCTGACACGTATACCTCGCCACATGAAGAGTTAGTGGACCAACGCCTGCATGGTCAGTCCCCCGGCGATTTCGTTCACTTCTACTTAAGGATAGATGCATCCGGCCCTCGCCTGCCGTGACGAAGGTTCATTGTCCGGGGACTGGTAACACCCATTTTCTCCTTGCATCCTAACCCGTTTCCTGCCATAACTTGAGCACGGCGCGCCGGGAGGCACGCTGGTTCGAACCAGTTGGAAGGCCGTTCGTTTTGGATGTTTTGTTTCTTGGCGGGCACAACCTCAAATCCGGGAATTCAACGAGCTGCCACTGCGCACGGTTCCACCCGTGCATGGGCGGCTCGCGGCGTTTCTGGAGATAAAACACTCTCCGTCACGCAATCCGTTTCGTGGCGCGCGAGTCAGGGTGTTGTGCCGACCACCGAAGAAGGAGCTAGTACATGAAGGAACAAGGTGTCGTGAAGTGGTTCAATGGTGCAAAGGGTTACGGTTTCATCCAGCGGTCAAGCGGAGAGGATGTCTTTGTCCACTTTTCCGCCATTCAGGAAGAAGGCTATAAGACACTGAACGAGGGCGAAGCCGTCGAATTTGAGTGCCAGCAAGGCCCCAAGGGCCTCAGCGCCGCCAATGTGATGCGGGTTTCATAGTCTGAATTTTGCCAGGCCTGCGTTTGAATAGGCCGGGCGTTGCCTGGGTTTCGAGTTCCATTTTTTCCGTCGGACCCAATTACAAATTGAACTTCTTCAGCGCCCACTGGGCCGCCGCGCGCAAGCCGTCGTCGGTCGCGCTGGCCCACTCGCGCAGTCGCGGTGCAAACTCGCGCGCGCCGCTGTTCGCCATGGCAATGGCGATGTTGCGCCGCAAGCCAACGAACCCCGCACGCCGCACGGGCGAGCCGTTAAACATCCGCTCGAAGGCCTGCTCATCCATCGCTGCCAAGTCCTCCAGCGCGGGATTCACAAGCTCCGCGCGCGGCTCCAAATCCGCATCAATGCTGATGGGCGCTTTTCGATTCCATGGGCAAACGTCCTGGCAGATGTCGCAGCCGAAGACCTGCCGCCCCATACCCTCCATCAGCTCCGGCGTAATGGGGCCTTTGTGCTCGATGGTCAGATAAGCGATGCACCTCGCCGCGTCCATCTGGTAGGGCGCAATCAGCGCGTCGGTCGGACAAGCCTCGATGCAGCGTCTACAACTCCCACACCGATCCGCGACCACCAGTCTTTTACTTTTTGGATGACATTCCAGGCTGGTCAGCAGGACCGCCAAAAATCCAAACGACCCAAGCTTGGGGTGGATGAGACAAGTATTCTTGCCGGTCCAGCCAAGCCCCGCCGCCGTCGCCAGCGAGCGTTCCACAACCGGCCCGGTATCTACATAAGCCCGCGCTTCAAATGCGCCGGATTCCTGATGCAGCCGCGCTTCAAGTGCCTGCAGCCGCTTCTTCAGCACCTTGTGATAATCCGACGGCGTCCGCACGCCGGTACCGTCCACGCGGCCGGACCAGGCATAGCGCGCGATCCAGCCCGATGCCGGGTCGGCAGGCGCAATCGAGCGCGGCGCAGCGGAGTTATAGTTCGCCAGACAAACAATCGCCGAGCGCGCCCACGGGAACGGAGTACCAACCTTCTCACGAACAAATTGTTTCCTACCCTCATCCATGCGAGTCAAATAAGACATGGAACCTGCGCGTCCAGCTTTCACCCACCCCGCGAACCGTGTGGCATCGCGGGCTTCATCGGCGTATGGAAGCGCGACTAAGCCGGCCTCGCTAAACCCCGCCTCAAGCGCAAATGCGCGCGCATGGTCAGCCGTGAGACCAGTAATCGTTTTCTCACCCCCCGTGCCTGAGTTGTTAACATCCAAGGGAACTTCTCCGTTCTATCTGCGTACCTGTTTGCAACATGTTCGATAGCGGACGCCAGGGCCGAATCCGGACACCCGGAACGCGAAACCAGCCAGGATGCATCGCTCGCATCCACTGTGATTTCAGCATATTCCGCCGCAGGACCAGTTTGGCAGGCTGGGTGCAAACTAAAGGTTAGGTAAGAGCCGATTCCGGCAGCTCCCTCCCCCTTGAAACTCGGAGGCTGCTGGTATCCTGAGGAGAATATATGAATGACATTCTTTCCCATATCGATGACACGCTGCTCATCTCGCCCGGCGACCTGCACGAGCTGGTACGCGGCCAGGAGCAGGACCTCGTCACCCGGCTGACCCCGATCGTTCGCAGACAGAGCGTGACCCTCGACCTGACGCATGTCGAGCGCATCGACGCCGCCGGTATCGCCGCCCTTATCTCCCTCTACGGGTGCGCCAGCGCCGCAGGGAACAATTTCTCTGTGGTGAATGCATCCACGCGGGTGGCGGAAATTCTTGCGCTGGTGGGATTGGACCGTATTCTGATTTCCCATAATGCGGTTCCCTGCCCACAATCTGAACCCTGCTTCGCCCAGCCCGCCGCCTAGGTTCGCCGTTCGTGCGAGTCTGCGCGGCGGGGGTGCGGGTCGTGCAGAATTATCCGCATGTTCGCGTTGTCGAGAAGCACACATTCATAGTTCATCTCAGTTTTCGTCGAACGACCGCGTAGAATCGCTCCGGATCTTTCCCCAGCTTTTGGGCTCTTTGATCCTTGAAAGTGAGCGTTCTTCGTGCGCCCTATCTCCGTAGATTCCTGGACCGTCCGATTGACCGTCTCGATCGTCCTTGCTGCTGCCTTGTCGGCCGTCCCGGCCAGTGGGCAGGATGCGGACGCAGCAAAGCACTTTCTGGGTTCACTCTACAGGCAATATGCGAATCACGGTCCGGGGATTGACTTCACCGGACCCAAGGCCCGAGGCGTCTTCGATCCCTCGCTGATCGCCTTGCTTCACGCGGACCAGAGTGTCTTGGGAGCCGATGAGGTGGGGGTACTGGACGGCGACCCGATCTGCAGCTGCCAGGATTGGGATGGAATCTGGGATCTGAAGATTGCCATTCAACCGCTGAGTGATGGACGCGCGAAGGCTTCGGTCTCGTTTGCGCTCTTTGCACCGCACGCGGGGACCGACCGTGATTTTCGCTCGCTCGAAATCACGCTGGTGCCCGTAGGCGGTCAATGGCGCATTTGGGACATTCTCGACAAATCCGATCCGAAGGCTCCATTCGATTTGCGGGCCGAACTGGAAAAGGAAATCCGTGCTTCGAAACGCGGTTCGAAGGCGAAGAGCAACCGATAGGAATTAGCTTGTTGTTTTCGGTGCGAAGTTGCGGCTTTGCAGAGTCGGCGGGCAGGTTCGGCAGCGTAAAAACCCAATCAGTTTCAGCGTGTTTTCCAAGTGCTGTGATGTTGGGCACATGCAAGTGTATACTTGCGGCGCTATTTGTTAATGCGAATCGCGTGACTCCGCAAGGCGCGGTCAAAGTGTCTGAGTGACTGCACGCGCTTGGTTTTTTTACCGATCTTCCCGCGAATGAACCGAGCTGACGTACTGCCACCCTTTCACGGGTGCCGCCTTTGCGGACTACCGGCCCCCTGCGACAGCTTTAGTCGCCGGGGTTGAACATCCTATATCGGAGGCATCATTTCATGGCGCATGCAGTACTGGATCCGCAACTTGCCGACAAAGCAGGTTCAACCTCAAAGGCAGCTACAACCAAGTATGTTTACTTCTTCGGCGACAGCAAAGCGGACGGCAACGGCCGCATGAAGGATGTGCTGGGCGGCAAGGGCGCCGGCCTCGCCGAAATGACCAATGCGGGTCTGCCCGTCCCTCCGGGATTCACGATCCAGACCGAAGCCTGTCGCGAATACATGCGCGGCGCACTTAGTCCCGCTATTGATAAAGAAATGTATGCCGCCCTGGAGCGGCTCGAGAAATTGCAGGGCCAGAAGCTCGGCGCAGGTGAAAATCCGCTGCTCGTTTCCGTCCGCTCCGGCGCCAAATTTTCCATGCCGGGCATGATGGACACCATCCTGAACCTCGGTCTCAATGACGAAGCCGTGGAATCGCTGGCCAAGCTCAGCAAGAACCCACGCTTCGCGTATGACTCCTACCGCCGCCTGATCCAGATGTTCGGCGACGTGGTCCTCGATGTTCCCAAGAAGAAGTTCGAGCACATATTCGACAGCGTCAAACATCGTGAGAAGGTCAAGTTCGATTACGAACTCACACCGGCAGCGCTGCAAAGCATCATTGCCGAGTACAAGAAGCTGGTGAAGAAGGAAACCGGCAAGGATTTTCCGCAGAAACCACTCGAGCAGCTCGTTGCCGCCCGCGATGCCGTGTTCCGCAGCTGGCAGAACGATCGCGCCAAGACCTACCGCCGCATCAACCACATCGACGACTGGCTGGGCACAGCCGTTAACGTGCAAGCCATGGTCTTCGGCAACCTCGGTGAGAACTCCGGTACCGGCGTCGGCTTCACGCGCAATCCCGCCACGGGCGAGCACGTATTCTTCGGCGAGTACCTGATGAATGCGCAGGGCGAGGATGTCGTCTCGGGCGTGCGCACGCCTCTCTCGATCAGCGAACTCGAACGCGCCATGCCCAAGGTCTACGACCATCTCAAGGCCATCACCTGGAAGATGGAAAAGCATTATCGCGACATGCAGGATTTTGAGTTCACCATCCAGGATGGCAAGCTCTACATGCTGCAGACGCGCAACGGCAAGCGCACTGGCCTGGCCGCTGTGCGCGTCGCCATTGACATGGTGCGCGAAGGCCTGATCACGCAGGAAGAAGCCATCTTCCGCGTCGAGCCGAACCAGTTGTACGACTTCCTGGTTCCGCGCCTCGTGGAAAAAGGCGAGAAGATCGAAGTCCTCGCCACCGGCTTGCCTGCGTCTCCCGGCGCGGCTGTCGGCCAGATCGTATTCACAGCCGAGGACGCCGTGAAGCACCACACCAACGGCTCCTACAAATCCGTTATCCTCGTCCGTGGCGAAACCACGCCTGAGGACATCGCCGGTATGGAAGTCGCTTCCGGCATCCTGACCTCACGCGGCGGCATGACCTCGCACGCAGCGGTTGTCACTCGCGGCATGGGTAAATGCTGCGTGGCCGGCGCAGGCGATTGCACCGTTGATGAAGCCAAGAAGGAATTGCGCGTCAAGGGCCACACCTACAAGCAGGGCGATTGGATCTCACTCGACGGCACCACTGGACGCGTGATTGCCGGGAAGCTCAAAACCCTCGATGCACAACCCGACGATCCCGATCTCGTGAAATTCATGAGCTGGGTCGATCCGGTGCGGCGGCTGCAGGTTTGGGCCAACGCCGACATCCCACGCGATGCCAAGCAGGCCCAGGCTTTCGGAGCCCAAGGCATCGGTCTCTGCCGCACCGAGCACATGTTCTTTGCCGAAGACCGCATTGAACACATGCGCG
>OBLW0100004709.1_pt1 | contig 10370 bp, 7 predicted proteins | sample 1520161 | NCBI WGS metagenome assembly OBLW01 (sample SAMEA3539309, study PRJEB22396) | soil metagenome | biome: tundra; feature: field; material: soil | place: USA | collected 2010-05 | depth 0.15 m
CACGGGCTGCGGTGCATCATCCGGGCCAGCCCCAGCCGGGCCAGCCCCAGCCGGGTCGGCCTCAGCCGGCGGTGACCCGGCCAGGCCCGGCGCCTCGCACGGCTCGAAGCACTCGATATCGCGGATGTCACCCGTGGTGCTCAAGGCCCACCGGGCCCGGACCCGCATCCCCGTCCGCATCGCGGCGGCCGGGCCGGCGTCCACAGCGTGCAGCATCGCGGTGTCCGCGCCGTCCAGCCGGATCAGCGCCCACGCGAACGGGTGCGCCAGCGGCTGGCCGTCAAGCGGCTCCGGCGCCCACGACCAGCTCATCACACGGCCCTCGGATCCGACCTCCACCAGTTCGGTCGGCGGGGCGAAGGTGACCGGGTCGTATTCGAACGGCGGGGCGTGCACCCGGCCGTCGGCGCCGCGCGAGCCGAGGATTCGCCGGCCGGCCAGGGCCGTCATGAACTGGCTCAGCGTCGGACCGAGCGACCGGGTGTAGTCGAACCCGATCTCCAGCGGCGCGCGCAGGGGCTGACTCACGCATCAGAGTGAAACATGTTTCCGTGACAGCCGGCAAGAGATATCCAACGGTTGGACGAGGCAGAGCTTGTCGCGTTATAGAACGTGTTCTAGATTGTTGGCCGTGGACGCTATCGGCCTGTGGGCCATCGCAGCACGCACGCCGGACCGGGCCGCGGTCATCGAGCCCGACGGCCACGTGGTGAGCTATGCCGAGCTTGCCGCGGAGGCCGACCGCTACGGCCGGGGCCTGCAAGCGCTCGGCCTGACCGTGGGTGACGCGGCGGCCGGGCTGATGCCCAACAGCGCGACCGCGCTCGCGATGTACTTCGCCGCTATCGAGACCGGCCTGTACGTCGTGCCGATCAACTGGCACCAGGTCACCGCGGAGGTCGCCTATATCCTCGGCGACAGCGCGGCCGGCGCTTTCGCGGCGCACGAGCGCTTTGCCGAGGTAGCGGTTGAGGCGGCCGACCTGGCCGGGATCAAATCCCGGTTCGCGGTCGGCTCGATACCGGGCTTCGAGCCGCTCAGCAGGTTGGGCGACGACGGCTTGACCGAGCGTCCGTTCCCGCGGACGCACGGCGCGCCGATGCTGTACACATCCGGCACTTCCGGCCGGCCCAAGGGCGTGCGCCGCCCGCTCACCGGCATGGACCCGGACGACGCTGCGGTGATGGCTACCTGGTTCTTCAGCCTGTTCGACCTGGCGCCGTACGACGATCACGTGCACCTGTGCAGCTCGCCGCTCTACCACACAGCAGTGTTGAACTTCGCGGCGATCTCGATCCAGCTCGGTCATCCGGTGGTGCTGATGGACCGCTGGGAACCGGAGGAATCGCTGCGGCTCATCGAGAGGCACCGGGTCACGCACACGCACGCGGTGCCGACCCAGTTCCGGCGCATGCTCGCGCTGCCCGATGAGGTACGCGCCCGGTATGACACCAGTTCACTGCGCGCGGTGATTCACAGCGCGGCGCCGTGCCCGCCGGAGGTCAAGCGGCGGATGATCGAATGGCTGGGGCCGGTCATCGTTGAGTATTACGCGGCGACTGAGGGTGGCGGGACGCTGATCACGTCCGAGGAGTGGCTGCGCAAGCCGGGCTCGGTCGGCCTGCCGTGGCGGGGCTCCCAGGTGCGGGTGCTGGACCGGGCCCGCCGCGAGGTGGCCCGCGGCGAGCAGGGCCTGGTCTACATGCAGATGGGCACGTCGAGCTTCACGTACCACAAGGACGAGGAGAAGACGGAGGCAGCGTGGGCTGGCCGCATGTTCACCGTCGGTGACATCGGCTACCTGGATGAGGACGGCTACCTCTTCCTCTGCGACCGGAGCAGCGACATGATCATCTCCGGCGGGGTGAATATCTATCCGGCCGAGATCGAATCTGAGCTGTCCTGCCACCCCGCGGTCGCCGACGTGGCTGTCTTCGGCATCCCGCATGACGACTGGGGGGAGGAGATCAAGGCCGTGGTCGAGCCCGCCGCCGGAGTCGAGACTGGCCCCGCGCTGACTGAGGAACTGCTGGCCTTCCTCGGTGGCCGGGTGGCGAAGTTCAAGTTGCCACGGACCATCGACTACGTCGCGGAACTGCCCCGCGACCCCAACGGGAAACTCTACAAACGGCGGCTGCGCGATCCTTACTGGGCGGGCCGCGAGGGCGTCATCTGAGTTCCTGTTTCCGACACCGGCGACCGCAATCAGAACCTGCCCCTCAGGCTGCGGCGGCGGTGGGTGGGCTGTGGCTGTGGAGTGTTCTTCGGCTGTCGGGGCTGGTGGCGGTGGTGGTGCCGTCGGGGTTGAGTTTGATGGTCCAGCCCCACTGGTGGACGGCGATCAGGTGGTGGAAGGGGCAGAGCAGGATCAGGTTGGCCAGGTCGGTCCGGCCGCCCTGGGATCGTGGGGTGATGTGGTGGACCTGGCAGGCGGCGGGCCGCTGGCGGCAGCCGGGGTGGGCGCAGTGCCGGTCGCGGGCGATGACGGCGCGGCGCAGGTGCGGCGGGACGGTGCTGGTGGCGGCGCCGACGTCCAGGGGGAGGCTGACGGCCGGGGGGAAGTCCGCGGCGAGTAGCCCGGTGCGCAGGAACGCGGCCAGCCCGGCGGGGCCGGACAGCACGTCGGCGGCGTAGCGCAGCAGGGTGTCCTGGAGCCGGCGCAGGGTCTTCGGCGGCAGCGCTGACGGCGGGGCCGGGACTGGGCTGGAGCCGGGCAGGCCGGACGGGCCGGAGCCGGGCAGGCCGGGGACGGGCGGGCAGGTGCAGCGGCCACAGGCGCAGCCGGGACGGCGGGCGCCGGTGAGGAAGGCAGCGGCGAGGCTGGCGAGCGCGGCGGGGTCCACGTGCCCGGTGACGATGGGGGTGATCTGCGCGTCGCAGGCGTACGCCTCGGCCGCCCGGCCGGACAGCCAGCCCGGCTCCCCGTCACCGGCCGCCCGGCCAGCCGCCCACGCGGCCTCCGCGCCGGCGGCGCCGTCGAGCTGGCGGAGCTGGTCGAGGGTCAGGTGGAGCTGGATCTGGGTCGGCTGCCCGGCCCGGTCCGGCAGCCCCCCGGCCGCCACCAGCCGCCGGCAGGCTTCTTCCAGCGCGTCATGACGCCGCTGGGCCGCGGTCCGCGCGTCCTCCGGGCCGGCCTTCTTGCCCAGTGACTCCAGGACCGCTGACAGGGCCGCGGTGCATCCGGGGGTCAGGTCGCCAGCCACCCGGCCCGCCCCGCCGAACGTGACTCCCAGGTCCAGGCTCCGGTCCTCGAAGCCATCACCGGCATCCTGATCGGGGGCAGCACACCGGCGGCGCATCTCCTGCGCCAGCGCGGCCAGGTCCGCTAATGCGGCACCGCCTTCCGCCGCGGCCAGCAAGATCTCATCAGCGGCCTCCCGCTGGCTCGCGGGCAGCAGGTCACTCCACGCGCAGATCTCCCGCGCCCACGAAGCCGACACCGTCCCCGCGGCCAGCGCCCGGCGCACCGCCGGATGAGCGGCCAGCCGCTTCGCCCAGCCCACAGCGCCAGCGGCGGCCCCGCCGGTGACCTGGGTCTGCCACTTCAGCCACGACCGCGCGCAGCGCTGCCCGTCCTCCTCAAATCCGCTCTGGGCAGTGAACGCAGCCAGCACGCTGGCCCGGGCCGCGGTGTGCTTGGCCCCGGCCCGCTCGAGCGCCCGCAGGCACTCCGCCTGCGCCGCCGCCGGCAGCGACGCCATGTCCGCGCCGTTCAGGCAGTCCAGCGCCGACTCCAGCATGGCCAGCGCCGCAGCCGGGGCGGAGGACTGTCCCGTGACGCACATCCGCCTCACCTCCATCCCGGACGCCTCGAAGACTAGTTCGATAATATCGTCCCCCACTGACATTTTCGGGACCGTCCGAGAGGGCCGTAGAAAATATTTTCGCTAGCGGTCGCGGAACTCGGGCTTGCGCTTCTCGGCGAAGGCGCGCGGCCCTTCCTTCGCGTCGTCGCTCCCGAACACCGCCATGCCGATCCGGGCTTCGACCGCGAACGCCTCGTTCTCGGGCATGCCCTCGGTCTCCCTGATCGTTCGCAGGATCGCGCGCACCGCGACCGGCCCGTTGGCCGCGATCATGTCGGCGATCTCCAGCGCCCTGGCCAGCGCCTGGCCGTCCGGCACCACATGGCCGATCAGCCCGATCTCACGGGCCTCGGCCGCGCTGATATGCCGCCCCGTCAGCAGCAGGTCCGCTGCGACCGTGTACGGAATCTGCCGCGGCAGCCGCACCGCCGACCCGCCGAGCGGGAAGAGTCCCCAGCGCGCCTCGGAGATGCCGAACTTCGCGCTCTCGCCTGCGACCCGTATGTCTGTGGCCTGCAGGATCTCGGTGCCGCCGGCGATCGCCGGGCCCTCCACGGCGGCGATCAGCGGCTTGGTCAGGCGGCGTCCCTTGAGCAGTGGCTCTACCACCGACAGATCCACGCCCCCGGCGCGGAACTGCTCACCAGGATGCGCACGGGCCATGGCCTTCAGATCGGCGCCCGCGCAGAACGCGCCACCAGCGCCGGTCAGGACGCAGACCCGGATACCGGGATCGCTGTCGGCCTGATCCCAGGCCTGGCGCATCAGGGCCATCATCGGACCGGTGAGCGCGTTGCGCGCCGCTGGGCGGTTCATCGTCACGATCAGGACGTGTCCCCGCCGCTCAATCAGCGCGTCCGGCTCGGTGGTACTCTCCGCACGCGGCTGCGCCGGGCTTTCCTGGGGCGGTTGCGCCGGGCTTTCCTCGTGCGGCCGTCCGCTGCCGTCGGCGGACGCGGGAGTGGGCGCGGGCGTCGAGGTCACTGTGGCGATATCTCCTCGTTTGGGCACGGCTGAGGGTTGCCCAAAACGATAACACGTTCTAGTTTCTTTCCCATGGCCTTGAATATCGCAGACCTCTTCGAGCATGCTGCTGACGTCTTCGCTGAACGCATCGCGGTGGCCTGCGGGGAGCGGCAGGTGACCTACCGCGAGCTTGAAGAGCGCACGAACCGGCTCGCCCACCACCTGGCCGCCATCGGCGTGCAGCCCGGGGACCATGTCGGGCTGTACGCACGCAACTCCATCGAGGCCGCCGAGACCCTGATCGCGTCGTGCAAGCTGCGCGCCGCCGCCGTCAACATCAACTACCGGTACGTCGAGAACGAGTTGCGCTACATGTTCGCCGACGCGGACCTGGCCGCCCTCGTGTACGACCGGGAGTTCGCGCCGCGGGTCGCCGCGGTGGCGCCGGACGCGCCCGGGCTGCGCGGCACCGTGGTGATCGACGCCGGCGGCGGTGCCGATATCGGCACCGGGACCGCCTATGCGGACGCGCTGGCGGGCGCCTCGCCAGATCGTGATTTCCCACCGCGCAGCAACGACGACATTTACATCATCTACACGGGCGGGACGACGGGCTATCCCAAGGGCGTCATGTGGCGCAACGAGGACATCTGGCGCACCCTCGGCGGCGGCATCGACTTCGTCACCGGGGTCCCATTAGGAGACGAGTGGGAGCAGTCCCGTCGCGGGCTGGAGGCGACCGCGCTGGTCAGGCTCTCCGCGGCACCGCTCGTCCACGGCGCCGCGCAGGTGGCGACACTGGCTGCGCTGTTCGGCGGGGATACCGTCGTGCTGCCGCCACGCTTCGACGCGCACGAAATCTGGCGTGCGATCGAGCGCCATAAGGTCAACGTGATGCTGGTCATCGGCGACGCGATGGCCCGGCCGCTGATCGAGGCCTATCGCGCGGGCGGTTATGACGCCTCATCGCTGGTGGCCATCTCCTCCAGCGCGGCGCTGTTCTCCCCGGTGGTCAAGGATGCTTGTATTGCGGCGCTGCCCAACGTTTTCATCACCGAGGCGATCGGCTCCACCGAGACCGGCTTCGCCGGCCTGGGGTTGGTGACCGCGGGCGCGCAGCAGCGCGGCGGCCCGACCGTCACACCCGGCCCAGACACCATCGTGCTGGATGACAACGGCGGCCGGGCTGGTCCCGGCCAGGTCGGCCGGCTGGCCCGGGGCGGCCATGTTCCGCTCGGTTACTACAACGACCCGGTCAAGACCGCGGCGATGTTCACCGAGCTGGACGGCAAGCGCTACGCGGTGCCTGGCGACCTGGCGCGGATCGAGGCCGATGGCTCCGTGACGCTGCTGGGCCGCGGCAACACCTGCGTGAACACCGGCGGGGAGAAGGTCTTCCCCGAGGAAGTCGAGGGCGCGCTCAAGTCGCATCCCGACGTCTACGACGCCTTGGTCATCGGCGTACCTGATGAGCGCCTCGGCCAGCGTGTCGCCGCGCTGGTGCAGCCACGCGACGGCCAGCCCGTCGATCTGGCTGTCCTGGAGGCGCACCTTCGTGGCCAGATCGCCGGGTACAAGCTGCCCCGCAGCATCTGGCTGGTCGATTCCATCAGCCGCACCGTGAGCGGCAAGGCCGACTACGTGTGGGCGCGTCAGTACGCCGCCGACCACCCGGCCGCCGACCACCCGACCCCCCACCCGGCGGCCCCCCACCCGGGCAGGTAAGGAGAACAGTGCGGACGACGCTGTGCACGCTGCTCGACATCGAGCACCCCATTGTCGGCTTCACCCCGTCCGAGCACGTCGCTGCCGCCATCAGCCGGGCCGGCGGCCTGGGCGTGCTGGGCTGTGTCCGCTTCAACGATCCGGCCGAACTGGACACTGCCCTGCGCTGGATGGACGACAACACCGACGGGCGGCCGTACGGCGTGGACGTCGTGATGCCCGCCCGCGTGCCCACCGAAGGCGCCCCGATCGACCTGGGCAAGCTGATTCCGCCGCAGCACAAGGAGTTCGTGGAGCAGACGCTGCTCAAGCTCGGCGTTCCGCCGATGCCCGACGGCTCACCGGCCGGCGACGGCGTCCTCGGCTGGCTGCATTCGGTGGCGAGGCAGCATGTGGAGGTGGCCCTGGCCCATCCGGCCCGGCTGATCGCGAACGCGCTCGGCCCGCCGCCGCCGGACGTCATCTCGCGCGCCCACGAGCGCGGCATGCTGGTGGCGGCGCTGGCCGGGAAGGCCGGGCACGCGCGTGGCCACGTCGCGAGCGGTGTGGACATCGTCGTGGCCCAGGGCTACGAGGCGGGCGGGCACACGGGCGAGATCGCCAGCATGGTGCTCGTACCCGAGATCGTCGACGCGGTGGGCGCGCAGGCGCCCGTCCTCGCCGCGGGCGGGATCGGATGCGGCCGCCAGATCGTCGCCGCTCTGGCGCTGGGCGCCGTCGGGGTCTGGATGGGCTCGGCCTGGCTCACCACCGAGGAGTACACGCTGACCTCGGACATGGCCGCCGTCCGCACGGCGCTGCTGGCCGCCACCTCGTCGGATACCGTCCGCTCGCGGATCTACAGCGGCAAACCCGCCCGGCTGCTCAAGAACCGCTGGACGCAGGCCTGGGCTGAGCCCGGCGCTCCCGAGCCGCTCCCCATGCCGCTGCAGAACCTGCTGGTCAGCGAGGCTCATCAGCGGCTGATGCGGTCGGACCAGCCCGACGTGGTGCCGATGCCGGTGGGGCAGATCGTCGGGCGGATGAACGAGGTCCGCCCGGTGGCCGAGGTGATGTCGGCCCTGCTGCAGGAGGCCGACGAGGCACTGGCCCGTCTCGACGGCCTGCGCTGAACGGGAATCGCGGGCAAGCTCCTGGGAGGCGGACTGCTGCACCGTAGGAGGGCCAGATGAGGATCGCCACCAGCATCGGCTACTGGAGCGCCGGGCCGCCGGACAACGCGTCGGAAGTGTTCGCCGCCGCCGAACGGCTGCGACTCGACCAGGTCTGGACGGCGGAGGCCTACGGCAGTGATGCCTGGACGCCGCTGGCCTGGTGGGGATCGCGCACCTCGCACGTCCAGCTGGGCACAGCCGTGTCGCAGCTGTCCGCCCGGCCGCCCGCCACCCTGGCGATGACCGCGATGACGATGGATCATCTCACCGGCGGCCGGGTCCTCCTGGGCATCGGCACCAGCAACCCGCAAGTGGTCGAGGGCTGGTACGGCCAGCCCTACCCGCGCCCGCTCGAGCGCACCCGGGAGTACATCGACATCGTGCGGGCCATCATCGCGCGCCGCGAGCCCGTGGCCTACGACGGCCAGCACTACCAGCTGCCGTTCGCGGGAGGGACCGGGCTGGGCAAGCCGCTGCGCTCCATCCTGCATCCGTACCGGGCCGAGATCCCGATCTACCTCGGCGCGGAAGGCCCCAAGAACGTCGCGCTGGCGGCGGAAATCGCCGACGGGTGGAATGTGATCTTCTTCTCGCCCGCGATGAACGACTTCTACGCCGCCGCGCTCGCCGAAGGCTTTTCCCGCCCCGGTGCCCGGCATACCAGTGACACCTTTGATGTCGTGGGCGGCCCGATGAGCATCATCGTGGATGACGACCTCGAACGAGCGGCTGATCACCTCCGGCCATCTCTCGCCCTCTACATCGGCGGCATGGGCGCGCGCGGGGTCAACTTCCACCATGAGGTCTTCGCCCGGATGGGATACGAGGCGGAAGCCGCGGTGATCCAGGACCACTACCTGGCCGGCGACAAGAAGAGCGCCATCGCGGCCGTCCCCACCCGGATGGTGGAAGATGTCGCCCTGATCGGCCCGTGGGCCAAGATAGCCGACGAGATCCAGCTGTGGAAACAGACTGTCCTGACGACATTCGCCGTGAGCGGCGACCTGGGCCAGCTAGGCCGGGTCGTCGACCTCCTCCGCGGCTAGGCTCGCCGCCGCCGGGTCGTGCGGATAACCGCCGGCCCGCGGAGCTAACCCCAGGTCGATGGCTGCGCTGGCGATGATGCCGGTGGCGTGAATGAGCTGGTCGGCGCTGTCACGAGGTGACGAGATGGACCTTGACGTCGTCGCCCGACGCCGCCCGCTTGAATGCCTGCGCGCCCTCGGCGAGCAGGAGGGTGGCGGTGACCAGTTCGCCTGCTGGCACTGCACCATCGGTCATTAGATCGATCGCCCGCAGGACGTCCTCCCGGACGTACATGGCGCTCCCGGCGAGCCGGATCTCCCGGTCCTGGATGATGGGCAGCGGGATCGTGACATCTTTGGCGGCCACGCCCACGACCATGACTGTCCCGCCATTCTCGGCCAGCCGGATCGCCTGCCCGGTGGAAGCCTGGGACGAGACGCAATCAAAGGTAACGTCGGCATGCCCGCCCAGCGCCTCGCGTATCGGCGGCACCGGGTCGGCCATGAGCGGGTCGGCGCAGAAGGCAGCGCCGAGCCGCAGTGCCCGCTGCCGCTTGCTGTCCCGGGGTTCCGACACGGCCACCGCCCGAGCCCCGGCCCGTATGGCGGCGATCAGGGTGAGCAGCCCGATCGTTCCCCCGCCGAGCACGGCTACGTCCGCACCCGCCAGCTGCCCGGCCATCCGCACCGCGTGGACCGCGGTGGACAGCGGCTCGACCAGCGCCGCCTGGGTATCTGTCAGGCTTTCTGGGACGGGGTGGAACCGGCTCGCCGGTGCGGTGAAAGCATCTGCCATCGCACCTGCGGTCTGGCAGCCGACAACCTTGAGCTGCTGGCAGATGTTGTACCGTCCCGCCCGGCAGTAGGGGCACCGGCCGCATACGAGGTTGGGCTCGAGGATTACTCGCATGCCCGCTTCTAGGCCGGTGACTCCTTCCCCGGTCTTGCCGATGACGCCCACTACCTCGTGCCCTGGCACGCAAGGGAGAGCGATGAACGGATGCGTACCGGCCAGCGCGTGCAGGTCGGATCCGCAGATGCCTACCGCTTTGGTGAGCACCTGTACCTCACCCGGGCCGGGCTCGGGGGTTTCAGCTTCCTGTAGTTCCACCACGCCGGGTGAGCTGATGACAAGCTGGCGCATCCGGGTACCTCCTGTTGCGCTCCGAGCGCCAGTATGGGCCACGCCCGGGGCAGCGGCTACCTTGCATGCCGGGCCACCCGGCGAGCTAGCCCTTGGTCAAGGCAGCCGTGCCGGGCTCTTTGTGTGCCTTACCGACGGGCACCCAGGTCATGCTCATCTCAGCCGGTCCGGACAAGTCCAGGGTCAGCCGGGCCTTGCTCACACAGCCCGAGTTCACCGCGCTGGTCGTATTCGCCATCGCGCTCATCGCGATGCCGCTGTAGCTCTGCACGGACAGGGTGCCCGAGCAGCCGAGCGACGGTGCGCTGTAGCTACCCTGCCCGCCCGCCGCCGGGATGACCAGGGTGACGGCCCAGCTGGTCACGGTCCAGGTGGGCTGGCTGACCGTGCCGCTCCAGGTCCCGCCGAAGGCGGCCTGGCCGGTGGGGGCCGGCGCAGCGGGCGGGCTGGCCGCAGCGGGCGGCGTCGCTGGCGCGGATGGTCCCGGCGCTGCCCCGGCATCGGACGGCGAGGGGTGCGGCGCCGCTGGCGAGGCCGGCGGTGCGCTCCG
>OBLW0100004710.1_pt1 | contig 10369 bp, 10 predicted proteins | sample 1520161 | NCBI WGS metagenome assembly OBLW01 (sample SAMEA3539309, study PRJEB22396) | soil metagenome | biome: tundra; feature: field; material: soil | place: USA | collected 2010-05 | depth 0.15 m
AGATGCCTAAGTGACTGGAGTTCAGACGTGTGCTCTTCCGATCTGGATCGAGATGGCGATGGCGGTCCCGGCGAGTTCGGGCAGGAGGTGCAGCCTGCGCGGGCCGATCGGAAGGCCGGCGAACGCCGGGATCACCCTGGTGAGCGCGCCTTCGTCACCGACCATCTTGAACAGCTCCACTGGATGCGGATGGAAGATCGTGACCACCTTCGCGGCGATCGCGAGAATCGCGAGGCCAATGAGCGCCTCGGGCCATCCGGGGCGCAGCTTCCGGACGAGCCAGAAAATCGCGAATGTCAGGGCACCGATGGCGATCGCCCAGGGGTAGATCTGGGCTGTGCCCAGGTCGAAGAGCGCCTGCAGGACATTGATCGAGAAATTCTGGCCCACCTCGACGTCGTAGCCGAGCAGGTTATGGAGCTGGCTTGCGATCAACAGGATGCCAATCCCGGTGCTGTAGCCGACGACGACCGATCGCGAGATGAACTTGGTGATCTCGCCGAAATTCAGGAGCCCCGCGAGGAGCTGGACCACGCCGATGACGAACGCGAGGAATACCGCGAGCTGCAGGGGCGCGAGCCCGATCGCCGAGTTTGCGGCGATCGTCGCCGCGACAATGAGGCTGATCGAGCTCGTCGGCCCGAACACGTGGTGGCGCGAGGAAAAAAAGAGCGAGCCCACGAAGCCACCGATGATCACCGAGGCGATCACGGCCTGTGGCGGCAGGTTGAGGATGAGCGAGAACCCGATCGCCTGCGGGATGGACACGAGCGTCACCGTGGCCCCCGCTATCAGGTCCGACCGGAACTTCTCCCAGGAGTAGCTGCGGAGCTCCGCGACGAAGGGCAGCCGCACCCTGAACATGCGCGATCCCATCGCGGCGACCTCCTCGGTGAGCTCCGTCACGCTGTCCATGGGCAAGGTCTCTTATTGGCGCACACCGCGCGCAAGCGCGATCTTTCCGGGCGGGGCGGATCGCTGCGGCCCTTTAACGGGAGTGTCACGGGGGTGTCACGCATCCGTAACAATGCGGATGTAGGCTGGGGGAGATCCAACCCGACAAGAAATTAACGCCTTCCGACACTTAAACATGCTCCCCATAAAATCCAAATGGCTCGCCCTCCTCGGAGCCGTCTCGGCCCTCGGTGCGGCCTCGGCCTCGGCGCAGATGCTCATAAACGGCGCCGGTGCGACGTTTCCGTTTCCGATCTATTCGAAATGGTTCAGCGAATATGCGAAGGTCGATCCGTCCGTGCGCTTCAACTACCAGTCCATCGGCTCGGGCGGCGGCCAGAAGCAGATCCTCGCCGAAACGGTCGACTTTGGCGCCTCCGACGGTCCGATGTCCGACGAGAATCTGGCAAAGGCGCCGCGGGCCCTCTGGCACTTCCCGACAGTCGCTGGCGCCGATGTGATAACCTACAATCTGCCGGACGTACCCAAGCTCAAGTTGGACGGTGAGACAATCGCAGGGATATTTCTAGGGAAGATTACCAAATGGAATGATCCGGCGATCGGGGGCCAGAATCCCGACGTCAAGCTGCCCGACACCGATATCGTGGTTGTGCACCGTTCGGACGGGAGCGGCACGACGTACATCTTTGTCGATTACCTGTGCTCGGTTAGCCCCGAATGGAAGCAAAAGGTCGGCAAGGGAACGTCTGTGAGCTGGCCAGTGGGGCTTGGCGGCAAGGGGAACGAGGGCGTTTCGGGCCAGGTGAAGCAGGTCCCCGGTTCGATAGGTTATATCGAGCTCATCTATGCGAAGCAGAACCATTTGAGCTACGCCGATGTCAAGAATGCCGCCGGTAGCTACATCACCCCCTCGATCGAGTCCGTTACCGAGGCTCTTTCATCCGCAAACATTCCGGAGGATTTCCGGTTCTCCATGGTGAATTCGCGTGGCGAAAAGGCCTACCCGATTTCGGGTGCGACCTGGCTCCTCGTCTATGCCGAGCAGAAGGACCACGCCAAGGGCGAGAAGCTCATCCAGTTTTTGAAATGGGCCTATTCGGATGGCGAGAAGCTGGCCGCGGGCCTCGATTACGCGCCATTGCCCGACGAGGTGGTCAAGCGCGCCCTTGCAAGGGTGCAAGACGTCAAGTACTGACGGGCGCCCCAATAAAGGTGGGCGCGGTGAATGCCCACCCACTCGTCAGATGAGCAAGCCGTCCTCAACATCGATCCTTCCGGCGCCTGGTTCACAGGTGCCGAACACTGCGTTCAAATGGGCGGCGGCGACGGCGGCGGCGATGATCGTGGTGCTCATCGTCCTTGTCGGCTGGGAGCTATACTTGGGGTCGAGGATGTCCCTCTCCAAGTTCGGCATCGGATTCCTGTGGAGCTCCGAATGGGACCCGGTCGCGGAGAGATACGGGGCGCTCCCGTTCATCTTCGGGACCTTCGTCTCGTCGCTTCTGGCTCTCGCGATCGCCGTCCCGCTTGGCGTCGCCACGGCGCTCTTCCTGACCGAGCTCGCCCCCTTAAGGCTGCGACAGCCGATCGTCATGGCCATCGAGATGCTCGCGGCGGTGCCTAGCGTCATCTTCGGGCTCTGGGGCATCTTCGTCCTCATCCCCTGGCTGAGGGACCACCTGTTCGTCTGGCTCAGGCACTCCCTCGGATTCCTGCCCCTGTTCCAGGGCCCGATCTACGGGTTGAGCGTGCTGGCGGCGGGCATCATCATCGCGATCATGATCCTGCCGATCGTCACCTCGATCTCACGGGAGATCCTTCGCTCCGTCCCGGATCTCCAGCGGGAGGCGGCCTATGCGCTTGGCGCGACCCGTTGGGAGGTCCTTAGGATCGCGGTGCTAAGCTATGCGCGCAGGGGGTTGTTCGGGGCGGCGATACTCGGCCTCGGGCGCGCGCTGGGGGAGACGATGGCGGTCACCATGGTGATCGGCAACCGGCCCCAGATCAGCGCATCGCTGTTCGCGCCGGGCTACACGCTAGCGAGCGTCATCGCCAATGAGTTCACGGAGGCGACGACGGACCTCTACCAGAGCTCGCTGTTCGAGCTCGGCCTGGTGCTCCTTGCGGTGACGATCCTGGTCAACGTGGCGGCGCAGGTCATGCTCAAGAGCATGACGGCCGGAGTCTCAAGCAAGGTCGCCTGAAGCCATGGAACTTTCCCCTTTCCTGCCGAGGCCGGGTTACGCGCGGTGGCGCCAGCTGAAGAGCGGCGCCGTCACGGGGATCCTCGTTCTCTGCGCCCTTGCGGTCATCGCTCCGCTTTTCCTCGTCATTTATTTTCTCGTCGCCCGGGGCGCCAGCTCGCTCGACTGGAACTTTTTCACGCAATTGCCAAAGCCCACCGGGGAAATCGGGGGCGGCATGGCCAACGCGATCGTGGGGACAATGACCCTCCTCGCGATGGCGGCCGTCGTAGGGGTGCCGTTCGGTGTGTTCGGCGGGATCTACCTTGCGGAATACGGATCGGACCGCGCCAACGACTGGATCCGGTTCGCCGCCGACGTGCTAAACGGCGTCCCTTCGATCGTCTGGGGCATGGTGGTCTACATGATCCTGGTCGTCCCGTTCAAGGGGTACTCTGCGTACGCGGGCGGCGTGGCCCTCGGTCTCATGATGGTGCCGCTTGTCATGCGGACCACCGAGGAGGTTCTGGTCCTCGTGCCCCAGAGCTACAGGGAGGCGGCCTTGGCGCTCGGGATCGCGCGCTGGAAGGTTATCCTCGTCATCGTTGTGAGGACCGCCCTGAAAGGGATCGCGACCGGTGTCATCGTGGCCACGGCGCGCATCGCCGGCGAAACGGCCCCTCTTCTCTTCACCGTCCTGGGAAACAGCTTCTGGAACCACAACCTCAAGGAGCCGATCTCGGCATTGCCGCTCCAGATCTTCGCCTATGCCATCTCGCCTTATGACGACTGGCACCGCCAGGCGTGGGCGGGCGCGCTCGTCCTCATGGCCTTGATCCTCGCCCTTAACATCACGGTCCGCGTACTATCGCGCGACCGAATAAACGTGCTTTGATCACCATGGCCACTCCCCCCGAAACAGCCCGGGCCACCTCGGCGGCTGAACCGATCCGGATTTCCGCGGCGCCTTCGCCGGCGCCCACGGCCTCGCTTCCCGTCGCGGCGGAGGAGATCGCCTTCGACATTCGTAATTTCAGCATGTGGTACGGGCAGCGGCGGGCCCTCGAGGACATCACGATCCGGATCGCCGCGCGCAAGGTGACGGCGATCATCGGCCCGAGCGGCTGCGGCAAGTCGACCTTCATCCGGGCGCTCAACCGTATGCACGACATGACCCCAGGCACGCGACTCGAGGGCTCGCTCAAGCATTTTGGCCGGGATCTCTACGGCCCGGGCGTCGATGCGACGGCCGTTCGCCGGCGGGTGGGGATGGTGTTCCAGAAGTCGAATCCCTTCCCCACGATGTCGATCGCGGACAACGTGCTCGTGGGCCTACGGCTTAACGGGGTGCGCGACAAGGCGGTCCTGCAGGCCCGCCTCGAGCAGTCGCTCGGGATGGCTGCCCTCTGGGACGAGGTGAAGGACGTCCTCCAACGCCCCGGCACGAGCCTCTCGGGCGGCCAGCAGCAGCGCCTCTGCATTGCCCGCTCGCTTGCGGTCCAGCCGGACACGCTCCTCATGGACGAACCGTGCTCGGCCCTCGACCCGATAGCGACCGCGAAGATCGAGGAGCTGATCCAGACCCTGCGCGAGAAGTACACGGTCGTGATCGTGACCCACAACATGCAGCAGGCGGCGCGATGCTCCGACAGGACCGCCTTTTTCTACATGGGCCGCCTCATCGAGTACGGGGAGACGCGTAAAATCTTCACGAACCCGGGCAATCCCCAGACCGAGGCCTACGTCTCCGGCCGCTTCGGGTGAGGCGGCCCCCTGGACCCCCTTCCGCAATGACCCACTACAACGAAGAGATGACCCGGCTGAAGGAAAGCCTGCTTGCCATGGCCAGCCACGCCGAATCGGCCCTCGCGCGGGCGATGCGCTCCCTCGTCGAGCGCGACGACCTGCTCGCCCAGTCGGTGATCGACGACGACAACATCGTCGACCAGTTCGAGGTCGACATAGACGACATCGCGATCCACCTGCTCGCGAAGGCGCCGGTCGCGACCGACCTGCGCCTGACGACCGCGGCGATGAAGATCTCCCAGAACCTGGAGCGCGTCGGCGATTCCGCGGTGACGATCGCCAGGCGGGCGATCGACCTGAACACGGAGCCGCAGCTCAAGCCCTACGTCGACCTTCCCCGGATGGCGACCATGTCGCTCGAGATGCTGCGCGACGCCATCTCGGCGTTCATCAACCGGGAGCCCGACAGGGCGCGGGCGGTCGTCCCGCGCGACCTCGAGGTGGACAACCTGAACCGCCAGCTGCACCGGGAGCTCTCGAGCTTCATGATCGAGCGGCCGGCCACGATTTCGCGCTGCCTAAACCTCATGGTCATCTCGAAATGCCTCGAGCGGATCGCCGATCACGCGACCAACGTCGCCGAGGAGGTCGTCTACCTTTACGAGGCGATCGACATACGGCATTCAGGCAAGAAAATCCATGAAGACAAAGATCCTGGTAGTTGACGACGAGCCCGACGCGCTCGAGGTCCTTGGCTTCAAGCTGCGCGAGGCTGGCTACACCCCTATCTTTGCCAGGGACGGGACGCGGGCCATCGCGATCGCACGGGAGGAGCACCCCGACCTGATCGTGCTCGACCTCATGCTCCCCGAGGTCGACGGGCTCGAGGTCTGCAAGATCCTGAGGCGCGACCCGTCAACCGCCTCGATCCCCGTCATCATGCTGACGGCCCGGGCTGCCGAGATGGACCGCGTCCTCGGCCTTGAGCTCGGCGCGGACGACTACGTGACGAAGCCCTTCAGCCCGCGCGAGCTTGTGATCCGGATCCGAAAGCAGCTGGCCCGGATCCGCGCGGGGGACGAGCCGGGCTCCCATCTGCGGGTCGGCGAGATCCAGATCGACGTCCCCCGCCACGTGGTCCAGGTGGGCACACGGGGGATCACCCTGACGGCGACGGAGTTCAGGCTTCTTGAGATCCTGGCCCGCAGGAGGGGCCGGGTCCAGTCGCGCGACCGGCTGCTGCAGGATGTCTGGGGATACGAGAACCCGATCGACAGCCGCACGGTGGACACGCACATGCGCAGGCTGCGCGAGAAGCTCGGCACCGCGGCGCAGCTCCTGGAGACGGTGAGGGGCGTCGGATACCGGTTCGCGGCGGAGGCGTAAAGGCCGCCGATGGAAGCCGCCCTTATCCTGCTTTGCGCGGCGGCCGCGGCGCTTGCGCTGGCCTGGGGCAGGGAGCGCAGGCTGCGCGCGGGGGATGCGGAAAGGGACCGGCGCGACCTCGCCGAGCAGCGGGTCCGCCGCGAGGCTGAACTCAAGGAGCAGTCCCAGAGGACGGCGGCACTGTTCGACCGCATGGTCGAGGGGCTTATCGTCGTCGACGCGGGCGGCCGCATCCGGCTTGCCAACCGCGCGGCGGCCAGCCTCTTCGGCTTCGGCGCGCCCGCGGCGGGCAAGAGCATCCTCGAGGCGACCAGGCACCACGAGGTGGCCGCGGTGGTCGCCCGCCTCGACCGGGAGCTCGAGGTGCTCGGCCACGAGCTGCGGATCGACTCGATGGACGCGCCCCGGTTCCTCCAGGTCAACGCGCTCGCGCTTCGCGACGGCGGCGGTGCCAGCGACGGGGCGATCCTCGTCTTCCACGACCTGACCCGCCTGCGCCAGCTCGAGGGCGTCCGCCAGGAGTTCGTGGCGAACGTGAGCCATGAACTGAGGACGCCGCTTTCGCTAATAAAGAGCGCGGCCGAGACGCTGCTCGACGGGGGCAGCGGGGACCCCGCGATCCTCTCGCGGTTCCTCAACATCATCGACAAGCACGCAAACCGCCTGGCGCTCCTGATCGACGACCTGCTGCTCCTATCCACGCTCGATTCCGGGGGGCTGCGCCTCGACAGGCAGCCCCTGCCGTTCAGGGCCACCGTTCAGGACGCGATCGACGACCTCCTGCCGCGCGCGCTCGCGCGCAACGCGACGCTCGAGAACATGGTGCCCGGGGCGCTCGTCGTCCTGGCCGACAACGACCGGATGCGGCAGGTGATTTTCAACCTCATCGACAACGCCATCAAGTACGGACGCCCGGGCGGGAAAACCTCGGTTGGGGGTCGCGTGCTGGAGAACGGCAGGATCGAGATCACGGTCGTCGACGACGGGCCGGGCATCCCGATCGAGGCCCAGGAGCGGATATTCGAGCGGTTTTACCGGGTCGACAAGGCGCGCTCGCGCGAGCAGGGGGGGACCGGCCTCGGGCTGGCGATCGTCAAGCACGTGATCCAGGCCCACGGGGGCGAGGTCCGAGTGGAGAGCGAACCCGGGTCGGGATCCTCGTTCATTTTCTGGCTTCCGGCCGCAATGCCTTCCCGATGAGGGCCGGGACGGGCCTGCCAATAGTGGAATAACAGTCCAACCCGGATGACCAACGGCTTCGGCGCGAAAAGCATTTTCCGCGCGGTGTGTGATCGTGGGCGAGGCCCAGCTTCACCGTGCTCGGGATTGGATTAGTGCACCCCCAAGGCGCCCATTAGGCGCACCAGTGAATAGGCAATTACGCCGGCGACTGGAATGGTCATGATCCATGCCCACAAGATGCGTTCTGTGATGACCCAATCGAGGGCCTTGAAGCTCTTGGCGCAGCCCACACCCATGATCGCCGAGGTAATCGAATGCGTGGTAGAGACGGGCAGCCCGAGGACTCCGGTCACCAGTAGAATCGTGGCTCCAGTCGTCTCCGCGGCGAAGCCGTTGACTGGCTTCAGGCTCACCAATTTGTGGCCGAGGGTCATGATAATCTTCCAACCGCCAACATAAGTTCCAAGCGCCATGGCCAAGCCGCACGACCACTTGACCCACGTGGCGATTTCAAACTTTGGCGTGTGCAGGAACTGCAGCCAGGATGGCAGATGCTCAAGCTGCCCTGCTTGGGTTGCGGCGAATAGCGTGAGGGCCATCACACCCATCGTTTTCTGACCATCAGCGAATCCATGCGACCACGCCATGAAAGTGCAACTGAGTATCTGGAGTTTTCCAAATAAAGCGTTCACGAGCGCGCGGCGCAACGGACGAATGAGCAAGAACAGGAGTCCCATTACTAGAAAACCTCCGACGAACCCGGCGATAGGAGACCCAATCATGGGAATGACGACTTTGTGATAGATACCGTCCATCACAATCTGGCCGGTCTTGGGATCGGTTTTCGCAACCGACCATTTAAGCACCTTCCAGCTTCCGGCTGAAGCCAAAGCGGCACCGAACAATCCTCCGAGGAGCGAATGGCTGGAACTGGTTGGCAATCCGAAATACCACGTCGTGATGTTCCAGATGGCCCCGGCGGTCATCGCACACAGGATGGTTACCAGCGTGACGTACCTGGTATTTACCAAACCTGCTCCAACCGTAGTGGCCACCGCTGTTCCGCCGAGCGCGCCGACGAGATTCCAGAAGGCGCCCCAAATGACGGCCTGTCGGGGCGTCAAAACCTTTGTCGCGACGACAGTGGCAATAGCGTTGGCGGCGTCGTGAAAGCCGTTAGTGTAGGTGAACACCAGCACCATTCCCAGCGCGAGCAGAAGAAAAATCAGATCCGACACCGCGTTAGGTGTTTTTCAGGACGATTTGGGAAATGATGTTTCCCGCATCCCGGCAGCGGTCCACCGCTTTCTCGAGAAGCTCGTAAACGTCTTTCAGAATAATGACTTTCAGTGCGTCGTGCCTGCGGCTGTAGAGTTCTGTCTTCAGCAAATTCAGGATCAACTCGTCAGCTTCACCCTCGATTTTCTGAAGGCTGGCGTTCAGCTCAGAAATCTTCTCCATGTGAAATCCGCGCCGAAGCTCCTTCAGCATCTGCACGGTGATGTCGGTCGCTTGCTCCAAGAGCGTCACATGCTTTGAAAAATCAACATTCCGAAGCTCGCTCGCGGCCAGGATGTAACGCTCCGCAACCTTCTCCAGTGTCTTGGGGATTTTGTAGAACCCGTTGGACAGGGCCTCAATGTCCTCACGATCCAGCGCCGTTACTGACACGCGCGCCAGCAGTTCTGTGATCTTCGCGCTGATCTGGTTCTCTTTGCGCCGTGGATCGACGAATTCATCCAAGCTGAGGGTGGGCGGGTTGCTCGCTAAAGTTTTCTTCAGCGCTTGAACGCTGGCGCGGCATTCCTCCGCGCTGGCTTCGAGGAGTTCGAAGAAGAGGTCGTCCTTGCTAAAAAGCTGTTGCAGCGAAAACATGATGACCAGCAGATTACGTGCCTTTGATTCCCTCTGTCACGGCGTTTGTTTGTGAACCTGTGGCGCAAACCGGTTTGCGCTCAACGCTTGTCCGCTCATTGCGCCCGAGGGTCCCGGCCATCGGTTCAAGAAGGCGCGCCAAGCCTTCCGCGTGCTTCGGCTACCCGCGTCCGTTCCATGGCATGGGCGCCAGCATCCGCTCTGGTTGGAAGGATTCAACTTACTTAACAGGGAAATCGTGGCAGCGTCTTCGGCCGATGGCGACGCAAAATCCCCGGGGCGGCCCGTCAGGCCGCGCCCCTCAGGCGCAGCCAGAGGAGCCCGAGCCACTCGTGGACCGCGAGCGTGCTGCGCTCGAGCGACTCGCTGTCCCAGGAAAGGTCGCCCCAGCGGAACCGGAAGCCCCCGCGGGAGACGAAGTCGGCGGGGCAGGGCGCGAAGTCGGCGCCCGCGCTGCGGAACAGCGCCGCCGCGCGGGGCATGTGCCAGGCGGAGGTGACGAGCGCGACGCGGTCGCGGCCGGCCAGCCGGGCGACGGCCTTGGACTCGTCCTCGGTGTCGAGCGCCGAGTCGACGAGGGTGATCCGCGCGGGGTCGATCCCCAGCGATTCCGCGGCCCGCGCCAGCACGGCCGCGTGGGAGGGCCGCCCCGGCTCGCCCGGCCCGCTGACGATGAGCCGCGCGTCCGGGAGAATCCTCAGGAGCCGGACCGCCTCGACAATCCGGGCGAGCCCCGAGGCCGAGAGCTGCCCGGTGGCCGCGGTCCCGGGCCTGTCGCTGTGCCCGCTGCCGAGGACGACGACAATCCGGCAGCCGGCGATCGAGGCCGGCGGGGGGGCGCCCGTCGCGACCTCGGGAACTGCGGGGTAGCGGTCCTCGAGGGGCCTGAGGAGCGCGCTGCTCACGGCCCTGTTTGAGAACAGCAGCAGCAGCGCCGCGGCGCAGACGAGCAGCCCGCGTGCGGCCCTCGAGCGGCGGGGCGAGCGGGCGAGGAGGAGTCCCGACACGAGCAGCGCCAGGCACAACGGCAGCGGCATGAGCCAGAACGAGACGAACTTCTTGAGCGGGAACACGGCCGGCCT
>OBLW0100004711.1_pt1 | contig 10367 bp, 7 predicted proteins | sample 1520161 | NCBI WGS metagenome assembly OBLW01 (sample SAMEA3539309, study PRJEB22396) | soil metagenome | biome: tundra; feature: field; material: soil | place: USA | collected 2010-05 | depth 0.15 m
AAGCCATCGTGCGCGGGCTGGTGGAACGCGGCGCCATGGGCCTGGTGACCACGCATGACCTGGCGCTGGCGCAGGTCGTGGAAGCGCTCGCGCCGCGCGGCGCGAATGTGCACTTCGAGGACCAGTTCGAGAACGGGCGCATGACGTTTGACTACCGGCTGCATGCGGGTGTGGTGGAGAAGAGCAATGCGCTGGAGTTGATGCGGTCGGTGGGGCTGGAGGTGTAGGGGGGCACGGTTCGCACTCCACGGGGTCTTCGACCCGCCTTAAATGTTCTATAGAGAGCTTTCGGAGTTCGCCGACTTTTGATCCATGCGGTCCAAGCGCCGGCCGACTTCATCGAGGCGGTGGTTCATGTTGTCCCGCAGATCGTCAACGCGTTGACCTAGATTCTTGCTGGAAGCCCATCCGGCCAGACTGGCGCCAAATACGGTCACCACAATCGTCACCATGAGCGGCAACGTATTCTGCCAGAAGATGGGCGACATGCTGTTTTACCGCCTTCATCCTATCAGATACCCGGGCATCCGGACTGCGGCCGCTGTGGGCAAGCGGCCGGCTGGGTCCACTCCAGGTTTCTCCACGACATCGATAACCTCGGCCTTGTCCACCTTACACCGCCCAATCCGCCTGATCGGCGCCCGGCATTTCGATCCAGTCCTGCTGTGGCACAGCGTCCATGGGCAGGCCCCCCTGCCAGAGCGAGAATTGGAAACGGACCGGGGCGCTCGCGCGCGCGCCGAGAGCGGCCAGCGAGAGGCGCGCTTCCAGCACGTTCTTGAACGCGAACTCGACGGCCTGCGCGGCGGGTTCGGGGGCTGCCGCCAGCTTCAACTCCGTGACGTTGGCGCGGCCGTAGTCGAAGCGCACGGTCACCACGCTCGATTGCGCCGGGTCGCCCGCCGTGATATTCAGGCGCGCTTCCATCTCCGAAATGGTCTGCTCGGAGCCGCGGTGAAAATCCACCCGCAGATACAGGTTTTGGCCATCGCTGCCGTAGTACACCTCGCGCACTAGAAACTTCTTGCCGTGCATGGAGCCGGAGCGCTCGTCCACGCGATACAAGCCGGCGCCCAGCCATTCGAAATACGAGGTGACCTCGCCGTCGATGACCGGCTGAATCGGCCCGCTGGGCGCGATGTGCAAGGCGCTTACGGCCACGCGCAGGATGGGGCGGGACAACTCCTCGGGCGGGCTGAGGTTCAGGAAACGGTAGACGTTGGCGAGATGGCTGCGGTAAAGCTGATCGAATTCCACGCGGTTGGCGGAATCGTGTTCGGGGCCGTACCACCAGCACCAATCGCTGCCCTCGGCGATCAGCAGCTCTTCATAGGCCAGATGGCGGCGCTCTTCCGGCACGTTGGCGGCGGCCTCGTACGTTTCCCGCGCGCGCAGGAGTTGGCTCCAGGCCTGGTTATCCTCTTCGGCGCCGATCCAGACGTCGAAGTTGGCGTTGATCCAGGACCCCGGGAAAACGTGCGACAGTGGCTCGGGCTCCATTTTGGTCAGCGCGTCGCTGACGGTTACGGCGGACATCTGCGCGTCTTCGGAAATGAGCGTATACAAGTAGCGCAGGAAGGGCCGGCCGTTCCGATCGTAGTATTCCCAGGCGTTTTCGCCATCAAGGATGATGGGAACCAGGGCATCGCGGCCGCCAGCCAGGATGCCGCGGCAGTTCTCGCGGATGCGATGCAGGAAGTCGCGCGCGGCTTGGGCGGCGTCCATTCCCGAATACACGAAGCCGATCAGGTCGCTCAAAAAGTGGTCGCGGAAAACCACGCTGATCTGGTTGCGGTTATGCTCCCAGCGGTATGGGCGATAGATGGCGTCCACGCCGATGGCGCGGCCGAGCGTGCGCCCGAGGACGCCGCTGTCGCTGGCTGCCCAGCGGAAGCCGACGGCGGCGGCGATGCCGAAGGTCTCGTCGGAAACGGAACCCTCCGAAGGCCACAGGCCGGCCGGCGCGACGCCGAACTCGCGCTCCACGTAGTGGCGGGCCATCTCCAATTGCGTGTGGGCGTCTTCTGGAAAGCGAAACGGGGGCGGCAACGGGATGCCGGGATGCGACGCCGAGGCGATATTGGAGTCGCACAGCAACGGCAGGATGGGGTGATAGTACGGCGTGGTGGAGACTTCGATCTGGCCGACGCCGGCCATCTCGCGATAGATCGGGAGGACCTTGCCGAGGATCTCCAATTGTTTGCGTCCCACCAACCGCTGGTCGTCGAGCGTGTAATTGGCGCCTTTGGCAAACAAGTCGCGAATTTCGGGGTCGGCGGCGCGGAACTCCTCGTCGAACCAGATCAGTTGCGAGATCACCTGGAGGTCCCGGAAATCCTGGGCGGAGAAACGGCGGCGCGCCATTTCGAGGCTGCTTTGGGAGTGGCGCGCTTCGTAGAGGCCGGCGTACCGCGGAAACACCTGGGTCATGCGCGACGGATGCGGTTGCAGGAACTGTTGCAACAGGAAATTCTGGTCCGCCTCGGTCAGCGTTTCGGCGGGCTTCAGCGCGACCACCAGGTAGGGGTCGTGGGCCTCGCCGCGGGCGTACTCGTCCACCTGCGCCATCATGGAGGGCACCAGGTTGAAGGTTTGGCGCACGTTGGGAAACTCGCGCAGAATCTCGACCATGCCGTAGTAGTCTTTGAGGGCGTGCAGGCGGGTCCACGGCAGCTTGTACTCGCCGGACGCGAGGTCTTTGTAGAACGGCTGATGCATGTGCCAAAGGAAGCAAAGATAGATGCGGGGCATGGGTTACTCGTGGGGCAGGACTCCCTCGGATATCGCTGATCCGGTCACACAAAGAGCGGGTCCTGGAGGACCCGGCCCAGGGGGCACCCCGACCTGGAGGTCCGCCCCACACTTCATTTCTATGTGGACGATGGTAGGCATCAGCGTGCGAAGAAACTGCTGGCGGGTGGTGGCGCGTGGGTGCCTTTGATGGCCAGCCAGAGAATATCGTTCAACTCGTCGGCGTCGGCGCGGTCCTCTTCGCTGAAATCCAAGCGGGAGGACCGCTCCGTAGTCGCCGAGTGCAGGGGATTACGTTCGTCGAGCGGCACGCGCGGCTTTTCGGCCTCGTAGGCCGCCGGGTCCGCGGCCGCCTGAAATGCGGCGGACATGGGCCGCGCCGCGGCGTCGAACTGGGTCATGGGCCGCAGCCCCAGGATCAGCTCCATGGTGCGCAACATGGAGGCGGTGTTGTACATCGAGCTATCCACGGCCTGGTGCCTGACGTAGGGCGAGATGAGAAACGCGGGCGAGCGGTGCGAATCGACGTGGTCGGGGCCGTTCTGCGCGTCGTCTTCCAGAACGAAGATGGCGGTGCTGGTCCAGAAGCGGCTCTTTGAGACCGCCTCCACCAGCATCCCTAGCGCGTAGTCGTTATCTGCGTTCATGGAAATGGGGGAAATCTTGCCGCCCTGCGTGCCGTTAGTGTGATCATTGCCGAGTCGCATGAACATCAGTCGCGGCATGGCGCCGGATTTCTCAAACTCCGCGAGGTCGGCCAGAAACACCTTCACGCGTTCCACATCGGGATAGTCGAGATCGAAGTCGCGATAGTGGAGGTTCGTGACGCTTCTCAGAACCGGGTCGCGGACCAATTCGATCTGCGTGCCGTCGGGAGCGGCTTTGGCGCGATTCTGAGCCATGTAGCCGTAGTTGCGCATGGAGATTCCCGCGCCGGCGGCGCTCGACCAGAGATATCCGGCGGGCGGCGCGACGGTAGGCTCCTGCTCTTCGTAGTCGTAATGGTTGCGGCGATTGGCGTAACTGTTCGGCCACATCTTCTGGATGTAATCGGTGGCGATGGCCGCGGTCGACCAGGAGTGGCCGTCGGCGCTCACATCGCCGTTCACATAGAAGTTATCGAGCAGCACGAACTGGCGCGCGATCTTGTGTTCGTTGGGCGTGACGTTTTCACCGAACAGCACCAGGGAGGGATCGCCGTTGCCTTCCTTCATATCCCCGAGCACCTGGTCGTACGACCGGTTTTCCTTGACGATGTAGATGACGTGCTCGATGGGCGGGAACGGATTGGGCGTTTCCAGCTTCTCGTCGCGGTAGGGGGAGTTGGCCATGGCGGCCTTGGTGTAAGCCTGAAGCTGCTCGCCGGTAAATGGGTCGATAAACGAGGCCGTGCCGGTTTGAATGCGGCCCACGTATTCGACGGCGGCGGTTTCACCCTTGTGGCTGGCTTCCGGCCGGCGCGTGGGATTCGGCCCGTGCGGATTCGGATGCGAGCCGAGCCCGCGGCCATTCAGCACCACCAGCGTGCCATTCGGCAGCACGCGCGCCGCGGTGGGATACCAGCCCGTGGGAATAAAGCCTTCAACATGGCTGCGTTCCTCGGAGATATCCACCACCGCCACCACGTTGGCGTCGGAGCAGACCACGTAGAGGTGCTTGCCTTGCTGGCCAATGGCGAGGGCGCTGGGAGTCATGCCGGCAGGTTGGCGCGGCGTCATGGCGGTATTGATGGTCTCGACCAAACGCAGCTCGTTGCCCTCGGAGACGCCCAGCGTGTAGACGCTGTTGGTGTTGGAGGCGGCGATAAACAGGCGCGCGGCCCAGGGCGTTTCACCTTCGGACGCCTCGCTCTTACCGGCGGCCCAGATCATGTCGGTGGGATGCGGGCCGAGCCGCACGGTGGTGAGCTGGTTGCCGGAGGCGGTGTCGTAGTGGCCCACGGAGCCATCCGTCCAGCTCGTGACGAAGAAGGACTTGCCGTCGGGATGGAAGAGGATGCGGTAGGGGCGGCGGCCGGTCTTGACGCGATCGATGAGCATGCCGGATTGCGGATTGATCACGACCAGCGAGTCGTGATACAGATCGGCGGCGTAGATCAGGCGGCCGTCCGGGGTGAGCGCCACGTCGCCGATGAAGTCGGCATGCGTGCGTTTGTCGGGCGGCGCCACCGTGAAGGTGCGGGTGGGTTCCAGCGCGCCGTTGGCGAAAGAGAACTCGAAGACCGCCGCGCGCGAGCCGCCGCCCACGTAGACGCGGTCGCCTTTAGGCGAGAAGGTCAGGCCCAGCCAGCCGTCGGCCACGGGCACGCGATTGGTTTCGCGGCCAGTGGCGGCCTCCAACACGCTGATGGTGGGCGGCTTGTATCCGCCGTTCAGCACCAGGAGGTAGCGGCCATCGGGCGAGAGGGCGGTGGACATGGGAAAAGTGTCCAGCGGGATTTGCTTGCCGGCCGGTTCGAGGCGCCAGCCGCTGTTGAGCAGGAATCCGCCGCCGGGAAGCGGGCCGACCTGCTCGCGCGGAGCGGGCTGGGAGCACAGGAGAGCGGCGGCTAGAAGGAGTGCAATGCAGAAATATGAGCGCATCCTGCCTACGATCATACCGTGTGGCGCGTGGGGACAGGCCCGCGCTTCGCGCGGCGGTGCTGGGTGCTGGGTTCTGGGTTCTGGGTTCTGGCTGGCCGGGGCGGGGGTCGCTCGGCGAAGGGCGTCCGTGGCGGACGCCCAAAACCTGGGGTCTGCCCAATAGGCGATAATGTAAGCTTTCTCGGAACAGCCCAGTTTCCAAAATGCCGACCTCGTGGCCAAGTGGAATTCTGAGCCCAACGGAGAAGCGTCATCGCGGAACTCGGTCCATGTAATATCGAGGGATGAAGCCTCGTTTGTATCTCGAAACCACCATTCCGAGCTACCTGACCTCGCGGCCGAGCCGGGATTTGATCATTGCCGGCCACCAGCAGACCACAAGAGACTGGTGGGAGAAACGGCGGAGGGATTTCCAGGTCTACATCTCGCAGCTTGTCCTCGACGAAGCAGGTGCAGGCGACCCTGTGTCGGCTCGCGAACGGCTGAAAGTATTGCAGTCGCTCCCACTGCTGGATATCACGTCTGAGGTTGCGGAGTTAACTTCCGGCATTCTGGCATCCGGCAAGATCCCCCGCAAGGCCGCCACCGACGCTGCGCACATCGCGATTGCGGCCGTGCACGGCATGGATTTCCTGCTAACCTGGAATTGCGCGCACATTGCCAATGCCGCGATGGTTAGGGCGCTCGGTTCCATTTGCAGGGAATACGCATGTGAATGCCCGGTCATCTGTACGCCCGAGGAACTGTTGGGAGAATAGGCCATGTCAAGGGACCCCATCGTCGATGAAGTCCGGCGCGCCCGCGAGAGAGAGGCCGCCAAGCACGCTTTTGACGTCAAGGCGATCCTTTCGGCCGCGAGAAAGCGCCAACGGCGGTCGGGACACCGGGTCGTATCCTTTGTCCGAAAAAGCCAGAGGTTGAGCGCTTGATGTGAGCGCTCGGCCATCCTCTTGATCGGGGGCGAGAAGACCGGCGGCGACCGCTGGTATGAGAAGTTTGTGCCGATCGCGGACCGGCTTTTTGGACGACACCTGCTTGAACTCAAGAAGGAGGGATGCATTTATGCCCACTCGTAATTTTCGTGAATTGCTGGGACCGATGCCGCCCCATCGGCAGCGGAGGATTGAGAACCGGTTCCAGAAGAGTCTTGCCGCAATGCCGCTCGATCAATTGCGGAAGGCGCAGCAGATGGCGCAGTTGCAACTTGCCGAAATCCTCGGTGTCAATCAGGGAGAGGTCTCGAAGATTGAGCACCGGTCCGACATCTGTGTCAGCACCCTGGCCGAATACATTGAAGCTATGGGCGGCCGGCTCGAAATCCGCGCGGTGTTCAAGGATCGAGAGGTGCGGATCACGCAGTTTGAGGAGCTGGCAAGCTAGGGCGGCGTCACGGAGACAATGTCGACGCCACTTTGAGAGAGCACCGATTCCGCGGGCTTTGACGGCGTCAGCCGCTCCTTCAACATGGCGACCACACGGCCACGTGGGATACGGTTGGTGATCATAATTGCGCTTAGCAAGAGGTAGTTGGCGGCAGGTGCTGGAGTGGCCAGCCCCGACATGTACTGTCACAATGAGATAAATGGGCGCGACTAAAAAAGATGCCCCTCCCGGGATGGTTGCCGCGATTGATCACATCGAGTCTCGTGCTGACGAATGCTATAAGCCGCTGGCGCTACTGCATCTGCGGTCCAATCTCGGGGTATGGGCACTTCTGGTTGGCGCGGTCCAGATGGTCGAACAGGAAATCAAACAATGGAGCGAAGACTCTCCCCACTTATCAGCCGCCCTCCGAAACCTCAGCAATTTTGTGCCGATTGCGATGAAATGGGCCGTTGAACACGGCCGGCCGTATTCTTCGTCTGCGGATCTGGGCTGGACGCCGCAACTGAGCGCGACGGTCAACGAAGCCCTGGCGGTAGCATCACAATATAGCCACTTCGTCGTCTGTTTCCCGATGTGGCACCGTAACCGCTACTCGGCTCAACTTCTGTCGCCGGACGTGGTACGGTTCACGGTGCCCGGCACGGATAGAAATCGCCAGGTAAGCGCCTATCTGAAAGGCTTTCGGCCCAAAGATGGCTCGTTCAAGGCACTGCCCGCGAAGCGGCCAAAGCAGCCTATCGTTATTGAGGCGCTATTCGCCCTGTCGTTACAGGGCGCGCTGATGACGGGCTTCACATCCTTCCAGTACAGTGACCCGTGGACCCTATGGCGTGAATTACTTCCCGACTACCAGGGTCGGGTCAATGCCATTGCACGGAGAAATAATGCGCTTTCCCTCGGCGACTACACGCTGGCCGAATTTAAGCAGTTCTACGCCGCATTCCTGGCGATCTGCGCAGCCCATGAGTTCCTTTGCTATGTGTGGGGTCAAAGTTGCCACCAGTATCCGCTCGGTTCCGCTATTATGGTCCGGTCTCGGACGGCGTGGGCCGCATTGGTATCCGAGCTGAGCACGATAACGCCCGAGAAATGCGGGAGCATTATCGACGATCTGTCATTCCATTTCTCTCATTCGCTCGATCTTCACGTGAATCCGTTCGTTCCCTTGGGTCCGGACGGTAACTTGGCGGTAGCGCCTCAGTTTCCTCTTCACAGTCAGATGGAAGAAAACATTCTTCGCGCCTGCTCAATCCTGAGGCCCCGCGTCTACGACGCTATGTCGGATGAAAAGGAAGAAGACATGCGGCTTGAACTGACGAGGCGGTTGAAACATCGAGACGTTCAGGGACCCGTAATGATGCCCAAGCCAACCCCGGATATCGATCTGCTCGTCAATGAAGAGATCTCATCCACCCTGGTAATTGCCGAATTGAAATGGTGCAGAAAACCTCTCGCACCAAAGGAGATTCCCGGAAAGGATGCCGAAGTTCTCAAGGGACTTTCCCAACTCGGGAAGATTCGTCGGTTTCTGCTGCACAAACCGAATCACTTGGCGGCACAACGGAAATTGCCCAGAAGGTTTAGCGACTACGAGCACATCTATTACCTGCTGATCCCGAGGGATCATTGGCCGTGGCTTGAGCCCACCGAAGAGGCCGCAATTCTTGAGTTCGAAGCTTTCGCGCGGGCTCTGGAGAGGTCTGAGGATTTGCTTTCCACGATTCGGTTGCTTCTCACCTACGAATGGCTGCCGGTCGAAGGTCGCGATTTCACGGTGCGATACGAACGGGCAACAGCTAACGGCGTCTCGATTGAGTCACAGATCTTCTACGCCACATGATCTTCTGTATCACGACACGCCACCAGTACTGGGCAAACCGCACCAGAAAGACGGCCTGCTTGCTGATCGTTTAGGAAACCCAGATAGCGGGCGATTCCAACGAGTCCCAATGATAGAGAAGCCTCAATCCGCGAATCGAAGTGTCTGGACCAATCCCGACAGGTCCGCTGGTCGATGCAGCGCGCACGCCCGACCACCCGACCGCAAAACCAAAACCGCTCTCCCTTACACGGTCCGGTATAACAGTATGCTCCGTGACTCAGACCGAGTATGAACGAAAAGAGGTTGCGTTTGATCGCCAACAGGCCGTCCTGAGAGGGCGGATCCAGAAGAAGGCCGACGCGCTTGTGACGGCGAAAAACCGGGAGCGGGGTCAGCGACTGAACGCCGATCTCACGGCGCTCCTGGAAGAGGACACGAAAGGCGAAACTCCAAGGACAGGCCAGGAGGTCTGTCCTACTCCGCGTACCGCTGGGCGATGGGGAAGCGGCGGCCGATGCCGAATGCCTTGGAGGTGACCTTCAGGCCCGGCGCGGCCTGCTGCCTTTTGTACTCGTTGCGGTCCACTTTGTTCACGATGTCCACCACGGTTTCGAGCGGCAGGCCAAGGTCCCGCGCAATCTGCCGCGGGGCCTGATAGTCTTCCACGTAGGCGCGCAGAACCTGGTCCAGGATTTCGTAGGGCGGGAGCGAATCGCTGTCTTTCTGGTTGGGGCGCAACTCGGCCGAGGGAGGCTTTTCAAACACACTCTCCGGGATGGCGCCGGGATGGCGCCGGTTAGCCGTGCGGGAGAGCTCGTAGACCAGCGTCTTAGGCACATCGCTGATCACCGCCAGACCGCCGCACATGTCACCGTACAACGTGCAGTAGCCCACGGCCAGCTCGCTCTTGTTCCCGGTGGTCAGCACCAGCGCGCCCCACTTGTTGGAGAGCGCCATTAGGGTGACGCCGCGCAGGCGGGCCTGCAGGTTCTCTTCGGTGACATCGCTCCGCGCGCCGGCGAATAAGGGATCGAGCACGCGCAGGAACTCATCGTAGATGGGCGAGATGGGCGCCATCTCGAAGCGGATGCCCAGGTTTTCGGCCAGCGCGCGCGCATCGCGGATGCTGCCTTCCGATGAAAACGGTCCAGGCATGCCCACACCGGTGACATTGCGCGGGCCCAGCGCATCCACGGCGATGGCGGCCGTGAGCGAGGAATCGATGCCGCCGCTCAGCCCGATGAGCACGCGTTCGAAGCCGCACTTGCGGATGTAGTCGCGCGTGCCCAGAACCAGCGCTTCATAGACCGCTTCGCATTCTTCGGCCAGGTTATCGTGTTGGCCGCCCGCGCCGGATTCGGAATCGAACAGCACCAGGTCTTCGGCGAACGAAGCGGCGGATGCGGCTACGCGGCCGGTGGCATCCATGGCGAAGCTGGCGCCGTCAAACACCAGTTGATCGTTGCCTCCGACCTGGTTCACGTAGACGAGCGGAAAGCCGTGACGCCGCGCGGTGGCTTCGAATATCTCGCGGCGCAGAGCGCGTTTGCCCATGTGATAGGGCGAAGCGTTGATGCTGATGAGCAGTTCGGCGCCGGAATGCGCCAGTTCCTGCACGGGGTCGCGGCGGTAAAGCGGGCGCTCCCAAAACTGCTTGTCGTTCCAGGCGTCCTCGCAGATAGTGAGCGCGATTTTGCGGCCATCCAGGAGGAGAATCGACTGGGACTCGGCCGGGACGAAATAGCGCGCCTCGTCGAAGACGTCGTAGGTAGGCAGCAACATCTTCGTTTGCCGGAACAGGATGCGGCCGCCCGCCAGCACGGCGG
>OBLW0100004712.1_pt1 | contig 10364 bp, 9 predicted proteins | sample 1520161 | NCBI WGS metagenome assembly OBLW01 (sample SAMEA3539309, study PRJEB22396) | soil metagenome | biome: tundra; feature: field; material: soil | place: USA | collected 2010-05 | depth 0.15 m
GCGTGCGCTCCACGCTCCCACCGAGCCGCATCATTGCCATCGGCACTTCCACCGGCGGACCAAACGCTCTGCAATTTGTGCTCTCGCAAATTCCGGCCGATTTTCCGTGCAGCATTCTGGTCGTGCAACATATGCCAGAAGGCTTCACAGAGATGTTCGCGAAGCGGCTCGATGAATGCTGTGCGCTGGACGTCAGCGAAGCAAAATCCGGCGACCTGCTTATCTCCGGCCGGGCCCTGATTTGCCCGGGAAATCGTCACATGATGATTCGTCGCATGCCGCGCGGGGATATGGCGATCCTTTCCGACGGCGCTCCGGTAAACGGACACCGACCCTCGGTGGACGTTCTGTTTTATTCGCTGGCCCAGGAATTTTCGGTCTCCGCGGTCGGCGTAATCATGACCGGCATGGGTGAAGACGGCGCGGAAGGTTTGGGCGCCATCAAGACCGCCGGTGGAATGACCATCGCGCAAAGTGAAGACACCTGCGTCGTCAGCGGAATGCCGCGAGCCGCCATTCAAAAAGGCCACACCAACAAAATTATTCCGCTCGAAGGCATCGGTACGTTCCTTGTCAATCAATATGGTGGCGGGGACCGCTCAGAAAAATCCGACAAATCCGAGACGAGTGACCGGCCGGACCAAGTTGACAAGAACGAAAAGATCGAAAGGACACCCGTTTCTTCCCAACGTACGTAACTGTGCCCAGGGACGAAGGAGAAGGTCATGCAACAATTCGCGCCTCTGCATCGCAAAGACAACCAATCGGTTCGCTACCTGGTAGTGGACGACTCGGTATTCGCCCGCAAGAATCTCATCAAAATGATTGAGATGTTCGGCGGGGAAGTGGCCGGTGAAGCCGGCGACGGCCTAACCGCCATCGCGGAGTTCAACCGCACCAAGCCCGACATCGTGCTCATGGACATCACCATGCCGCAGATGGAAGGCATCGAGGCTGTCGAGCGCATCGTCCGCCAGCACGCCGACGCGCGCATCGTCATGGTCAGCTCCGTCGGCTACCAGGAGAATATTCTGGCCGCGCTTCAAAAGGGAGCCAAACACTTCGTGCAGAAGCCGGTCAAAGCCGAAGTGCTCTACGAGATTCTTCGCTACGTCTTAAGTGACGATCCCAACGCCGTCGGCGCCCCTGTCGCGCTTGCGGGGGAGCGAAACGTATGAGAATGGAACTCATCCAGCCTTTTATTAACGCTGCTGACGCCGTTTTCGCGGAATCGCTTCAGGCCTCGACAAAGATCGTAGATCTTTCGATGGACGAAGAGACGTATCGCCGCAAAGGTGTCGCCGCTCTCATTCTCATCAAGGGCGATATCGAAGGTCGCGTGATTCTCGATCTTGCTCCTGAAGTAGCTCTAAAAATCGCAGGCCACCTGGCGGGCGGCGCCGTGGAAGGAAGCGAACAGCTAGCGCGCGAAACCGTCTGCGAGCTTGCCAACATGGTCATCGGAAACTCCGTGACTCTGCTCAACGATCAAGGCTTTCGCTTCAAGGTGTTTCCACCGGACATTCATGTAAACGAGCAGGGATTGGCCGGAGGCGCCGACACCGAAGCCATGGTCATTTGCATCGAAACGCCTTGCGGTGAGGTCTACCTCAACATTGCCATGCACTACCTGCATCGCCGCCGTCATGAACGCGACACCGCCACGGCCATAAGCTAAGCTCGCGCATCGCGTCAGCGTCCCAGTAGCGCAGACACTCTCGTGTGTGCTCTGACGATCGCCCTCGGCTTCAGGAGCCTGGGTCGACCGGCGGCCGCACATACGCCGCGCCATGCCGAAAAAGTCCAGCCGCGGGGATCGGCTGCGAAAAGACGATGCGAATCGGGACGAAAATCGCGGCGCTGCCCGGCGTAAAGGGAACCGCGACCTCAACGCGCGTGCCCTCGGGATACTGATTCCTGCTACGAAAACTGATTCCGCCCTTGGACAGATCCTCGCACACCGCAACTTCTTCCTGAAATCCACGCCGGCGAATACAAGCCAGAACCCGCGCTTTCACTCTGGCTCGATTGCGACGCGGATTGACCCGCTCGTCCGTGACCTCTGATACCCCAACCGGTTCCGCGGTTACCTCAGGCTGCGCCTCAATCCAGATTGACGGCGAATCGCAATGCGGGCAGACCCGCGCCACGCACTTACGGATCTCAAATGATTTAAGTTCTGGCTCGTTTAAATACACAACTTCGCGCCGCTGACAAAAACTGCACTCCATCAACAACCGTGCCAGCGCTTCTTGCGCCTGGTGCGGGGCAGGGAAGTCGATATCCCAGAAATCGGCCCGCGGCTCAACAATGGCAATCGCGTATAGGAACCCGCCATGCTCCTGGTCAATTTCCGCAACGATCCGCGCCCGCGCAATCTTCCAGTTGTCGCCTTCGCGCTGCCGGCGAATGGTGATCTCTTGTCCGGGAAATAGTTTCTCCGTCAGCCGCATCACGCCACCGTTGCGACTAACCAGCAGCGTTTCCGCGGATTGCCGGACTTCCACACCGCCGGTACCAATCCACGAAGCTTCCACGGGCATACGAAAGCTAACGCGGTCGCTTTGCCGAAGTCGTTCCGGGCGCATAGTCTCGTTTCGCTTGAGGGATAGCTACAGTTGCAGCGTAGCACGCACCGTATGCCAGGAGACGTTCTGTCGATGTGGCATTGTCCTTCCCACTAATAGCGCTATGTTATCCAAACCACGCGCGTTGTTGATCTTTTCGCTCTATAACTCGATAGAACTGCACTGCTCGCCACTCGTTTCAAGCAAAATAGAGACTGGGGAAGCGTTACCGAATCAGCTATCCCTAATCGTTCCGGACTGTGAACACCTTGAGCAACGTTATTTCTATGGATGACCATGTCATCAAGAGCCAGTCAACAAAGGCTGCGGTTCGGGACCGTCGCTATGCCATACGGTTTCCGTTTGCAGCCGACGCCGATATCATCGACATGGAATCGGGCACCCGCGCCACCGGCGTGACCTCCGATATTTCGCTTGGGGGTTGCTTTGTCTGCACGAGCAAGCCGTTTCCAGTGGGCACCCGCGTTCGGATTAGCATGTCCCGCAGAATGCAGACTGTCGAGGCGTTAGCGGTGGTGCGCATCCTGAAGCCGCGCATTGGCATGGGCATCGAATTCATCGACATCGAAGGCCCGTATAACGAGATACTGCGCCGCTGGATGGAACAAGTCCGTCAAAGTCGTTAGCCTTCCGTTAATTTCAGCCTCCCAACAAAAGCGATGCACAGCCCGACCTAGAGCACAGCGAGGTCCTCCGTCTCTTTTGAGGGCGCAGCACTGCTGCGCTCAGTGTAGCAGGATGGCGCCCGGCCCATCGCGACGCGGTTACTTGCCCTCGCATTTCAAGATAAAATGAGCGGATGCCATCAGATTTCAACTCATCGGAATTCGAGGAGCGCTTGCTTTCTGTATGGCGTCAAGCTCTGGTCGATGGGCAGAAAAGAATTACCATAGGCGGCGAATCTTATCCGGTGCGCCGCACAGCCAAGCATAAGCTGGCTCAAATTGATTTTGAGTTTGAAGGTTCTCCAGTTCGCGGCCTGGAACAAAACCCGCAAACTCAATCCCGTTGGGCGCAAATGGCGCGCAACGGATCGAAAGTGATGCAATTCCTCTCCGGAGGACGTTACGTTGCCGTGGTCTACGACGGCAAACTGACCCATTACGGTCGCGAGAAGTAGCACCGGCGCTCCTGCCGGTGCGGCCGGCCACACCGACAAGTCAGCCAAACAAGCAGAACCGTCGGCATCTATCAGAATTTCTTGGCGTTTCAGCTCCGCAAAACCTGATCCAGCAGCTGATCGACCGCGCGTCGTGCTTCCAAAATCGAGAAACGATGATCCATCGCGCCAGCCAGATCGGTGTTCGCGAAAGCGATGCGCCCAAACGGTGCACTACGAAGGACCTTGCGCGGAGCCGGCTCACCATCTTTCCCAAAGAAAAATCCGGGCTGCGGACTCAGGTACGCATGCCCCCAGCGGTTCAAAACGATTCCTGCAATATCACGCTTGGCGTCGAACCCGGCGGCGCCAAACATCAAAGTGAACTGCTCGCGAATTCGGCGTTCATAATCGCGAAACGAAGTCGCCAGCATCTCGCCTCGCCCGCGATGGCCCTGATCTTCGGTCGACATTCCCGGATACGAATACAAGACTTTCACCGCCAGTACCACCGGTGAGTCAGGGCCAATTCCTTCATCGTTGCCTCCAACAACTGCTTGCCGGCACACGTCCAAATAATTTCCGATGCCCTCAAACCAGCGGCACCCGCTGATCCCCATTTTGTGGAGGAAGCGCCAGTTCCGCACCGCAACATTCGCCATCATGCACGGCGAGCGATAGAATCTGGAATAAGCCGTACGATATTCCGCAGGCAAATCTGCAACGATATGTTTGGTCGTCCAGCTCCCGCCGGCCATTACCGCCGACCGCGCTTTAACGCGAAATACTTTGCCTCCGCGGGCGTATGCGATAGAAACAAATTCCGCTTTCGCCGGGTCGCCATCGTGCCGCACGGAAACGCTGGTGGAAGACAGTCGAATTCGCGCTGGAGACCCTCGCGAATCCAGCGCATCAAGCTTCACGGCGCCCCGGCTCACGCCCTCCACGTCCGCCGGTCCATCAATGGATTCCGGAATCAGCGTCTTGACCAGTAAGCGCGCGATCGTAGTGTTCCCGCCTGGAAACATTTGCACCGCTTCACCCGACCCGTCGTCGAAGGGGTGCAGCAAGTCTGCCGCGTAGTCGCAATAAGCCGAAAGCGCGTCCGGCCCTAGCCCCGAGCCTCCTCCCTCCACCGGCGACAAAAATGTGCGGATGGTGTCGCGGCTAAACCCGAAGTGCTCGATATAGTGCTGTTCCAGCGAGATGGAATCCAACCGCCGAGAAGCCGCGTCGCCTTCGTATTTCGGCAGATCGAACTTCGCTTCCTCCCCAGCCTTCCCTGAAAACCAGCGCAACAGCTCCTTGCGCGCGTCTGGCCCAACGGGCGCGCCTCGCATTTCCTTGCCGACCGGGTCGATCAGCCACAACCCGTCCTTCCGGCCGAATTTGTTGCCGAACCAAAATCCGTATTGGCCGCGACCCAGACCGGCGGAATCATAAGGGGTTCTCCCCAGCTCCATGCCCGGTTCCGGCCCGACCCATTTTTGATAATTCAGTTTCGGAGCGTGCAACCCAATCGAATCGTAGAACCGGGCAATAAAACTGTGGGGGTAGGGAACCAGGTAAATCGCCGAGCCCTGATGAGCAATCAGCCGCTTTCCATCGACGCTAAATTCATTTTGTTTGGCTTCGCCGCCGAATATCGGATGGTTTTCCAGGATAAGAACCGACACTTGCGACCCCGCCTGCCTCTGAAAGAACAAGGCCGCGGCCAAGCCGCTGATCCCACCTCCTACAATCACACAATCGTAGATCTCTCCAGTGTCGATGGTCTCCTCGGGCAGCGGATCATACGCGCCGTCGCGCATCTTGTGGCCCGCCTGCAGCACCTCCAGAGTATTTCCGTTGCATCGGCTGTATTCGCCCACGCCACCGTAACCAGTCCAGTCGTCGCTGCTCGCAAGCAACTCTGCTGGCGAAACGCCATCCAACAGCAACGCACCTGAAGCCAGCAATGTCGAGCCCAGGAAATCGCGGCGCGTGATTTCCGTGTTCATCCCTAGAAAGTTTTCGCTGGATTGCGAGCGTTTCGGATTAGCCATCGGTGTTGTCTTTGTTAGAAATCTGCGAGAAAAGTTCAGGGTCGAGTGTCTAGCGGATGCTTGCTCTTCTCATAAAATTCATTCTGAAGTTTCAAGCTGTCTTCGTCGGCCTTCACTGCCCGGATCGATTCCACAATGGCCGCAATCCAATTCTTCATGTTCCATTCGCCGAGTTCTTTCGTGGCCACCGATCCGTCGCCGGAATAGTGATTCGGAAACCGCGCATACCACCAAATCCCCGTATACAAGCCTTCCGGTAGATTCTGACGCTTCTCGTCAGCCCCAGATTCGCTTCCAGCGCGGTCGATGTGAGCCAATTCCGGGTGCGAATAAAGTAGGTTAGAACTCTCATTCTCGCCGGCGTGATAGTCAATCCCTGTAGATTTCTTTGCCGGCCCCCCGGTCTTGCTTCGTTCGCCGTCCAAGATGTACACCACGTAATCGTGCGGGTTATCCAGTTGCGCCTGCCCGAAGAACGGCAGCAAGTGTTCGTTCCCGCCGTGCCCGTTCACGATGATCACCTTCTTGCAACCGTTCCGGGCCATCTCGTCGGCGGTTTCCTGCAACATCTTTAGTTGCAATTCCACGCTGTACGCCACTGTGCCGGGCTCATGTTTGGCCTCGAAGATCTGCCCGAAGTAGTACTCTGGAAACACCACGGCATATTCCTGCTGCACCGCGTGCAAGGACGCATACCGCACGTTCAACAAATCTGTGCCCAGCGGCAAATGCGGGCCATGCTTTTCCAAAATGCCAAACGGCAGCAGGCAGACGCCCTTGGACTGCTGAATTCCTTGCCGGAAATCCGCAGCCGACAGTTCTTCCCATTTCGGAGATAATTTCGTTTGCCCGTGAACCGGCCCACCTAGTGCGAACAAGAACCATCCAGCCGTCAAAGCGATACGAAAAAACATTTGCAATGCCTCCAAATTATGAACGCATTCTAACGCCACCCGATGAAATGGTCATGCTTAAATGGATTGGCGAGTTTCCCCATTTGGATCAACAAGCCGGTTATTTTGAAGGGTGAGTTGTGAAAATTTATCTGGTACAGCATTCCACCCAAACCGCTACAGGATTTATCGCATCTACTCTGAGCCAGTTGTATCCCAAACTTGGCCATTCGCATCGAATAGTGTTACAAAACCTTCTAACCGAAACGGACTACTAATATGGGTGCGACGGCAGCCACTAAGGCGGAGATTATCAAGGAAAGACGACGTCTCGAAATCCGCGAGGGGCAACCTTTTCCTCGCGGCGCATGGTGGGACGGCAAAGGCGTTAATTTCGCATTGTTTTCGGCGAATGCCACCAAGGTGGAACTCTGCCTGTTCGACGAAGCCGGAAAAGAAGAGGTCGAGCGCATCGACCTGCCGGAATACACCGACGAAATCTTTCACGGTTACGTACCGAAGCTCGAGCCCGGAGCGGTCTACGGTTATCGGGTTTACGGGCCTTACGAGCCCGAAAAGGGTCATCGCTTCAATCACAACAAGCTGTTGCTCGACCCCTACGCGCGCGCACATATAGGCAAGCTCCAATGGAACGATGCCTGTTTCGGTTACACGATCGGCTCCGAAAACGGTGACCTTTCTTTCGACGAACGCGACTCCGCACCCTTCGTTCCCAAATGCCTGGTTGTCGATCCCACGTTCGAGTGGCGACAGGAAACCCGCCGCCACCAGGTTCCCTGGGACCGCACCATCGTTTACGAATTGCATGTCAAGGGCTACACCAAGCTCCATCCCAAAGTCCCGAAAAAGCTGCGCGGTACTTTTGCCGGGCTTGCTGATGAAGAAGTGATTTCTTACATCAAGGCTCTCGGCGTCACTTCCGTGGAACTCCTACCCATGTTCACCTTTGTCAACGACCGCCGACTTCTCGACAAAGGCCTGAGCGAATATTGGGGCTACAACACCATCGGGTTCTTCGCTCCCCATCCGAGTTACGCGTCCACACCCACCAGGGCCATTCAGGAATTCAAGGAAATGATCGCCCGCTTTCACGATGCGGGCCTCGAAGTCATTCTCGATGTCGTGTACAACCACACCTCGGAAGGCAACGAGATGGGTCCGACGCTGTCCTTCAAAGGCATCGACAATGCCAGCTACTATCGCTTGATGCCAGACAAGCCGCGCTACTACATCAACGACACCGGCACGGGCAACACCGTCAACCTGTCGCATCCTCGCGTGATGCAAATGGTTACCGACAGCCTGCGCTACTGGGTGCAGGAAACCGAAGTCGATGGGTTCCGTTTCGATCTGGGCACCATTTTAGCTCGTGAGCCTAACGGCTTCGACAATCATAGCGGTTTCCTGAAAGCCTGCAGCCAGGATCCGGTGCTCGGCACCGTGAAGCTGATTGCCGAACCGTGGGACTGCGGCCCGGGCGGCTATCAAGTCGGCGAATTCCCGCCAGGCTGGGCTGAATGGAACGACAAATTCCGAGACACCACGCGCGGCTTCTGGAAAGGCGACGACACTGCCGGCGCCCTCGCGCCTCGCCTGTGCGCCTCCGGAGACATCTACAATCGCCGGGGGCGAAAGCCTTGGTGCAGCGTGAATTTCGTAACCGCCCACGACGGGTTCACGCTCAATGATCTGGTCACCTTCAATGAAAAGCATAACGAAGCCAACGGCGAAGACAACAAAGACGGCACCTCGGACAATCGCTCCTGGAATTGCGGCCTGGAAGGCCCCACGGACGATCCCGAAATCTGCAAGTTGCGCGCCCATCAGATGCGCAACATTCTGGCCACGCTCCTGCTTTCTCAGGGCACTCCAATGATTTTGGCAGGCGACGAATTTGGCCGCACCCAGCGAGGCAACAACAACGCCTACTGTCAGGACAATGAAATCAGCTGGGTAAACTGGAAGACGGCCACCAAGGGCCACGCGCTAATCGACTTCGTCCAGCAATTAACGAAAATTCGCCGCCAATATCCGATCCTGCGGCGCAACCGGTTCCTCACGGGGGTCTATAACGAAGAACTCGGCATCAAGGACGTGACGTGGATACATCCTTCCGGCGAGGAGATGCTGGAAGAACATTGGAAGACAGATCGGTGCTTCGGGATGCTAATCGATGGTCGAGCCCAACCTACCGGTTTACGCCGCCGCGGTTCGGACGCCACCATGCTGATCGTCTTCAACAGTTTTCACGAGCAGGTGCCGTTTGCTATCCCGGCTACGGTAGGGAGCGAGCATTGGTCCATGCTCACAGACACCAGCAACGGCACAGTAATCCAAGCCAGGTCCTACAAGTCCGGGGACAAATACGAAGCAGCGCCGCGCTCGCTTCAATTGTTCGTGTTATCGCCGGACTTGCCGACATAGCCCGCTAAGCGGCGGTTCCGCCGGGCGTCGCAGGCGAACTGGCGGGTCTAGGCTTTTGGGTAAACCCCTTACGATACCGGAACAGGACGATGGGCATTTCGTTCCAAGGGGCAGCACACACCTCGTTCACCTTCGGTGGTTCAGGTCTTGTTGCTCGCCCTTAGTCATCTATATGAAAATAAAGGGATTCGAGGGAACCGCCGGAGTCACGGGGCTAAAAATGGAAGAGCTGTCGAATCTTAGTTGAGTCGTACCAAGTTGCGGTCGAGGATTCGCTTGCGCGTTTCTCCGACGCCAAAAACCAAACAAGCACTGGCCAAGGCAGTTATGGCGCATGCGACCCACACTAGAGCAAACGCCAACCAGGTGCTAACGCGATCGTTGCGCTGAAAAATGTTCAGGATGACAGCGTAGCAGCCAGCCAGCAGCGACCACGCCTGGAAGGGAACTGCGCCGAGAATCGCTACGTAAGGAAATAGCGCGAGCATGCCGTAGGTGCGATTCTGCCGAGATTCGAGGCGCTGCGGACTAATGTCTTGCGACCTCTTCTCTTTTTCCGACCTATATTGTTTAACCATGTTGCGATGATAAGTCGCCGGTACGCGCTCGTTCACGGCCGGAGTGCCGTGCCTGTGTCTTGAAGGTTAGCCGGATTAAAAGCAAGGCGAACCGGCGCGTGTCGCCGGCGGAACCTGGACATAGCGTGAAGCGAAGGTCAAAAAGACTGGCCAGTTCGGCGCGGGAGTGTGCCCGCCATGGTGTTGGCGAAATCCAAGATCACCGTCGATCAAGGAAGTTTCGATGGCGGGAAATTCCGACACCCCCAGATCCTTTCTACCAAGCAACCTGTAAACCGGCCCGGCACCCAGCTCGGCGAGAAAGGTTCCCTTGGCATCCGCCCAGCCGTCTCCTTGCGTCGCACCGCCGCCGATGAAGACGGGGCGGGGCGCGCACATGGCGATCAGTTCGTGCGAATCCACTGGTAGATGGTTCGGAGTCATCGGGCCAGCGTATTTCAAAAAGTTGCCGGCGAACCAGTGATATTCGCCAGCGCCCGCCAAATTTCCAATTTGCTCGCCAAAATTGCGGCGGTATAGCTGGGCACCACCGGCGCCTGACGAACTGATGTAAGCGATGGCAAAACGCGGATCGTAGGCCATGGTCACGAGCGCTGTTTTACCGTACCGCGAGTGGCCTTCGATTCCTACTTGTTTGGCGTCGACGGATTTGTCGGTCTCGAAATAATCCATTGCGCGGCTGGCGCCCCAAGCCCAGGCGCGCAACGTTCCCCAAT
>OBLW0100004713.1_pt1 | contig 10358 bp, 14 predicted proteins | sample 1520161 | NCBI WGS metagenome assembly OBLW01 (sample SAMEA3539309, study PRJEB22396) | soil metagenome | biome: tundra; feature: field; material: soil | place: USA | collected 2010-05 | depth 0.15 m
GGAAGTCGAAGAGAAGGGCAATAGCATGGTAGTGCGGGCGGCGCAGGCTCTGTTCCGGTGCATACCCGTACCCTCAATACCTTCGTCTTCCCCTTACGACGTGTCTCCGGACGGGAAGAGGTTCGTGATCAACAGTTTCAGCGACGACAACACACCTCTGATCCTGGTGGTAAACTGGACGGCAAATCTAAAGGAGCAATGACAGGGGCCGCCGGTGCGAACCCGGCACGCACTGGACGCCACATAGCGGCAAGCCGCAAACTGTGCGCCACCCGAAGGCCAGGAGTGGGCGAGCTTCGCCTGCGCAGAATATAAGATCTGCCCTACCCAGGCGCCGGCTGACAGCCGTCCCCAGGGGGGGCCCCAGCCAAGATTGGCGGCCTCACAAGAAATCGTGGCGGCGCGCGAGGGGACTGATTGATAGCAGTACAGGAAGCCCATGGACGGTCGACTTCCGCCAGGCGCAGCCAACGCCCAGCAGCTTAGCCCCAACACTGTTCACTTTGGTAGGGCAGACCATCGCACTTCGTGGTCTGCCGCCCTCGGGCAGCGCTGGCAGACGACATAAAACGATCGTCTGCCCCACTGCCCCACCGAAACATCATTAAGTGAACAGCATTGAGCTTAGCCCGCCGCGTCCAACTGCCGCAACTCCCGGCCGGATTCGGGGCGCTCACGGCCGCGGCCGTCGCCGCGCTGACGGTCTACGATATGACCAAGGCGCTCGACAAATCCATTGAGATTCAGGGCCTGTATTTGATTGAGAAGACCGGCGGCAAGAGCGGCGATTATAGGAGGAAGGAGGATAAGGGTTAATGCAGGCGTATGCATCATTCGTCTATACTGATGCATATGAGAACAACGCTGAATCTTGATGACGATCTCGTCCGCCAGGCCCAGGAGTATGCGGGCATTCGGGAAAAAACGGCGTTGATCCATGAGGCCCTGCGTCACCTGATCGCCAGGGAAGCCGGGAAACGGCTGGCGCGTCTCGGGGGGACGATGCCCGATTTCGAACTCCCGCCGCGGAGGCGCAGCGCCATCAGGACGCGGGGATGATTCTGGTCGATTCCTCAGTCTGGATTAACCACTTCCGGCGCACGGAACCGCGTCTACAAGAACTTCTGGTACATGAGCTCGTTTCGCTGCATCCCTTTGTCCTGGGAGAATTGGCCTGCGGGAACCTGCACAAACGCGCCGAAACGATTGCTCAACTGGAAATGCTGCCCGCCGCGGCCGTTGCCTCGGAACCGCAAGTCCGCCACCTCTTGGAATCCCGCCGCTTGTGGGGTACCGGCCTCGGTTGGATCGACATGCATCTCCTGGCGTCGGCGCTCATAGACGGCTTGAGGCTGTGGACGGCTGACCGCGCAGTGGCTGCCGCGGCCAAACGGCTCGGCGTTGCCTTCCCGGATAGCCCGGCCTGAAGCCCGTTCAAAGTGAGAAGTAGCCTGCGAGGCAGACGACACAATACGATCGTCTGCCCCACGGACATTCCACGCTGGCCCTGGCCTCAATGCGCATAGGGAGCGTCACCAATCGTCAGGATGTGGATAGCGAACTGCATCGGATCGCCCTGCAGCAATCCCGCGTTCTGGAAGACTCGATACGTGATGCGATGGGCTTGGCTGAGACGGATACTGAAGCGGTTCCCTACCGCCTCGGGATTTGCATCGCCGATTGCGGCGCTGATCATGTCTCCGACCGTCGAGCCGGTCGGTATGGGATCGCCGTGCAGGGCCAGGAAGTCGGCGACCTTGGTAGCCTCGTTTTGGTTCAACTCCGCGTTGGTCAAATCGCCGGCCTGGTTCCGGTTCGGAATCGTTATGATCGGCCGTGGGGCCACAGCTTTTGCGACCACCACCGCCTTCTGAGTTTTTTTGTTGAAGTTTCCCATTCGTCCCCCCCAACACTAGAGTAGCTACGGACCTATTCTACCGAACAAAGCGCACCCCACGGTGTCGATCAGGGAGCACTCGCCGATCCGCGTCGCTCCAAGCCTCCGCACCAGGGAGAGCGACTGATGATTGCTCCACTCCACGACTCCAGCGGCGAGCTTGCCTCGAAATCGCGCTTCGCGAACCATGCGGTCGAGGCAGGCCGCCGCGTAGCCACGCCCGCGGTAGCGGGGCAGCGTCTCGGCATAGAGATCGCACTGCGTCTCGGTTTCCCAGTTCACCGACGCGAACGACACGGGCCTGCCGGAGGCGAAAGCCGCCATCACGGCAGCCATCCCCGAAGCCCGCAGCAGGCTGGCGCGCAAATCTTCGGGCAGGTCCGCGGTCTCCAGCACTTCCGCGCCGCTCATGGGCCTGACCGGGCACCGGCCGGCCAGGCCCGGCGGCAGGGACTCCCGGCGGAACACAAACCGCCAGGCGCGTCTCACGGAGCAGAGCGGCAGCGCTGCGGTGACGAAGCCGACCTGCGCCGGGTCCGCAACGATCACCGCATCTCCCCCGCACCGCGCTACCGCGGCACAAAGCGCTTCGGCCGACGGCATTCCGGCAATGCCGATCACCCGCGAGGCAGGGTGAACAACAACGCCGCTTGAGCCAGCGACGCCGAGAATCTCAGAGTCTCCGCTGAGCAGGAGCGCCCGCACTTCCAGCCACCGGGGGATGTCCGGCGCCGCCGCCAGCAGTTGGTGCGCTGGGCTGGGAAGAGTCACTCCGGGCCCTCCGCCAAGCGTTCCAGGCCCCAACGCGCAGGCTCCGCCACCACCGCGTCTGCCGACGCCGCCAGCCGCTCCAGCGGCGCCCGGAACCGCTCCTGCCGTGCGTTGCCCATGGCGATCGCCACATTGCGGAGGAAGCCGCTGTACCGTGAGCGTGGTATCGGGCTCGAGCGGAACATGTCCCGGAACTCGTCTTCGGAAAGCGCAGCCAGTTTCTCCAACGGCGGCGCGAAGTGCGCCGCGGCGAAGGCCGGCTCCTGGGTGGTGGGCGCGCGCCGGTTCCACGGGCAGACATCCTGGCAGATGTCGCAGCCAAAGACGTGGCGTCCGATGGCCTGCCGCGCCTGGACGGGCGCCACGCCGCGCAACTCAATGGTGAAGTACGAAATGCATAGCCGCGAATCGAGCGCCCACGCCGGACCTTCCACCAGGCCGGTGGGCACGATGGCCTGGGTCGGGCAGGCCTCGATGCAGCGCGTACACGAGCCGCAACGGCTGGGTGGCGGCTGGTCCGGTTCCAGGTCGAGCGACAGCAGCAACTCGCCCAGAAAAAACCAGGAGCCCATGGCCTGGTTGATGAGGCAGGTGTTCTTGGCGATCCAGCCCAGTCCGGCCTGCCGCGCGTAGGCGCGTTCCAGCAGCGGCGCAGTATCCACGCAGATCTTCCACTCGAACGGCGCCGGCGACATCGCGCGCAGGCCATCCACCACGCGCGCCAATCCGCGCCGCAGCACCTGGTGGTAATCCTCGCCCCACGCGTAGCGGGAGATCCATGCCAGATCCTCGCCGGCGAACTCGGTCGAGTAGGGTTGCGGCGCGTTGTAGAGCTTGCCCACGCACAGAATCGACCGGGCGGACGGCAGCAAATTGCGCGGATCGTCCCGCAACCCGGCGCGGCGGTCCGTCAAATAGCCCATCTCGCCGGCCAGACCGCCCGCGATCCAGCGGCTGTAATAGGCGGACTCGGGCACTGGAGCCGCCGCCGCGATTCCGGCCAGCTCGAACCCGCACTCACGCGCCAGCGTTTTGATTTGTTCCGGGTGCATGGATACCGAACTTCTCCCGGTACTTTTCCGGCATCTTCGATGGCCGCAGGTCCCGCCCCAGGAAGATGTGCTTGGTTTCGCCCGTGGCCAGCTTGCGCCCGTCCGCCGCGAGCCGCATTTCATACACGAAGCGCACCATGCGCGGGTTGGCCTCTTCCACCCACGTGCGGATGACCACCTCTTCGTCGAACCGCGCCGGAGAGGCATAGCGGCAGCGCGCCTCGGCCACCGCCAGGAAGACGCCGTCCTCCAATTCCATCTGCTTGTACTCGAAGCCGCAAGCCTTGCAGTATTCCACGCGCCCGACCTCCATCCACACCAGGTAATTGGCGTAGTAAACCACGCCCATCTGGTCGGTCTCGGCATAGCGCACGCGGATGCGCGTTTCGTTAGGTGGCATTGGGAGCAATTATAACGGCTGTGCGCCCCCGCGGTGTGTGATCCTAGATGGATGTCCGCTCTGGAAAGCATCCGGCACGAGTGGCGCCCCCTGCTGGCGTTGGCCTGGCCGCTGGTGCTGGCCGAAATCGGCTGGATGGCCATGGGCATCATCGACACCATCATGGTGGGCCGCCTGCCGGATAGCGCCGTTGCCATCGGCGCTGTGAGCCTGGGCGGCATTCTGTTTTCCACCTGTTCCATTTTTGGCGGTTGCCTGCTGCTCGGTCTGGACACGGTGGTCTCGCAAGCCTACGGCGCCCGGCGGATGGCGGATTGCCATCGCGCGCTGTGGAACGCTCTGTACCTGTGCGCGGCGCTGACACCAGCCTTGATGATCGTCACCGCCGCCATGGCCTCCGGTTTGCCGCGCATCGGGGTGAACCCCAGGGTGCTGCCGCAAGCCACCGCCTATGTCCGCATCCTCAATTGGGGCACTCTCCCGCTGATGCTGTACTTCGCGTTCCGGCGCTACTTGCAGGGCATTGGCCTGGTCCAGCCGGTGATGTTCGCGGTGGTCTCGGCGAACGCGATCAACCTGTGCGGGAATTGGGCGCTGATCTACGGCCACCTGGGCTTCCGCGCCCTGGGCACCGACGGATCGGCCTGGGCCACGGGCGCGGCGCGCGTTTATATGGCGATCGTGCTGATCTCCTGCGCACTCTACTACGACCGCGCGCGGCGCTCGGGATTGTTCCACGTCCCGCTGGCGCCGGATTGGCCGCGCCTGGGCCGGCTGTTGAAACTCGGCATCCCCGTGGCCACGCAAGTGTTGCTGGAGATCGGAGTCTTCGCATCGGCCACCGCGCTGATTGCCCGGCTGGACGCCGCCTCGCTGGCCGGCCACCAGATCGCGCTGAACATGGCGAGCCTGACTTTCATGGTGCCGTTGGGCATCAGCTCGGCCGCGGCGGTGCGCGTCGGACATCTCATTGGACAGCGCGATCCCGCCGCCGCCGGCCGCGCCGGATGGAGCGCGTTAGCCTGCGGCGTGGCGTTCATGAGCCTGGCGGCCATGGCGTTCCTGGCGATTCCCGTGCGGATCGCGCGCATTTACACCGCCGACCCGGCCGTCATCCGCATGAGCGTCACGCTGCTGGCCATCGCCGCCGTGTTTCAGATGTTCGACGGGTGCCAAGTGGTAGTCGCCGGCGCCTTGCGCGGCACCGGCAACACGCGCACGCCGATGTGGTGCAACCTGCTGTTCTACTGGTTCGTCGGCTTGCCACTGGGAATGTGGCTGTGCTTCCGCGCGGGATGGGGAGCGGCCGGCCTGTGGACGGGCCTGTGCTGCGGCCTGATTCTGATCGGCTCGGTCCTGCTGGCTGTGTGGCGGCAGACCGTAGCGGGCCTCCGACGCAGTGCGGCCACAATGTCACGTCGTGTGGCTGCCTCGCCGTAACCATCTTGCGGCAGAGTTTTGGGGAAACCGCTTCCTGACGGTCGCGGCTCGGTAAACAGTCACATTGATTTCGCAAAGCTTCTGCTGTCAGGAATCTCCAAAACAGTCAAGCACTCTTGCGGCAGCCAACGAGCATACCGGCCTGCCCCCCGTGGTAAAATCGGACTGATCCCGCAAATGATTGAAATCCTTCCGTCAATTCTGGCTGCGGATTTTGCCCGCTTGGGCGAGCAGATCGCCCAAGTAGAGCGGGGCGGCGCCACCATGCTGCATCTGGACGTGATGGACGGCCACTTCGTGCCCAACCTGACGATCGGGCCGCCGGTGGTGGCCTCCATTCGCAAAGTCACGCGCCTGAAGCTGGACGTTCACCTGATGATCGCCGATCCGGACAAATACGCGCCTATCTTCATCGACGCGGGCGCCGACCAGGTGATCGTGCATCAGGAAGCCTGCAAACATCTGGACGGCACGCTGCGCGAGATCCAGCGGGCGGGGGCGCGCGCGGGCGTCGTCATCAATCCGGCGACCCCGGTTTCCACCCTCGACGAGGTGCTGGGGCTGGCGGATTATGTGCTGGTGATGAGCGTCAATCCGGGGTTTGGCGGACAGCGCTTTATCCCGTATGCGCTCGACAAGGTCCGGCGGCTGGACGCGATCCGGCGCGAACGCCGGCTGGCATTCCCCATCGAAATCGATGGCGGCGTGACCAAGGAAAACATAGCCGACGTGGTGCGAGCGGGCTGTGACTGGATCGTCACAGGGTCTTCGGTATTTCACACCCCGGACCCGGCCGCCGCGGTGGCCGAGCTGCGCCAGGCGGCCATCGAGGCGCATGCCGTGCGTTGTTGAGCATCCCCCAGGCTGGCGATGCAATTGCTATCCTAGACTAAAGCGGAGAAATAAGATCGGCACGAGCACAATGATGTATCCACGTATTTTTCATCACCTGATTGCGGTAGCCGCGCTGGCGGGCCTCCTGAGTTCCTGCGGTCTGCGCCGCCACAAATACGCAGACCCCATCACCAAGAACACCGAACAGCCCGATAAGGTGCTCTTCGACCGGGCCATCAACGATATCGAGCACAGCCGCTATGAGATCGCGCGGCTGACCCTGCAGACGCTCATCAACACCTACGACAGCAGCGAGTTCCTGGCCAAGGCCAAGCTGGCCATCGCCGACAGTTGGTTCCGCGAAGGCGGCGCGCATGGCCTGGCGCAGGCCGAAGCCGAATACAAGGATTTCGAGTTGTTCTATCCCAACATGGAGGAAGCCGCCGAGGCCCAGGAACGGGTTTGCGATATCCATTACAAACAGATGGACAAGGCGGATCGCGACCCCCTGCACGCCGTCCGTGCCGAGGAAGAGTGCCGCCAGTTGCTGCTGCAGTATCCCAATAGCAAGTTCGCGCCCGAGACCCAGCAGAAGCTGCGCAATGCGCAGGAAGTTCTGGCGGCCCACGAGTACGCCGCCGCTGTCTTCTACCACCACAAGGGCGCCATGCCGGCCGCGGCCAATCGCTTGACCAGCATGGTGGACCAATATCCTCTGTTCAGCATGGCCGACGAAGCGCTGTGGATGCTCGGCGATTCCTACGACCGGATGGGCGACCGGTTCGAAGACAAGTCCGCGGCCGCCTACACGCGCATCGTGAAGGATTATCCGTTGAGCCCGCACGCCCAGGCGGCCAAGCAGAAACTGGAGGCCATGAAACGTCCCGTGCCGGAGGCCGATCCGGTGGCCTATGCCCGCATGAAGTACGAGCGGGAAAACCGGACCTCCCCGAGTAAAATCAACCGCTTGATCGACGGGTTCAAGAGGAACCCGGATACCAGTTTGGCGGCCAAGGGCGGAACCCCGTCCATGACCATTCTGCGCCCGGGGATTCCGGTTAGCGTGCCGCTAAGCGCCGGCGCCGCAGCTCCGGGCGCGGCCGGGGCGGGCAGCACCGGATCGGATGTCACGATTGGCCTCACCAACGATACGAAAGAACTCGATACCCGGCCCGATGCGCGGGCGAACCCGCCTGGCGCGGCTGCGGCGTCCCCGGCCGCACCGGCTGCGGATCTGACCGCCAAACCGGCCGATGCAGCGGCGGCAACTCCCCAGCAGCCTTTCGCCACCAACCATCCATTGAGCGAAGCGGATAAGAAGAGGGCCATGAAGATGGCGCAGGACAAGGCCAAGAGAGACAAGAAATCCCAGGCCAAGGCGGTCAAGGCGGCCAAGAGTGCGCCGGATCAGCCCGCATCTCAGACGACGCCCCTGACGCCAACCCCTCAGCCGGCTCAGGCGCAGACACCGCCCCAGGACTAATGTCGCGCATTCTGCTCGCCGACGATAGCCCCCACGCACAGCGCATGGGCGAACAGATTCTTAGCGAGGAGGGCTTTGAGGTAGTCACGGTCAGCGATGGCGATTCCGCGCTCTTGCGCCTGGAGGACGTAGATCCCGACTTGGTGTTGGCCGGCGTCGGGATGGCGCACCGTACCGGCTATGAAATCTGCCAGTACGTGAAGCTCAGCCCGCGTCACAAGCATGTCCGCGTAATCCTGACCGCCGGCGTAAAGGACCGGTTGGATGAGGCCGAAGCGCGCCGCGTGGAGGCTGATGGCATCGTACAGAAGCCGTTCCAGGCGTCCCTGTTGCTGGGCGCAGTGAAGCCGCTGGCCGAGTTGGCGGTGAAAGAACGGGGATCCGGTCCGTCCCCCGCTTCTGCGCCGGCCAAGCATCGCGCGCCGAGGGCGCCCGTGGTGGCGCTAGTCGATCCGGAACGCGTACGCGCGGCCGTGACGGTGGCCCTGGACGCCTCCTTGTCTGGTATCATTGACGAGATTACCGAGAAGGTTTTGATCGCTCTCGGCACCCGCTAGAATCTATGCCCGATAACAGTTTCGACGTCGTCTCCAAGATCGAGCTGCCGGAGGTCGGTAACGCCATCCAGCAGGCCGTCAAGGAGATTCACCAACGTTACGATCTGAAGGACTCCAAATCCTCGATCGAGCTGAATGAGAAGGACCACAAGATCCTGCTGGCCAGCGCCGATGAGTACAAGCTGAAAGCCGTAATCGAGGTGCTGGAAGGCAAGCTTGTAAAGCGCAAGGTGCCGCTGAAGGGGCTGACCTACGGGACGCTGATTCCGGCAGCCGGCTCGTCGGTGAAGCAGGAGATCACGCTGCAACAGGGGATCCCCATTGAGAAGGCGCGCGAGATCGTGCGCAAGATCAAGGACAGCAAGCTGAAAGTGCAGGCCGCCATCCAGGGCGATCTGGTGCGCGTCAGCGGGCGGGACCGGGACACGTTGCAGAGCGTGATCAAGCTGGTGCGCGACAACGATTTCGGCATCGACGTGCAGATTACCAACTACCGGACTTTTTGACGTCTTGACTTCAATCAGTCAATGTGTCAAACTTGAAGCATGACCGGCACACAGACCGCCAGAACTGAAGAATTGAAGACGTTGACCATTCGGCTGGGCGAGAGCTTCCACCGCCGGCTGAAGGCCAAACTGTTGGCCGACGGAACGAATTTCCAGGCCAAGGTTCAAGCCATGCTCCAGGACTATGTCGATGGCCCCGCCGAGGAGCGGGAAGAAATTGCGCGCCAGATCGCCATCGCCCGTGAAGCCATGCGCCGCTATGCTCCCGCCATGCGGGAGTTGGCTCGTTGACCGAGCCGGTTTGGGTGGAGCCAGCAGCCGTCGCGCGCTTTCACGGCGATAGCCTGATCGAATTCGGAGGCGCACCGGGGATTCGCGACCCAGGCGCTATCGAGTCGGCGCTGGCCAGACCGCGTAACCTAATTGCCTACGGCGAACCAGATCTGTGCGATCTGGCGGCCGCGTACACCGCCGGGCTGTGCCAGAACCACGGATTTGTGGATGGGAATAAACGCACTGCCTTCCTGACCGGATTCGTTTTCCTCTACGAAAACGGCCGGACCATCCTAGCCGAGCAAGCCGAAGTGATCGCCGCCATGCTATCGCTCGCCGACCACACGCTCGATGAAACCGGCTACGCCGCCTGGTTGCGCGAGCACACTGCTCCTAACCAGCCGTGAGCCGCCCATAGACCCAATGGCACGCCGCATCGAAGCGCTTCAGTTAGATGGCCCCGCAGGCAAACTCGAAGCCCTACTCGAAGCGCCGGAGGACACCGCCCCGCGCGCGGCGGCGCTGATCTGCCATCCCCACCCGTTGTTTGGCGGCACCATGCATAACAAGGTAGTCCATCGGGTGGCGCGGGCGCTGCGGAATTCGGGTTACGTGGTGCTGCGCTTCAATTTCCGGGGAGTGGGAAAAAGCGAGGGCCGCCACGACCAGGGGGTTGGCGAGATTGAGGACGCCCGCGCGGCGCTCGACTGGCTGCGTAACCGCTATCCGGGCCTGCCGTACACCCTGGCGGGTTTTTCGTTCGGCTCCCGTGTGATCCTCAGCTTGGGATGCGGCTTGCCGGGTGCCGAACGGCTGATCGCGTTGGGCTTCCCCGCCAATCGCGATCCGGTGGGCGTGCTGGCGTGGTGCACCGTGCCCAAAGTCTTCATTCAGAGCACTCGCGACGAGTACGGCTCACCGCCTGAGATGGGAGCGCTCTACGCGCAAGTGGCCGATCCCAAACGGCTGATTTGGGTGGAGGCGGAGGATCACTTCTTCGCCGGAGGTCTGGACGAGTTGGAAAGGCAGGTTGCCGCGCTGGCGTGAAGCTGCTGCAACCTTCACACCTGGGAAAGTGCTATTTGTAAACGGAGGGTTCGCCATGCTCGATATCACCAAGGACATTCAATCGCTGACGACGTTTC